>Ga0302321_100002920_pt1 | contig 14684 bp, 9 predicted proteins | sample Fen_T0_1_FD_202505 | JGI IMG/M metagenome (GOLD analysis project Ga0302321, IMG submission 202505) | Peat permafrost microbial communities from Stordalen Mire near Abisko, Sweden - Fen_T0_1 | ecosystem: Environmental > Terrestrial > Soil > Wetlands > Permafrost | place: Sweden: Abisko...
CAAGTAAACTGTTCATCGACAAGGTATCCAGAATACGCAATGCGGCTTCCGCTTTTTCAAGGCGTTCCCTTTCTAAAAGAAGTATTTCTCTCGCCTCTTCAGTAGGAATATCTTCATCAAGTTTTAACTGGATACGAAGAGAGGATAAACGATCCAGCGATTTCCAAAGCACCAGAATTTGATACTGAAGTTCTTGCAATTCCCGATTTTTAACTGCTTTTATTTCACGAAGATTTCGAAGATTTTGTTCTTGTTCGACACGTTGAGTTGAAAAACTTTGTGCATGGCTACTGAGATCATTCAATCGTGCGCGTACCTCAGATACCCCTCTGATAAAGCTATTGTGATCATGGTTTGCATTGCAGAGAGGGCAATGTCCGTCTTGCAAGCCTAGTTTTTCACCATCTGCAATTATATTTGAAAGAACCCTCACAGATTCTTCCGGTTGGGCTATGCGTATTTGTTCTAATAGGCTTGATAAATCTTTGTTTGTCTCTTCAATTTGTTTATCAATACCTTCTAATTCTTGCTTAAATGGTGCCTCTTTAGCTTTTAGCTCTGAGAGCTTGGAACGGTTTGTTGATAAACCCTCCAATTCACGCATGAATAAGTCAAAATTCTCGATGTAGAGCTTTCTTTGCCCTACATACTCCCGCGCTTTATCAATCAGCTGATCTACAGGAATATTGGAAGAGAGAATGTCCTGCAAAGATTTCACAGCCTTGTTTATCAAGGAGTCCTCAACCATCCTAGAGCGAATTTGCTCGATTTTAGATGTCGCTTCTTTCAGCGTAGCTCTTGCCGCTTCATGTCTTCTTTGGACTTCGTTGAACCTGCCAGTACATATTTTCTTGAGATCACTTGCTCGTTCTGTCTCAAGTTCTGAATCAGTAGAGCCAAGAGCTTCTCTAAGAAGTTGGAAACGTTTTGTTTCATCTAGGTCAAGGCTAAGAGCTGAAATAAATTCATCTCTAATTATGCTGGATTTGCACAACTGGACAAAAGGATGGGATGGTGCATTCGAATCGTCATACATCAAACCAGCCAACTTATTTAGAATAGCAGGCTCTTCTTTTTCGCTCTGGCTCCTTCTAATAATGTGTAAATTATCCAACGAATCTCGGAAAGCTACTTCTATATAATTTTTCTCTGCCGGTTCCTTGCCGCGCCACCAGATATATTGCTCTACAGACTCTCCAGCCGACTTTTTATCGCCATATTTATTTAGATTTCCAGTGAGAGCATATTCTACTGCGTCACATAGTGTGCTTTTACCTACACCATTTCTTCCTGAAATAATATTAAATCCGGGAGCCAATTCAATTCGAACTTCATCTCTGTATCCTCTAAATCCACACAGACCAATGTATGCAATGTTCATCATAAATCAGCTTCCAGCAGGGTGGCCACTTTATCAAGGTCGGCATTAGATAAAAATTCTTCTAATGCTGTTTCCGGTATCTCTTGAGCTCTTTTCCGAATTTCTTGCTTAATATCCAATGGCTGTAAGCTGGGAATGTAAGATATGGGCAAAATTGAGAGTAGAGCAGCTTTAAGATCATCTGCGCTCTGTATATTTGATCGAGCAATTTTTCTAATTTGGGTTAGGTCTTCTTCAATGTTTTGAAGGGCATGAAAGCCTTCATCGGATGCCTGATCACTTGTAATAAGAACAAGATAGCCATTCCACGCCTTCTGACCTGCTTTACGGAATGCCGGGGCATATTGCTCAAAAATGTCATCTGCTATAGCCTTCCACCTATTCAACAAATCCGAAACACTACTGAAAGCAATGACGAATCCGATCAAGGTAGTGCTTTCAAAAATAAGATGCTGCTGGTTAGTTTCGCTTGTGGCTACATCAAACTTTGCTTCTTTTAGCAATCTTTTGCTTTCTTCTAATAAATTGGTAATCATAGTCCCATCTCCTCACAAGCCTGCGAGCTAGTCAGCCACTTACCTGCTGGACCTCCCCGTACAACGTTAGTTTGAGTTCCTTCCCTTGCGATGTTCGATGGCATATTTCTATCTTCTGCACCTACGCAGATAACAATATCTGCCGCCACTAGCGGTGAAGACTCCCGGCTAAAAATACCTCTAATTTCATGAATTAATTTTGCAGATCGCAAAACCCTTATTTTTCTATCACCAAGTTGCCAGTAGGTACCATTCAATATAGCTCCTTTAGCTTGAAGTTGTGAGATGGTAAGACCAATAAGGGTATTGTTCTCGGGCTCACGGAGCTTGGCGGGCTCATTAGGTTCTCTACCTTCTATATCACGCCTTATCATGTGTAAGGCGTGGGAATCTGTATGTGCCGGCAAATCCAACCAACTTTCTTCATATTGCAGCCCTGTTGTAAGAATAAAGGAATCACGACCTTGATTAACGGCTTTTCTAAAGAACTTTCGAGAGAATGAATTCCTTAGCTCATCTAAGAAAGTGGCTCCACAGCCTTGAACATGCTTAAACGAAATGCTGCTGCCGCTTCCTATGTCGCATAGTGCAGGTGCTTTTTGTTTAAGTGAAGAAGTTTCAGATGGGTCAATTATTGTAATAGCTGATGGGTGTATAGCCCCTAGGGCAGCGCTGAGAACCGAATTTAAATAGCTCCAATCAGACCAGAAGCCAACTACAAGCAGCTCTTTATTTTGCAAATTCAAATTAAGCCAACTGGCGCTGCGTTCGATCCTAGTTTTGATAGGGTCAGAATCTAACTGCTTGGGTGTCCACACCGTGTTATCACGATCTTTAGTCCAGCAACCATGAATTTTTAGCAAGGGGCTGCGGTCATCCGGACAATTAGATGCCTGCACACCATCGAGAAATCCATTAATTTGACCAAATAAATTTTGACCAGCTGTCTCAATCAAGACATCAACATTTGTTGAAACTGCTGCGAAGATAGCCCTACTTAACAAAAAGTCTGCTATCGCTGCATGGCCATCATTATATTTTGTAGCAAAACTGTCCTCAGAAATTAACCTTCCTAAAAAGTATGTGGAGAATCTCCCATTCTGTATGAAGTGATCTGCTTGTAACTCAAGGTTATCAGGCACCGTTTGTCCTGAAGAGATACACTTATTTTTTACAGCAAGTGCTATTGCATTAGCGGAAGGCAAATTACTTGGAGGAGCCATTGATAAACCCGCACCACAAAGCACAACAAGCCTATTCTCCTCAATTACATCAAGGAGATGCTCGATTGCGACTGTTTTATCTATCAAATCTATCATGCGCTAAATATATAGGTTATTTTGCATAAAGGTACGAAACGCACCATAAGTAGTTATTCAAAAGTTTCCAGAATTTCATATCGACGTTGCCCAAGATTACCAATTCAGAGTGCGTTTAAACAAACGACACTAAAGCCTCATAGGCTTCATATCCGAAACGATTACTGAGCCACACCAACTGAAACTAAATTCAAGGAAAAGTCTTTAATCACCATCCCCCCATCAACATCTTCTTACGATCCCCGGCATCCAAAACCTTACTACAACTATCCCAATCAATATTAGCAACCTGACTATAACGTTCATCAAACGGATGACGTTTGGGAATGCTGCGAATTTTACGTTGCGCTTCTTGCTCATCACCCAGGGCAATATCCACCCAGGCATCTTCAAGTATGTCCGGTACCTGACCGAAGAGCTCAAAAATATCTTCCAAGCGTTCCGATAATAACTCATGAACCCGGTCTTCAACAGAATCGCGATAACGCATGTTATAAAGCAATACCTCATCACGAATTTGACCGATACGCTGAATACGGCCTTTGCGTTGTTCCAGTCGCGTTGGGTTCCATGGTAAATCGAGGTTGATTAAGGTGCCCAGGCGTTGCAGGTTAAGGCCTTCGCTGGCCGCATCGGTACCCAGAACCAATCGTAATTCGCCAGTGCGCACCATACGCTTGATTTCATCGCGCGGTAGTCGCTTGAATTGACCATTTTTTAATAGCCCTGAACGATTACTACCCGCATAAATAGCAATCTGCTCGTCAGGAATATGATGCTCTGATAAATGATGCAACCTAGCTCCAACCAACCCTTATCAAACAAATAATTCACTACTTGTTGATACTTGGGATCATTTTCTCGATCGGATTCCAGTGCATTTAAACATTGCTGCAATAACTTAATTTCAACTGCCGTAAGGTCTTTCATTGTCTCAGTAGCAGGACTTTCCGTGTCGTCTTCATCTTCTGAGACTAACAATTCGTTATCAGCTTCGGTATTCCATTCATTCAGCAATTTTTCTACGGTTCTATGGCCTGCATACATCGTGCTACCAATCCGGCGAAGTAACAGCGTTTTAAAAAAGCCGGCACCTTTAACCCGTGCGCTCAATGCAGCACAAAACTCTTCCGCCAAGGTATAAGCACGCTGGAAATAAAAAGGCAAAACGATAGATTCGTAGGCTTGCTCACCAAACAACTTAACCTTTACCGGCTGTAGATAAGGTTCTCCTGTTGCAGGGTCGATGGTATTTTCAAGATAACTACGAGTACGGCGAATGATATGCAAAATGAACGGATTAAACTCTCTCCCGTAGTTCCCCAGTACACGCCGTATTTGAGTTTTATCAGGCCCAAGCAATTGGTTATAGCTTTCCGCAGAGGCAATAAAATTACTCGGTTTCAATCCCAAGCGGCGGCGTAACAATTTAAAACTGGCATGTTCGCGTTCATTAGGCAACGGATTGCGTATCCACTCCCAGGCTAAAGCTTCAGATTTAAGGAACGTTGTTTCACCCATCACCAAGGGCACAGTGTTTTCGGCATTACGCCAGGGACTCCAGGCATCACCTAAAACTGAATCATTACCTTGGGCTAACACAGTTAATAAATCGAAGGCTTCAATCGGATGCAACTGCACAGGTGTCGCGGTTGCCAACAACATGCTTTTGGTCTTCATGCCCATTTTCAGCAAAAAAGCCATGAGATTATTAGGCTCCGCCTTTTCTTCAACTGACTTGTCGTTCACCTTACGTCGACGAGAACGATGCGCCTCATCAACAATCACACATTCATACTGAATACTCAATAAACAATCGGCAACATTAGAACCCGACGTAATCAAGCCTTGTGAAATAATGCCCAACTTACGCGGACATTTAGTAATACTTTCCGGCCCAGTTGCAGGCCAAACAATCCCTTGTTCATCAATCCAGTTTTTACCCGTCCAAATAGCCGAAGGCATGTCCAGCAATTCCATCAACTCATCTTGCCATTGCAGCAATAACGGTTTTGGTGCCAATACTAATACCGGTTTATTGCCCGCCATCGCCATTAACATACCGGCCAGCGCCAGTTGCACGGTTTTACCCAAACCCACTTGATCGGCTAACACATAACGCGCACCCCCTTGTTGATGATCGGCAAAAGCACGTTGCACAAAAAACTTCTGATGCGGCCATAAGCCTAATTCTTTACGATAAACCGGCGTTTCGACAATAGCTTGCTCAGGTGCAGGATAAGCCTGCCATTGTGATGTAGAGATCGTCTCACGCTCGGCAATACGTTTAATATCAGCAATCACAAAATCGCTTAAGTGCACAGCATGGTGATGATTCCACAAGGTGTCAAATTCATGCTGAACCCAGTCAACGGCATCGCTGGAATCATCTTCCCACAGCAACTCATAATTCAGCTTCCAGGCCGTCAGTGACTCGTTAATACTGCCTAAAAAACTGGTCTTGGAACCATCCGTTAAGGTGATAACTCCGGCTTTGCCATGAATCAAACCAAACGTGGCATCGGGCAATACCCGCACCTGTAATTTACCCGAAATTAAATAGTCGTATAGCTTACGAAACCTTTCTCGATTGGCTTCCGGTAATAACTCCGGCTGACCTGCGCACCATGATTTACGCATGGCTTGTTGGGCGGCTTTGGCTGTGCTTACATCTAAAGGGTCTAAATCAGAATTACAAATAACGCGAATACAACCGCTGACTGACTCTAACGCTTCGCCCGCCACTTCAAAAATACTTGATCTGAAATAACCGGCAATACGGTCATAGGCTTGGGCGTTTTGCAGTTTTTGATTTAAAAAGCTTTCGTCTAAAGGGTTTTCTCGGGAAGAGTGGCGGGTAATCATTTAGTGTCATCAAGCCGTTGTGATGGGATATAGCTTGATAGGCAGGTGTTGCTGATAAAAACCAAAATCCTTATCGCTAGTCAATATTGGGATGTTTAAGCGCACGGCAATAGCACATATTAATAATACTTTCAAGAATGCCGCCCCTGCTTATAATCATAATCCGGGTCAGGATCAAATTGGCCAAATAGATTTACAATCTCCAGTTGTTTACGGCAATTAATAAACTCTTTTAATGCCATAACAACCGTATCTTCCTTGGTTTTGAAATGTCCTACGGTTAATGCTTCATTTATTAAATCATCATCAATGGCAAGATTTGTAGTCATGGTAGGCAATCCTCAAACAAGTTAGGCGTTATAGTTCTCTATGGCTCCAGAGAGAGTTTGCGCAGCTTCTGCATCAACTTCCCAGTGCGGCATGTGATCAATATGGGCAAGTCGATTTAAGTAACGCAATATTTCAATGATTTTCTTACGGTTCCCCCAATAATCGGTGACTTCAGTTTTCAAATAATTAACGCCCTCTTGAGCATTTTCTTTCGTCACCGTTTCATGCAAGGCAAACAACACATGGCGCATCAACGAACCTGCAAAGTTTTCACCACCTAAATTTGCCCGTTTAAATTCTGTGCCTGTTTTAAAACGTACTTCGTTGGCTTTTGTTTTGGCAAACATAAACGTATATTCACGCACACCAAAACCTTTGGCTAATTCCTGATATGCACCTGCACGCAATTCACCGTGTTTTTCCAGTTCTAAGCCTTTCAAATACAAGCGTTCAGTTGCCGCTAAACCCTTCCATTGAAATTCATCAAAACCTTTTGGAACTAAATGATTGCACGCAATTTCCACCGCTTGACCAATCAATTTTTCAAATTCTGATTTTTGATTACGTTGTTTTTCTCGATAAAGCTCGTTTTCAATGTTAATACCTTCAATGGTTGCATATTGCGTCATCACTCTTAACGCTGCCGCGTAAGCTGCAAGTTGATAATCCGTATCACCAAAATTTGGCATTTCTTTATCGTCTAACGCCAACATATCATCAAGTTGACGCTTAACTTCATCTTCAATCATGTCAGGCAATTCATCACGGAAAATTTCATCATGATTTGTGCGTTTTCGTAACACCAATAAAACTGTACCTTGAACGTAATTACCTTTTTTTAATCCCGATGATGTTTCAGTCGCAATCGTCCACGCACTGCTAACATGCAAACCAGCTGCCCATAAAATCATACCTAAATCAGCCCAAACCGCAGGGTCTTGATGGGTAAACTGCACCATTTGTAAGCCGTTATCGGGCATTCGTTTGGCTAAGTTGCCATAAATTTCAACCATCGATTTTTTAAAATCTTCTCCAGTACCTTGAACAGCTAATGCTTTTCTCGATGATGAAGACCATTCTGGAAAAATATCGTTAATTGCGGTGTACCAAGCTAAGTAGAAATCAAGTAATTCGTGATAATTAACGGCATCAGCATAAGGAGGATCAGTAATCCATACATCGTTATTTTGTGATAAAAGTCTGGCATCAACATTTTGAACAGAAAATCCATCACGATTACATCTTATATTGCTCGCTAATTCATGATCCCAAGTTTTGAATATCGCATTGCCAGCTCTTGATCCGTAGTTGTACAAAGTATTGAAAGTCTGATTTGCAAATGTTTGTTCAAAGCATCCAATCCCAACACTTTTTGCTAAGTTGGCATTCCAAATACACAATTTTGAATTGAAATTTGCCAACATTCCTGACATCAATAAGGCAGCTATTTCAACCTCTTTTACGTCATCGCTCAAATAGTGCATTCTTTCTCGTAACAATCCTTGCCACAAAAGCTGTCTTGGTGTGAATAAATGATGCCAATAATCCCACCCCCTTTCCCTTTTTAATCTTGTAGTTTCGTCGCCATCTTCAATTTTACAATTTGGAATGTAGCCTTTTTCTTGCCAATCATTGAACCGTTCTTTTAATAAATCTAAAACCAATTTTTCACGATTTAAGTCTTCTGCTGTCACAGAGCAATAATGACGGATAAATTTTTCTACATCTTCGCCTTTCGCATTAGTAGTCCAATAAGTTTCCACCCAACGCACACAATAAAGCCGCTCTTGAAAAGTATCGCCTTTGCGCGGAACTAAATCGTCATTTTCCCAAAGTCGCAAACCATAAACAGATTTTCCATCTATGGTTTTATCACCACGAATAGATGAAATTGAATAAGATTGGCCCGTTTCAGGACAAACCATGCGCCCATCTTGTACCGTTCCAAGTTTGGCTTTTGCCATTGTTTCTTTATCGGCATTTACTACAACTTCAATGTCATAACGTTTGTTTTCTTTGTCTGCTTTTAGCACCGCGCAAACATTGTATTTTTCGCTGATAATCCAATTAGGAGCTAACGGTAACCAATAGCCTGTTGCTGGGCAGACGGCTTCAACGCAATACAAATAAGCATCAGTACGCCAATCTTTGTCGTTGTGTTCAATGCCCCATTCGGTGATTTGTTTATCTGCGGCAGCAAACGCGGCTTGTTGAGCGGCTTGTACTTTTTCTTGAACGTCTTTACCGCCACCGATGAGATGAATACTTGCCCAAGTCAATAATGCGGCAACGGGATTTAAGTCTGAACCGTAGGCTTCGCAACCAATGCGAGCCGCTTCAAATGGAATAGACCCACCACCACAAAACGCATCACCTACTTTGGGCGTATGTCCAAAACGTGCCTTGCCTAATTGATCAATCAATTCTTGAATGTTGTTAGCGGTTGTTCCAAGGTGAGCATTGATTTCTAGCCAAGCCTCTGGATTTGCACCTTCGATTTGTTCAGGACGGTCACAGTATTCCAGTTTTTCGTCATAACTTAATGATTCAAAATAAGCGCGGGTGATTTCGTCTCTTTTTGCTACCTCTAAACCTGATAACCAACGTACAGCACCTTTATCGTTTTCTTCAAAAAAGTCTGAAAATTTGGATAATGCCTCAAATATGGTTTTAGCAGGTATTGATTTAGAACGACGTTGCCACAAGCCTTCTTTGTCCATCGTGAGAATTTGTAAAAAAACTTCACGGTCTTTTTGTGGGTTGTCACTGGCTGGCATCAACATTCCTAAAATGGATGCACGAACCAAAATCAGCGGCTTACGCCCCCACCATTTACCTAAACCTGTTAATGTTTGGCTCGCACCTGCTTTGCGTTCTTTGTAAGATTCTTTTGAAACCAAAGACACGGGGAACTGAGTCTCAATAAAGGTTTTATAGGTTTGTGACATAGGTGGTTAAAAATTTGGTTGGTTATAGGGGAGCGGAGTGGCTTATTCAAACCAGTTGTGTAATGCTAAATTTTGGAAGTTCTCAAAATCTTGAGTATTTCGAGTCACTAAGGTTAATTTTTGAGTAACGGCAATTGCAGCGATTTCACCGTCCGCATAAGCACAGGTAAGTCCTTGCCGTTGTAATCTGGCTCGCTCTATTGCATACCAATCTGCGGCGGCTTGGTCATAAGGCAAAACAATCAATCCATTAAGCAACAGCATTTCCAAATAGGATTGGAGTTGCTTTTTCCTTTTTGACGAGGCAAGTAATTCACAACCATATACCAGCTCATGCCAGACTATTGCTGCTGTTGCATACTCGCCGTCGTGTTGGGCAAAATGATTTAACACCGTATCATCAGGCTTTAAGCGTGCCGGTTCTGACAGAATATTGCTATCCAGCAAATAGATTATTCGTCCCATGAAAACTCTCGCTGCTGACTGGCCGCGCGTAAGTTTTTAAGTTCTAATTCCGTCAACGCGCTGTCGCCATCCAATTGATCACGCCATTGTTGGATGGCTTGATACAAACTATTGTCTTTATGGGTGAGCTTTTGATAATTTGCTTCTGACAACATTACTGCAACCGGCTTACCATGCCGGGTAAGATGAATGGCTTCATCAGATTCAAGCTGATGTATTAATTGTGACAGGTTGTTTTTTGCTTCGGCTATGGTACTGGTTTTCATCGGCGTGTACTCTAGTATGGCTATAGTTTTAGCTATAATAAGGTTTTCCATGTTGACTATCAAGTTTGATATAGACTGTTTATCCTCGCCTACATTTTTCCTGACATTAACGACAGCTCAAACTCTGCCTTGCGATTTCGCAAGACACCTTCCATCACCGGGTTTTCAGTTAACGCAAAGCGCACAGCTTTACGCCAGCCTTTATTGCGGCCATTAACCGCATGTCCCGTTGCGGCATTGGTCATGGTGTAAAGCCACCAGCGTTCTTCAGGCACCAGACCTAACCAATTATGTACGGCGGTTACGGATAGTTCCGGGTCTGCATCTTCCAAAGCCCAGGCTAATAAAGTGAGCTCTTTGCCTAAGGTTCGATCAACCGGTATCTGACCTTTTTTAAGCCACTGGCCGGTTTTTACACCCAAGTTACGCAAACGACGATTAAATTCTGCCTTAACGTGTTCTTCTATCTGATCCCAGGTGTTGCGGTTTAAAACCGCCTTTAATTGTGCATCGACATCATTAAAAGTGGGGGACGTTTCTTGTCCTTTTTCCGGTTTTATCCAGTGAAAATGTTCCGAAATAAGAACCTTGGCATCTTTTGCTTTTGAGATAGGCACAGTGACAATAAAGCAGTGCTCGGTTTGTTCCGGATCAAAGCCGAAACCCAAAGGTTGCGATTTTTTTACTGCTGTACTCATTGACGTACTTCGCCGGGTTGAAGTTGGCGGCCCACTTCCGCTAACCAGTCGATTAATAGTTGGCCGCGTTGAAATTTAACTTCTTCAACACTGATACTGACCTGACTGCCTTTCATCACGCCTTGCAGTTTTTCCAATAACGCTTTAATTTCTTCACCTGTGTATTGAGTCGAGCCTTCAGCGCTATAGCTGAGTGAGGCGGATTCATCATTAGCGAAGACATCGATAATAACGCCTTGCACCGTACCCTCGAATTTTATTAAGCGTTCAATAAAATCAAAAGCGGCTTTAGCGGATAAGGTCCCTTGCTGGTGGGTATTCCACGTCAAAGGTTTTGAAGGTTCAATCACGACTTTTTTATCACGATATTGATCCATATCGATTTTTTCCAGTCGCGATTGAATGCCATCTTTGGTGGCGATTGCCTGTACAAATCGACTGGACGCCGGAACTTCAAATGCACTGTCGTAACGAGCGCCTAAACTACTGGGGTCTGAGCCATCAGTGGTATAACGTATTTCCGCTCCACCGGGCACAGCTTTCAGTTCAACTCGCCACTTATCGCCCTGTTGAATCACTTCATGTTTAAGTTGCAGCGTGTTTTCCCATACATAAACGCTGCCCTGGTCATGTTCACCCCGGCTATCGATACATGCAAAAGTAACGCGCATATCGCTAGTGCTAAATCGGGAATAACCACCCTCAGTTTCAGCGACATCCATTGATGCGGAACTGGGCGAGTTATGGCCTAGCTCATAAAGCACCTTGTTTCCGTTGACGGGCGTTATTTTCAAGTTAACCTCGCCGGTATCAGGATTACGGCTTAACAACTGGACATTGACCTGGGTTTCCGGCTTAGGCGGTTCACGGTTAATAATACCGCCATCATCAACCCAGCCGGTTATATCGAGCATTTTTAACTTGAGCGCATCAAGGGCTTTGGGATCATGAAAATTCCATTCGGTATTGGTCGCAGCGGTCCGAAGCACTTCGTTCCACTGGGACTTTTGTTGATTACGAAATAACCGCGCTTCAACTTTTTTGCGAAAAGTATCGCTGCTGACATCGGTGGTAAATTTACCTTTTTGCTCCAAGGTGTCGCGAATCAGTTTTTCACCGTCAAATTGATTGTTTTCAAAGTGAATACGGTAGTCAGTTACGCGCAGGGCATTATCTCTACCGGGATAAACAAGGGTAGTAAAGGTTTCTTGCAGGGCACTGCGCAAACTTAAAGTGATTTTGTCCTGTGAGTTTTCGGCATCACGATATTGCTGATCACTGCTTACCATGCGCTCAGCATTAAATTCTGCCAGAATGTCGTTGATAGCCTTGTATTGTCGAGTTTGCTCTATCAATCGCCCCATGCTGCGATGACTTCCGGTTAAAAATAACACCCTGTTTTTAAAGTCAGCGCTATCAAAGAATTTTTGCCATTCCTCGCTGAGTTTGCTGTTTTGCACGGGGTTGGTAGCGGGTTGAGTAATGATTAAACTGACCCGATCCATTTTTAATTCAACTTCATCCAATGCAGGAAGAACGCGCATATCTTGATAGCAATCACGGCTATGCGGCGTAAATAAACCCGCTAAATAGTTGCGCAATTCTTTTAAACAACTCTCTTCGTTATAGGAATTGGCCTGACTGTGGAGTTTGGCAGCCAAATTTTGAATGTTTTTAAAAAATAAACGGCCATCAATACTACGGTGTAAATACCAGGCTTGGGTAGGCAAGTAATCAATGACATTCTTTTTGACCGCTGAAATATCACGTCCTGGCGCACATAGAAAACTGACAATGTCACTGTCTCGCAAGCCATGCGTTGCCCCAGGAACAGCGGCTAATGAAGCCACTAATATGAGTTTGGCTACGTCTTGAGCATCGTCTGTTGTCCCTAAGCGAAGGTCTAACTCTTCGGCTATTGAATTTCCATCCTTGGCAATATCATGGGTAATGGCTTCTGTTAAAGAAGGGTTTATTGCGCGGATTTCTGACTGTATTTCTTCGTTGTTAAGATTAAAGTCGTAGGGATGAACTAATTTAACATGGTCTGCACGGAGTACACCTTTACTGTTTACAGTGTACATATCGGCAACAATGACCCGCATTAACCGAATTAAACCGCGTGTTTGCTGGAACCCTGGATTTTCTTTAAAGCGTGCATACAGATCACGGATTGAAAAGTGAAAAGGGTAAGATTCAATTAATTGCGCGGCAAAGGATTCCGGTGTGGCATTAGTAATATCCATTTGCTTGGCTTTGCGAACGGCTTCAGCATAGTCTTGGGCAACCTCACGAATTGTTTCATCATCGGGTAAGTCCGAAAATAAGCGGGTGCGCAAAATATGGTATAACTCGTCCCCCTGCGGATTAACCGGTTCTAAACGTAATGATGAACGGTTTGCTTCATTAGCAAGGTTATCCAAGGCCTGATTGAGCTCGTTTGAGCCATCCTCATAAGATGCGCGAAGATCGGATATTACCACGCAAACATTCGATAATTCAGGACGGTCAACAGCGACCATTAAATTGGAAAGGGCTGTATTGGTGACATGAGCCAGTGTTGTTTCACCAATTTCTCTGGCTTTTGCATTAGCAAAATACGGCGGCAATTCATCCAAAAAGATGATTGTGGGTTCACCTTTAAGTAAATTAATCCATGCGGTAGTGCCGGGTGCGCTTAAAGGCGAATAAAGATCACGAAAAACTTCTTTCTTACCCAGTTGTTCGGCAAGCTCCCCCCATATACCAAATTTTGCATCTGATTCACGGCCATTAAAGCCGATCACTCGAATTGCACCTAAACGAGAGCCTTGGCCATTTTTGCCAAGAATCTTTGATCGTAGCGCAGGGTTTTTAGCCAATAGTCCTAAAGCAATCATGTTGTGAGTCTTACCGCCGCCCATCGCCTGGCTAAGCAGGAATGTACTCGCTTGATTGCTACGCCCTTCTAATCGCTCAAAGACCTTATCCAGTAAAGTCTGCATTCCCGATGTAATAAAATTTTCATCAAAAAACTGATCAGGACTAATACGGTCTTTAAGCAAGTCATCAATATTTAAAACAACATCTCTACGAGATCGATCAAAAACACTTTGACGGGGTTTACAGGCGGTACTGAGATTCATAGGGTTTCACTTCCATTTTGATTTTTATTGGCATCATTATTAGGGGGCCAGCTCACGAAACGGAAAATTCGTATGCTAAGCTAAATTATTGGCTCTCATATAGTCAAAAAACATTGTTAAAACCGTCTCTTAAATCGATTAATAGAGAAATTTTCTACTAATGTGGTGCAAAACGATTTAATAGGCATTGTTTTTTAGTGCAATTTTCATGTCTATAAACTTATAAATTATAGACAATTATAGTAAGTTGACTGTCATCTAAATAACACTATGGCAAAGCATACCATGAGCCCTTGCCGTTTCCATGCCGGACAATATGGCCGTTCTCCACCAGTTTGCGGAAATGTTCTTTCAGCGTATTGCGGCTGACGCCGGTCAGGCGAATCATGTCGCCAATCGTCACTCGCCCGTGGTTATGGGCGTGGTCGAGAATTTGCACAGCCAGCTCGGGCAGAGCCGCAATCATTAGCTTTTCACGCTCTACCTTGACGGCCAAGCGCTTCATTTGCTGATGCAAAGCGCGTAAAAAGAATTTCAGCCAAGGCTGCCAGTCGGGTGTGTCGGTGCGGATTGTGCCTTGTGTTTGCCGCAAACCGAGATAGTAGCTTTCTTTGCTATGCTCGATGACACTCTCAAGTGAACTGTAGGGGACATAGGCATAGCCAGACTGTAACAAAAGCAGCGTGGTCAAAATCCGGCTCAGCCGACCATTGCCGTCCTGAAAAGGGTGGGTTTCCAGGAACACCACGAC
>Ga0302321_100002924_pt1 | contig 14663 bp, 10 predicted proteins | sample Fen_T0_1_FD_202505 | JGI IMG/M metagenome (GOLD analysis project Ga0302321, IMG submission 202505) | Peat permafrost microbial communities from Stordalen Mire near Abisko, Sweden - Fen_T0_1 | ecosystem: Environmental > Terrestrial > Soil > Wetlands > Permafrost | place: Sweden: Abisko...
ACTTGCTTTATCACATCAACATATTCAGATATGACGATATGTTATATCAAAGCCCAACTTCCGCCGCTGCCCGCAGCCTCCCTCGTCTCTTCGCGGAACGTATCGTTGTGCTCGACGGCGCGATGGGTTCGATGATCCAAACCTACCGCTTGGAGGAAAATGATTTTCGCAGCACTCGCTTCGCCGCCCATCCGCACGATCTCAAGGGCAACAACGATCTGCTCTCACTCACGCGTCCCGACATCATCGAGCAGATCCATTTCGACTACTTCGCTGCCGGTGCCGACGTCGTCGAGACCAACACGTTTAACTCCACCTCAATCTCCCAAGCTGACTACAAGACCGAAGCGCTAGTTCGTGAAATCAACCTTGCTGCCGCCCAAATCGCCCGCCGCGCCGCACAACGCGCCGAAGCCGCCACGCCCGGCCGTCAGTGCTTTGTCGCCGGCGCCGTCGGTCCGCTCAATCGCACGCTCTCGATGTCCCCCGACGTAAACCGTCCCGACTACCGCGCCGTTTCCTGGGACCAAGTCGTCGAGTCATACACCGAGCAAATCAACGCGCTCATCGAAGGCGGCGTCGACGCGCTGCTCGTTGAAACTATTTTTGACACACTCAACGCCAAAGCCGCGCTCTTCGCCATCGAAGGCGTATTCGAAAAGCTGGGACGCCGTCTGCCGATCATGATCAGCGTCACCATCACCGACGCTTCCGGCCGCACGCTTTCCGGCCAGACCGTCGAGGCGTTCTACAATTCCATCCGCCACGCCAAACCACTCTCCATCGGTATCAATTGCGCACTCGGCGGCCGCCAGATGCGCCCGTACATCGAGGAACTTTCCCAGATCGCCGATTGCCACGTCTCGTGCTACCCGAACGCCGGCCTGCCGAATGCCTTCGGTGGCTACGATGAAACGCCCGCCGACATGGCTGCGGTGCTCGGCGAATTCGCCCACTCCGGCTTCGTCAACCTCGTCGGCGGCTGCTGCGGTTCCACGCCCGCCCACATCGCCGCCATCGCCAAAGCCGTTAAGGGCAAAAAACCGCACGCCACCCGCGTCCCCTCCAGCGCCCTCCGCCTGAGCGGCCTCGAACCACTCGTCGTCGCCTAAATTTCCGCGTCTCTCCGGTCTTACACGTCTTCCAGTCTTTCGCGTCTTCCGATGTCCGACCTCCCGCTCTTCACCTCGCCCTTTGCCGAACTACGTCGTCGTGGCCGCCACGCGATCATAGAGCTTCGCGCACCCGCGCTCGTGCTGAATACGTCGCACGTCAACGGCGGCCTCCGCGACGACCTGCGTTACCTCGTTAATCACCAAAGCTGCGAACCGGGCAAACATCTGGAACGTCACGATCTGATCACCACCATCGGTCAAGACGGCTATCACCGCCACGTCTGCACCGAACTCGCCCTCGACGCCGCCCACACCGCACTTATGGGCACTGCCGCCCAGATGCAGTACCTCGGCATCGTCACGCACACGTTTGCCGATCTCTCCGTTACCGCCATCGTCACCGCGGGCGTGACCGGCAATGCCGGAAGTGCCGGTGACCCCGCGCACTACGACGAACGCAACGGCAAATGGGAACGCACCACGCCGCTCCCCTCGCCCGACGCCAAACCGGCCGGCACCCACAACGGCACGATCAACACCATCCTCCTCTTCTCTTCGCCACTCAGCGCGACCGCGCTCACCCGCGCCGCGATGACCATGACCGAGGCCAAAACGAGCGCGCTCCTCGAACTCGCCATCGGCAGCAAAAGCTCCTGGCGCCTCGCCACCGGCACCGGCACCGATCAATTTGCCATCGCCGCACCGCTCAACGGCGGCGCTCCCCGCACCTGGACCGGCAAGCACACCAAGGCCGGTGAACTCATCGGCCTCGCCGTACGCGAAGCCACCCTCGAAGCCCTCCGCTGGCAAAACGGCCTCGAGCCCAGCCTCACGCGCTCCATTTTCCACGCCCTCGGCCGCTTTGGCTTCACCGAAGATGCGTTTAAAACTGCGCTGCCCGCACACCTCTCCGAACGCGAATTCGAGCTCCTCAAAGCCAACTGGAATCCCGTCATCTACGAGCCACAACTCGCCGCCGCCGCCTACGCCTTCGGCACCATGCTCGACCGCATTCTCTGCGGCACGCTCAGCGCTGGGTCCGCCCGCGAAAGCCTCATCAACCAAGCCGCGCTCATGACGGCCGGCCTCGCCACCCAGCCCGATAACTTCCCCGCGTTTCGTCGCGAGCTCATCCCTCATTTACCAGTCGATATCGGCAACACCTCCACGCAACTCCTCCCCGCCGCCGTCGCCCTCGCCCACCGCGCCATCGCCCTCGGCTGGCAGCGCAAGTGGACCTCCGTCTAACCGTTGATGAACGACCTCGTTCAGTCCTGTTTCTCAGCGCTCACCGGTTTCTTCGAACCGCGCTTCATCCTTTGGGCCGCGATCGGACTCGGCATCGACGCTCTCATCGGCGACCCCGTATTTGCCTTCCATCCCATCCGCCTGCTCGGCCGCTGGCTCACCGCGATCGAGAACTTCCTCTTTAAAATCGGCCTCAACGGCTACGGCGGCGGCATCCTGCTTTTCCTCCTTCTCGCCGGTTCGGTGCTGCCGCTCTGCTTCGCCTTTCTCGTCGGCGCCCACGCGATTCACTCCTTCGCCTTCGATCTCGCCGCCGGCCTGATCCTCTGGGCGTGTTTCGCCCTGCGCGACCTCATCGCCCACGGCGAACGCATTGCCCGCGCCATCATCCGCAACGACCTGCCCGCCGCCCGCCATGCCATCAGCATGCTGGTCGGTCGCGATACCGACAAAATGGATCTCCGCGCCTGCGGTCGCGGCGCCATCGAAAGCATGAGCGAAAATCTTGTCGATGGCGTCTTGTCCCCCCTCGCCTTTGCCCTCGCCTTCGGTCCGCTCGGCGCCGTGCTTTTCAAAGTCACGAGCACGATGGACAGCATGGTCGGCTACAAGAACGACCGCTACCTCCGCTTCGGCTGGTGTGGCGCTCGCCTCGACGACGTCGCCAATTTCCCCATCGCCCGCTGGTGTTTCCTCCTGCTCACTGGTTTTGCTTCCATCCTGCCCGGTCTGCACGGCCGCAAAGCCTGGCATTTCGGTCGCGCCCAACACGCCCTCGTCCCCGGCCCCAACAGCGGCTGGCCTGAAGCCACCATGGCCGGCGCGCTTGGCCTGCGCCTCATCGGTCCGCTCTACAAAAACGGCCAGCTCGTCTGCGATCTCTGGCTTGGGGACCCCACCGATGCCGCTGGCGCCGATCCGCGCGACATCCGCCGCTGCTACCAGTTGCTGATCCTTTCCACCCTCGTAACCTTTGCCCTCGGCTGGGCCGCTTCCCGACTTCTCTCTTAAACCATTTTCTACCGTGACCAAAACAGCCTCCACCTTTCTCGTCGTCGGCGAACGCACGAACATCACCGGATCGCCAAAATTTGCCAAGGCCCTCAAAGCCGGCGATTGGGACGCCTGCCTCGCCATCGCCAAACAGCAGGTCGAAAGCGGCGCCAACGTGATCGATATCAACGTCGACGAGGGCATGATCGACGGCGAAGCCACGATGGTGAAATTCCTCAATCTCATCGCCGCCGAACCCGACATCTGCCGCGTACCGGTGATGATCGATTCCTCCAAGTGGACGGTTCTTGAAAAGGGCCTGCAATGCCTTCAAGGCAAAGGCATCGTCAACTCCATCTCGCTGAAGGACGGCGAAGCCGAGTTCCTCCGCCGCGCCAAACTCCTCATGCGCTACGGCGCCGCCGCCGTCGTCATGGCCTTCGACGAACAGGGTCAAGCCGCCACCCGCGACGAGAAAGTCCGCATTTGCACCCGCGCTTATCGCCTCCTCGTGGACAAACTCGGTTTCACGCCCGAGGACATCATCTTCGACCCCAACATTCTCACCGTCGCCACCGGCATCGAGGAGCACAACAACTACGCCGTCGATTTCTTCGAGGCCACACGGATCATCAAACAAACCCTGCCCGGCGCGAAAGTCAGCGGCGGTGTGAGCAACGTTTCATTTTCCTTCCGCGGCAATAACCCGGTACGAGAGGCAATGCACACCGCCTTCCTCTACCACGCGATCGAAGCCGGCATGGACATGGCCATCGTCAACGCCGGCATGCTCGGCGTGTACGCCGAGCTTGAGCCCACCTTGCGCGAGCTCGCCGAAGACGTTCTCCTTAACCGCCGGCCAGATGCCACCGAACGACTCGTCAAGTTCGCCGACGACTTGAAGGCCGTCCAAGGCGGCGCCTCTAAGACCGAAATCAAAGAAGATCTCGCTTGGCGCAACACCTCCGTCGAAGAACGCCTCTCCCATGCCCTCGTCAAAGGCATCGACGCCTTCGTCGAAGCCGACACCGAAGAAGCCCGGCAAAAATACCCGCGCCCACTCGACATCATCGAAGGGCCGCTCATGAACGGCATGCGCATCGTCGGCGACCTTTTTGGCGCTGGCAAGATGTTCCTCCCCCAGGTCGTTAAATCCGCCCGCGTGATGAAACGCTCCGTCGCCTACCTCACGCCCTTCATGGAAGAGGAAAAAAAACGCGCCACCGCCGCCGGCCAGGCCACGCGCGCCCAAGGCAAGTTTCTCATCGCGACCGTCAAGGGCGACGTCCACGACATCGGCAAAAACATCGTCGGCGTCGTGCTCGCCTGTAATAATTACGAAGTCACCGACCTCGGTGTCATGGTTTCGTGCGACAAGATTCTCGCCAAAGCCAAAGAGATCGGCGCCGACGTCATCGGCCTCTCCGGCCTCATCACGCCCTCGCTCGACGAAATGGTCCACGTCGCCCGCGAAATGAAACGCGAAGGCTTCACCGTGCCGCTCCTCATCGGCGGCGCTACCACGTCGACCGCGCACTCCGCTGTCAAGATTGCCACCGAATATGAACACGGTGTCGTCCACGTGCTCGACGCCTCGCGCGTCGTCAACGTCGTCAGCGCCCTGCTCTCCCCCGAGCAGAAACCGAAGTTCATGGCCGAAACGATCGCCAAGCAACAAATCCAGCGCGACGAATTCGCCGCCCGCCGTTCCCGCAAGCCCCTGCTCTCGCTCGCCACCGCCCGCTCCAAACACCAACCCTTCGACTGGGCCACGATCGACATCCCGCGCCCGGAATTTACCGGGACCAAAGTGTTCGCTCCCGTACCGCTCGCCGACATCGTTCCTTTCATCGACTGGAGTCCGTTCTTCAGCGCGTGGGAATTACACGGCCGCTATCCGGATATTCTAACCGACGGGACCGTCGGCGTCGAAGCCACCAAACTCTTCAATGACGCGCAGACGCTTCTCGCCCGCATCGTGGCCGAACAACGTTTCACCGCCAAAGCCGTGATCGGCTTCTGGCCCTGCAACGCGGTGGGCGACGATATCGAAATCTACGCCGACGAGTCCCGCAGCCGCGTGCTCACGACCTTCCACCAACTCCGCCAGCAACAGGAGAAACCCGCCGACCAGTTCAACCACTGCCTCGCCGACTACGTCGCACCAAGGGACAGCGGCCGTATCGATTACATGGGCGGCTTCGCCGTCACCGCCGGCCACGGCGTCGAGGAATTCGCCGCCGAATTCCGCGCCAAGCAGGACGACTACTCCGCGATCATGGCACAGGCCCTTGGCGACCGTCTCGCCGAAGCCCTCGCCGAACTGATGCACAAACGTGCCCGCGAGTGCTCCGGTTTCGGCAAAACGGAGAACCTGGCAATGCCCGACATCATCCGCGAGAAATACCGCGGCATCCGTCCCGCTCCCGGTTATCCCGCGTGCCCCGACCACACCGAAAAGCCGATCCTTTTTGAGCTCCTAAACGCCGCCGCCGCCACCGGCATCACGCTCACCGAAAGCTGCGCGATGTCACCCGCGAGCAGCGTGAGCGGCTGTTATTTCAATCACCCCGATGCGAAATATTTCGGCGTCGGCAAACTCGGCCGCGACCAAGTCACCGACTACGCGAAGCGCAAAGGCCAAACCCAAGCCGAAGCCGAACGCTGGCTCGGGCCTTATCTTGACTACGACCCACGTTAAGCAGTCACCCGATCGCCGACAGGCAAGGCTGAACAAAAATCAAAAAAATCTTTGTCCACCGTTTGCTTAATTAAGTTTTAACTTAATCTTTGTCGGCATGCAGAGTCTTACCGCTATCGCTGATCCGACTCGGCGCCGCATTGTCGAACTACTCGCGGTGCGCGAACGCACCGCCGGAGAACTCGTCGAGAAATTCGACCTGAGCGCCCCGGCGATTTCCCAACACTTGAACATCCTCCGCGAGGCCGGCCTCGTCACCACCCGCGCCGAGGGCCAGTCGCGCATCCAAGCACTCAATCCCGACGGGTTCGATGAACTCGATTCCTGGCTGGAGAAAACGCGCTCGGTCTGGTCGCGCCGGCTCGACGCCCTCGAGCGGGAATTGCGCGCCGACGACGAACGCAACCGTAAATCCAAAACTTAAAAGTCATCATGAAATCCAACGACCAACTCGGACAGTTCACCGGCCCAGGCGAAGTACGAATCGTGCGCACGCTGCCTGGCCCCATCGAGCGCATTTGGGAATATCTCACCGATCCGGAAAAACGCGCCCGCTGGTTTGCCGGTGGTCCGATGGAGCCGAAGAAAGGCGGCAAGATGGAGCTCTTCTTTCACCACAAGAATATCGCACCCGACGAGACGCCGCCCGAGGATCACAAGAACGTCCAAGATCCCGGCTTCAAGATGGCCGCCACCGTGCTGCGCTGGGAGCCACCACGCGTGCTGAGCTACACGTTTGACGAGGATTCCGACGTCACGTTTGAGCTCACAGAACAAGGGAAGAACGTGCAGCTCGTGCTCACGCATCGCGCCCGCGGCGCAGATCTGCCTTTCCTCCACGGTTACGCGAGCGGCTGGCACACACATCTCGCGCAACTCATCGCTTTGATCGAAGGCGCGCCGCGTCCGCCGTTCTGGCCGATGCACGCGAAACTCAAAGCCGATTACGAGAAACTCCGGCCAGCCGCGCAACAGAGTTAAACCATTCCAGAATTTCCGGTAGGGCGGCCCACCGAGCCAACCTGACCGTTCCACGTCACACGTAAACAAGGCTACTGCCTAGCCAACCCACAACATCGTCCTAAATCCACTCGTTCAATCATTGTTATAGATAAAACTCATCTCGTATGAAAAACCAGATTATCAAAAATCCAACCATCGTCTCCCCGGAAAAATGGCTCGCGGCCCGACGAGAACTCCTGCGCAAAGAAAAAGAATTCACCAAGCTGGGCGACAAGCTCGCCGCCCAGAGACGCGAACTGCCATGGATGAAAGTTGAAAAGGATTACGTTTTCGATTCACCCGACGGTCGTGTGAAATTGGCCGACCTCTTCGAAGATCGCAGGCAGTTGATCGTCCAGCACTTCATGTTCGGCCCCGGCTGGGAGGAAGGCTGCAAGGCCTGTTCCTTCATGATGGATCATTTTAACCCGACCGTCGTTCACCTCAACGCCCGAGATGTGTCTTTCGCCGCCATCTCGTACGCCCCGTTGAAAGAAATCGTGCCGTTCAAGGCGCGCATGGGCTGGGCGGTCAACTGGGTCTCGTCACATGACACCGACTTCAACCAGGATTTCCACGTGTCTTTCACGGAAAAAGAAATCGCTCGCGGGCAGGTCGATTACAACTACACGAAAATGGATTTCCCGAAGACCGAAGCGCCGGGCATCACCGTCTTCGCCCGCGATGCCAAAGGCACCGTGTATCATACCTACTCCACCTATGGCCGCGGAGTGGATGTAATCATGGGCACTTACCACCTGCTCGACCTCGTGCCCAAGGGCCGGGACGAGGAGGGATTGGAATACAGCATGGAATGGATGCGGCATCACGACCGCTACGACCAGACCTCCGATGTCGCCCTCACACACTGAGTTTTTCCGCCGTAGCGTCCGCTGGCTCTTGCCGGCGGCGCTACTCGCGCTCGCGCCCAAATGCCTCCTCTGCCTCGCGGCCTACGCGGGCATTGGAGCTGCGCTCGGGTTCGGCGGTCCTGAAATTTGCGGCGCATCACCGAGCCTGATAGCCCCTTGGAATTGGCTAATTATCCTGGGCGGCCTCACCCTCGGAATCGGGGGCTTCTATATCCGTCACCGGCGACGCCGTTAACGCCTCAAGGCAAGCAGGTGTTGCTTGTGCTTACCCACCGAACCTGCAGCGCCGCGCAAGAAAACTAAAGCTTCAGCAGATCCGCCGCGCTCCGCCCGAGCACCCCACCCAACTCCGCTTCGCTCAGTCCCGCCGAGCGCACGTCCGCCAACATCGCACCCACCTGCGGTGACGATCCACTCTGTGGATATAAATCAAGTGGATGATCCGAACCGTACAGCACACGTTCGGCGCCGACCGCATCAATCATCTCGCGATAAACCTGCCCGTCATAAAGCAATGGTGACGCCGCCGTATCGTAGAAAAGATTCGCGCACGCCTTCGCCGCCGCACCCAACCCAGAATCAAGCGGCAAGCGCGCGCCCCAGTGCGCCAGAATAAACTTCGTCGCCGGGAAATCATGCGCCCATCGCAAAAAATCGCCCAACGGCGTCGCCACCTTGCCGGGATAATTTTTGCCAGCTGGCTCCGTAACGTGCAAGTTGACCGGCAGCCCCAGCTCGCCCGCCAACACCAAAGCTTCGCGCCAAACCAAATCATCCGCCAACACGCCTTGCGAATGCGGCGACAGCTCGCCCAGCCCGCAAAACCCTTCGGCTGCCGCGCGCCTGATTTCCTCTTTCACCACGCCCGCACCCGCCGCCGCATGAAACGTCGCAAACGCCGACAGCCGGTCCCGGTGCGCGCCCATGCACTCTGCGTAAAATCGGTTTTGCCGCACGCACGTGTCGTGCTTTTCCCAATACCAACCCTGCAACACCGCGCGTTCGATTCCCGCCGCATCCATCTCACGCAGCAGTTCGTCGACGCTCGGAAATGCCTGCACCAGTCGCCCATTTTTTCTCACCCGCGTGCAAAGCGTCGCCCAGTGCCGCTCACCCTGCGCCACCGCCCAAGCCGCCGGGGCGCGATTCACCTCGGCCGGATAAAGATGCAGGTGAGCGTCGATAATGCGCATAACACCCCAACCCTTGGCACACCCTCGCCCGCCCTTCGACCGAAAAATCCTCCGCTCCCACTCTTTCTCTTTCCTCCTTCTCTTTATCTTTCTCTCTCCGACCTCATCCATTCTCCATCTCACAACCCCGCCCGCCTTCGCCCTCAAAAAACGCCGCTCTTTTCTTTTCGAAAAACATTCACATCCTCCTCCCTCGCGGCCGATCCCTCGCCGCGCCTGCATGAGCAAAATCATTCGCTTCGATTCCAGTGCCGCCGCGCAACCCGAACCCGCGCCCGATTTCTCCGCGCTCATCCGCGAATTTCAACACGTCAGCGGCAGTGTGCTCACGCCTGTCTCACGCGACGAACGGCCACTCTATGGCCAGACACTCTATATCGCCAACTGCTCGCTCGACACTCGTTTCGGCCCTTTTCACGCCTATATTTTTCAGGACATCATCGACAAACACTACATCATCGCCCTCGCGTACGGCGATGTCGTCAACTCGAAGGAACTCTACACCCGCCTGCATTCGTCGTGCGTGACGAGCGAGACATTGCGCGGCTGCGATTGCGACTGCGTGCAACAACTTGAAGGCGCCTTCAAGGTCATCGCCGAAAAGGGCAAAGGCATCCTCTTTTATCTCATGCAAGAAGGCCGTGGCGTCGGCTACGTCGGCAAAGCCCGCGACCGCATGCTCGTGCAAGCGTCACTCGACCAGCTCTCGACTTTCCAGGCCTACGCCGCGATGGGCCTGAAAAAAGACCACCGCAACTACGACAACATTTCGCAAATCTGCTACCTGCTCGGCATCCAGGCGTCGTTCGTCGTCCTCACCAACAACCCCGCCAAAATCGAAGCACTCAGAGCTCAAGGGCTCACCGTCACCCGCACCGAAGCGCTCGAATTTGAACCTTCACCTTTCAATCTTGCCTACCTCACTTCTAAAGCCGCCGGCGGCCACATTCTAAAACGCCCCGCCGAAACCAGCGTCAAGCGGGCGCTGCCACCCGAACCAGTTATCCCCTTCAAACCATACGTCATTCCCAACGCCCAGCGCTTCATCTACTCGGCCAGCTACTTCCTGCCGATGAAGCCCGTCGACAACGACATCCTGCTCTCCGAGGAACAGTTCAAAGAACTCTTTAAAAAGAAATCCATCGACCGCTACATGGCCGGCCCGACGCCGCTCGTCCGCGGATATCAACTGATCCGCGACAATCGTTTTTTCGTCAAAATCGAGTCCGACAACCTCACCGCCTTCAAACGCGACAACCCGCAGGACCCAATTGTCGATCTACTCACCACACCTTATTGGTTCCGCGTTCACGTTTACTACGACATCGTTACCAGCCAGGAATTCGTCGTCCTCACCCACGGTAAACCCCGCGCCTACGACATCCCCGTCGTGCGCCTCCACAGCGAATCCCTCTTCAACCGTTTCCCCCTGCGCAGCGTCGACAACCGCGACAAATTCAAGAAGTCCGTCAAACACATTGTCACCTACGGCGTGGGTGCGGTGATCCTGCTCTACTACGACGGCCGTGGCGCCGGCTTCGGCGCGTACGCCACCGACCTCATGATGGGCGAAGGCTCGCAAGCGCTCTCCAGCGACGAAGCGTATCAAAAACTCGGCGTCAGCTACGACAGCCGCGATTACGAAGCGTCAATGATGCTGCTGAAGCACCACATACCCACTGAAAAGATCCAAATGGTGATGAACTCGCCCGCCAGCCTCGTAAAAAAGAAAGAGTACTCCGCCGCGCTCAACAACCATCACATCGACGTCGAAAAGTGGATCTTCCTCGACGACTCCTCGATCAGTGAGTGAGCCGCGCGGCTGCGCCGCGAACGCTGAACGTCGAACGCCCAACATCGAACATCCAATGAGCACCAATCGATTTTCAACCTTTCCGAACTTCGACGTTCGATGTTCGACGTTGGACGTTGGACGTTCAAGGCGATGACCATCGCCGCCATCGATCCCCTCGGCCACGCTCTCCTCGCCAAACGCCTGGCCCAGATCCCCGGCATGCTCGGCGGCATGCTCGCGCGTGGTGCCGCACCACTCAAACCCGCCACACTCGCTGCAACCCACTTCATCATCACCGGCACCGGCAGCTCCGAGGCGCACGCACGCTACCTCACGATGTTGCTCAACCTCCACACACGCCGCGCCGCCGCCTACCTGCCGCTTTCAGGCTTCACCGCGCAATACAAACCCTCCTTCGCCGGCAAAACCCTTATCGTCTTCAGCCAAGGTGTTTCCCCCAACGCCCAGATCGCACTCCGCCGCCGTAGTGAATTTTCAAATACCGTCCTCTTCACCGCCACCACTCCGGCCACCGCGCTGACCGCCGGCAAACCCGACCGCGCCGCGCTCCTTCAGGCTATACTCGACGAAGGCAGCGAACTCGTCGAATTTCCGCTCGCTGAGGAATACACCACGCTCATTCGCTTCGTCGGCCCGATGGCCGGCTACCTCGCCTGCCTGCAATTCACCGCTCAACTTTCCTGCTGCCGTTTCAAACGACCACCCGCGCCCGACATTCTGCGCCTGCTCGATACGCAACCGCCCGCCGACCTGCTCGAAGCGATGCAACGCACACCCGAACGGTTTGCCAGCGGTTTCTCGATCGTCACCGCCGCCCCTATCTCGGAGTTCGCCCAAAACCTCGCCTGTAAATTCATGGAAGGCGTTTTTTGGCCCTGCCCGTCGGTTTCGGACTTCCTACAATTCGCCCACGGCCCATTTCAACAAACCACCGCGCACCCGCATCCGGTCGTCATCCTGCAAGGCGACGCCCCCGTCGAAGCCGAACTCGTTGGCCGCAGCCTCAAAATGTTGCGCGAGGTTGGCCTCGACTCCTACGTCATCCACGTCGACGCACCGCCGCTGATCTCGATCTTCGGTTTCGAAACCGCACTCAACCGCCTCGTCTTTGCGCTCATGACCCGGTTCGGCACCGACCAGATCAACTGGCCCGGCAAAGGCCGCGACGACCAGCTCTACGGTTTTTGCCCCGAAAAGTAAGGCATCCACGCCTTTCGCTTTCGCCGGGCGCATGAATTTCTTGCACGTCCATTTTTGAACGCCCGCGCCATCGCTGCGTCTTACTCCGCGTAGTTAGCAGTTCTTTTTAGGGTTTCATATATCGTTTGTAGTTAAAAGTCGGCAAGGGCGCGGCGCCATGAGCTCCGCGCCCTTACTGTTTTTGGACGCTTGCCCCAGCGCCGTTTGCGTCTTCACTGACAGCCTTTTTCCCATGCCCGACTTCCGCGCCTTTTGCTCACTCACTGAACGCGAACCTGCCCAAATCCGTCTCGACGGCGACGAATCGCACCACCTCGTGGCCGTGAACCGCGCCAAAAAAGGCGAAACCGTCGTGGCCTTCGACGGCCGTGGCGGCGAATGGATCTGCGAACTCGCCGACGACTCGAAAAACGCCGCCGTGCTCAAGGTCCGTTTCAGCCAAAAAATCAAACCGCTCGCCTACGAAATCACCCTCGGCCAAGCGCTGCCGAAAGGCCCGTGCATGGACGCCATCGTGCGCAAAGCCACCGAGATCGGCGCCGCCCGCATCGTTCCACTGCAAAGCGAACGCACCCAGGTTCACCTCGACGAGGACCGGCAGGACAAAAAAATTGAGAAATGGCAGACCGCCGCGCTCGAAGCCGCCAAGCAATGCGGCAACGCCTGGCTGCCCGAAGTCCTGCCCGTGCAAAACGCCAACGCCTTCATCGAAGGCAGTCGCGGTTATGATCTAAAACTCATCGCCAGCCTCCAACCCGGAGCAAAATCTCTCAAGTCGGTACTTTCTGGATACAACACTACCAACGGACGTGCGCCAAAAAAAGTTCTCTGGCTGATCGGACCCGAAGGTGATTTCACCCCCGCAGAAATGAGCGCCGCAAAGAGCGCCGGCTTCGAACCGATCACACTCGGCCCGCTCGTCCTCCGCTGCGAAACCGCCGCCATCTACGCGCTGAGCGTGTTGAGCTACGAGCTGGGAAATCCGAGCTGAGGATTCGTCTGAAGGTAGGGACGGCCAGCCTTGGCCGTCCAGTTTGCCTCCGCGTGCCCAGCGGTCACGCCCTACCGCCAAACCGTAAATCTTTTTCTCACCACACCAACAACCCGCTGGCAAACGTGAGACCGGCGCCGACGCTGCAGAAGATGATCTTGTCGCCGGAGGCAAAGATGCCCTCCTCCGCTGCCCAACCAAGGGCCATCGACACACTGGCTGCCGACGTGTTGCCGTACTTGCCGATCGTCACGACGAAGCGTTCGTAGGGAATGCCCACGCGTTTGCTGACGGCGCGCAAGATGCGTTCGTTGGCTTGATGCGGCACGATCCACGCCACATCGCCAGCCTTCAGGTTGTGACGCGCGAGCGTGGCCTCGATCTGGTTGGCAAAAGCGATGACGGCATGCTTGAACACCGCCGAACCATTCATTTGCAGATAAAAGTCGTCACGATCGTGCCCCTCGGGGTGCGGAAGCGGACGCGCAGCACCACCACCACGGCGTTGGATCGCCTCAAATTGATCGGCATCGCCGGAAAGTTTCATGCGGCCGAGGCGATGTCCACCCGCGCAATCGGTCAGCACCGCCGCGCCAGCGCCGTCACCGAAAAGAAACGCCGTGGCGTGGTCCTTGGGATTCGTGATGCGCGACAGCAGTTCCGCCGTGACCACCAAAAGTTTTTTCGCGGTGCCAGAGCGGATGAACGAACGACCGACTTCGAGTGCGTAGAGCCAGCCAGCGCAAGCGGCGTTGAGATCGAAAGCGAGCGCATGCGGCACGCCGAGCTGCTTCGCCAGAGCGCTGGCGGCAGAGGGGACGGGCTGGTCGGGAAGCAACGTCGCCATGATAACGCCGTCGATTTCCTTCACATCGATCTTGGCCTGAGCAAGCGCGTGCTGCACGGCGGTAGCAGCGAGGCTCGTGGCGCTTTCACCTTCACCCGCATAACGACGTTCGCGAATGCCGGTGAGCTTAATCACTTCTGCCTCAGTCATGTCGGGAAACTCTTTCAAAATTTCGCTGTTCGAACGGATGCCGGCGGGAATCGCATAACCAACACCAGCAATACAAACCGTCTCGGCCGAGTGCGGATTGAATCCATTCACAGAAGCAACCGTTCCTACAACGACAGCGGGAGCACTTTGACCTTTACCGCACTTCTGAATGTAGCGCTCAACATCGTCGCCCGAAACGCGGGCGCCAGGGCCGGTCGCTTCGATGTCGGTGATCTTCGTCGGATCGAGACCGGCTTCAGTCGCGAGTTTGCTCGCGCGAGGCGTCCATTGAATACCAGCAGACTTAACCGGAACGGAAGCAGAAGCATTCGTCGAAGCGGGCATGGCGACAGGAACAGACGCAGAAGAAACGGGCAATGCGGCGCGGGTATCCGCACCGGCGGGCTTGGTGCCGGGCGCGTGAACAACGCCGTTAACATTCTTTGCTTCGAGGTGCCGCAGCGACTGGTCGGTCGTTTCGATGCGCAAAAACGGAGCACCCGAGGGAAGAATATCACCGGCGCGCCCAACGATT
>Ga0302321_100002925_pt1 | contig 14658 bp, 9 predicted proteins | sample Fen_T0_1_FD_202505 | JGI IMG/M metagenome (GOLD analysis project Ga0302321, IMG submission 202505) | Peat permafrost microbial communities from Stordalen Mire near Abisko, Sweden - Fen_T0_1 | ecosystem: Environmental > Terrestrial > Soil > Wetlands > Permafrost | place: Sweden: Abisko...
GACCTTGCCAGTTTTAATGTGGTTGATGCTAACCGTGATTTTTTGGTGGAGATGACCAAAAAATATGTCGATGTTGTTTTTGCAAACGAAGAAGAAGCAAAATCGTTTACAGGTAAAGATCCCGAAGAAGCGCTGAAAGAAATAGCCACCATGTGTAATATTGCGGTTGTTAAAATTGGCAAGAATGGTTCTCTAATTAAACAAGGAAACGATACCTACAGCGTTGGAGCCATTTCTGCTAAAGTTATTGATACTACTGGCGCTGGCGATTTGTATGCTGCCGGTTTTATATACGGATTATCTAAAGGCCTCTCTTTAGCGCAATGCGGACATGTTGGTGCCTTATTGGCAGGTAAAGTAATCGAAGTAATAGGAGCTAAGATACCTGATTGCGATTGGGATATTATTAAAAAAGGCGTGAAGATAATTGAAAGCTCTGATAACTAGCCTAAGTTGCTAGTTATTAGCTGATAGGTATCTCTTGTAAAAATGCTATCATATATTACAAATAGGATTACAAGAGTTATGTTTTCATAATTATTTCTTAAGGTCAGACATTCCTAACCTTTAAAACAACGCATGTAATTCTGCATCAATCTTGTTAATTTTCTTGCGCAAATCTTCTGGGTTTTCGGAAAAATTAAATGAAAGAAGCTGCCCAAAAGGACAGCTTCCACCTTTAACTACAAAACTACTACTAATATATTGAAGACAACCTCTTTTGTCATATAAGAGAGTAATACATTAGACTATTGCCATCCCGGATTTTGCTTCAAAATAGGATTGGTACGTATCACTGGTGCAGGATAAGGGAAGTACTCATGTTTTCCTGCTACAAAGCCAATTGTCTTACCGGTGTTAGGTTCCGAATAAGTAACATAACCTCTGTGTTGGGCCTCTTTTACTCCAGTTTCGTTACCATTGAAAGCATCCATGAGCGTAGGAATGTGTTTTCCTGCATTCTTCGCTTTATCAAGTTCGCCCCAACGTTTCATGTCGATCCAGCGTGCGCCTTCCATCCACAACTCGTAGTTTCTTTCCATCTTAACATCAGCCAAGGTCAATGTCGTGCTTATTTTCCCAGATCCGGAACGTGACTGAACATCTTGGAGAGATTTCAAACCATCAGCGTCGTTTGTTTGAGCACAAGCTTCGGCATACATAAGGAGTACATCGGCGTACCTTTCAATTATGTAGTTGTTGAAGCCATAAGTCTTTCCTTGAAGATCTTCGGTAGATGTAATGCGTTTTTTCTGAAGAAATCCGCATTGTCCATAAAGACCTTGGGCGGTTTTTATTCCGCGACCAGGGTCTGTAAGTTTCAAGGCTGTGGTTGTCTTTGTATTATCGGTAGTCCATCGGAGTTCGGTAATGAATTCGTTATACGAAACCATTGTAGCTTTACGACGATACGAATCGCCATCATGTGCGTAAAACTCATTCGCGAAGGTTTCTTCAACGGCTACGCCGCCCCAGCCATTGACCCCCTGATCCACAGGTTTGCTCACCAAACGATCCGTTCTCCAACCCCACAGATTCGCTTCCTGAAAAGTGGTACGAAACGTTAAACTGAGACTAGAAGAATAGACAAGATTCATTTCTAACACTTTTTCTTCGCAGCCATCTCCCTCGACATGGAACAAGTCGCGCCATCTTGCGCCGGGAACAAGTGCGTACTTATTCGACGATATTACTGCTTTAAGAGGAATTTTTGCGGCAGCATAGTCGCCTGCATAAAGGAGAGCCTTACCTTGAACAGTCAGAGCGAAGCCTTTGGTTACTCTTACGGAACCATCCTTATCGCTCGTATTAACACGTTCGGGGATGTATGCAGCAGCCTCCTCACACTCTTTTGCACACCATCGGAGAAGCTCTTCATGGGTACCTTTATAATTTTCTGGTTTTGCGTCTGCTGTAAGAACATGTTCAACAAGTGGAGGGGTACCCCAAGCCATCGCAGCCATCATATGACACCATGCGCGAATGACACGAGCTTCGGAGATGCATCGGTCTTTTACAGGACTTACTCCATATTTGAAATTATCGATAACAAGGTTAGAATGATAAATAACAAAATATAAACGTTTATATGCGTTTCCAACAACCTCGTTATCTGCGTCGAATCTGAATTCGTTAATAGCGGCTAAATAGTCGTTGTCGCCATATCTTTCGCCTGCTGCAAGCATGTTGTCTGCTTCATAGTTAAATAGGATGTCGTCAGCATTGTAATTGCCAACAGATCCGCCAACATTTGAAGATAAATCCTTGTATGCATCAACAAGTGCCGATTGTGCATCGGCATCGGTTATATAAAACGATTCAACAGGAATGACTCCCTTCTGCGGGATTTCAAGCGCATCCTCACTACAAGCAGCGAACAGAAGCACTGAGCTAAATAGTAAAAGAAATATATTTTTAAATTTTTTCATATCGTTAAAGTATTAAATTAGAATGTAATATTTAAACCAAATGTAACTTTCTTAGACTGAGGATATGTACCAGCATCGAAACCATTACGATCTACTGCAGTAGAAACGGTGGCAGTTTCAGGATCGCATCCGGGATAATTTGTAATGGTAAAGTAGTCGTCCAACGACACATAGCATCTTAGCCTGCTGATGAGAACTTTCTTTGTGAATTTCTCAGGAACGGTATAGCCCAATTGTATTTGTTTGATTTTGAAGTAATCACCTCTAAACTGAGCAGCATCAGAACCCCAGAACGTCCAATCGCCAGCAACCGCCTTAGGATCAGGCATTTTTGCGCCTGTATTCGAAGGAGTCCAAGCATTGTCGTAGAAATATTTGAGTGAGTTACGCATCGGAGTATCTGCACGATACAATACCGTGAATATTTCGTTACCGCCAACGCCTGAACCAAATATGTTCAAATCAAATCCCTTGTATGCAAGGTTAACAGTGATACCATAGGTATAATCAGGAATGGCCTTTCCAATGTAGGTCATATCTCCATTAGATATCGTACCATCTTTATTAGTATCTTGAATGATGGGTTTACCAGTAGCATCATCGGTCCCAAGGAATTTATAACCTCTGAAATACCAGATAGGCTTACCCACCTCGAATGCTGTATAGATAGGATTGTTAGTACCAGCAACACCACCAGCACCACCGGTCAACCGCGGGATAGATGGATCGAGATAGGTAACCTCATTGTGCAAAGTAGCTAAGTTGGCACCAATAGAATAGCTAAAATCGCCAATTTTATGTTTCCATGATGCTTCAAATTCAAAACCTTTGTTAAGAACAGAACCGGCATTGACCACCGCGCTACCAAAACCAAGTTCAGGAGTAGGAGCAATTGTTACAAGAAGGTCTTCGGTTTTCTTGTAATAGTAATCGGCCGTGAATGAGAGTCTGTCATTCAAAAATCTCATATCAACAGCGAAGTCAGTCTGTGTCGAAGTTTCCCATTTAAGCTTGGGGTTAGCCAAACCTGAAGGGTGAGAACCGTAAGAAGCAGCAGGGTTATCCACTCCGAATTGATACCAGGAATCGTTGTAAGCGATGGTTGTGTTGTATTTGTAGCCGTTGAGTACGTTAATGTTACCATTTTGTCCCCATGAACCACGCAATTTCAAGAAAGACATTATATTACGAGACACGTTTCCGGAAAATAACTTTTCGTTGCTAACAGTCCAACCAGCCGAAAATGAAGGGAAGTAACCCCAACGATTTTTAGCTGACAATTTAGAAGCGTCGAATGCATCGGCACGGAAGTTGGCTTGAATGGCGTATCGATTGTCGTACGAATAAATAAGACGTCCGAAATATGCCATTGAAGTAGATAAGCTTGGCAAATTGGAAAAGGTCTTCGTTGTTTTTTCAGTCGAAACACCCGTTACTGGATCCTTGACCATGTTACTTTTTACATAGTTAAGATATTGAAAATTAGAATCATAACCGGTCAAGATATCGGGACCTGTACCAGTGCCGTTAACATTGTCCGAGATATCTTCCTGATAAGACATACCGACCATAGCTGTGATGTTATGTTTGCCAAACAAAGTGAGGTTATAGTTGGCAAAATTTTCCCACTGATAGTAGTAACTAGTGTTTGCAGTGGCCGAGATGTTATAATCGGTACTATTAGCCTGACTAGTAGCAAAATATGGAGTATTATAGCTGTGTGAATTCGATAGTGCTACTCTGTAGCCGAAACGAGAGGTAACTACAAGACCCTTTACTGGCTTCAAGTTTCCAAACATTATACCACGAAGAGAAATACCCGAGTTCTTAGAATCGATTCGATCTCTCTGAAGTAACGGGTTACCACTATCATCGGTAACATACTTAGAAGTAGCATAGTAACGACCATTTGCCGGATTCTTAAGAATATTCTTACCCTGATCGTAAGCCTGTTTCAAAGAGGGAGCGAATTGGCTGGGATCATCATAATACACCGGAGTCAATGGGTCAATAGTCAACACCGAGTTCATAACCGAACCATAGGCTGACATTTGAGAAACCGATTTGGTCTCCCATTTTTCGATGGAGTTGTTACTTCCAATCGTCAACCATTTTTTGATGTTATAATCACCATTAAGTTGAGCTGTTAAGCGTTTATACACATCCTTATTCCCTTGTACAATACCATCGTTATTGAGATAGCTGAGAGAGGTAAAGAAGTGTCCCTGGTCATTTCCACCCTGAAATGTGATAGTATGTTGTTGAACCACCCCTGGATCAAATACTACATCAAACCAATTGGTATCTGTACCATCGTATCCATTTGCCTTCAATGTCGCATCCATATCATAACCTGACATTTTCTTATATGCGATAAAATCGGCAGCTTGGAATATTTTAGGTACTTTGCCAAGCCTCTGCTGAGAGACGCTCAAATCGTAAGAGATACTCGAAGCACCCTTGGTACCCGATTTAGTAGTAATCAAAACAACACCGTTACCTGCGGCCGCACCGTAAATAGCTGCCGAAGCTGCATCTTTCAAAATTTCAACCGATTCTATCATCTGAGGATTGAGATATTGAATGTTGTCAACCTTAAGTCCGTCAACAATAAGGAGTGGTCCAATTTGATCTGAGTTTGAAGAGTAACCACGTACACGAATAGTAGCACCTTGACCCGGAGCACCTGAATTTGACAAAACCTGAACACCAGCAGCCTTTCCCTGAAGAGCTGCTGCTGCATCAGATGTTGCCAAATTTTTGAGAGCGTCGGATTTAACTGAAGCAACAGCACCGGTAAGGTCACTCTTTTTTTGTGTACCATAACCAATTACAACAACTTCCTCCAGTCTTTTAACATCTGGAATTAATTTTACATCTAATTTAGTTGTTTCCACAGTTACTGTTAATAATTCGGTATTATATCCTAAAAAGGAGAATGAAATTACCGAATTTGGGGCAACAACTAAACTAAATTTTCCAGATGCATCAGTAATTGCTCCGTTAGTTGTGCCTTCAACTTTAACACTTACACCAATTAAAGGCTCACCATTTGTTGCATCAGTAACAGTACCTTTTACATTTATTTGCTGTAACTCCAATGCTGGTGCTATTACTATTAAATTATTGTTCAGTATCTTAAACGATGCGTCTGAATTGGTTAACAATTCATCAAGCACTTGTTGAATATTTTTATTATTCAAATTTAAAGATACCAACTTGTTAAGATCTAATACAGCATCATTGTAAAAGAACCTATAAGTAGTCTTGTTCTCAATTTCTTTAAGAACTTCTTTTAGATTTTGATTTTTTACTTGCAGGTCAAAATTTTGCCCTCTAGTAGTAATAGAAGCTGCAACCTGCAATACAAATAAACATAAGGCTAAGATAGTCAGTTTCATACGTAGTGTCAGTTTTAGGTAATACCTAAGAAAGGTTAGTTTTTTTTTCATACATTTGTAGTGTTAATTTAGTAAATGAACATTCTCATCCTATTCAGTTAGAAAGAGTTTGTAGTTGTTTAAATTAATGATTAGAAGACCGGGGATAGTTGTAGCAGACCTTCCCGGTTTTTTGGTTTTTCTTAGTATGTTCTAATTCATAGTTAAGGTTTTAGTTAGACATCTGGTTATTTATTAAATTATTATAGGTAGCTCTTCGTTTCTGTTCTTCCCTAATTGTAACTACCCCCTTGTTAATCGTGTAATTTAAAGGGGCTGTGAGTTTAAAAATATCCAATATCTGCTCCAAAGTTTCATTATTAAATTTACCTGTAAATGTATACGGGTTCAATTCGGGTGATTTAATATCAATTGTAACATTAAATTTACGCTCAATAATAACTGCAATGTTTTTTAATGGCTCAGATTCAATGATCCATAAGTTATCTTTCCACGATGTGTAAATATTTGTATTAACGTTGGTTGCTATTGTAACATCATTTATACTGGTGTCCTTTTGATCCTCTGAAATTAGCTGAGAAATTTTTGTTTTTACAGAGTTATCGGTTACTGGTTTTTTATCATTCGACGCAAGCTTAGTTACTTCCTTATTAACAATCACCACTTGCTTTGGCTTTAAAGAAACGTTTACACCTTTACCTTCAATTTTAACAATTCCTTCCACAAGGGTAGTTGTAACCGATTTCTCTTCAGGGTAAGCTTTAACATTAAATGAGGTACCAAAAGCTTTAATTTTATATCCTGAAGTCATCACTATAAATGGTTTTTGAGGGTTTTTTACTACTAAAAAGTACCCTTCACCCTCCAAAGAAACATTACGGCTACTTATTCCATAATCAGCCCGATAACGCATTCGAGTTCCAGCATTTAACCATACTTTGGTTCCATCTGTTAAAACAATTTCGCTTTTTCCTCCTAATGGTGCAACAACCTCATATTCAACATTACTTATCGACGGATAAGATTTTGTTCCTAAAAACCAATGAATTGATACCCCAGCAAAAAAGATAACCAATACAGCAGCGGCTATTTTTAGATAAAAAGTAAATTTTCTTGCTTTTTGATGATTCTCGTTTTTCTCAAAATCAATTTTGTTTTGTAATAGCTTCCAATCTTCCGATCTCCCTTTACTGAATTTGCTCTTGTAGTTTGCGATTAAAGACAATTCGAATATTTTTTTATATTCAGAAAATAATTTATTATTTTCATCTGAAGCCTTAAGCCATTCTAATAAAGTCTTCTTTTCATTTTCAGTTGCCTGATTCGACAAATAACTAACTATTAGTAACTTGTACTTTAGTTCTAAATTTTCCACGTTTGATATATTTCTATATATAAGACTGTTTTTTTAGTTTTATAGGGTGACAAGAATTCAAAGAAATTTCACTTTGCCATAAAATTTGAATATCTATCTATTTAATAACGTTCTTATTTTATTAAAGGTCTTCGAAGTATTTGGCTAATTGATTACGCAGTATCTCCAATGAACGGCTCATTTGAGTTTTTACTGTATTAACAGATATGTTAAGTCTCTCTGAAATTTCGTTATAAGTAAGTAATTCAAACCTATTTAAACAAAAGATGGTTTTGCATTGAGGAGGGAGAAGTTCAATTGCGGCCTGGATATCCTTTTGAATATCTTCATTTTCTAATACAACAAAAATTGAATCTTCGCTTGTACAAAGAGTTTCTTTAATCTTATCATCAACTTCAAAAAACGAATATTTCAATAATGTATGGTTTTGCTTAATGTAATCCGAGCAAGCATTAAACACACTTCTGTATAAGTATGGTCTTATTCCATAAGTAATTACAATTATATTTCGCTTTATCCAAATTTTCAGAAAAACATCATTTACAATCTCTTTTGCTGCTTCTTCATTTCTTACCATTCCAAATGAATACAAACACAAAGAATCGTAATAACGATTAAACAATATTTCAAAAGATTTCTTATCATTATTCTTAATCTCATCCCATATTTCCTTGTCGGAGCAATTCATTGCCAAATCTTTAAAGGTGAAGGAAATTTTAATCGTTTCAAGAAGGTTATCTGTTGGCCTAGTTAAAACCTATACAAGAATATAATTATCTGAAATTTAAGTCTTTTGCTTTCTGTATTGATAAGTAGTTGTTAATGTTTATTTAAATTTCTATGAAAAGGTCTATTTATTAGATAAAAAGATTTTATCACTCGATGTAAAGATAATTTTTTACTAAATTATAATGATATAGAATATAAATTTTACAACTATACTATATAAAAAATATTTAATTCACAAGTATTTTAGGAGGGTTCAACGGAATTAAATTAGTTTCAAAAATGATAAATCTAGCCATGGATTAATGAATATTATTAATTCATATGAAAAGAATCTTTTACCTTTAATCCATTTAAACCTTTCAACCCTATCGATTTTGTATTTTTAAATTTGTCAAATATAATTGAATAATACTTTTTTAATTAAGCGAAATAAATTACCAATTCCATAAGAGAGTAAAAAATGCTTCGGATGACTATTTATCAAGGACTGAATGACTATAACTTATTATTTCTGATAAGTTAGTAGAACCTCTTGCTCTCGCTGATTTGTGATATGTTAGCGGTATAAAAACTTATGTGAAGCTAAAGTGATGACAAAAAAGGCTCATGTCCCCTTGAATTCAATAAAAGCAGCAATTCAAATAACTAAGGGGAAACCATTATATTATCAAGGAGTTCCAGACAATGTATTTTAGCATTTTAGCAAATCGAAGGCTAAAACAAAAGGAAAGTGAACAATAAACAAACAAAACGAATAACCTTGGATTTTACTTAAAACAACCCATGCAATTCCGCATCAATCTTGTTAATTACCTTACGCAAATCTTCAGGGTTTTCGGAAAAATTATTGGAATCAACATCTACCACCAGGACTTTCCCTAATTTGTAAGTCGAAATCCAGGCTTCGTAGCGTTCATTTAGTCTTCGCAGATAATCGAGACGGATGGCATTTTCATATTTTCGTCCGCGTTTTTGAATTTGGTTTACCAGTGTTGGTACAGATGCCCGAAGATAAATAATCAGATCAGGAGGTTGGATAAGCGACGAAATGAGCTCAAACATTGAAACATAGGTATCATAGTCGCGGGTGGGCATCAAACCCATGGCATGGAGGTTGGGGGCAAATATGCAGGCATCTTCATAGATGGTTCTGTCCTGAATTAAAGTATTGCCGGACTGCCTGATGTTCAAAATCTGTTTGAAACGATTATTTAAAAAGTAAATCTGGAGGTTGAATGACCAACGCTGCATATCGTCATAAAAATCATGTAGATAGGGATTGTCATCTACGTCTTCGTAATGAGGTTGCCAGTTATAGTGTTTTGCTAAAAGTCCTGTAAGAGTTGTTTTGCCTGATCCGATGTTTCCTGCCGTTGCAATGTGCATATGTCAATATTTTTTCTTTTATAAAGATAAAACTATTTATTTTTTCTCACTGCAAAAGTTCGTTTATTGCTAAAATCTCTTCAATATATTGGCGATTGTTGGACAGGCGCGGTACTTTGTTTTGACCACCGAGTTTTCCTCTATCTTTCATCCAGGTAAAGAACACCGTGGGTTTCATTTTTCGAACAATGGGCATCCGAAGTGTAATATTGTGGTAACGTTTTGCTTCATAGTCTGAGTTAAGAGAGCAAAGTGCGTTGTCGAGAAGTGTTGTGAAATAATCAAGACTTTCTGGTTCGTGCTCAAACTCAATGAGCCATTCATGAGCACCATTATTGTTATCGCACATAAAAACAGGGCCAGCTGTATATTCGAGAATGGCTGCATGCGTTTTTTCGCAGGCAATTTGAAGGGCTTTTTCGGCATTCTCAATAATTAATTCTTCTCCAAAAGCATTGATAAAATGCTTTGTTCGGCCGGTAATTTTTATTTTGTGCGGAAATAATGAAGTAAATGAAACGGTATCGCCTATAATGTATCGCCAAAGTCCTGAATTGGTGGTAATTACGATGGCGTAGTTTTTATCAAGATCAACATTCTCGATGGTTACAGCTTGCGGATCAGTTTTATGAAACTCATCCATGGGAATGAACTCATAGAAAATGCCATAATCGAGCATTAAAAGCATATCTTCATGCGCAGGATCGTCCTGTATGGCAAAGAACCCTTCCGAAGCATTGTAAGCTTCCATATAGTTCATTTTAGCAGTCGGTATTAATCTTTTAAATTGCTCACGGTATGGTGCAAAGCTTACTCCACCATGGGTGAAAAGTTCCAGGTTCGGCCAAACATCCAATAAATTATCTTTGCCGGTTTGTGTAAGTATATGTTTGATAAGTACCAGATTCCATGATGGAACGCCTGCAAGGTTGGTAACATTCTCCTTGATGGTAGTTTCCGTTATTTTATCGAGCTTTTCTTCCCATTTGCCAAGCAACGCAATCTCTGTCTTTGGAGTTCGAATGAAATCTACCCACCAAGGCAAGTTCTCAATCAGGATGGCTGAGAGGTCGCCATAATAGGACTGGTTACTAAAATTATCGATGGTATGGCTACCTCCCAATGTCAACCCCTTACCACTAAATACCTTGGTATTTGGGTGATAATGAGTATAAAGAGCCATAATATCTTTTCCACCCCGAAAGTGACAATCTTCTAATGCTTCCTTGCTTACTGGAATAAACTTACTTTTATCGCTGGTTGTTCCGGAAGATTTGGCAAACCATTTCATTTCGCCAGGCCATAGCAAGTTAGGTTCTCCGTGGCGTAAACGAGTCACATATGGTTTTATCTCCTCGTAGGTTTGTAGTGGTACATTTTTTTGAAAGTCCTCAACGCATTGAATTTTATCATATCCAAACTTTTTACCCCATTCGGTATCTTTAGCCTTCTGAATCAATTTTAAAAGTGTTTCCTCCTGAACATTAAAAGGATACTGTTTAAAAAGTTCAATCTGGTGAATACGTTTAATGTTGAACCAGCTTACAATGGAATTGATAAGTTGCATGTAGCATTATTTAGGGTCAGAGTAGCTCTCATCGGCATTTAATGCTAAAAGTAGTAAAAACAATAGAATCAGTCCTAGTCTAAATGGAATTTATTCGAAGATAATTTTTTTACAAAATAAGCTTAAACCCCTTTCCATGTACATTGAGTATTTCAACGGAAGGCTCGTCTTTAAGATATTTACGGAGTTTAGTGATGTAAACGTCCATGCTACGGGCATTAAAATAGCTATCGTCCTCCCAAATTGATTTTAACGCGTAGTTGCGTTCAAGCACGTCGTTAATGTTGTCGCATAGCATTTTAAGAAGCTCCGATTCCTTGGTAGTCAATTTATGAACATTATCATTGGATGAAAGGGATTGCTTTTGAAAATCGAATGTATACTTGCCTAATTTATAGATTGTTTCCCCGGTAAATTTACTATCGGCTTTGGTACGGCGCAAAATGGCTTCGATCCTGAATAACAGCTCTTCCATATTGAAAGGTTTGGTAATATAATCGTCGGCTCCAATTTTAAAGCCATGCAGAATATCATCTTTCAGCGATTTGGCAGTGAGGAACATGATTGGTATATCTTTGTTGATAGCCCGAATTTCCTTGGCAACAGTAAAACCATCTTTTAAAGGCATCATCACATCGAGGATACAAAGATCATACAAGTTTTTTTGGAAACTTTTAAAAGCTTTTTCTCCATCAATCACCAAATCCGTTTCGTAGTTTTTGGCTTGAAGGTATTCTTTCAAGAGTGGGCCGAGGTTTTCATCATCTTCGGCTAATAAAATGCGAATTTTTGTATTCATAGTTCCTGGATATCGATGGTATTATACTGACTAATTAGGTGTTATTCGTTTTTGTTCAAATGAATCCTATTCCTTAGCTATCGGAATTAATATTTCAAATTTAGTTCCCATATTTGGTTCACTTTCAATGGAAATTTTTCCGTTATGTTCATCAATTACTTTTTTAACATAGCTGAGTCCCAAGCCAAATCCTTTCACATTGTGCACATTGCCGGTGGGTACCCGGTAAAATTTCTCAAAAATTCGTTTTTGGTTTTCTTTGCTAATGCCAATGCCATTGTCTTCTACAATAATAGCAATATAGTTCTTTTTGTTCAGCGTGCTTACAACGATATTTGGTTGTGCTTTAGAATACTTGAGGGCATTATCGAGTAAATTTAGCAAAACATTTGCAAAATGTACTTCATCAACATTAACTATGGCATAATCAGCATCTAAATTTTTAGTTATCTGACCATTACGGTTCTTTACCTGGATTATGAAATTTTTAACAACGGTATTGATAAGTTCATGAACGTCCAACCTGCGAATTTTCAGGCCCATCTTACCTTTTTCAAAAATAGCAGCCTGAAGCACCTTCTCTACCTGGTATCCCAAACGTTTGCTTTCATCGTGAATTACTTTAGAAAGGTGGTCGATGTTTTTCATGGAAACCGGGATAGAAGTGTCGTTTAGCATTTGCGATGCCAACGATATGGTAGAGATGGGAGTTTTCAATTCGTGTGTCATGTTGTTCACAAAATCGTTCCGTATTTCCGAAACCTTTTTTTGCCTCAAAATGGCATAAATCGTATAGCCAAAGGTTATAAGGATAACAAGCGTTAACAGTGCCGATGAAGCTCCCATGTATCCAAGCGATTTTAGCAGAAAATTCCGTTCCGAAGGAAAATACAGCACCAGGATGTTGGGTGGAGAAACCAGATCCTCAGCGCTGATGGCACCTCCAAACAACCTCGATGGTGTGTTCTTGTTGAATGTTTCCGAATGCATTACTATATCTCTTTTTTCGTCAAGAACGGCATACTCAAAAGGTAATGTTATTCCATTGTTATAAAGCTGAATTTTGATGAGGTTGTACATTTCAGGTGAAGATGTCCGTTCCTGGAATTTTCGTCCAGGTTTCATCATTTTATCATAGATGCGTTTGATGGATTGCATCTGATCTGCTTGTGTTGAGAGTTGTTGTTGAATATTTTTCCGCTCACTTGCTTTTTGAGATTGAATTTCGGAATAAAATTCCTCGTGATACCAAACCGAGTCAGACAGTATTCCTCCACCGGATGTAATTGTCACTCTTGAATTTACAGAATAGGTAGGATCATCATCTTTTAATGAGTTGTTTCTTTGTTCTGACGGAGAAATAGTAGGATCGAAGGTTATATTAAAATTTTTTTGGAGCGAGTCCTGATGAAAAGCGTAAATTTCCTTCTTGATTTGATTAACCGTTTCGTCTTCTTTTAACTCGTTGGATACGATGGTTATCGCGTTTTTTACCAATTGCTGAAATTGTTGTTCCTTGAGCAGGTATGCCTGTTTAATCCATAAACCCTGGATGGCAATAAGCCCAAACACAGCAATGCTGATTAAACCGATTAATGTGGCTATTCGTTTTTTGTTCATCGCCCTACAAAGATAGTGGAAGGTATAACAGTGCGTAACAATTTAACAATCTTTAACATTCATTAGTATTCGTTAACCTTAGGTACTATTTGTTTGTTGTAAGTTTGTATCAGAATTTAAATTCTATGTTCAGAAAAAGGGAACAGAAAATTTGGTTCTAGCACGAAATTTTAAAGTAGTTTTAAAGATATTATAGGTAGTAGTTTAAATTTAGGTTTGATTGGTTAGTAATAGTTTAAAGAAGGGCCGTCGTGAGACCGCCCTTTCTTTATTTATATAAGTCTCTTCTTGTTTTTCAACGTACTTATTTCAATGTTAAAAACTGCAAAAACGAAAGGAACTGTTCGAAGGTTCGTTATCAATTCCTTTGCGTTAAATAAGGGATCGCTAGGTTCAATAAGCACCAAAAAATCAATGTTTTTCAATTCTTCAAGCAGAAAACCGTTATCGCAACGGTTCGCTATAAGACGGTAAGTGTTGGAATTCTCATTCTCCCTATAACTGTAGGTCGAAAACTCCTGATTTAGGTTTAAGCGTTGATTAAAGGAAATATGGTTTTCAGTTTTAACAAGCTTGAAACCGAGATTCTCATTGATACCCCACGATAAGCGGTAATCATTTTCGTGAGATGAAATTCCCAGTAGGACAAGTGATTGTCCGGGTTCAGGTGAAAGCTTATGAACATCTTTTTTGCCCATCAAAGCTTTATTTAGGTTATTTGGAAACTATGATTTCGTTTACTTCAGGTTTTGACATTACGTTATTATATGCTTGTTCAGCAGCATTTTGTTCTGCCTCCTTCTTGGATTTGCCGTTGCCGTTGCCAAGTTGTTGGTCGCATATTTTAACATAGGTAATAAAAGCCGGAGCTTGTTCAATTTCGGTATACTCCTCGGTTGTTTCAAAGGTAATAATTACTTTGTTTTTCTGTCCCCATTCAATAAGTCTGCTTTTAAAATCAGTTTCTTTCGAGATGAGTTCTTCCAGGTTAACAAAGTTTTTTACTACATAGTTAATAATGTATTTGCGCGTTTTTTTGTAACCTTTGTCTAGGTAAATGGCTCCGATAAGCGCTTCAAACGCATCGCCGTAAATGTGTTTTTTGTGAGAGTTTCGGCTGGTGTTAGATACAACCAGATAATCGATTCCTAAATTTCTGGCAAGTATATCCAGGTTGGACCGCTTCACAATTTTTGACCGCATTTGGGTCAAAAATCCTTCTTTTTTTCTGGGAAACTTTTTAAACAGGTAATCCGCAATAACAGCATCTAATATAGCATCGCCAAGATATTCAAGTCTTTCGTTATTAACGATACTACCATCATTAAAAGATATTGATGCGGAGCGATGAA
>Ga0302321_100002926_pt1 | contig 14658 bp, 11 predicted proteins | sample Fen_T0_1_FD_202505 | JGI IMG/M metagenome (GOLD analysis project Ga0302321, IMG submission 202505) | Peat permafrost microbial communities from Stordalen Mire near Abisko, Sweden - Fen_T0_1 | ecosystem: Environmental > Terrestrial > Soil > Wetlands > Permafrost | place: Sweden: Abisko...
AATTTTTGCCCCGAGGGGCCAGAACCGTGTCCCAAATGCGCGCTTCAGCCGCCTCCTGGCAACTTGCAAACCTTGTGCGATGGCACGCACTGCATCTTTCAAGACACCTTGAGGTGAATTCGGCGAGGCCGCGCCTCACCGCCGCTGAAAGCGAAGCAAGGCATCGCTCACGTTGGCCGAGTAAATGGGCGTGGAGTGCTGTTCGGAAGCAGAGTTTTGGCTCACCCAGAGGTCCGTGTCGTTGCCCCACACCGCCCCAAGCCCCGACGTGGCACTGAGCTTCGTGACGGACCACGCCGCACCGTTCCAATGTCGGATCGCGCCGTCTCGTCCGGAAATCCATACGTCGTCGCTACCGCCGGCCCAGACGCTGTCAAAGTTCCCGTGGTCCGCGACTGTGGAGTTTCCGGGGTCTTCGACCCTGACCCAACCGTTCTCCGGCCCAGTAAAGTGAAAAATGTGTGTGCGCCGACGGCCCAAACGTCTGAATCTGACGTGACACACGCGGCAAATCTCGGTCGCGGATTGGTTCGCGCCGGTCGAGCCCAAAGCTTCTGGTTTGATGGTCACGAGGCGCATCGCGTCCGACTCAGCCTTCGGCGTCCAAGGACGGGAACTCCATGCCATGCGAGGTGCGTTGCTGGATCGCGATCGCCCACTTCTGGAGAGGACAGCGCGACCACGACAGGGCAGCCCGCTGGACTGCGCGAGGCTCAGCCGGGCGCAGGACGATACGTGATGGTCTTGTCGAACCAATCTTCGCGCGGCCAGAAACTCTCATCGTCACGAACGATGACGATGTTCGCCTTTCCTCGCGAAGTCCCCAAAATCCGATCCGCCTCGGCGTCGTCGAGAACACGTATCTGTTGGAATACCCCGTTCCGGACTATGGCAACGGCAGTCGCTTCGGAGTTCCGACACGCGGCACACTCGAGGTGACGGTCGCCACCGTAGCTGTCGAGGTCGAATAGGATGACGTTTCGAAACTGAGGGTCCCCGCAGTTCCAGCGTCTGATCCCTGGCGCCACGTCGACCAACGTGTAGGGCTCGATGATGGCTTGCGTCGCGTCACGCAGCCAAACCACGGGCTCACCGAGTGTGTAGGTCGACCCCGGAAGGGCGCCCCATTGACAACGCATGTAGTCCAACAACGGCGCGCCGCACGCCGGACAGAACCCTTCACCCGTGACGCAGGCCGAGTCGGGCATGCCGCACCGCTCCTCGAACGAACGCAAACCTTTGACCCTGTCGAGCGCCGGTCATCACCATCGGATGCTTCACACTGTAGCGATTCGACTTGTCTTTGACAACCCGCGTCGCGCTCTCGGCCATCGCGCGCGAATCGGCTCCGCCGCGTCCGCAAGGGGCGCGTAGTCCGGTGGGCGGTCGAGGCCGTTCCAAAAGACGAGGCAGCAGCGAGCCATGGCTCAGCTTATCGTCAAACGGCCCGTGCACGACGAGCGAGCGCGCCGATTTGTGCGCCCGGACGCCGCGAGTCATGCTTCGCGCGATGATGGGGAACACTTGCCGAACCTCGACTCGACTGGGGCGGTCTCGGCAGGCCAGGGCAAGGCGAGTCTCGAGCGAGTGGCTGAAACGCGTTGCGCGTGTGGCTGCTGCCATTTGGCTGCCCACCTGGCTGTTGATGACGACGAGTCGCTCCGCACAGGCACAAGATATACGTTTGATGGGCCCGGGCCCGCTCGAGCGTACCTGCATCCTTCTCCTACTACGCGAAGCAACGCCGGCCCGCTGGGAGTGGGCCTATTGGAACTCACTTGGAGGCTTGCGTTCGAACGTGCAGGGGTGGAGCGGTAGTGCGGAGGGTATCGGCTCGGAGGTCACCACGGGCGTGCTGAGTTATCGGGGGTTCCCGGCTGGGCCCTACGCTTCACGAGCCGAAGTGCGGGCGGGAGTGTGGGGAGCGGGGGTGACGCGCCCGGCTGGCGGGCTGCTCGAGGGCGCCGTCAAGTTGCACTTGGGCGCGCTGTACCACGCCTCGTGGGGAACGTTCGATCTGCGCGCCGGCGGCGGCTACGGCGCCTTCGCGCGCGAACGTAGCCCGCACGTCAACCTGACCGTCGCCTACGGTGTGCGAAGCGCGCTGGAGCGCTACAGCGAGCGGGGCGTTTGCGATCCACGCCCGTCTCCAAAACGCTGGGGGTTGGTCTCGGTGGCACGACTCTTCATTACCTACCGGCGTGAGTTGGCGGGCGGGAGCCGCGAGTCCGAGCTGGTCCTTGGTCTCGAGCTCAGCCCCACCTTTCTATTTCCACCGTACAATTGGTTTCGCTGGGGCGGCGGTCCGCCGCGCTGATGAGGCGCTTGGAGGCAGCCCGCGGCGCAGCGCGCTTTGCTGCCTGCACTTTGCGATGCGCCAGATGAGAAAATCTTCGCGTGTAAGCAATGCCAAGCTCCGCTGACACAGCAGTGCGCCAACAATCCAGTGTAGATCGAGATTCTGTATCGTCACTCTCATTGGGTCACGATGATTGGGCAGCGACTCAGCGCCAAAGGCGATCGACGGAGTGGGCGATTCGAGGCATCCTCGCGCTGCGATTGCGGCGCTCGGTCATCCTCGCCGCACGGAGGCATTCATGCGTCACCACCTGATCTCGGCGGGTGTTTCGATAATCTTCGTTTGTGCGTGCGGCTCGAACTCCAGCGATAGGCCCGCTGGGGCCGGCGGCACGAGCAGCTCCAGCGCCGGCGCGAGCAACATGACTGGCGGAAGTAGCGCGGGCAGCGCGAGCAGCGTCGCCGGCGCGCCGGGCGTCGCCGGCGCGAGCGCCGGCGACACTGGCGGAACGAATGGCGACAGCAGCGGCGGCTCTTCAGCGAATGACGGCGCGAGCGCCGGCACTGGCGGCAAGGCGACCGGCACGGCGGGTAGTACCGCGAGCGGCGGCAGTGCCGGCGGCGCGACCACCGGCGGCAACTGCACGCGCGCGAGCCTCACGGCGATCGTCGACCAATATCAAGCCGCGCAGACCGCGGGCGACAAGGCGAAGCTGCCACTTTCGGCCTCAGCGACCATGACCGAGAATTTCAAGTCGACGACCAAGGGGATCTGGGAAACGCCGCTTTCGATCTCCTATCGACACGATCTGCTCGACACGTTCGCCTGCCAAACCTTCAGCGAGGTGTACGTTACCGAGGGCATGCAAGAGTACGTGATTGGGCTCCGCTTGGCGATCAAAGATGGTCAGATCAGCGAGATTGAATCGATCGTCACCACCGGGACCGTCAGCGGCAACACGATCACGAGCAAGGACTGGAACTTCGACGCCCAAGCCTATCTGACGTGCGCCAAGAGTGAGGATTGGAGTGTCGTCCCCGATGCCCAGCGCAACACGCGTGAGGAGCTGATTGCCGCAGGCGAAGCCTATTTCAAGGTGTTCTCGGACAAGAGTACGATGGTGCCCTGGGGCACGCCCTGCTATCGACTGGAAGGTGGGAAGGGCTGCACGCCGGCAGTGGACAAGGCGAGCCAAAGCTGCAACGTGGGCGTCCCGGACGGCATCAATTTCAAGAGCACGCATTGGGTGGTCGACCTCGAGCTGAACACGGCCGTCGGGCTCACGCTGTTCGCCGGCGCCTCTCCCGATAGCCACATGTTCCGCTTAATCAGCGGCAAGATCATCAAGGTTCACACCTTGACGCAAGGCACAGGCAAGTAGCGCTCGCAGCGCTCGCTCGTCAATCCAAAGCCGACTTTCTGGTGACGGTGGTATGCCGGTCGACCCTTTTGCATCATCACATTTCGGGTTGACACGGACCGCAACTTGCCCGGTTATTCGCACCACGCGGCAAAGGGCCCTGCCGGACAGGCGGCGACCAGTGACGGTTCGAGCGACGCCGCTCCGTAATGGCAGGCACTGGAGTGAGCGAAACTGCCATTGGACCGGAAAGAATGCTTGCGCGCCGAAGCGGAAAATCAGAAAGCCATCGGGGCTGAACTCAATTTCAACTGCACTCGTTTCGCGCGCGCCGTCCGGCCTGCCATTGTTGTCGTCGAACGCCGCAGCGGCGGAGTTCCAGCGGGTCGTCTCCAGCATTGCGCTCGCGAGTCCGCCCGAAGCGAGGTTCTCAACGGCGTGACCGTCGCAGGCGCTGCCAGCGGGGCCGAAGACTCGCGGACACGGGCACTTCTGGGCTGCGTCCGTTGCACGAATTGGCACGTAACCTGCTTCAAGGTTCGGCATGAACGGTGCAAGATTCGCTCAGAAAGCGCTCGGCGGCATGCTGATTTTCGCGGGCATCAGCCATCTAACTTTTGCCCGACGTGCGTTTCGGGCGCAGGTGCCGGACTGGGTACCTCTACCCAAGGACCAAACGGTCATCGCTTCTGGCGTCGCTGAAGTCGCGCTCGGCGCCAGTCTCCTGCTCGCTAGTGAGACGCGCCGGCCGCTCGTAGGCAAAATCGCCGCGGCGTTTTTCGTCGCAGTGTTCCCTGGCAACGTCTCGCAATATGTGAACCGGCGCTCCGCTTTCGGTCTCGACACGGATGAGAAGCGGTTCGCGCGGCTATTTTTTCAACCCGCGCTCGTCTATTGGGCGCTGAAGAGCGCGCAGACTTCCCCCTCCCCCGCTTGACCGCTTGCACTTTGGCATCCACGATGGCGCGCGCGCCCTCTCGTCCGCGTCCGCGTCGCGGAGTCGACCGAAACCGAGCGGGCGCCTCTTGGTGTACGGTCACGAGGTTCGGTGCTGACATCTTCGGAGCTCGGTGTGCGATGACTCGAGCTCCAAGCCAACCAAGGCCCCCCCCGATGAAGACCCGAGTGTGCCACTATTCTCTAGCGTGGACTGCACTGATCGTAGCCTCGTCGTTCGGCTGTGCGAGCGCACCGCTCGCTTCTTCCGAAGACGGCACGGGCGCCGAAGCCGGCATCAGCCAGCACCTAATCAGCCGCGAGAAAGGCCTCGCGATGGTCGGCCAATTCGCGCGTTCTTCGCGCGTGCAATTGGCACAGGCGCGCTCAGCAAAGCCGCTCGCGACGCCCCTCGGCTTAGAAACGCACTATGACGCAACCGCCGTGACCGCTGTGCTCCAGCAACCTGGCGCCGCGCAGGCCTTCATGTCCCTCGGCCGCAACGCAGACGGCAGCACCACCATCGTGTTGCGCGTCATGGACGGCACCAGGCGGCTCCTGCCCGAAGCCCTCGCCAATGGACGCCGCGTCCTCGCCGCGGATGCGAACGCGCTGCTCATACATCTCGAAACGAAGGACGACGACGACGACGCCCGCGCGCTCGTCACCACGAACGACGGTACAGTCATTCGTGGCTGGAAGTACGATGCCCGTGCTTTCTTGCAGGTGGCGCAGCAAAGCGGCGCGGCAAGCGTCCGCTTCGCGCTCGGGCAGAACGCCGAAAGTGAACCCACCGTGGTCATGTTTGCGGAGGACCACCAGGCGCACTCTTTGAATCTGGCGGGGGACACGGGGGTGCCCAGCCCGCCCTACTGACATTCTGCGACGCTCCGAATCGGATTCCGCTCGGACCGGGCCGAGTCGCGGGCGGCGTCGAGACGAGTGGCGACGACACAATCAGGTGCTTGACCCGCAATTGCTGCGGCAAGTTGGGCCGTACTCAACCGGAATCCCAATTATTGCAGTCCCAGTCGCATTCTCTTCATTGCCAATGATGCGGCGTCGGGTCGAACCGTATACAGGGAAAATTCCAACGAATATCGGCGTTACGCGCTCGGGCGATTCATGAGAAAGTAGGGATGTTTCCCGTACCGCCGCCTGCCCCGCTGATTTTCCTTCCCGGTGCGTAGGAACAAGCACGAAACAAGCACGAATGGATGCCCCCATGAAGCGCGTACACCCCCTCACGATCACGTTCCTTGCCATTGCGTCTTCGCTCAGCGGCTGTTCGGCCACTGACAACTCATCTGGCCAGCCTGGCTCTGGAGGCGGCAAGGCCAACGGCTCCGGAGGAACCGCCGGCACAGCAACCGCCGGCGCAGCAACCGCCGGCGCAGCGACGGGCGGAGCAACCGCCGGCGCAGCGACGGGCGGCGCAGCAACCGCCGGCACAGGCGCGGGCGGCACAGGCGCGGGCGGCACAGGCGCGGGCGCGGGCGGCACGGGCGCGGGCGGCACAGGGGCGGGCGGCGCTGCGAAGGGCGGCGCCCCTGGCACCGCGGGGAGCGCTAGCGGAGGTACCGCGTCGGGTGGCTCTGGAACGGGAGGCTCGGGCTCGTCCCTGTCCGCGGGCTGCGGCAGGATGCCGACGATCGCGAGCAGCATGTACAACAACGGCAATCCAATCGCGATTACCGCGGCGAGCAGACAGCGTCGCTACATCCTGAGTGTGCCGGCCAACTACGACAATACGAAGCCCTATCGGTTGGTCATTGCTTGGCATCAGCTCGATGGCAATGACAAGCAGATGTACCAGCAGAACTACTACTGGCTGAAAGACATCGCCGACGCCGCGAGCAGCACCATTTTCGTGGCTCCCAACGGTGAGAAGAACGGTACGCCGTGCACCGGGACTGGTAGTGGAGAAAGCGGCTGCGGCTGGCCGGACTCGAGCGGGTCCAACGTCGCGCTGGGTGACGCCGTCGTCGAGCAGGTCGAAGAGAACTTCTGCATCGACAAGAACAAGATCTTCGCCAACGGCTGGAGCTATGGCGGCAGCATGACCTTCCGCACGGCTTGCTCGCGTCCACTGGGCGGAACGGGCACGTGGGGGGTCCGCGCCGTCGCGATCTACAACGGGGCCGAATCGCTGAGCTCCGGTGGTTGCAAAGCGAGCAAAGCGGTCGCCTTCTATGCCTCCCACGGCACCAACGACAACGTGCTGTCTTACGACGGCGGTATCTCGATGGCTCAGACCTACGCCAAGCTCAACGGCTGCACGTGGGCGACGCCGACCAAAGCCACCGGCAACCACGTATGCACCAGTCAGATGGGCTGCATGGCGGGTTATCCCGACGAGTTCTGTTCCTACGTGGGGCCGCACACGCCCGACCCTCCACGCGAGGGGGGCCAACGTTGGCAGCCGCAAGAGGTTTGGAAATTCTTCAGCCAGTTCTAACAGAAACGCGTGGGCACGGTCCGTCGACGCACCCACCGCTGTGCACCCACCGCTGTAGGAGACCGAGCTGATTGCGGTTGAGCGGCGGCCGAGTTGCAATGCAATCGGCCCCGGATCGATCCTAGGCGTTGAAGACCTCGAACTGGGTACCGTTCCCGGGCGGGTACGGACTCGACAGTTGAATCTGGCATCGTCTCCGCCGCCTCCTCCGCAAAGGGCGGACTGATCGACGCGACTCAAAAAAACGCCCGGGCTCTCTCAACACCGCGGGAAACGGCAGCAGGAGGGAGCGACGCACATCGCGCGCTCGAACGTCGCGGGAAGTCGGCGTGCTACAGCGCGCATCATTCAAATTGCAGACCGCGCGATTTGTTGCCAAATGAACGATTCGGCTGGCGATGGCATCCTACGAGCCACAGGAGCCCCCAATGAATCGCGCCTCGAGGCTGAATGCTCGGCTACGTCGTCTCGTCGTCTCGGCTTTGTCGGTGCTTGCTACCCAAGCGTGTGCGAACGAGGAACCCGGACGCCAAGGGTCGGCGGGGAGCGCGGGAGTGGGACAGACTGCGGGGGCGAGTGGCACTGCAGGCGGCGAGCGGGCGGCGGGCGCGAGCGGCGGCGCGGGCGTCGAGCCCGGCACGGGTGGCGTCGCTGGGGACAACGGCGCAGGCACGGGCAATCCTCCGGCGGGTGCCGCAGGTGCTGCAGCTCCCGGAGCAGCCGCGGGCGCGGGGCCGGGGCCCGCGGAGACCGTCGAAACCGGGCGCGCGACCGTGACCCAGACGCAGCGTCCCGCATACGGCGCGCTACTCGTCACCGATGACGGCAAGCGTAGCTACGCGGTCGAGTCACGGCGAGACGAGGAGGCCGGTCCGTATGGGTTCCCTTGGCGCAGTCGTTTTCGGCTCGCCGCGTACGAGCGCGGGGAGCTCGTTTGGGCGTACCTGGCAGCCCCGGACGACGTCATCGGGGACGTGGTGGTGCACCCGTCGGGCGAGCTGACGCTCTCGCTCGAACGTCACCCGCCCGAGAGGAATGCCGATGATCTGGTCAGGCTGAACCACGAGGGACAGGTGATCGGCACGACCACGCTCGTTTCTCCACTGACCATCCCAGCGACCGACTACGGGCCGAAAGATCCGCAGCCGTTGTTCGCCATGAAGTCGGACTTCGCCGACGCAACGACTGCCGGCTGGGTGCGCTTGCTGCCCGAGCGGGAGGGTGTCGTGGTCGCGTTTCTCTCGCATGTCGCTACCGCGAGCGATGGCCCGCTCACGCAGCGCCTGGCGCTCGGGCTCGAAGTGCTCGATTGGGAATCGAGCGCCTATGCCGAACGTTGGGCACGCGTCGTGGAAGGCTCGCACGTCGCCACGCCGACCGCCTGGGCATACGACGAATTCCGCTGGACGGAGCAGGCAATCCGACCGTTTCTGACCCGCGATCAGTCGACCGGCGATCTCCTGGTTGGCCGAGCCTGGAATCAATCGCGTTGTCAGGCCAACGTCGCTGCGTTCGCAGAAACGACGAAAGAGGACTGCGTGCGCGCGCCGGGCGCTCAAGAGAACGAGCTCTTGCCGCTCGCCGTGACGCGCTTCGACTCCGCGGGCGGGCGCCACGGCACGCGGGTGTTGTGGCCAGATCCAGATGCGGCGGAACAAGTGGCGTTCGCGCTGGCGGCGCGACACGGTGAGCTGGCGGTGGTGGGCGCGATCGTGCGCGCTCTCCCCGATGGCAGCAAGAAGACCTATCCAGACCCGAGTGGCTTCGTCGACTACGACGGCTACGTCTCGGTTTACGACGCCGAAGGCCGGCAGCTCCGGCACCACGACTACGACCTCGGTCACGGCGACGTGCTGGCAGGCATGCGTTGGCTGGAAGACGGCATCGTCGCGGTGGGAGCAGCAGGTTGGGATCGCTGGCAAGGCGGCATGAGCATCTCCCGCGGGGCGAGCCCATTCTTTGCGTGGCTCTCGCCAGATGGTTCGGACGCGCGCTTGCGACTGATCCCCCTGAGCGATGGCTCGCGTCACTTCAATTTACACGATGTCATCGAACAGAATGGCCACATCATCGGCTACGGTTTCGCCGATGCGCCCATGACTCATTCGGGCGACGGCGGCACCGTGGCCCGAACTTTCGGTCGCCTGCAGATCGAGCTCGAGTGAATCGACTGGACCGCTCGGCGGGTGGGTGTGCCGCGGGATCGCGAGCGCGGTCCATTCGCTCGCGGGGCGCGAACCCAGGGCGCAAGAAGCAGGGGCGCTCCGTACGACCCAGTTTTCAACCGCGTCAGAGCGCGACGCCGATACCGGCAGCGATCGCTTGCTCTCCGAGGGGAATGCCTTCAGCAAACAGGTTCAATGCCTGCGATACGCGAACGGCAACCCCTGCGCCCAGTTGATAGTGATGAGTGTCCGTTCCCGTGACTGCTTCGTCCCGGTAGCGCCAGAAGATCGGCCCACCGAATACCCGCCCGGTGGCATAGGGCCGAACGATGTGCGCAAGTTCGATGCCGAACTGCGCTCCGAGCCGTAGGTCGAACGCTTCGTAACCCACACTCGCCTCACCCGCTGCATGGGTGCGCGCGGTGGCCAGTGAGAGGCCTGACGTCAAGAGGAGGAAGTAACGGCCGTCGTCGAATGCACGAAAGTCAGCACCGAGTAGCGCCGTCGGCCCGGGTGAGAATTGATAGCGGGCATCTGCGGTCGTCAGCGAACCACCGAAAGCTGCGCCCACGCCCGCTTGCAACACGAGCCTCGGCGTCGGCAGATACGCGAGCGAAGCCAGCGTCGCATAGCGAACTTGGTCGGCATGAAGTCCACCGCTGAAGCGCAGGCGCGTCGAGGTGTAGAGCCCGCTGACTCCGACGGCCCAGTGTGGCCGCACCGCTTCGTCATGCTCGGCCAAGCTGCAAGATGCGACCCCGGAGGCGGAAACGCCGCAGGCATGGGCGGGTGCAGCGACCAGCAGAGGCAGGCTGGTGGCGACGGCTGCCCACTGCCCGACACGGAGCGTCCTGAGCGAGCAGCGAGGCATGTCTCACTGCTATTGCTCGGGTTCTCTGTTCGTCAAGCGCTCACGGCACGGAGCGGACTCATTCGAACGTCAATACGTGGCGATAGACGTAGGTGGGACGCCGCTGGCCGGCGCTCCACGGCAAATCCGGCCCGACGATATCGGAACTGTAGTCGTAGAGCACGACTTGGTTGGGCGTCTCGCCGCTGATCGCGGAGGGAAAACAGGTATCGCCGCGCGAGGGCAGATCGAGCACGAAGGCCAGCCGTTCCTCACCCGGCACCCAGCGCCAAAGAGCGCAGCGCTTAGCCGCGGTGATGTACGCGAGCTCGTTGCGAACGGTGCGCAGGAAGCCGCTGCCTTCGCCCAAGTCGTATGCGCCACTTTCCGTCACGTTGCGCCGCCCGACCACGTACACTTCGCCGTCGTGCTCGAAGACCAACGGCGAGTCGTACTTGCGCCGGTCGGTCTTGCACGTCCATTGCCCGAGCGAGCCCGCGCGCGCGCGACACAGCTTCGAGCCCCAGCCCGAGCTATCGCCCTCCTCGTTGCGCACCACCCCGAACAATGAACCATCAGCGCCGAGCGCGAAGTCAGTCTCGCTTCCTCCGCCATGACTGACCACGGCGCCCGAGGCGGAAAATGGTCGAAAACGGCGACCGTCGCTGGTGCGCCAGAGCTCGACACTCATACTGCCACCGGCGAGCGAATACATGTTCTCGCCCCCGCGATAGGCGATCATCAGTCCTTCACCCTGAAACGGCTTGACGCGCCAGGCAATGGCGCCGGCCGGCCCTACCGGCTCGAGCTCGCTCCAAGCGCCGTCGCCCCCGAGCTCACCCATCGACAAGCCCTGCGGCTCGAACGACCAAGCGCTCCGGCCCAACCGCGAGATGTACAACATGAGCCGCCCCTCGAGTGACAAGAAGCGCGGCTCACGCAGATCACGGCCCAGCTGATAGGTCTTCTCGAAGCGCCACTGCAACTCGTCGTCGCTGCTGGCGACGTGGATCACCGTTTGCTGGCTGGCGAAGTGACTCGGCGCCGAGCGCCACGCGAGATACACCCGGCCCGCGTGCCGCACGACATCGAGGTTGTTGTTCGCGTCCTGAACTGCAAACGCGGAGGCGAGGCCTGCACTCGGCACGATGCGGCGCGTGTCGCTCACCCGCACGCGATGCTTGCCGAACTCGACCGCTGGCGCTGCCGCCTCCGGGTGCTCGCTGGACCAGGTGTTCGCATCGACGCGACCGAAGTACTCCCCGACCCGCGCGCCCTTCCAGGCGGCGGTCGAGCTGCCGGCGACCATCGCCGCGACCAAAACAATTCGCTTCAGCACCCGCCAAGCGTGCGCCAATTGTCACCATCGCGCCGCAAGAACGTTGCATTGTCACCAATTCGTCACGTAAGGGGCGCAAAGCCGCGAAATGCGTGAGCCAGGATCAGCCGCCCCTGTCATCGATGGTTACGGCGAGGGGAAAAACGCCTGTTTGCCTACTACTGATTGAACCGTTCCACGATCTTCACCAAGGCCGGCAGTTCCGCGCCTTGCGCGTCGAGCTGCGACTTCTGATCGACCTCTGCTCGATTGCGGGCGGCTTCGAGTTCCACCACACGGCGCACGAGCGGCGCGGCGGCATTGCCGTCGATTCCCTTCAGTTTTTCCAGCTTGTCTTCGACCCGCTTACTTTCGGCCTCGAGTCGGGTCAGCTGCTGCCGAAGATCCTCGATCTTCTTGTGTCGGCTGTGATTTTTGGCAAGAAAAGCCAGAGCTTCTAGCAAAATACTTCGAGGCTTCGGCTCGAGCGTCTTGCTAGTCAATAGCTCGCTGAGCTTCTGCTCATCCAGGCTCTCGACTGGCGTCGACCTCTTCAGCGCCTCTTCGATGACGAGCGTCCGATCGAGATCGCTGCGCGGTAGCAGGTCGAAGATGGCGAGCGGCTTACCCGCGGAGGGATCGAATTCCAGACGGTCGGCACCCAACACTCGAGCGTTCGATCCTACGGGCAGTTCAAGGCAAATTCGTCGTTTCAAGGTGCTTCGATTGACGATGTGCAGCATTCGTTCGCTGTGCCGCACGTAGTGCTCCACCAGCTGTGCTTGGTTCTCCAACCTGAGAAGCTGGGTCGTACTACGTCCGACATCGCTCCCGCGATGTTCGATTTCGCTGTCCAGATCCATCCCGTAGCTCAGCCAGCTGCTCTGCCCCGATGCCAGCCGCACGAGGTTGGATTCGCCCGCGAGGCCATCGGCGGCGTACACCGCAATCGGCCCGGCCGGCAGTGTCTGTCCTGAACCGTTGGCGATCTGGGCGGAGACGGTGCCCTCGGCAGCACCCCAGGCAAAGCGTGTCATGAGTTCGGCCTTCACCGGGATCTGAGTAAACGGGACGAGCGCCGAGGAGTGAGCCGACAGCGTGACCGGTTGACCAATCCGATAGCGAAAGTTCGCCCCGCTCGGCATGGCATCGCTCGGAGCCAGACTGGCCAAGTTGCCGACCGTGATTTCGATGCTTTGCGCGGGGCTCGCCCTTCTTCCGGACAAGCTGCCCGCTCCCGACCCATAGCCCATGCCCCCACCTCCCTCGCCGATTCCACTGAGGCCGAGGCCGCCGGAACCGAAGCTGTCCGCGTCCTCTTCGCTTGCGTCGTCCCGGTCGCCCCAGATCTGGTCCGGAGTTTTGCGCGCCAACTGGGGCAAGGTGGACATCTCTTCTTCAGGGGCATTGAGCGAGCGACGGAGATAACGCGGCGCAGTCAATGGATAGAGAAATGACTGCGGCTTCCCGTTGATGATCTCGAGAGCGATATTTTGCCAACGCTCGTCGCTGTCGTTGTGTACGAGCACCCAGCCCTGCAAGATCGAAGCGGCGCCTTCGTTGCCCAGAACCAACCGGTAAGTGACGCGCCACACTGGCGTTTCAGTGACGTAGCCAACTCGAATCGGGACGTCGAGAGGTGCCGCAATTTTGATCGCTCGGGCGGATTGGGCGCCCCGACCAGACGCTGTCGCAACGGCAGAATCGAGCCGCTTGGCAATCGCTGACTCGACGGGGCGCACCGATGCGACACTCGCCGCGTCGAAGCGCGCGATGGCTCCGTCGGCTTCGACGACAGTGATCAGATATCTGGGTAGGCGTTGCGGCGGCTTTACGGTATTGGCAGGCATCGCCGCCGAAACGGCGTCAGCAGTGCCCTCGGTTTCGCCGTCTGGCTCGGCGGCGGATTGCCTTCGTTGGTCGTTTGCGGCGTGGGCAGCCACGAATTCGGGCTTGAAGACCGTTACGTCGACGAGACGGCCGATCGTGCGCTGACCGCTCGGCTCGCGGACTTCGACGCGAACGCCGCGCAGGCTCTCGAGCAACATCGGGTAACTCAGTGGCAGTTTTGGATCGCTCGGAAGCCCAGCCTGAACGCGCGCCAGGGCTTGCCCGAGTACGCTCTCGAATTCCACCCCGCTCACTCGCACGGGCGCGCCGTCGGAGAAAATCATCAGAGTCTTCAGCGCGTCGTCGACGTGCGAGGCGGGGAGCGACAACACGTCGCTACCCTGCAGCAACTTGCCCGCACGCTCGAAGTAACCGACGCCTGTTTCGTACAATTGCACCCTTTTCAGTGCGAGCGCGCCACTGCTGCTGTCGATTGAGGCCGATTGCATCGGCCGTCGAACTGCGGCGCTGCAGCTGCACGAAGCCACGGCGATCATGTAGAGAACGAGTGGTTGACGCATTCGACCTCGAGTCGTTGGCTCCGAACGAGGACGCCACATCTCGGGCAGACATCGCACGACGCCCAAAAGTTCCGCACGCAAAGCCAGAAAGCCGACCCAGAAAGCAAACGGCCGGCCCATCCGGCTCACGACCCCGGAACTCGCGCGAGCCCACGGTCCGGGCCGACGAGCGAAATCCGCCCCCTGGCAATAACCAAGCGCGGAGCTACACTTCAGAGCTCATTGTCCTGTGGGCGCGCTGCACTACCCGCGGACATGGCCCGCGACATTGGCAATTTCGCGTGTGGCTATCGCCCAATGACGCGCGGGTTGAGTAACAGGACAGCCATCGAAGCAGGCAGCTGACTGGCGATCTCTGGCGATGTCGCGATTTACTGCCTGGGCATTGCCTTTTGTAACACTGACGAGATATCCAACTCCCGACCTACACTGGTGAGGGGACAGCGGGGACCGGCTAATTCAGGCCAGTCCCCGCCTGCGAATCTGCAGCACGAAGGCAAGAGGCGATGTCCAAAATAACTAAGCGTAATGTTCTCACGAGTGCGGGCGCGATCACCCTGGTTGGCGCCGGTCTGCTGATCGGTTGCGGGTCCGACGCGACCGGTGGCGACGAGGGCGCTGGGGCGCCAGGCGCAGGCTCCCCGGGCAGGGCAGGCGCTGGTAACGGCACTTCTGGCGCGCCGAGCGCGGGCGCACCCGGCACGGGCTTCAGTGGCTCGCCCGGCACGGCTGGCGCGACCAACGGCTCGGGTGGCGCCTTCAACGGCGGCGGCGGCGGCAAAGGCGGAGGCTTCGGTGGTGCCGGCGGAGGCTTCTTTGGTGGCGGCGGAGGCAAAGGCGGAGGCTTCGCTGGCGCCGGCG
>Ga0302321_100002927_pt1 | contig 14657 bp, 10 predicted proteins | sample Fen_T0_1_FD_202505 | JGI IMG/M metagenome (GOLD analysis project Ga0302321, IMG submission 202505) | Peat permafrost microbial communities from Stordalen Mire near Abisko, Sweden - Fen_T0_1 | ecosystem: Environmental > Terrestrial > Soil > Wetlands > Permafrost | place: Sweden: Abisko...
CCGGAATCGCCACAACCCGCTCGACGTCCGCTGCGGCGACACCGCTGTTGGCGCGGTTGATTACCAGGCTCAGCCGCTCGCGGATGCCCAGCTCCACCGCAACTTCCCGAAACTGCACCGCAGCACGAATGCACGGCACATCGGGCGTCACCGGGATGAGGATCTTGTCGGCCTGCTCGAACAGGGCCTGGTTGAGCGGACCGTAGTCCGGGTGCATGTCGAGGATGATCCAGTCGTAGGAATCCCGCGCCGCGACGATCGATTCGGCGACCCGAATGGGGTCCAGGATCTCGGTGTGGAGCGGCGACTCGGCCATGACCAGAACCCCGACGCCGCTGCTGTGGACCGCCGCGATTTGAGCCACCGACTCGTCGGCGCCGGTGCGTGCGGCATCGCTCCAGGCGTCGGCAAGGGTCCTCGGCCGACGCAAACCCAGCGATGACGCGATGTGGCCCGTGATCGTGTCGCAGTCCACCATCAAGACCCGCTGGCCCTTGTGCATCTGCAACGCCGCCCCCAGGTTGATCGAGATGGTGGTCTTGCCCACGCCGCCCTTCGGATTGAACACGATCAGGATCTTGCCGCGCGCGGCGCCCGGTGCCACGGCATCGGGTACATGAACCGCGTGATCGACCAGCCCGACGGCGGGCGAGACCGGATCCGGCGCAACAAGCTCCGGGAGGGCGGGCTCCGCGGGCACGCTTTCGACTCGAATCAGGATCGCCTCGACCCGCCAGCGCAGCGATTCCGGTGAATAGGGCCGCGTGAAGTACTCGTCCCTCGCGTCGCTGCGGCCTCCGAGACCCATCCGGCCCAGCGCCCGGTGCGGCATCAGCATCAGTGCGGGGATATTCCGCTCGCCCTCGTGGAGCAGCGCGTACATCTCGAGCGTCCCGTCGAAGTCCTTCTCACCGTCGAGGATGGCGCAATCGATATCCGCTCGGCCGGTCAGCAACGTCTCGAGCTCGTCCGCTCCGGAGACGCGAAGGGCCTCATAGCCGGCTTCCGCAAGGTGCTCGCGTACGGCCGGAAACTCGGCTTCGGGTAGGGCGACGACGACAGCTGATCGCGACAAGACCTGAGGACCCTTCTGCGATGGGAGGACGGTACCGGTCGAGTTTAGCCGATCGTACCAGTGCTTCGGCGCCCACCGACCCGACGTTCACGGGACACAACGAACACCGGGACCGCCCCGCATCGGAGGTCAGGCGGCCAGAAGGCCCAACGCCACCGCCAGCGGCCGCACACTCGTGGGTTCAGTCGCGCCGGGAACGGCGCTGCCGGCCATATTGGCCTGGACCTGCGAGAGGAGCTCAATGCGATCGAACGGCATCAGGCCGTCGAACCATTGGCGAACATGGGCCTTCCCGCTCTCGCACAGCCGCAGTCCGACGGCGATCGGCGGCAGGCTGGGATCGACCTGGGGCAGCTCAACCGGCCTGGGCGCGCGCGCCGCGGCTACCGCCGCCGGCAGGGGCGGCTTTGGGGCGACCGGGGCCGCGACCGACCTCGCACTCATCGCCGTCGCCACGACGTGCTGGGCCGCCGGCAGGGGTGGTCGCCTGATCGGATCCGCCGCGGGGACCGGTGCGGCCGGGACGGGCGCGGCCGGGACCGGCGGCGCAGCGGACTCCTGCCGGCGATGTTCCTTCATCAGGAGAAACCGCACGACTCGGTCCTGGTCAATCGCGGTGATACGCGTGAACTTGACTGCGATCTCCGAGGTGGGCGTGGGGCCCGCGGGGAGATCCGCGCCGGCGACGGGCCCGATGATCCGGGTCACCTGGGCAGTGACCGCCACACGATCAAGCCCCGACAGCGCCAGGGTCACGTCGATCACGTCGCCGACGGTGAACGGCAGGTCGGTGTTGAAGAGCAGCCCGCCGGGGCTGACGTTGACCGTCATTGCCGTCCCGCCCTTGCCGCGCGGCTCGCGCGTGGTGGGGTCAAGGCGGCGGAAGCTGATCGGCAAGTCTGCCTGGTAGCGGATGTGAGCCCGGCGCTGGACCCGGCCGAGCGTGCGCGGCCGCGCGACGGCGAAGATCCGCGACTTGCCGCCACCGAGTGGTCTCAGGAATATCGACTCCCCGACCAGAGCGCAACCGGTCCGGGCCACGGTGAGCCGAAGCTGCTGCTGCTGGCTGAGTTGCTCCACGCGCCTGTCCGGCGACGCGAGTCCGAGCCACAACTCGTCGGGGCACACCTTCACGATCATCGTGCGGAAGGCGACGCTATGACCGGCAACATCCGCCTCGACCAGGACACGGTCCTGCATAGCAAGCTCATTGCCGAGGTTGTTGTCGTCGACCATGTGTGGCACTCCGAGGGTCGTCCGAGTCTCCGCCACCTGCGCGCGGGGCACGGTCCGACCAGGCAGGCATGCGACCCTATCTTCAGAGTTGTCGGCCGAGCGGGCATCGTGATTAAGGCCGGACGTGCCGTACGATAGTCGGCAACCCTATGCCACTATCGAGGACCCGAGCCGTGCCAACCCAGGCTGTCGTTGCCGGCCACATCTGCCTCGATCTGCTGCCCGATCTGATGAGCCGGCGGCTCGACCTGACACCCGGCGCCCTGCGCGTCATCGGCCCGATGACCGTCGCGCCGGGCGGCTCCGTTTCCAACACGGGGCTCGCCCTTCACCGTTTGGGCGTGGCGTCGCGGCTGGTAGCCAGGATCGGCGAAGACCCGCTCGGGACGGTGCTCCGGGGCGCGCTCGAGAATGAGTCGGCCGGGCTGGGCGATGGTCTCGTTGTCCGCCTGGGCGAAGGCACGAGCTACAGCGTGCTCCTCGCGTCGGCCGAAACGGACCGGATCGTCATCCACTACCCCGGGGCCAATGACGGCTTCTCGGCGACGGACGTGGAGGCAGAGCAACTGCGCGGCGCCGAGTTGCTCCACCTGGGCTATCCGCCGCTGTTGCGACGGTTATGCAAGAACGACGGGCTCGAGTTGCTTGCCGTCATGCGGACGGCCCACGCCGCGGGCCTCGCGACTTCGATGGACATGTGCGAACCGGACGATCGAATCGCCGACGTGAGTTGGCCCGCCTTGCTGGCGCGGGTGCTGCCGGAGGTGGACGTGTTCATGCCCAGCTTCGGCGAACTGCGGGCGATGCTGAGCGACCACTCGGCATCGACGCACCTCTGGGAAGGCGCCAGCCTGCCCGCCGAGGATGAGATCCGCGGTTTGGCCGAGCGAGCCCTGGAGATCGGCGCTACCGTCGCGGGCGTCAAGCTGGGGCGGTTCGGGCTATACCTGCGGACTTCCGACGCGACTCGACTGGGTCGGCTGGCGGCGCGGCTGCCGGGTCTCGACGCCGCCGACTGGGCGAACCGCGAGCTGTGGGCACCTGTGTTCGACGTCGAGGTCGCAGGGACGACCGGATCCGGCGACACCACGATCGCCGGCTTCCTGGCCGCGTTGCTGGACCGCCGAAGCCCGTCCGCGGCGCTGAATCTGGCCTGCGCCGTCGGCTCACTTTGCGTCCAGGCCCCGGACGCCTTGAGCGGCATCGCCGACCGGGCCGCGGCGGAGGAGCGCGCCGCGTCCGATCTGAATCGTCCCCGGCCGCCGCTCTCTCGAGCCTGGACGGGGCCGGTGGACGGCGTGCTGGCCGGTCCACGCGATCAAGCCGGGGTGTAGGGATGGGAGCTACGCCGGCCGTCGTCTCGAGAGTCTCGTTCGAGCACTTGCACGAGCCGTTGGGCATCGGCGAGTCCCGCCCGAGGATCTCCTGGCAAGTCGCCTCGGCCGCCGCCGGTTGGTCCCAGGATGCCTACGAGGTCGAGGTGGCCCCGACTGAAGCTGCGCGGCCCGACGGTGGGCCGAAAGGTCAACCATGGTCCAGCGGGAAGGTCGCCTCCGCCGAGTCGGTGCTGGTGGCCTGGGACGCGCCCCCACTGACTTCCGGCGGACCCCGCCTCGTCCGCGTCCGGGTCTGGGGCCGCGGCGAGGCTTCGCCGTCGCCGTGGAGCCGGCCGGTCGCCGTGGAAGCGGGCAAGCTCGAAGCGGGCGATTGGTCGGCGGATTTGATCGCGCCCGATCGCGGCTCGGGCGACCCCCTGCAGCGGCCGCCGGTCATGTTCCGCAGGGAGTTCACGCTCGCCCGCGAGATCGCGACCGCGCGCCTGTACGTGACCGCCCACGGCGTCTACAAGGCCGAGATCAACGGGCGGGCGGTCGGCGATCACGTTCTTGCGCCGGGATGGACCAGCTACCACCACCGGCTGCGGTATCAGACATTCGACGTGACTGCCCTCGTGGCTGCCGGTGACAACGTCCTTGGCGCGACAGTCGCCGAGGGCTGGTACGTCGGCCACCTCGGGTTCCACGGCGGACGGCGGCGGATCTGGGGCGACGATGTCGCCTTCCGCGCCCAGCTGGAGGTTCGCTACGCCGACGGAGGCACGGAAATCATCGCCACGGACGCAACCTGGGCGTGGGCCGACGGGCCGACACTTACCGCCGGGATCTATGCGGGCGAAGAACACGACGCCCGTCTCGAGCAGCCGGGTTGGTCGGCGCCGCGCGATGACGCTGCCGAACGCGACGCGGATCAGCGCCACAACCTGTGGGCTCCCGTTCGGGTCCTCGGCAAGGAGACGGCCGAACTCGTGGCGCCGACCGGTCCTCCGGTCAGACGCATCGAGGAGCTGGCGCCCGTAGCGATCAGCCAATCCCCCACCGGCAAGACGATCGTGGACTTCGGCCAGAACCTGGTCGGTCGCGTCCGGATCCGGGTCACCGCCGCGGCCGGGACGACCATCACCCTCCGCCATGCCGAGGTTCTCGAAGACGGCGAAGTGGCCACTCGCGCGCTCCGCGGCGCTGCGGCCACAGACCGCTACACGGCACGCGGCGGCGCCGCCGAGGAGTGGGAACCCAGCTTCACGTTCCACGGCTTCCGCTACGTGGAGGTGACCGGCTGGCCCGGCACGCCGGACCCGGACGATCTGCGAGCCGTGGTGATCCACACCGACATGGAGCGAACCGGCTGGTTCGAGTGCTCCGACCCGTTGCTCAACAGGTTCCACGAGAACGTGCGCTGGACGATGCGGGGCAACTTCCTCGACATACCCACGGATTGCCCGCAGCGTGACGAGAGGCTCGGTTGGGGCGGCGACCTGGCCGTCTTCGCGCCGACGGCGACGTTCCTGTACGACTGCTCGGGCATGCTGTCGAGCTGGCTGGCGGATCTCGCGGTGGAGCAGATCGCTTACGGCACCGTGCCCCTGTACGTGCCCTGGATCCAGCTCACGTTCCCTCTCGCGCCGTCATCGGTCTGGGGCGACGCTGCGGTGCTGATGCCGTGGCTCGTCTTCGAGCGTTTCGGCGACCTCGGCGTCTTGCGACGCCAGTACTCGAGCATGAAGGCCTGGGTCGATCAGGTGGCCGGGATCACCGGTCCGGCGCATCTCTGGCAGAGCGGGCTGCACCTCGGCGACTGGCTCGACCCGTCCGCCCCGGCCGACGCCCCCGAGGCCGCGAAGACCGACGCCTACTTCATCGCCACGGCGTACCACGCTTTGACCGCCCGGATAGTGGCGCGAACCGCGGAGTTGCTGGGCGAGATGGACGATGTGCTGCGATACGGCGAGTTGGCCTCGGCGGTTCGTGCAGCATTCGAGGCCGAGTACGTCTCCGCGAACGGCCTCGTGGTGAGCGATGCCCAGACGGCCTATGCCCTGGCCCTGGAACTGGAGCTGCTTCGCGACGACGCCCAGCGAGAACGCGCCGGCCGGCGGCTCGCGGAGCTTGTCCGCGCCAACGACCATCGTATCGGGACCGGATTCGTCGGTGCGCGAGTCCTGTGCGACGCGCTTACGAACGCCGGCGCCGTCGACACGGCATATCACCTGCTGATGCGGACCACCTGCCCGTCATGGCTGTACCCGGTGACCATGGGCGCCACCACGATCTGGGAACGTTGGGACAGCATGATGCCCGACGGGCGGCTGAACCCCGGCGACATGCTCTCGTTCAACCACTACGCCCTCGGCGCGGTCGCCGACTGGCTCCACAGGACGGTGGCGGGTCTGGCCCCGGCCGAAGCCGGGTATCGCCGGATCCTCGTTGCACCTCAACCGGGAGGCGGCCTGGCGCACGCGTCGGCAGCTCACGAGACGCCCTACGGCCGCGCCGAGGTGTCCTGGCGGCGAGCGGCCGGCAAGTTCGACCTGGACGTGACCGTGCCGCCCGGTTGCACCGCCGAAGTGCGGCTGCCCGAGGCCGGCCGGCCGGTGGAACTGGTCGGCAGCGGCACGCACCACTTCTCGTGCCCGTTCCGCGCACCGCAGGACGACCCGCCTCGGCCGCCGGCGAAATCGCCGATGGGCCTCGCTCCGGAAACCGAGACGGGGTTGTTCGAGGCCTAGCCGTTGCGATTCGGGACCCAGCGAGACCCGGCCCGACCGCGGCCGACGAAAGATCCGGGTTCGCGGCAAGATAGAGACATGACGGGACAACAGCCACTCCATCGAGTCGTGATCGTCGGCGGCGGGTTCGCCGGGCTGTACGCCGCCCGTGAGCTCGGCAAGGACAAGGCCGTCGAGGTCACCCTCATCGACCGGCGGAACTACCACCTCTTCCAGCCGCTGCTCTACCAGGTCGCCACCGGCGCACTATCGCCCGGCGACATCGCCCAGCCGCTGCGGGCCATCCTGCGCCGCTACCGCAACACGCGGGTCGTGCTCGGAGAGGCCGTTGCCCTCGACCCGACCGCCCGCTGCGTGGAGCTGAGCGACGGCGGCGGCGTTGAGTACGACACGCTGATCGTGGCCACGGGCGCGCGCCACGCCTATTTCGGGCACGACGAGTGGGCGCCGCTCGCGCCCGGCCTCAAGACGATCGAAGACGCGACCGACATGCGGCGCCGGATCCTGATCGCCTACGAAGCCGCCGAGCGCGAGGCGGATCCCGCCCGACGCAAGGAATGGATGACGTTCGTGGTGGTTGGCGCCGGACCGACGGGCGTCGAGCTGGCCGGGGCCCTGGGCGAGATCGCCCGAGACACTCTCCGTCGCGACTTCCGATCCATCCGGCCTTCCGACGCCCAGGTTCTGCTTGTTGAGGCCCTGGATCGAGTATTGCCCCTCTACCCCGTCAAGCTGTCCAAGTCGGCGCGGCGCCAGCTGGAGCGGCTGGGAGTGACCGTCCGGACTTCGACCAGAGTGACGGCGATCGACGAAAGCGGCATCGACGTCGTGGTCGGTGGCGCGGCGCCGGCCGCGAGCGGCGCGAGCGGCGCGGCCCCCGCCCCGGCTCCGGCCCCGACAGAACGGATACCGACGCGCACGGTCCTGTGGGCGGCCGGGGTCCAGGCCTCGAGCTTCGGCGGCAAGGTCGCGCAGGCGCTCGGCGTCGAGACGGACCGCGCCGGCCGCGTCCCCGTCGGCCCCGACCTTTCGGTAGCCGGCCATCCCGAGGTGATGATTCTGGGCGACCTCGCCGTCGCCACAAGAGTCGGCGGCAAGCTCGTGCCGGGAGTGGCACCGGCGGCCATCCAGGAAGGCCTGTACGCCGCCAATTCGATCCGTCGGCGCGTCCACGGCAAGCCTTCCCGGCCGTTCAAGTACAGCGACCGCGGTGACGTGGCGGTCATCGGCCGGCTCTCCGGAGTGGCCGACATCCGCTGGCTCGGCCGCATCGGCCAGATGAGCGGATTCGTCGCCTGGGGTATGTGGCTCGGCGTCCACATCCTGTATCTGATCGGCTTCGCGAATCGGCTTGTCGTGCTCATCCGCTGGGCCTGGAGCTTCCTGACCCACGGCCGCGGCACGCGCTTGATAACCGGCGAACCGCATCTGCCGCCGATCAAGACCCCGGAGCGGCTGGACTAGGGCGCCTCCGCGTCTAGAACTCGGCGCTGCCCGGGGTGCGCGGGAACGGAATCACGTCGCGGATATTGGCCATGCCGGTGGCGTAGGCCACGGACCGGTCGAATCCGAGCCCGAAGCCGGCGTGCGGCACAGTGCCGTAGCGGCGCAGGTCGCGGTACCACCAGTAGACCGACGGGTCCAGACCCACTTCGCGGATCCGCGAGTCCAGCACGTCGAGGCGCTCTTCGCGCTGGCTGCCGCCGATGATCTCGCCGATCCCGGGCGCGAGCACGTCCATCGCCGCGACGGTCCGCTCGTCGTCGTTCAGCCGCATGTAGAACGCCTTGATCTGCTTGGGGTAGTTGATCACGACCACCGGCCTCTTGGCGTATTCCTCGCATAGATAGCGCTCGTGCTCGGCCTGAAGGGCGACGCCCCACTCGACCGGGAACTCGAAGGCGCGACCGGAGCGCGCCAGAACGTCGATCGCCTCGGTGTACTCCATCCGCGCGAAGCTCGACTTGACGAGCTCCTCCAGGCGGCTGACCGCCTCCTTGTCGATGCGCTCGGCGAAGAAGGCCATGTCGTCGGCGCGCTCATCGAGCAACGCCCGGAAGCAGTACTTGAGCAGATCCTCGGCCAGGTCCGCGTCGTCGTGGATGTCGGCGAAGGCGATCTCCGGCTCGACCATCCAGAACTCCGACAGATGCCGGCTCGTGTTCGAGTTTTCGGCGCGGAACGTGGGCCCGAACGTGTAGACCTTCGAGAGCGCCATCGCGTACGTCTCGACGTTGAGCTGGCCGGACACGGTCAGATACGCCGGTTTGCCGAAGAAGTCCTGGCTGAAGTCGATCGCGCCTTCGGGCGTGCGCGGCAGGTTGGCGAGATCCAGGGTCGAGACGCGGAACAACTCCCCTGCCCCCTCGGCGTCACTGGCCGTGAGGATCGGCGTGTGGATCCAGAAGAAGCCGTGCTCGTCGAAGTAGCGGTGGATCGCCATGGCGAGGCTGTGGCGGACGCGCGCCACGGCACCGAACGTGTTGGTGCGCACGCGCAGGTGAGAGACGTCGCGCAGATATTCGAAGCTGTGGCGCTTGGCGGAGATCGGATAGCTCTCCGGATCGTCCACCCAGCCGATAACCTGCACCGAATCGGCCACGAGCTCCACGGCCTGGCCCTCGGCGGGAGACGGCGTGATCGTGCCGGTGACGGTGACGGCGCAGCCGGCCGTGAGCCGCAGGATCTCGTCCTGGTAATTGGCGAGCGTCGCCGGGGCCACGACCTGCAGTGCATCGAAGCACGAGCCGTCGTGGACCGCGACGAACGACAACCCCGCCTTGGAGTCGCGCCGCGTCCTAACCCAGCCGCGGACCGTCGCCTGCTCGCCCGCCGGCACACGGCCCGCAAGAACATCGGCGATCCGGTCGGCCTGCGGCATTGGGTCCTCCTGTGGCGTCCGAGCCCTGTGTGGCGTTGGTGTCGCGGCGGTGCCGCCGCGGCGCATACCGGGACGATACCCCGATTGGACTGGATCCGACTCGGGCAACGTTCCATCCGCCGCCGGCGCCGCGACAAGTGCACGCCGGAGGCGCATCATTACCGCCAGCCGCCTAAGGCAGCCCGCTTACGAGGTTCCAGTGACCAAGCATTCCAGATACGAACGCGAGCAGCGTGCCGCGGCAAACATCAAGATCAAGGCCATGGGCGAGGCGATGAACAACGCCATCCCCGCCGCCGAGGCCGCCGACTTCGCCAAGCGAGTCGAAGCCGCCCGCGCCCGCGGTCCCCTCCCCAAGCAGCCCGACATGGCTCCCGGAACCGCGCCGCGGCCACCGCGCCCCGGCCACGAGCCGCGGCCGCCGAAGGAAGAAAAGCCCCGCAACCGCTACTAGAGCCCGTCCGGCAACGGCCCGCGACGGCCGCCGGCGGCCAGCCCGAAGACGCAGAAGCGGCGCCCTCGCGAGCGCCGCTTCTTGATTCTCCGGCCGCGCATATCCGCCCGAGACGTCGTCGCCGAAGCGATATGCCCCTACTCCAGCGTGACCTTCGCCCCGGAGGCGGCGGATCGATACAGCGCCTCGATGGTACGGGACTGGCCCAGCGCATCCGCCCGGCCCAGGAGCGGCACGCCGCGACCAAGAATCGCAGCGCTCATGTTCTCGATCTCGAGACGGTAGGGGTCGTCGAACTCCACCGGTATCTCGCGATCGCCGAGCCGCAATTCCATCCGTTCACCCAGCCAGGGATCGCCCAGGAGCAGACTGGACTTGCTGCCGATCGCCTCGAGTGAGCGGTGGTAGTAGTTGAAACCGGACCCGATCTGGGCGACCACGCCGGACGCGAACTGCAGCATGCCGTAGAACTCGATGTCCACGCCCGACGGGCCGAGCCTCTGATCGCCCACGACGCTGACCGGCTCGCCCGCGATGAGGCGCGAACCGCTGACGCAGTAGCAGCCGACATCCATTAGCGACCCGCCGTCCAGGGCGGTATCCAGCCGGACGTCGTACGTGGCGGCCATCGGGAACGCGAACGTGGTCCGGATCGAGCGCAGCTCACCGATCTCCGGCAGCAGTTCCACGAACCGCCGAATCTGCGGCGCGTGACGCCACATGAACGCTTCCATCAGCACCAGGTTCTTGGCCGCGGCGAAATCGAACGCTTCCGCCACCTCCGCCGGGTGGCGCGAATACGGCTTCTCGCACAGGACGTGCTTGCCGGCCACGAGCGCCTGCATGGTCATGGGATGGTGGAACGAGTTGGGCGTGGCGATGTAGACGGCATCGATGTTGGGGTCGGCCAGCAACGCCTCGTACGAGTCGTGCACGCGACCGATCTTGAAGCGCGAAGCGAATTCGCTCGCCCGGCCACGGTCCCGGCTGGCCACGGCGTCGAAGGCAGCATTACCGGCGTTGATGCCGTCCTGCAGGAATCTGATCGCGTTCCGCCCCGGACCGAGAATGCCCCAACGAACCTTGTCGAACGATGCCATCGGAACGCCTCCTGTCGGATCGGCTTGTGCGCGATCGGCTCTCTTCGCCGTCAAACATACATCGCACCGGTGCCGGCGGCCCGAATCGAAACAGCCCCTCCCGATTCACCGGTGAGGGGCTGTTCTCGATCAAGCCGTGCCCCGCGGTTGGGGCTCCGAGGTCTAGCCGCGATTGGCTGCGGCGACCCGCCTGCGCGCCACCGCGAACCCGACGCCGACGGCGGCGAACAGGCCCAGAAGGAGCGGCAGCAGACCGCCGTTCGCAGGAGCCAGGTCGTCGGCCGTGCTCGTGGGCGGAGGCGTGACGTCAACGTAGAGGGTCGCCAGACCGGGATCGCCCTTGACTTCGTCCTGCGAGTCGACGGGCCCCGTGCTGTTCTCCTTGGCCCCGCTCGTCGTCGCCTTCACCGTGACGGAGAACCAGCAGTTGGTCGCGGCGGGGAGAAAGAGGTCCGAGAGGGTGATCACGTTGGTCCCGGCGACGGCGACGATCGTCGCGTCGCAGTTCCCGTCAAAGCCGTTGGGATCGGCGATCACGAGCCCGGCCGGCAGGGTGTCGCTGAAGCCGATGCCGCTGAGCCCAACCGCCGACGGCGCAACCCCGTGCTGGGGACCCACGTTGGCGGGATTCGGGTTCGTGACTGTGAACGTCAGGGTTGAGGTACCACCGACGGAGATCGATGTCGGGTTGAATGCGGCTGTGACGGTGGGCAGACCGATAACCAGCAGCGATTCCGGCGAGGGGTTAGAGCCCGTTCCACCGGTCCAGGTGAAAGAACTCGTCGTGTTGAACTTGAGCCCCGGAGTAGTTGCCTTGACGTTGACTTCGATCAGGCAGTACCCGGATGGGACGACCACGCCACCGGACAGAGAGATTCCGTTGCCGCCGGCCGAGGCGGTAACGTCGCCGCCGCATGAGTTGGCTACGCCGGCCGGGCTGCCAACGACCAATCCGGCAGGCAGCGTGTCGGTGAAGGCGAATCCGGCCCCGCCGCTGTCGCCGCCGTTGATCCGGAACCACACGGTAGACGAGCCGCCGACGTGGATGGGCGACTCGCCGAAGCCTGACAGCAGCACCGGGCTGGTCCCGGTGCCGGCCAGCGTGGTCGCCGGAACAGCGACGGTAAGCGCAAGAGCTGCCATGACGGCAGCAAAGGTGCGGAGTTGCCTGAACACGTGTGATCCTCCTGTTGGTGGCGGGACGACCACATGGCGCGGCTGGGGTTGCAACGGCTGCGAGAAGCTTACCCGACGAAAGGGAAGACGCGACTGTCAAATCGGGCGTTTGCCGGACTTGCGCCACCCGCTCGCAGCCGGACGTACGCCGTCTGAATGGCCGGGGAGGTCGCCGGACACTACCGTGGGTAGTGTTGGCTGGCGCGCTAGGATTCGAACCTAGAATCCCCTGATCCAGAGTCAGGTGCCTTACCATTGGGCCACGCGCCAGCGGGGCAGGGCGAAATCCTATCAGAACCGCGCGCTCGCGGTCGGAGCCCGCCCTGCGGCGGAAGCCGGACCGGCGGCCGGCTCCGCGGGCAGCCCCAAAAACGTCGCGAACATTTGATCGACATCCTGCGAAAGCCGTGATAGAGTCTTCAACAGACACCGCATCGGTGTCCAAATAACGCGGTTACGACACTCCCTCTCATCGGTTCTCGGCGAGAAAGTCGCCGAAGCCGCACGAGAAGGAGTTCTTTTTTTGTACGCACAGAGTGACAAGACGCTGGTTTGCCAGGACTGCAATCAGGAGTTCGCGTTTACCGCGAGCGAGCAGCAGTTCTATGCCGATCGGCAGTTCACAGAACCGCGCCGTTGCCCGAGCTGCCGCGCAGCCCGCAAGGCACAGCGTGGCGACAGCGGTGGCGGCAGCTACTCGGGTGGCGGCAACTCCGGCGGCGGCTACGATCGCGGCCCTCGCGAGATGTTCAGCGCAACCTGCTCGAGCTGCGGCCGCGAGGCCCAGGTTCCGTTCCGCCCGAGCGGCGCGAAGCCGGTCTACTGCAGCGACTGCTTCACCCGCTCGCGCTAACACCAACAGCGCAACCTAAAAGGGGCCCGAGCAATCGGGCTCCTTTTTGATTCCCCGAACACGCGCAGGGCGGACGGTGCCTGCGTCATGGACGGCGGCCAAGCCCTCCCCTACCCCGCAGTCGCCGCCAGCTCCGCCTTCAGCTCGAGCTTGCGGGCTTGCGGGGCGAACGACCCGTCGATCGCGTTCCCGGCCAGCCGCACCAGGTCGGCGGTCCCGAGATCGAGCGCGGCCGCGATCCGGCGGTAGTTCTCGCCGACGTACCCACCGAAGTAGGCCGGGTCGTCCGAGTTGATCGTGACCGCCACGCCGGCTTCCATGAGCTGGCGGATTGTCGATCGGGTCAGATCCTCTACCACCCGCAGCCGCAGGTTGGAGAGCGGACAACAGGTCAGGGTGACGCCCGACTCGGCCAGGCGGCGCATCACGGCCGGATCGTCGGCGGCTCGGACGCCGTGGTCGATCCGCGAGACGCCGAGTGAGTCGAGGGTGCGCGCGACCAACGACGCTTCGGCCTCCTCGCCGGCATGCGCAACTGCCCGCAGCCCGAGTGCCCGCACCCGCGCGAACGCAGAACCGAACGGCTCCGGCGGAAATCCCACCTCGCTCGAGTCCAGCCCCACGGCCACGATCCGGTCCAGCCACGGGCCGGCGGCCGCCAGGGTCGCTTCGGCGTCGGCCGGCGGCAGATGCCGCAGGAACGAGAGAATCAGTCCGCTCGAGATCCCGAACTCGCGCTCGCCCTCGGCCAGCCCATCGAGAATGCCGCCGATCACGTCCCCAATCGGGACGCCGCGGGCCGTGTGCGTCTGCGGGTCGAAGAACGGCTCAACGTGCCGGACTTTGTCGGCGTGGGCGCGGGCGAGATACGCCGTGGTCAGGTCGCGGAAGTCCTGGCGCGTGACCAACACGGCGCAGGCGGCGTAGTAGACATCCAGGAACGATTGCAGGTCGGCGAAGTCGTACGCGGCCCGCATCTCCTCGACCGAGCGGAACGGCAGCGCCACACCGTTCCGGTCTGCCAGCCGGAAAGCCAGCTCGGGTTCGAGCGTCCCTTCCAGATGGACGTGCAGCTCGACTTTGGGCAGCCGCTCGATCAGGCGCTCGATGTCGTCGCCGAGCTGCTCGCGAGCAGACACGCCTTACCCCTGCCGGCCCTGCGCGGTCAGCTTGGCCCAGGTGTCTTTCAGGGTCAGCGTGCGGTTGAAGACCAGATGATCGGGCGTGGAATCCGGGTCCGGGCAGAAGTAGCCGAGCCGCTCGAACTGGACGGTCTCGCCGCACGGCAAGTCGGCCAGCGTCGGTTCCACCCGGCAATCGGTCAGGACGCGCTCAGACTCGGGATTGAGATCCGCGAACAGGTCGCCGTCGGCGCCGGGATCGGGGCGAGTGAATAGATGGTCGTACAGCCGCACCTCGGCCGGGACGGCCTGCGCCGCCGAGATCCAGTGCAGAGTGGCCTTGGGCTTGCGGCCGTCGGGCGAGTCGCCGCCGCGAGTGGCCGGATCGTACGTGCAGCGCAACTCCACGACGTTGCCCGCGGCGTCCTTGACCACTTCGTTACACGTCACGAAGTAGGCGCTCCGGAGTCGGACTTCGCGGCCCGGCGCCAGGCGGAAGAACTTCGCCGGCGGCTCCTCCATGAAGTCCTCGCGCTCGATCCACAACTCGCGGCCAAAGGCCACTTTGCGCGTTCCGGCGGACGGATCCTCGGGGTTGTTGACGACCTCCATTTCCTCGGTCTGACCCTCGGGGTAGTTCTCGATGACCACCTTGAGGGGATCAAGGACGGCGAAACGGCGCGGCGCCTTGCGGT
>Ga0302321_100002928_pt1 | contig 14656 bp, 8 predicted proteins | sample Fen_T0_1_FD_202505 | JGI IMG/M metagenome (GOLD analysis project Ga0302321, IMG submission 202505) | Peat permafrost microbial communities from Stordalen Mire near Abisko, Sweden - Fen_T0_1 | ecosystem: Environmental > Terrestrial > Soil > Wetlands > Permafrost | place: Sweden: Abisko...
GGACGACGTCGTCACCAAGCTCACCGGCGGCATCGCCGCCCTCGCCAAGGCCCGCAAAGTCACCGTCATCACCGGCACCGCCTCGCTGGTTTCGTCCAACACAATCTCAGTGGCCGGCGTTGTTGATCCCGGTCAACCTGCCCACACCCCGACCACCCTCACCGCCAAAAACATCGTCATCGCCACCGGCTCGGCCCCGGTCGAACTGCCCTTCATGAAATTCGACGGCGAAACCGTCGTCTCCAGCGACCAGGCGATCGATTTCCATGCCGTTCCCAAACGCCTCGTCGTCGTCGGCGGCGGCGCCATTGGCCTTGAGCTTGGTTCGGTCTGGGCCCGCCTCGGCTCCGACGTGACCATCGTAGAATTTCTCCCCAAAATCGTCGCCGCCTACGACGACGACATCGTGCGCCACTTCGCCCGCATGCTCGTCAAGCAAGGTCTCAAGATTGAAACCGGCACCAAAGTCACCGGCCTAAAAAACCACGGGCTCATCAGCGTCCTCACCGCGGAGCGCGACGGCAAGCTGCTCGAATTTCCCGCCGAGAAAATTCTCGTCGCTGTCGGCCGCCGCCCCTACACCGATAATCTCGGCCTCGAACGAGCCGGTGTCGCGCTCGACGAAAAAAAACGCATCAAAGTTGACGACCATCTCCGTACCTCCACACCCGGCGTCTGGGCCATCGGCGATGTGGTCGCCGGTCCGATGCTCGCGCACAAAGCCGAGGAAGACGGCGTCGCCGTAGCCGAATGGATCGCAGGCAAAGCCGGTCATACCGACTGGGATCTCATGCCCGCTATCGTCTACACCGATCCAGAAGTGGCCTCAGTCGGCCTCGGCGAAGATGCCGCCAAAGCCAAAGGCATCGCCGTCAACCTGGGTAAATTCAATTTTGCCGCCAACGGCCGCGCCATCGCCGCCGATGCCACTGACGGCTTCGTGAAAATCATCGCCGATGCGAAAACCGACCGAATTCTCGGCGCCCAAATCCTAGGCCGCAACGCCGGCGAGCTCATCAGCGAAATCGTCACCCACATGACCTACGGTGGCAGCGCTGAAGACCTCGGCCGAACTATTCACGCCCACCCAACCATGAGCGAGGCCATCAAGGAAGCTGGCCTCGCCGTCAGCAAAAGCGCCATCCACGGATTATAAAATCCTGCGGGCGCTTGTTCGTTTCGATTTCAGTCATTTGGCCGCGAGGCCAGCCTTGCTGAAGTCAAACCATTGACTCGCCCTTACCGCCACCGGATGCCGCTTGAACATCGGCGGAGTAAATCGCCATTGCTCGATCGCGATCAAGGCGGAGATCGCCATGTCGTTATTCCCCTTTGAATCCACCGTAGCCATCCGCGGCCGGCCTGTTTCATCGATATAAAAATCCACCAGAACACCCTGCTGGGTCGAGCCCGCCAAAGGCACAACCGGCTGTGGCGAAACCATAACGAGCGGTTGAGGGATGGAGTCCAGTTCACCTCCGCGATAAACAAACTTCTGAACGCCCGAAAAGCGCTGCGTCAACATCGCCACCGTATCGACACAGCTCATCGAGACGACCTGGCCACGCATTTCAAAATTGAAAACCAGTTCGGTGCGTACACCGATCGGTTCCCCTCGCTCGATCGCAGGCCTGTATTTCCATTCCTTCACCGCCTCGATTGCCGCAACGGCGAAACGCGTGTGAGCGCTTTCAATCAACAACCAATCCGCCAGCTTTCCATCAGGATCAACGTTGATCACCATGCGCACAATCCCGGTTGACGGCAGTGACTCGCCGATCAATGGCCGCACGCTGGGATCACCCGTTTGAATAATCTGAAATTTCTGATCCAAGACATCCGCCGCCGAAGCTATATTTACCAGGGTCACGCCGATCACGAAACCCGCCAATAAGACCAAAAATCTGCTTATCGTTTTCATGGAGAATTTGGGATTAAAAACCGCTTAACACATAATATAACCCCGAACTCCAGCCCTGCCCTCCAAACTTATTAAAAAACTAAACTTCATTCTATCAACAGTAAGCGAAACCTCGCGCCCATCTTTCAAAAACAAAAAAAGGGCCGGACACAAAGTCCGGCCCTTTTCGTTTAAAAGCAGCAAACGATTACTTGCTGATATCAGCGAGCATCGCGTCGAGCGTCGTATAACCCGCGAGCAATTTAGCAGCAGCGGCACAACGTTCCTTCGAGGCGAGTGCAGTATTCTCTGCGAGGAAGATGATGTAGCTCGCGATGTTCTTGGAGAAGTTCAAGCGACCTTCGTCGCTGATCGAGTAGAACCGCGCACGCTGCTGATAACCTGCGGGCGAGTGATCGCCCAGCGCGCTCTTCTCGGCCTTGCCGGCGCCAGCCAGCACGAAAAGGAAGTTGTACTCAAACCAGAACATGTGCTCAGGACTAAGTGTAAGCGCCTCAAGCGCGACCCGGGCGTTGGCTTCGCTGGCGAAGACATCAGTCGGCTTGCCGGACTTGCTGAGGGCGTCGACCACGAACACGCGAGCCATTTTCTGTTCGGTTGCATCGGCGCTGAAAACACCCTTGAGCGCGAGTTCGAGGGTGAACTTGTACCAGTCCTTCCAGAGCGCTTGATCAGCGGCATTCTTCGAAGCGAAGAGCGCTTTACCCATCTCGTAGGTATAACGGCCGCTGGTCTTGATCTCGAGGTTGCTGCCCGTGACCTGGCCCATGACCTGGTAGTTTTCGCCAGATTTGCCGGAGCCGGAGTGAAACCCGATGCTAGAACCAAATTGTTTGCAAACGGACCATTGCTTCTCGATGAGCACCGTGAGCGCAGCGTTGTCAGGATACGGCATGTTCTTCTGAAAGCCGAACGCCGGGGCGACGAAGTTGACCGTCATGCCGAGAGCTTCGCAGAGCGACAACATCGCTGCGGTCGTTTCCGGCGTGGTGAGACCAGGCAATTCGTCGATGGAGAGTTCGCGCAGATATTCGCGGCCAACTTTCGTGGTGAACAATTTCGCACGGGCGGCGGCGTATTTTTCATCGCGCACCTTCATTTTCTTCACGCCAGGCCAGACGTAAGCCAGCAACTTGGCGAGGTCAGACTCGTTAACCGTAAGGCCGATCGACGCGACACGCGCTTTGACCTTGGCAACAAGTTCGGCTGGGACGTTGGCTGCAACCCAACCAGCAGCGTCATCCGGCACCTTGGTTTGGGCAAATTCAGGCGATAGATCGAAAGTGATGTAGCTCGCGAGCACGCAACCGGTGACGAGTTGGTCTTCACGAATGTCGAACTTGCCGCCAATCGGCTGGTGATCAGCGTTGAAGCTCCAGGCGATGCCGCGGCGATGGAAACCGGTTTTCAATTTAGCCATCACGCAACCGTGGCTCATACCCTCGACGCTTTGACCCTGGTGACCTTCCGGCACGTTGGTTCCGATAAAGGGGAATGGCACCGAGTCGAGCTTGCCGGCCAGCATCGCGTTTACGTCATAAACGAGTTCACGCGGAATAGAATTTTGATTGGCGGTCAAGCCGATCTCAAGAGCGCTCATCGCCCAGTCAACCGCCGGCCAGTGCAAGGCAGTGAAACGCGCACCGATGCCCAGCGTGCTCTGTCCGAGTTTCTGACCCGCCGTGGGGAAAATCGTCGAAGCGGGATTTGCTTCCTGAATCAGATTCTTGAGAACAAGAAGATTGGTAAAGCTCGCCGGAAAGGCGGCGCCGCCCGCGATCTTCACGCCCTCAGCCAGAGCGCCGAGTCCGTCGCCCGACTTGGGCTCCAACTTCCATGCGCAGTCACCCGTGGCGATGTCCTCGAGCAAAGTCCATTTGCCCGCTGCCGTTTCAAAACTGCTCTTCGGCCAAATTTTGATTGCCGAACCATTCGATAGTTTCGCACTGAGAGCCGGCCAATCGAGACAAAAGTCAGGACTAACACAGGGATTATTGGCAATGCGGAGGTTATTTTGGAGAAGGAACTGATTAATGGTACTCATGGGGGAATACCGTTCAATACCGACAGCTCAAAAGGCGCGAGTCCAAAATTGAGACACGTGTATTTATTTTCCAAACGCCACCGGCGCCTCTGCACAATTTCCCGTATTTTAATGGTATGGCAACCGAGGACGCCAGCCGGCTAGACTGACGCTCAACCACCCGCGTCAAAAAGGGCTTTCGCCTGTTCAAGCGCCAGTTTGCGGCGTTTTTCAAACGCTGCGGTGGAGTCGGCAAATTTCTTTTTCTCGTCTTGGAACCCGGTGACCTCGGCTTCCCAGAGGCTGCGTTCCTGAGCGAATTTCGCAGCGTCCTTCTTCAGGCGACCTTCTTCGACTTGAAGTTTTGATTCGATATCGGCTAGTTCGGCTTCCTTCTTGGCGAGGGATTTGTTGGCTGCGTCAGCCTTGGCGAGATCGGCTTTGAGTTTGGCTTGTGAGGCTTCGACATCGGCGCCAATGCGCTCGATTTCTTCCTGCTCAGCTTTGACCTTCGACTCCATGGCCTTGATCTTCGCTTCCGTAGCGGCGATCCGTTCGACATCGGCTTTGAGTTTTTTCTCAGTCTGCGCGACGGTCATGCGCGCCATCTCGGTTTCTTCCTCGGCGGTGGCGCGTTCTTTTGCGAACTGAGCTTTGTCTTTTGTGATGGCTTCGCGGCCCGTGCGCAGTTCCAGCTCAACTTTGGCCTTGGCTTCGTCCGCAGCCTTTTTCGCCGCAGCCTGCTCACCTGCGAGTTTCTTTTTCTCTACTTCGAGGTTCGTGAGATTTTCTTCCAGATCGGAGCGTTCGGCGAGCAACTTTTGCTCGTTCTTCTTCAAGTTGGCGCGTTCCGTGGTGATGGCCAGTTCAAGATCAGCCAGCTTGGCCTGTTGCTTCTCGGCTTCACCTTTGGCCCTGGCGACCAGTGCGGCTGCTTCATTTTTGGCCTTGTCCAAAGCGGACTGAACCTGAGCCTCTTGTTGTTTGATTTTGGACTCGCGGCCGAGGAGATCGGATTCGCGAATGGCGAGCGCGTCTGTCAATTTTTGGATCTCAATGCGCTCGTTGGCATAGTGCTGTTCGGCTTTCTTGAGTGTTTCGCGTTCGGTCGTAAGAGACGCTTCCATCTCGGCCAGCGCTTGCTGTTCTTTGTCGGCTTCAGCCTTTGCCTTGGCGAGGATTGACGTGGCTTCGGCGCTGGCTTTTTCGAGCGCGGATTTGGCTCTAGCTTCTTGATCGCGCAGAGCGGTCTCGCGAACAGCGAAATCGGCCGTCTGTTTCTTAAGCGTAGCCTGCTCGGTGGCGAGACGCTGTTCGGTCTGCTTGATCGACGAGCGTTCCGTAAGCAGAGATTCTTCGATTTCAGCGAGTTTGAGCTGCTCTTTCTCGGCATCGGCCTTCGCTTTTTTCATCAGTGCATCGGCTTCGGCTTGGGCTTTTTCAAGAGAACTCTTTGCCTTGGTTTCCTGCTGCTTGATGAGCACCTCGCGTTCAGAGAGTGAAGCTTCGAGCGACTCGAACTCGACGCGCTGCATGGCGACCTGTTGTTCGGATTTTTTCAGCGTGGCACGGGCTGCGACCAACGAGGCTTCGGCTTCGGCGATCTTGCGCTGCTCCTGTTCGGCTTCGGTACGGGCTTTCTTAAGAATCGAGTCGGCCTCGGCCTTGGCGGATTCATACTCAATCTTGGCCTTAGCGTCGCGTTCGCGAATATCTTTTTCACGTACCGCAAGGGCGGCTTCGCGCTCAACATAAGTGGTTGAATTCTTCTTTTGCGTGGCCTGTTCGGAGAGAAGCTTTTGTTCGCTCAGTTTCAACGCAGCGCGTTCGGCCGCGAGAGTCGACTCAGCGTCAGCAAAGCGAGCGCGTTCCTTCTCAGCTTCGGTTCGGGCTTTGGCCACGACCGATGCTGCTTCAGCCTGAGCCTTGGCCATCTGGACTTTGATCTGATGTTCCTGCTCTTGCAGCGCCGCTTCGCGCTCGGCGATTGAGGCGGCCTGTTGTTCGATTTCAGCGCTTTCGACCGCGATTTTCTGCTCGGCTTTACGGAGTTTGGCACGCTCGGTCGCAACCATGCTTTCGGCTTCGGCCATGTCCGCCCGTTCACGGGCGACTTCCTGGCGTACATCGACAACGATAGTTTCGGCGTCGGCCTTGGCCTTTTCAACCGCCGCGCGAGCTTGCGCCTCTTTTTCACGTAAACCGGCTTCGAGTTTGGCAACCGCATCAACTTGGGCCTGCAGTTCGTTACGCTCTGCGATGAGGCGCTGTTCGTTTTTCTTGAGCACCGCACCGTCCGTCATCAACGACGTCTCCATTTCGGCCAGACGTTGCTGCTCCTCTTCGATCATTTTCTGCCGCGCGTCGCCAGCTTTGCGCTTCTGATCCAGTTCCTTAAGGGCGCTGACAAGATTGGCCTGTTCCTGAGAAAGTTGTTTCTGTTCAGCGGCGAGGGCGTCGCGTTCTTCCTTGAGCGCCTTGGCAGCCGAATCCTGCTGCTTCTGGAGCGCGCGCAACTCCTCTAATTTCTTTTCGCCGGACTCGATGTCTTTACGGGCTTGAGCGAGCGAAGCACTTTCGGCCGCAAGCCTCGCTTTTTCTGTTTCCAAGCGTTGGCGCTCCGCGCTGTCGGCAGCGACCACGTCGGCCTGTTTCTTGGCCGAGTTTTGCTTAACCATCGCCTGATCGGTATCGAGCCGTTCCTGATCCATCAGGAGCCGCTCTTGAGAGGCAACAAGAGCGAGTTCCCGTTGTTTTAATTTACCTTCGGCCTGTTCCAGATCAGCCAACCGAGCGACATTTTCCGCAACTTTAGTGCGTTCAACTTCGAGCGCTGCTACGCGTTGCTCCACCTTCTTGGCATCCTCGGCAAGCCGAGTGCGTTCTGCAGCGAGCGAGGCGCGCTCCTTGGCCAGTTCCTCACGGATGGCGTCGCCCTCGATCAAACTGGGTTTTGCGCGGCCCTTTGGCGGTGGGCCAGACTTGCCGACCGGTTCGGGAGTAGCCGAGACCGTTGCGCCGCCCTGAAAAAATTCTTCGAGCGAACTCCAGTCGGCATTGCGCAACGCGTCACCCGCTCCGTCAACCTTGCCGATGAAATCCGCGATCCGCTTCGTCATCGCCTCAATATCCAATGGCGGCTGAAACACATCCTTAACCCCCAACCGAATGCCACGGACCACGGTAGGCAGATCCAACCCGTCAGCCACAAGAATGACTTTTGCCCTCGGTTGAGCCTTGCGTAATGACTCAACAAAATCCAAACCACTTGCGTCAGAGCCACGACAGTCCGCCAGTATCACGTCCACCGTCTCCCGCGCCAAATAGTCTCTCACCTGCGATGCTTCGCGTAATGAAAGTACATGGAAAAAGGCCCCGCCAAAAACCAAAGATTTGGCCTGGCGAAGTGTGTCACTGTGCTGAACTAGCAAAATTTTGGCACTCACAATATTATTCAGTGAAAACATTCTGTCTCACGGGGGAAACTAGACAACGTCAATCTATGGTGAATCTCGTGGGTTTACCGAATAGAACTTTCAAGCCTATACTTAAAAAAATAACAACGACACAACGACTTTCACCTTTACAGCAGCATCTTAGGGATTACGCCTCAGGCGGGGCGTCTTACCCCATAAAAGCTTTACACGTATCCCAAACATAATGAGCGCTTCAGACTCTAATGGTTATTTTCTCGAACTGGGTGAGTATAATTTAATTATCGCTCGCGCCTCCATGGGACCCCGTCCCAGGACAATCAGTGCCGTACAGGAGGTATGGCTCGGAGATACCCCAGCCATCGATGCTGTTCTAGGCAAGTTTCGCGCCGACGGCGGAAGTTCCAAAGCTGTGGCGATGCTTCGCCTCAAAGCGCAAATGGCCTTCCTGGCCGACGCCTCTCAGGCAAAATCCATCACCGCACCAGACGCCGTAGAAAGTTTTCTTGGCACCCAGCTCGGAGCCGACATGCCCGCCAGCTGGGCATGGTGCAACGCCAGCAACGGCCAGGCACCGCAAGGCGGCTCACGCTGGGCTCTCGACGCCGCCTCCACCGCCAACACCGAGGAAGCCCTCGGAAAACTCCGCGGCTGGACCTTTGAATTAGTTCGCTGCCAGTCAGCCTCGCTCACTCTCGCTGGCGGGCTCGTCTCGGCCGTCCAAGGCGCACCGGTACTCCTGCTCGAAGTTTCAGAAAACCAGACTTCACTCCTAAGCATCACCAACCAAGGCATCACCGCGCTCGCCTCCGTGCCGGTGGGTTTTGACGCCCTCGCCGGCGCCACCCAGACCGCTTTAGGCCTGAAGTTCCGCGGTTCAGCGGCACGCCTGATGTTCAATGAGTCGTACGACTTCAGTGAAACGTCCGCGAGCATCGTTGAACCGTTGGTTGCCGCCGTCAAAAACGCACTGCCCGGTCTCGGCTCACCCGCCCCGACGCAGCTCGTCTGCAGTGGTGTGCTTGCCCGCCAGACTTGGATCACCCAATCCATCGCCAAAGCACTCAACCTTTCCCTCTTTGCCCCGGACACCGCAGCCTGGGCCACCGCCCGCGGCCTCACCCTCGATAGCGAAGTCACGCCCGCTTCGATTTCACCTTCCTGGCTGGGCGTGCTCAGTGCCGCCGCCGCCTACGAACCCTCGAATCCCGGCACCGTAAAACCCTGGAATCCGATCCGCTCAGGCACGCCGGTCGCAGCCGCCCCGATTGTTCCAGCGATTCTCTTCGAAGCGCCCAAGCCTGCCACACCACCGCCAGCCGCCAAACCGGCGATTATTCCTGCCATCATTCAGGAACCGCCAAAACCGGCCGCCGCAGCACCAGCCAAACCCGCGATTATCCCCGCGATCATCCAGGAACCAGCCAAAGCTCCTACGCCTGCCGCGCCGGTCAAACCCGCGACACCCGCCGTACAGCCGAAGCCGGCCGTCATCATCACGCCGCCGTCGAAACCAGCCGAACCGCCAAAGCCGGCCGTCATCCCTGCAAAGCCCGCCGCCGTGGTTACGCCGCCGCCGAATAAACCGGCTGAGGTAAAACCGGCCACGCCACCCGCCAAGCCAGCAACACCCGCTGTGGCCGCAACCCCCGCCAAGCCGACGACTCCGCCTCCTGCTGCCACCAAGCCCCAGCCAAAGCCAGAGCCGGCTAAACCAGCGCCTGCGCCTAAGCCCGCCCCAGCCCCGGTCGCCGGTGCCAAGCCCGCAACCGCCGCCCCCTTCCCGCCAAAGAAAAACAATATGCCAATGATCATCGGTGCCGTCGCCGCTGTAATCATCGCCATTGTAGTCTATGTCGTTATCAGCGGTAACCAAAAAGCTGAGGCCGAAGCCAAGGAAAAAGAACGCATCCGCATCGAAGCCGAAGCCAAGATTAAAGCAGCCACCCGCGAACGCGAAGAAGCCCAAAAGAAAGCCGAAGCCGAACTCCTCGCCCGCCAGAAAGAGCGCGAACAGTCCGAACTAGCACTCAAGAATGCCAAAGATGAAGCAGCCAGACAGCAAGAGGCCGCTCGCAACAGCCTGCTCTTTGGCCGCGGTAATCTGGTGCTCACCACCGAACCCGCCGGTGCCACCGTTACCGTTGGCGAACTCAGCCCGAAAACCTCTCCGCTCGCAATGAAAGACCTGCGACTCGGCACCTATGCCGTCGCGATCACCCTTCAGGGTTACGACACCGAACACCGCGATATCGAGATCAAGGAAAAGGAAACGACCGACCTAGGAACCATCGTCTTGAAACGCCAGGCCGGTTCGATCGACCTGACCAGCGAACCATCAAGTCTTCCTTATGAAGTTAAACCGGCAGGCGCGCTCTTCGTAAATCCAAGCGATGTCCGCACCGGCCAGACACCTGCGACCCTCACAGGACTTCCCGTCGGATCCTATCAGGTAACCATTACACGCCCAACGTGGACACCGTTCGTCACCACCGTAACCGTTGAGCGCAACGGCACCGCCAAGATCAACGGCGATTTCCCGGGTGGCACCGTCGTAATCACCAGTTCGCCCAGCGGCGCAACGGTCTCTCGCGACAACCAGACCACCTCCATCGGGACCACCCCGTTGACCTTGAACGGCGTTCCTCCGGGTACGCTAAGCTACACCGTCAACCAACGCGGTTATGACCCGGTCACCGTCACCGGCAGGCTTGACGGTGGCAAGTCCCTCACACTCAACGCCACCCTTCTGGAGTCTGACCGCGTGATGAAACTCAGCGAGCTCGACGAGCGTCCATCGCCCATCGCCCAAGCTGACCCTGAGCTCTCCAGTTCGCAACGCATCGATGGTGGTTCGGCCACAATCTCCTTTGTCGTCGGTCGTGACGGTGTTCCCACTGACCTCAAGATCGACCAGGCCTCCAATCAGGCGTTCGGAAAGGCGTGCATGCTGGCCGCTAGCAAATGGCGCTTTAAACCCGGTGTCGTACACGGTAAACCCGCCAAGAGCCGCGTCTCGATCCCCTTCAGAATCGCCCCAGAATAATCGGGTAATCTCTGACCTTTCTCAAGCGGCTGCGCATTTCACGCAGCCGCTTTTTTGTGCCCGCTCATCGCGGAAACTTTGTATCCAACAAACAGCGACGTCTTCAGGTTTGCTTCTCGATCAACGAAACCACACCACCGGCAAACACCACCTTGAGATACTCCCGCGTCCGCCGGGATGAAATATTCGTGCAGTAAGGATAATAGAAAGGGTCGCGCGCATAGCGGTGATAGTACCCGCGGTAGAGCATGACCCCGGCATCCGTCTCGTAGGTGGTGTAACTCCATGCTTCGTTCACGCCATTCACATCCGTCCTCGTGTAAACAAGGTCGGGCTCGCCCAGCGCAAGCCGAACCATCTCAGGCGTAAAGCCTACCGCCACCTTGCCCTCGCGGATCAGCTGCTGATCGCCAGCGCCAAGCTTGTTAAAGGACTCCGGGGTCTGATTAATCCGGGACTCCGGCGTGGAGCAACCAACCAACACCGCCACAGCCGCTAGCGAAACCATACGGGACAACGTTTTCATGAAAGTAAGTTATGGAAATCACTTCGGCTCGCAAGCCACAGACAGAACCACGAAAACATCCTTCTATGGTTAAAACACTTCTGCTTTGGGATATCGACGGCACGCTCATCGACTCGGGCGGCGCCGGCGAACGCGCCCTGCTTCTCTCACTCAAACGCGAATTCGCCATAGACGACACCCTCGCCTGGCTCGAATACTTTGGCCGAACCGACGTATGGATCGCCAGAAAAATTCTAGAAAAATACCACGGCGCGGCAACACCCGAAACTATTAGCCGTTTCCTGACCGGCTACCTCAAAGCCCTCGCCGAAGAGATTCATAATCCCCTCGCCTGCATCTTGCCCGGCGTGTCGGCCATCGTCACCAGCGCCGCGCGCCATGATTCTATCACCCAAGGATTGCTAACCGGCAACCTCCGGCAAGGTGCCGAGACCAAACTCGGCCACCTCGGCCTCTGGTCGCCCTTCCCTTTTGGCGCGTTTGCCGACGACGCCGAACACCGCAACGATCTCGGCCCCTTCGCGCTGCGCCGCGCCAGCAGCCACGGCGGCAACGATTTTAGTCCTGAGCACGTGTTCGTAATTGGTGACACGCCCCACGATATCGCGTGCGGAAAAGCCATCGGTGCGCAAACGATCGCGGTGGCCACGGGCCGCTTCTCCAGCGAACAGCTTCGAACCCACAATCCCACCGCGGTTTTGGAAAATCTTGCGGATACGGATGCGTTCTTTGCGTTGTTAAAATAACTTTGGTAAACGCGTGCGGCCGGCTCAATGCCGACCACTCATCTCGATCGCAACCACGCGCCCTCCCTCAAGAATGACGCGTAACCGGTCGTCATCGCGGTCGCCGCCCGTTCCAATCGCCACACCGCTGCCGACCATGGTCCCACCGCCTCCGCCGACAACACCTACGCCAAAGCTAAATTTCGGCCGGTGATCCGCATAGGCCCAGATATCTGTCGTACCCTTCGCTGTGGTGCGGGTGTACTGCCGGTCTGGTTTCCCGAGCGCCACCAACACCTGTTCAGAAGTGAAACCTACCTCCACTTTCCCGGCGCGGATCTTTGCCTGCAACTCCGGGCCGGAAGCGTCAAAAGCCGCCTGACGATCTTTGATGCGTGAATCCGTGGTGGAACAACCAGCCACAACGAGAACAAATCCCGTCACAGCGAAAGCGAGAAGGCGAAGGTGGAGTTTCATGGAGTGATTTTGCTAATTTAGATTGCTGGGGGTACCCTCGGACAACCATACCGGCAATCCGACAAATTACGAATTCTCTCTATGAAGACATTCTCCATCGCCATCGGGTCCGACCACGCCGGTTTTAAATATAAAGAAAGCATCAAAAAAATGCTTCTGGCTGAAGGCCACACCGTGCGCGACTTCGGCACCTACAACGACACCGCCTGCGATTATCCTGATTTCATCCGCCCCACCGCCGAAGCCGTCGCGCGCGGCGAATTCGAACGCGGCATCGTTCTCGGCGGCTCAGGCAATGGCGAGGCCATCGTGGCCAATCGCATCAAAGGCGTGCGCTGCGGCCTCTGCTGGAACGAACAAGTTGCCATCTGGAACCGCTCGCACAACGACGGCAATGTGCTCTCGCTCGGCGAACGCACCGTGACCGAAGCCGAGGCGCTCAAGATCGTGAAAACCTGGCTCGCCACCGAATTCGAAGGCGGCCGCCACCTCACCCGCATCAACAAGATCGACGGGAAATAACCGCATCTCGTCAGCCCGACAACTTTCCCCAAGGCACCGGTTTCGACCGGTGCCTTTTTTGTGCCAAACCAACGTCATATCGTCAAAGACCCTGCCTCACGTCGTTGACTCGCACCAGCTACTCCGTCGTCCGCCGCACACGCAGCAGAAGCCAAGGAGCCACCACGCTGACAAACCAGAACGGCAACGCACCGCCACCTCCGCCACCGCTTTGGGGCGCCGCGCCTGAGGACGTCGCGGCGCCTGAACTGCTCGACGAGGAACTGCTGCTTGACGAAGACGACGAGGAAGAACTGGAACTGCTACTGCTGGAAGAAGAGGACGAAGAACTCGATGATGAGCTCGAACTGCTGCTCGAAGACGAGGATGAAGACGACGAACTGCTGCTAGAACTTGAAGAAGAAGAACTCTGCTGTACCACAGCGTCGTTACTCGTCACCGAACCAGCCGAGTTGGAAACCACCACGCGATACGTGCCAAAATCATTGACCGTCGCGCTCGCCACGCTGTAGGCCGAACCGCTGGCTCCGGTGAGGTTCGAACTGTTGCGCTGCCACTGGTAATTCAAACTGCCACTGCCGCCCACCGCAGAAACCGACAGCAGGAATGGGCTGCCGGCCGGCACCGGCGTCAACGGCTGCGGTTGCACGGCGATCACCGGCGATGTGGCGATGCCGCCGACCGCATCCATATCTACGCAGTCCACACTGTATCCGGCGCTCAGATACAACGTCGTTCCGCTTCCGCTGATCGGGAAAATCGTCAGCGTGTTCGCGCCAGTCACCAGCGCCGTAGCCGGCACGCTAAAAGTGTAGGTTGTGTTGTTGCCGCGATAAGTGCCCACCGTAAACGTGCGAGTCGATGGCTGGGTGGACGACGCCGGATTCGTCGGATAAGTCCAGCTGTTCACCGTGATTTTGGGGCGCGCACCGGCATAGGCACACGTGATGCCAACCCGAACCACATGATCCACTGCCGCCTGCGCCGCCGTGAGATTGAACTGGATCGCTTGGTTTAAATTCACGTCTTTCCACTGGTAGCAGGGATAACCCATTCGCACATTCGACGTGCCGATGATGTACGTGCCCGGGTTCCACGAAGCGAGCCGCGCATCCTGGGGATGCATGGATGTGACTTTGTCGGCGTTTAGAAATTCGTTGGGTGTACCGTCCCAGTCGCCGATGCGCCAGAGCGTGGGGGTTGCGCTTGGATCGGCCGTGATCGCGATTGGTCCCGCGGCGGTCGCGCTCCCCACGACGACGATCACGCTGCCGGTATAGACCGCGAGTTCGTTCTTGTAGATAGTCATTGTGTACGTACCCGGCAGCATGCCCGCGCAGGTAAACGCTCCCGTCGCATCCAATGCCGTCGCCCAATATTGAGCCGTCGAGTTGGCAAAGCCCACCGTGTATTCATACGCCAGATCGCGGCCGGTGATGCCCAGTCCAATCACCCCGCCACGGTCGGAACTCGCCACATAACCAGTGAGGCCGAGGCCCGACAGCCAGCTGAAGTCCGGCAGGGACGGCGTGGAACCGTTGGTGAAAACATACGCATACGGGCCGCAAAGCCCGACGCGCCACGCTTCGGTCTGCGCATGACCAGAGTTCATATAATTGTAGACTTCCGTGTCACCTCCGCTCTGGGATTGAATGTCGCGCTGATAAGGCCCGCCCGAGCTCACCTCGCGATTACCGTAGGCCATGAACACGCCCACATTGGTTCCGGTCGCGCCGCGAAGACCGTAATCGATCGCCCGCTCGTTGCCGAAATATTTTGAGGCCGTCGAACCATCGGAAAAACCAAACACGTCCGTACTCTCGATCGCGCCCGTGTTGCCGGCGATTTTCGAAGGTGCGGGCACGTTGGTCAGCACATTGGCATTGCCGCGAAAAATATAGCGCAACTCTCCCACGGTTGGTTCGGCGGTCACATAGGTCGCCATGTAAATGATGCTCTCGCCCTCCCGGGAAATATAATAA
>Ga0302321_100002930_pt1 | contig 14653 bp, 14 predicted proteins | sample Fen_T0_1_FD_202505 | JGI IMG/M metagenome (GOLD analysis project Ga0302321, IMG submission 202505) | Peat permafrost microbial communities from Stordalen Mire near Abisko, Sweden - Fen_T0_1 | ecosystem: Environmental > Terrestrial > Soil > Wetlands > Permafrost | place: Sweden: Abisko...
ACAGGCAGGCCACTGCCGCACCGATCGGCAGGATGATCCAGAACGGCAGGTGCAAGCCAAAGTGCGGCGAGGCCAGCAGCGCATAGGTGTACGCGCCGACCGCGTAAAACGCGATGTAACCCAGGTCCAGCAGTCCGGCGAAGCCGACCACGATGTTGAGACCCAGTGACAGCAGCACAAACAGGATCGCGAAATTGGTGATGCGCACCCACGCCGTGCCGACCGTCGCCAGTGCGAAGGGCAGGGCGATCAGGGCAATCGCGACCAGCGCAACCCCCACCCAGCGCAGTCGGGGATCGGCACGAAGAGCGGCAATCGTGGTCACGCCCGGTCTCCCACGCGTTCGCCGAGCAAGCCGGAGGGCCGGAATACCAGCACCAGGATCAGCACGATGAAGGCGTAGACGTCCTTGTAGTTGGAGCCGAACAACGACGCATTTTCGTTGGCCGCGCACATCGCCTGAAAGCCGGGCAAGAACTGATCGAGGGTGCAGACGTTGGTGATATCACCCATGTATCCCGCGCCGAAGGCTTCGATCAAGCCCATCAGGATGCCGCCCAGCACGGCACCTCCCAGGTTGCCGATGCCGCCCAACACCGCCGCGGAAAACGCCTTCAGGCCGAGCAGGAAGCCCATCGTGTAATTGGCGATGCCGTAGTAGCTTCCGACCATCACGCCGGCAATGGCGCCGAGGCCGGCGCCGAGCATGAAGGTGAGTGAAATGATCGAATTGATGTTGATGCCCATCAGGCCGGCGACTTGCGGATTCTGCGAGGTCGCGCGCATGGCGATGCCGATGCGGGTCTTGAATACCACCGCCAGTAGGGCGGCCATCATCGCCACCGATGTAAGAATGATAAAGATCTGGATGTTGGTAATGGTCGCGCTGGTGTCGCTATTGCCCAGGTGGTACGAATGCAGCGGCACGATTTGCGGATAGGAAAGATTGTTGCGGCTCCAGATCAGCAGTGCCACGTGCTGCAGGATGATGGAAATGCCGATTGCGGTAATCAACGGGGCCAGTCGTGGCGCCCTTCTGAGCGGCCGGTAGGCAATCCGCTCCATGGTGTAGCCGACCGCCATGCAGACCGGGATCGCTGCCAACACTGCGATGGCGACGATCAGCAGCGGCGGCAGGCCGCTTGGCGCCAGCATGGTGATGACGCTGTAGGCGACCATGGCGCCGATCATGACCACTTCACCGTGGGCGAAATTGATCAACTGGATGATGCCGTACACCATGGTATAGCCGAGCGCCACCACGGCGTACACGCAACCCAGGGTCAGGCCATTGATCAACTGCTGGAGGAAAGTGTCCATCGGCGGATGTTACAGGATGCGTAGAGTGACAATAAAAAAGCGGCACTGTCGCCAGTGCCGCTTTTTGCTCGGGAATTGCTTACTTCTTCGGAGCTTCGGCCGGTTTCGCGTCCTTGGCCGGCGCGGTTGCCGGGGCCGCCGGAGCAGGGGCAGGCGCGACGGCGGGGGCTGCCGCCGGTGCCGGCATTTCGAACTTGGTTGATACGCCGCCCTTGATGATCGCCTCTGGAACGACCTTGCCGTCCTTCAGTCGGAAGATGGTGATTTCAGCATCCTTGCGATCACCCTTGGCATCAAATTCAACCTTGCCGGTGGCGCCGGTGAAGCTCACGTTATAGATTTCCGGGCCGAACTTGGCCGGGTCGGCGGAGCCGGCTTTTTTCATCGCTTCGATCACCGCCATGGTGGCGTCGTAATAGGTCGGCGCGTACTGTTTGATCTCGCCGAATTTCGCAGTGAATGCCTTGGTGAAGGTCGGGCTGGCCGCTTCGCGCGGCAGGCCGGCTTGCGAGCACACGAGTCCCTCTGCAGCAGCGCCGGCCATCTTGCCCATTTCGTCGGTGCAGGCGCCGTCGCCGAACACAAAGATCGCCTTGATGCCGAGTTCACGCGCCTGCTTGATCATCGGGCCGCCGGTCTGGTCCATGCCGCCGTGGAAAATCACGTCGGGATTCTTGGCCTTGATCTTGGTGAGCACCGCCTTGAAGTCGGTGTCAGTGTCGGTGGTGGTTTCCTTGTCGATGATGGCGATCTTCTCAGCCTTCAGTTTCTTTTCTACCTCGCCGCGTAGCCCTTCGCCGTAGGCGGTCTTGTCGTCGATCAGCGCGACCTTCTTGGCTTTCAATTCGCCGGCGATATAAGCGCCGAGTGCCGGACCTTGCTGGTCATCCCGGCCGACGGTGCGGAATACACCTTTCAGGCCGCGCTCAGTCAGTACCGGATTGGTGGCCGAACCCGAAACCATCGGGATGCCCGCCTTGGTATAAAGCTCGGAAGCCGGAATGCTCACGCCCGAATTCAAATGGCCGATCACGGCCACCACTTTTGCGTCGATCAATTTTTGCGCGACGGTGGTGCCCACTTTCGGGTCGCCCTGGTCGTCCTCGCTTTGCATTTCGAATTTGACCAACTTTCCGTCGAATTTCAGTTTCATTGCGGTCGCATCGGCCAGCGCCAGCGCCACGCCGTTTTCATCGTCCTTGCCGAGGTGAGGGGTCTTCACCGTCAACGGACCCGCGTGAGCAATCTTCACCGTCATGGTCGGCTCGACCGGCGCGGCGGCTTTGGGTTCGGGTTTTGCCTCTTCCTTGCCGCAGCCAACGAGACCTGCCAAAAGCATTACGGCAAACAACGGCTTCAATGTGGTTTTCATGGTCGAATCTCCGGAAAAGTAGGGGCAAACAGGGAATTCAATTTCAACCCGGCATTATGGGAATCCGGGTTGTGCCTTGTCAATCAACGGCTTGCAGTAGTTCAGCAAAGGAAAAGCCGGCGATGTGCCGGCTTTTCGGATGCGACGCCTTACTTCTTGGCAGGCGGCATGTCCAGAATGATTTTGACCATTTTTTGCAGGTCGGCATCCGGCACGGCGGGGTTTGCCGCCATCGGTGTCGGGCCCCAGACGCCGGATCCGCCAGCCTTGACCTTGGCGGCGAGCTTGCCGATCACGCTCTTGGCGTCTTTCTTGTAATCCGCGCGGTACTTGTCGGCCACATCCTGGTAGGCCGGGCCGACCAGCTTCATGTTGTCCATGTGGCAGGCGGTGCAGGCATATTTCTTGTGCAATTCGTCCATCGCCTGGGATTGCGAGGCGGCCAACAGGGCGCCGGCGGCAAAAACATATGGCAGGAATTTTTTCATGGTGTCTCCGAAAGTCTGAAGGAAAATGCGGTTGGGCGGATGCCGGCCTCAGGCTGCGGCGGCGCCCCGGGAAAGCGATTGTTGCAATTGTACTAGATCGGCCACCGGCGGATCACATTGGAGTCCGTGGCAAACCCAGGCTTGCGCCCCCGGCAGTCGCGGTTTTCGCAACGCGGCGGGGAGTCGATCCGGGTCGCTGTCGCCGACAGAAATCACCATCGTTGCCGGCCGGTATTGCCTTGCCAGTTCCCGTTGCCAGGCGCTGCAGTCCGCTTCGTCCCCCGTCAGAATTGCCAGCGTAGGCGGCGCCAGCGACTCTTCCAGCGCCATCAGCAGCGATCCATGGCCGCTGGGGTGGTCGTCGATTTGCGGCGCGAAACAGGTCAGCGCCCGTTCCGCAGCTTGCAAGTACCGTACTTCGCCGCACAAATGTCCCAGCCTTTGCAACGCGTACGCGGCTACCCCGTTGCCGGAAGGGGTGGCGTTGTCGAAGCCGGGCTTGGGCCGCTGGATCAGCGACTCGTGATCGTGGCTGGTAAAAAAGAACCCGCCACGCTCGGCATCCTCGAATTGCTCGAGCAGTACGTCGGCGAGTCGCATCGCGAAGGCCAGGTCTTCAGCACGAAAATCGGCCTGCATCATTTCGATCAGCGCCTTCAACAGGTAGGCGTAATCGTCCAGGTAGGCATTGAGATGGGTCTTGCCGTCCTTGTGGGTGGCGTTGAGGCGGCCCCTGGCCGCGTCCCACAGGGTCGCCCGCACAAAGTCGAGCGCGGCGCGCGCCGATGCCAGCCACAGCGGCCGGTCGAACACCCGTGCCGCGTGCGCCATGCCCTCGATCATCAATGCGTTCCAGCTGGTGAGAATTTTTTCATCGCGGCCCGGGCGTATGCGCGGCGCGCGCGCCTGGAAAAGTTTCTGCCTGGCAGAGGCAATGGTGCGTTCCACGTCCGCAAGCGACAATTCGAGCGCGAGCGCGATCTGTTCCGGCGTTGTCGCTACCACCAGATTCCAGAATTCGTCCTCGAAATTGGCGCGCCGGTCGAGGCCGAAGTGGCGCGCCGCCACCTGCCATTCTTCGGCGGTGAGCAGTGCCTGGACCTCGTCGGCGGTCCACACGTAGAACTTGCCCTCGTGTCCCTCCGAGTCCGCGTCGAGCGTCGAGTAATAGCCGCCCGCCGGACTTTGCATCTCGCGCAGTACCCACGCGGCGGTAGCCTCGGCCGATTGGGCAAATAATTTCTTCTGCACCTCATCTTCTGCGCACAGCCATGCGTCGGACAGGAGCCGTAGCAGCGGCCCGTTGTCGTAGAGCATTTTTTCGAAGTGCGGGATCGCCCATTGGCCATCCACCGAGTAGCGGGCGAAGCCGCCACCCAGTTGATCGAAGATGCCGCCGCGGCACATGGCGGCGAGTGTAAAGGTGGCGCAGTGGCGCGTTTCGGCGGCCATCGCTGCATCACCCGTGTCGGCCCCACGCCGTAAGCAAAAATCAATCATTTCCGGGTGAGGAAACTTCGGCGCCCGGCCAAAACCCCCGTGCAGACGGTCGAAACTGTCGCCGATTTGCCGGGTCGCCGCTTCGATCACCTCGTGCGTCGGCAATTCGGCCGGTTCCGCATCGGCGCGCTGGCGGCCCAATGCTTTTTGCAGCTCCGCGTTTTGCGCGCGAATTTCCACCGGATGGTCGCGGTGATATGCCGAGACTTTTTCCAGCAAGTCGGCAAAGCCGGGCAGGCCATAGCGCGGCGACTTCGGAAAATAGGTGCCACCGAAAAAAGGCACCGTATCCGCCGTGAGGAACAAAGTGAGCGGCCAACCGCCGGAGCGCTGGGTGAGCATGGCGTGGGCGGTCTGGTAAATCTGGTCGATATCCGGCCGCTCCTCGCGGTCGACCTTGATGTTGACGAAGAGGCGGTTCATCAGTGCGGCAATACCCTCGTCCTCGAACGATTCGTGCGCCATCACATGGCACCAGTGGCACGCCGAGTAACCTACCGAAAGCAGGATGGGCTTGCCGGACTCACGAGCCAACGCCAGCGCTTCAGGCCCCCACTCGTGCCAATCGACCGGGTTGTCACGGTGCTGTTGCAGGTACGGCGAGGTGCTATCGGCCAGGCGGTTGGGCATATAATCGCTGCATTCACTGTGCGGGAGGAAACATCATGCCCTTAGCCATCGTCGCCGTCATCATTTTGGCCATGAAATATTTCGAAATCGAGCCCGTAGCTCACTGGTCGTGGCTGTGGGTGCTTGCGCCGTTCGTCCTGCTGTTCCTGTGGTGGGAATGGCTCTCCGAGGCAGTCGGCTGGGACAAGCGCGCGGCTGCCAAGAAAATGGCCGAAGACGAGCGCATCGCCGAGGAAACCAAGAGAAAGAATCGCGGATTCTGATCGTTTTCCGGCGCTAACGCCGAATCGCGACCAGTTCCCTTTCCACCGCTGCGGCCAACGACAGCAGCGCCCGGTCCGCCATCGATTCGCCCACCATCATCAGGCCTACCGGCGCGTCATTCGCGCGATGGCAAGGCAGCGACAGTGCGGGTCGATCGAGCACATTGAAGGGCGCGCAATTGCGCAGCAACAGCCCGTTGTTTTTCAGGAACACCTCGTTTGAGGCGTTCATCCCGGCGATGGTCGGCGCGACGATGGGTGTCGTCGGGCACAGCACGGCGTTAAATCGAGCCGTGGTGCGGTTGGCCGACGCGATCAAATTCTTGCGCAGTTGCAAAAGGTCGTAGTAGTCGGCCGCATTCATATCCTTGCCGAGCAACAAACGCCGGTACACGTTCGGGTCGAATTTTTCCGGCGCCCGCGCCAATCGCTCGCGGTGCAGTGCGTAGGCCTCCACTGCGGAAAAGTTTGCCTTGAGGCTGCCCGCGGCTTCCTCGGCGATTTCCGGAAAGGCAAATTCCTCGATGATGGCGCCCGCCTGCGAAAGCGCGGACAGGCTGCGTTGGAATGCTTCCGCAACGCTTGCGTCGAGGCCGTCCAGCAAGATGGTGGTCGGCACGCCGAAGTGCAGACCCTTCACGCTTGCGGCAGGTTGAAACTCCATGCCCCCGGCCGACATGGCGCTGTCCAGCCATGCGCAACAGGCGACGCTGGGCGCCAACGGCCCGATCGAATCGCGTGTGGTCGAGAGGGGAAACGCACCCTCCAGCGGAATTCGCGCCTGGGTCGGCTTGAGACCGGTGAGACCGCACAGCGCCGAAGGGATGCGTACCGAGCCACCGGTATCGGAGCCGATGGTGGCGGCGGCCATGCCATCGGTGACGCTGACGGCGCCCCCGGAGGTGGAACCGCCGGGAATGCGACCGGTGGTGCGGTCCCAGGGATTCTTCGGTGTACCGTAGTGGGCGTTGATGCCGTGTGCGCCGTAGGCAAATTCGGTCATGTTGGTGCGGCCGACCAGAACTGCTCCTGCTGCGCGCAAGCGGGCGATCGCCGGCGCATCGGCGACGGCCGGTACGGCGTCGTTTTGGATGATCGAACCTGCGCGAGTGACTTCGCCGGCGATGTCGAACAAGTCCTTGATCGATATCGGGATGCCCGCAAGTGGTGAGGCAACCTTGCCCACTGCGCGCATCGAGTCGGTGGCTCGCGCGGTGGCGAGCGCCGAATCGGCATACACTGCGATGAAAGCGTGCGCGCCTTCCCCGGCCGGATCGGCAATTCGCTCGAGGCATGCGCGGGTCAGTTGTTCGGAGGTGGTGACGCCGGTGGCCAGTTCGCGTGAAAGATCGGCAAGTGTTTTCATAAATTTGAGGCAGAAATGGGCAAACGCAACGAATACGTCGATTATCTACTGGAATTGATGCAGCCCTTGGGGCACGTCACCGCGCGCCCCATGTTCGGCGGCTTCGGCATGTATGCCGACGGCTTGTTCTTCGCGATTGTCGTCAACGACGTGCTGTATTTCAAGGTGGACGACGTGAATCGCGGCCAGTTCACCGATCGAAAGCTCGACCCCTTCACCTTCGACATGAAAGGTGAAATCAAGACCATGAACTACCACCGTTGCCCCGAGGAGGCGCTGGAAAACCCGGTGCTGATGGCCGAGTGGGGCAAGAGCGGAATTGCCGCTGCCATGCGTGCGCAGGTGCATCGCCGGCCCAAGGCGCCACGCAAAACGGCGGCCAAGAAGGCCGCCGTAAGCCGCCCGAAGCGCAAGAAAACCACCCCCACCTGACGGCATTTGGCGACAGTTTGAATTTATTTCGCAAAAACCCCGCAATTCCTACCCACATGGGTGGGGACAAACGCCATTCTGAGGTGCAGACTGGCCCGGTGCGATCCCCCATCCGGATCGTACGGCAGGGATTGCCGGCGGGTGCCCAACGCCCGCCAACCTCCACCTCCGTAACGTGAGTAGCGAGTGGGGTCGCCAGCGATGGCGGCCCCTTTTTTTGGCTACGCTACGCAGCCCGGTTCAACTGCAGACGCGCATCGACCAGCGCCACGATGGCATCGACCTCCGCGGATTGCCGGCCCTTTTGCTTCGCGATCGCCTGCACCAGCCGGTCGACGCGCTCGATATTCTTGGCTCCGGCGAACAGCGCGCGTGCCGCCGAGGATGGGTTGCCGAGTCCTAGGGCGGCGTTGGCATATTTGTCGAACGGCACCAGGTCGGCGGGATTGGCGCCGAGCGAGACGCACAGATCCGCGACCCACTCGTATACCTTTCGCGACAGCGCCAGGTCGCTGTGCACGGCATCCTTGATCGGCCGCGCGCCGTCAGCTTGCACGCAGCGGTAGTTGCCGGCCAGCAGCATGCTCCATTTGGCGAGCGGCACGAATACCGATTCATGCACTTTCAGTTTGACCGGCAATTCGATCACGCTATTTCCATCATCGCCGTCTACGGGAAAGCGCACCGCATCGATGTCGGCCTCGAGTTGCTTCAAGATGGCGGTGTGTGCGTCGGACACGAAACGCGCCGATTTGAAATTGGTCGGCAGCCGCACCTGAAGCACGTTGATAGTTTCTTCCGGTGGGCGAAACGCCTGCGGGTCGGGGCTGCACAGGGTCATGCAGTTCGGGTCAAAGCCGTCCCACACGGCCGGTTCGGTATAGCAGGCGCGGCAGGCAGCCAGCGATACGCCGGGGATGCGCGCCAGGTACGGTAGCGGCGGCATGTTCATGATCGACATGCACGGCAGCTTGGCGGCGGCGATGGCGGCGAGCAATTCGCGCACACCCGGGGAGCCGTATTGCGGTTCCTGCATGCCCAGCACGACGAGATCTACGCCGGCGAGCGAAGCCTGTTCCGGGGTGATTCCGGACAACTTGCCGGGCAATCCCTTCGAATTGATTTCGACCAGCCCGTCGCGCCCCTTGATCGGCATGCGCACGATGGCGCCGTCGCGATTGAAGGCGTCCGCTTCTTCCGGGCGGCACACCATGGTGGCATCGTGCCCGGCCAGCGCGAGCTTGGTGGCAAGCAGCGAACCGTAGGACGCGCCCAGGATCAGGATGCGGTATTTGACTGCCATGCGATCTCCTCCACCGGCGCGCCGATGTTATTTTTAGTGATGCAGATGGTAGTGCCGGACGCCCGGCAAAACATTGCGGGCGGTCAATTCGCGGAAACTAGCCCAGCAGCGAATTCATGTGTCGCAGGCGATTGGCTACCGCGCGCAGCAGGGCGACGCCGAATTCCGGATGCTGCTTCACCAGCTTCAGCATCGCGGCACGATTGATTACCAACAGCTCGCTGTCGGCCGCAGCGTGCGCGCTGGCGGTGCGTGCAGACTGGTCGACCAGCGCCATTTCGCCGAAGGTGCCGCCCACCGCGACCGATTCCACGGGGTTGCCCTTGATGGAAATGCTGACGCGACCGCTCACCACGACATACATATACACGCCGGCTTCGCCTTCCTGCATGATCGCCTTGCCATTCGGGAAGCGCAGCACCGTAGATTGTTCGATCTGGTCCTGCAGTTGCGCGAGCGTCGCCTGGTCGAACACTTCCGCATCGCGCACCGCGTCGCGGCCCGGGTCGGATTTGCGCGCGGCGAGTCGCATCGCCACCAGGCGCAGGCGATCGAACATCACGCTCATCAACATGAGCGCGAATTCCGGCATCTGCTGGATGGCCTTCTGGAATTGCGACACGTCGAGCGACAAAGCCTCGCAGTCGATCTTGGCGGTAGCCGAGGCGCTACGGGTGCCGCCGGTGATGACGGCCATTTCGCCGAAAATTTCGCCGGGCTTGATGGTGTCCAGCATTTTGCCGCCCATCGACAGCACCACATCACCCGAATTGAGGAAGAACATGCGGTTCACCACCGCCTTGGAAAAGAGCCCGCCCTTGCTGGCTTTCTCATGTTCCACGAACAAGGCGCCGCCGGCCGGAAATTTCTCCGCGGTGCCGAATGCCGCGAACAGTTTTTGCGCGATTGCGGCATTGTAGAACTTGCTTTTCGAAGGCGCCGCCGGCGCGGACGGCGCGGCGGGCGGCGTGGCTGACGCAGGCGCAGGCGCCGCTACCGGCGCGGGTTTCGGTGGCGCGGCTGCTGGAGCGGGTGCTGCGGCCGGTTTGGTAAAGTCGAAATCGTCATCCATGTTGCGACGATTATACGAACAATGAATTCATGTAGCGCACCCGTTCGGCGACGGCGCGCATCATCGCCATGCCGATCGCGGGGTCCGATTTCACCATCGAGATCAACGTGCCGCGATTGATCGACAGCAGGGCGCAATCGGTGCGTGCCACCGCCGTGGCCACGCGCGGAGACTGGTCCACCAGTGCCATTTCGCCGAATACGCCGCCGGGAGAGAGCTTTTCGACGATCTGTTTGTTGATGCCGACCGTGACGCGGCCTTCGATGACGATATACATGCTGGTGCCCGGCTGGCCTTCGCGCATGATCTTGGCGCCCTCGGAGAAGCGCACGATCGCCGCACGCTCGAGCTTGTCCTGCAGCATGTCCACGGTGGCGGTATCGAACACCGGCTCGGCTCTCTTGGTGACGTGCTCGCCTTCGCCCGCACGTGAAGCGAGGCGGCCGGCCAGGAAACGCAGGCGTTCGAACATCACGCTCATCAGCATCAACGCAAATTCGGGGGTCTTGGTCAGGCCCTTTTCGACCTGCGCGACGTCCATCGACCACGCCTTGCACTCTGTCAGCGCCGTCGCGGTGGCGCTGCGCACGGCGGGTGTTGCCATGCCGGGCAGTTCGCTGATCACCGCCATTTCGCCGAATACGCCACCGGCCTTGATGGTGTCGATGGGTTTGCCGCCTGCCGTCAACGCTACCTCGCCGTCGGCGAGGAAATACATTCGATGCGCATTGGCCTTGCTGAACAAGCCGCCTGAGAGCGATTTCTTGAACAAAGCCGTACTAATCGGCTGCGTGAGAATTCCCTGCTTGCTCGATTTCTCGTTCTCGACGAACAGCACCGTTCCGGCAGCGATTTCCTCTTCCTGGCCCGATCGCTCGAAAAACGCCGCAGCAACGCCCGTGTCGTAGTAACGGCTGACGGTTGGCCGGAACGGCGACAACAAGGCGGGGTCGCCGGCGGTGGCATCGGTAAAATTCATGTCGGTGTTGTTCATGATTTGCTGGCTCTCGGTCTTGGAAAGCATATTGTACGAGTATGTGGCACGCCCGGTGGCGGCTTGGCTGCGAGGAGGGCCATCATTGTTTCACGGTTCCATCGGGCAGAATATGCTCCAATTCACATTTCTCACGGGAAAGCCGGTCTCGCATATCATGTGCCCGCACCAACCGTTTCCACGCCAGCCTGACATCCGACCCAAATCCTCGCATGAAAAATGTTCCCCAGCCATTTCCATTTGTAACTGCGGGCCCCGATCGGCACCGCCGTAAGTTCCTGCGCCAGTCCGGCGCGCTGGCCACGGCTTCGCTGCTGGCCGGCTGCGTCAGCGCGCCACCTGCAACGTACCCGCGGCCGCTTTCGTCGCGGCCGTTCGCCCGTCCGCACGTTGAGTCCACCGGCGTCGCATTCGGTCGCGTCGGCCTGCGGCCGTTTCGCACTTCCGGCTTCGTGGTGCGCAGCGAACGCCTGGGCGAAAAGACGGTCGTCCACAATTACGGCCACGGTGGCGCCGGCATCACCTTGTCGTGGGGGTCGTCTACGCTTGCCGTCGATGAAGCGCCGGACTTGGCCGATCGCCGCGCCGCCGTGCTGGGCTGTGGCGTGATGGGGCTTACCACCGCTCGCTTGTTGCAGCAGCGCGGCTGGAAGGTCACCATCTACGCCCGCGACCTGCCGCCCAATACCACGTCCAATGTGGCCGGCGGCTTCTGGGCGCCGACCAGTGTGTTCGGCCACGACGGAACCACGCCACAATTCGACGCGCAGCTCGACCGTGCCGTGAAGATTTCGCACGACGTGTTCGCAGCCCAAGTCGGCGCCGGCTATGGCGTCAGCTGGATCGAGAATTACTACTTGCGCAACCGCCCCTTCGGCGCCGACGATTACTACTACCTGCATAACTGGCCGCGCCTGTTCCCCGGCATCGCCGAGCTCTCGCCGAACCAGCATCCGTTTCCCGCCTCGCACGTGCTGACCCATCTCACCATGCTGATCGAGCCGGCCATCTTCCTGCCGCGTCTGATGAACGATTTCCTGATTTCCGGCGGCAACATCGTCGTGCGCCACATGGGAGATCGCGCCGAACTGGCAAGCCTTGCCGAACCGCTGCTGTTCAATTGCGCGGGACTCGGCGCCAAGACCCTATTCGACGACGCGGAGCTTACGCCGGTCCGCGGGCAACTGGTATTCCTGCCGCCGGACGAGCGCGTCGACTACTGCATGCATGGCGGCGGCCCCGGTCTCTTGTACATGTTCCCTCGCAAGGACGGCATCCTGCTGGGCGGCAGCTACGACAAGGACGATTCGCGCATGGAGCCCGACCCCGAGATCAGCGCGCGTATCATTGCCGGATACGCCCGCATTGCTGCGGCCATGCGGGTCTGATCGCAATCCGCTCTCACCCATTTCACCAAGGCCAGTCATGACCGACGCCAAGCCCGCACCCGCCAAAGTCAAGCTCACACCGAGCAGCATCGTGCGCTACCTCGACCAGCACGTCATCGGTCAGGAAGAAGCAAAAAAAATTCTGGCGGTGGTGGTCTATTCGCACTATCGCAAGCTCGGCCAACAGCGCGACAATCCGATCGAGCTCGGCAAAAGCAATGTGCTGCTGGTGGGGCCGACCGGTTCCGGCAAAACGCTGCTCTGCGAAACGCTGTCTCGCGCCATCAACGTACCGTTCGTCACGGCGGATGCCACCTCGCTCGCGCAAACGCAGTTCGTCAACGAGGAGATCGAGGCGATCCTGCTGCGCTTGATCAACAAGGCCGACGGCGACCTCAACAAGGCGCAGCGCGGTATCGTATTCATCGACGAAATCGACAAGCTGAAATCCAGTTCCGGCAAGGCTCCCACCACCTCAGGGGAGGGCGTGCAGCATGCGCTCCTCAAGATCATGGAAGGCTCGCTGGTCAAGGTCGCCGGCAACGCCATCGATACCACCAACATCCTTTTCATCTGCGGCGGCGCCTTCGTGGGTCTCGAAAACATCCTCGCCAACAGCCAGGCGTACGGCTTCATTTCGGTCGGCGACGGCACCAACCAGCGCATCCTCGACCGTCTCAATTCGCGGATCAAGCCCACCGATCTGATCGCCTTCGGCTTGATTCCGGAGTTCACCGGGCGCCTGCCGGTGGTGGCGAGTCTCAAGTCGCTCAGCCGCGACATGATGGTGCGCATCATGACCGAACCGAAGAACTGTCTCTATAACCAGTTCAAGGAAGTCGTGAAAAATGAAGGTGCGGAGCTTGCCATCGAGCCGCGCGTATTCGAGGAAATCGCCTCGCTCGCGGTCGAATACAAGGTCGGTGCTCGCAGCCTGCGCGGCATATTCGAGGAAATGTTCACGCCGGTGCTGTTTCAGTTGCCTGACCGCAACGACATCAAGAAAGTGCAAATAAAATCGCTGTTCGAAGAACCGATTCTGTCGACCGGTTGAGGCAAATTATCGGGGCCGGCTACCAAGAATGCGCGCCGGCAGCAACAAGATCGCGCGCAGCAATTCGAACACGCCTTCCACGGCGATGCCGAGCAGCCGAAACGGCAGCAGCAACAGCCAGATGATGGGATAGAGGATCAGCGCCAGCAGCGCAAGCGGCCAGCAAAGCACCAGCAAGATCAACCACAGCATGAAGCTCATCGGCGGCCTCCCGGCGCAACGGCGCTTGCGCAAAACCGCATGTTATCGCGAACTGGCTGCTCCTGACACGGGTTCATTTGGTTGAGCTGGTTTTCCCGTCGACGGAATGATCGCGGTAAAGATATGCGCGCCCAGCATGAAAGCGACGAAGATGGTGGGAGTGTAGCCCCCGCCCCACATGCTGGAAAACTTCCAGATCGGCAACGAGGCGATCAGCAGAATGACGAGGACGAGCGAAATGATCATGGTGATGCTCATGTTGTCTCCAATTGGGTGCGCTGTGGACAACGTGAACACCGGGGTAGGGGTATCGTGGCCTGCAAGGCCGGGAGCATGTCCGATACCGCAAGGTCGCCCGACAAAATGGCCGCATTCGGCCGTTGCGGCCGGCAGGGGGCTTCATTCTGTCAGATGGCCTAAGTTATCTACTATGGCAGGTATTGCTGGACGACGTACGAATCATTTTTGCGACGATATTGCTACCAGGTGGCGCCCACCCAGGCTGCCACCAGCATCAGCGCCAGGCCCGGCACTACGCGCATAGCGTATGGGCGACCCCCGGATACGAACGCCAGCACCGCCTTCACCAAGGTGTTGGCGGAGAAGCCCGCCAGCACAGAGCTCACGGCGAGCGCCGCGGAGATCTTGCCGGCTGTCAGCAAGGAGGCGGCCGCCACGGCCGCCGCATGCGCGTCGGCGAGGCCCGAAATCGCTGCAGTAATCAGCGCTCCGCGTTCGCCGGTCCAGGCATTGAGTGCCGCCGTCAGCGTCAGCACGGCGCCGATCAGTGCCGCGTACAGCACTGCAGCGGATAGCTCGAAAGCGCGACCCTCCACCGGCGCGGTGTCTTCGCCCGCATGCAGCGCGCGCCAGGTAAACGCGGCTGCGTAGGCGGCAGCCACTACGCCCGCCGACGCCAGCGGCAAGGCGAGCTTTGCGAGCAATGCCGGCGCCAGCACCGCAACCAGCAAAGCCAATTGCAGCACGGTGGAGAGCGACGAGAGCACTGCTCCTGCCGTCAGCCCCGCCAACCATTGCGGCTGCTCGCGGCTGCGACGGCCGTTGGCGAGAATGGTGGCCGAACTGGAAATGAAGCCCGATATCAAGCCTGCGAGCGGCAAGCCGAAACGCGCGCCGAGCAACCGAAGTGCAATGTGCCCCAGTGCGCCAATGGTCATCACCAGCACCACGATGGTCACCAGTGCGCGCGGATTGATCGCATCGAACGGCCCAAGGTAGCGATCCGGCGCCAGCGGCACCGCAATGATCG
>Ga0302321_100002931_pt1 | contig 14651 bp, 13 predicted proteins | sample Fen_T0_1_FD_202505 | JGI IMG/M metagenome (GOLD analysis project Ga0302321, IMG submission 202505) | Peat permafrost microbial communities from Stordalen Mire near Abisko, Sweden - Fen_T0_1 | ecosystem: Environmental > Terrestrial > Soil > Wetlands > Permafrost | place: Sweden: Abisko...
GGGCCCGATCGGTGTCCTGGCCGCGATGTACGCCGACGCGCTCGGTGCGGCGACGGTGGTGATCGCCGAGCCGAACCCCAACCGGGCGGCGCTGGCCCGGGCCATGGACATCGGCCCGGTCGTCGACCCGACGCAGGAGGGGTTCAGCGCGTTCCTCGACGAGCTCACCGGCGGGGGCGGCGTCGATGTCGTGGCCGAGTGCTCGGGGTCGTCGCCGGGCCTGACGACGGCGCTGTCGAGCGTGCGGGCGCGGGGGTCCGTCGTCCAGATCGGGCTGCACACCAAGCCCGTGACCCTCGACGCGATGCACCTGTGCGAGAAGGACATCAGCTACGTCGGCAGCTGGTGCTACCTCATCACCGACTGGCCGCGCATCATCCGGCTGATCGCCGCGGGCAAGTACCCGGTGGGCAAGGCGGTCACCGCGCGGATCGGCCTGGACGACGTCGTGACCGGCGGTTTCGACGTCCTGGTGAACCCGACCGGTGACCAGCTCAAGGTGCTCGTCTCACCCGCGGGCGTGACCTCGTGACGCCGCAGCTGCAGGCCGTCCACCACGTCGGCCTCGTCGTGACGGACCTGGACCGGTCGATCCGCTTCTACCACGACGTGCTCGGGCTGCCCTTCGCCAACGAGCCCACCGACTGGTTCTACGGCCCCGACCTGGCCCGCGGGGTCGGCGTCCCGGGGGCGCGGCTACGGCAGGTGAGCCTGTGGGTGGGCGAGCACTCCGCGATGGAGCTCATCCAGTACGCCAACCGGCCCGCGACGAGCACGGCGCCGGTGCCCAACAACCACCTGGGCGCGGCCCACGTGTGCTTCCGGGTGCCCGACGTCCGCTCGGCCAAGGCCGAGCTGGAGGCCCGGGGCGTCCGGTTCTACAGCGATGTCAACGTCGTCGACTCCGGCCCGCTCGCCGGCTGGCGGTGGGTGTACTTCAGCGACCCGGACGGCCTGGCCCTGGAGCTGGTGGAGATCGCCTACTACCTGCGGGACGAGCGTGAGGCGGCCTCGGCGGCCTACCTGCTCGCGCGCCCGCCGGTCGCGCCCCCACCGACGATCCCGTTCTGAGCCTCCCGTTCTGAGCCTCCGACCGAGACTCCCGACCGAGACTTCCGCCGCCGGAGCTGCGCGGTTCGGCCGCTCGACCTGCCCGCACCCACACCCTCAGGAGCCCTCCCCATGGTGTCCCCGACGTTCGGAACCAACCAGGTCGACTGGGAGAACCGCCTCGACCCGAGCCGCCTGCGCACGGAACGGCTCGAGCGGCTCAAGGCGGAGCTCGAACGGTCGGATCTCGGCGCCCTGCTGACCTTCGACTTCCACAACATCCGGTACATGACCTCCACGCACATCGGTACCTGGGCGATGGACAAGATGATCAGGTTCGCGCTGCTGCCGCGCGGGGGCGACCCGGTGCTGTGGGACTTCGGCTCGGCCGCCCGCCACCACCAGCTGCAGACGACGTGGCTGGACGAGCCGCACGCGGCCGCCGGGCGCGGGGACCACTACGGCACCCGGGCCGGGATCTCCACGCTCCGGGGCGCCATCTCGCCGGGGGCCGGGCGGGCCGCCGACGTCGCGGCGAAGGTGGCCGAGGTGATGCGCGACTTCGGCCTGGAGGGTCAACCGCTCGGCGTCGACATCATCGAGCCACCGGTCATGATCGCCCTGCAGCAGGCCGGCTTCCCGGTGGTCGACGGGCAGCAGGTCTTCCTGGAGGCGCGCCGGATCAAGACGAAGGACGAGATCGGCCTGCTCACCCAGGCGGCCTCGATGGTCGACGCCGCGTACGAGGAGCTGTACGGGTTCCTGCGCCCGGGGGTGCGCGAGAACGAGTGCGTGGGGCTGGTGAGCAAGGTCCTCTACGACCTCGGCTCCGAGCACGTCGAGGGGGTCAACGCCATTTCCGGCGAGCGCTGCTCGCCCCACCCGCACGTGTACTCCGACCGGCTGCTGCGCCCGGGGGACCCGGCGTTCTTCGACATCCTGCACAGCTACATGGGGTACCGGACCTGCTACTACCGCACCTTCGCGGTCGGCAGCGCGTCCCGGGCCCAGCGGGACGCCTACGTCATCTGCCGGGAGCTGATGGACCGCGCCATCGGGATCGTCAAGCCCGGGGTGACGACCGCGGACGTCGTCGCCCTGTGGCCCCGGGCGCAGGACTTCGGCTTCCCGAACGAGGAGGCGGCCTTCGCGCTGCAGTACGGCCACGGCGTGGGGCTGTCGATCTGGGAGCGGCCGATCTTCAGCCGGATGACCAGCTTCGACAGCCCGGAGGTGCTCGAGGAGGGCATGGTCTTCGCGCTGGAGACGTACTGGCCCGCCGCGGACGGCTGGGGGGCGGCCCGGATCGAGGAGGAGCTCGTCGTCACGGCCGACGGCTGCGAGGTCATCACCAAGTTCCCGGCGGAGGAGCTGCTGGTGGCCGGCAAGCGCTACTTCACGACCGGGGGGCACCTGCCCACCACCCGGGACAGCCAGTCGCACCTCAACACCACCCCGAGCACCACCCCGAGCACCACCCCGAGCACCACCCCGAACGGCACCCCGAACGGCACCCCGAGCACGACCCGGAACGGCACGGTCACGGGTTCGGGCGGCGCAGGATGACCGCCGCGCGGCCCGGCGAGCACCTGGCGTACTCCACGCTCGTGCACGCGGGCGACACCTGGGACGAGATGCGCGCGAGCCTGGAGCGGTACGCGCCTGCGGTCAAGGCGCGGGTCTCGCCGGCCGAGCCGTACGCGGTGTCGCTGCGGCTGTCGGCGGCCTCGGCGGCGCGGCTCGCCGGCGATCCGGCGGAGGTCGCCCGGACGCGTGCCTGGCTCGACGAGCGGGACATGTACGTCTACACGATCAACGCGTTCCCGGCCGGCCCGTTCAAGGGCCGCGCGGTCATGGAGAACGTCTACGAACCGGACTGGGCGACCGAGGACCGGGTCCGGTACACGTGCCAGGTGGCCGACGTCGTCGCGGCCCTCGCCCCGGACCACGTGGCGCCGTCGGTGCAGACCTCGCCGCTGGCCTTCCGCCCGAAGGTCTCGACCGCGGCGGACGTCGACCGGCTCACCCACAACCTGCTGCGCGTGGCGGCCCACCTGGTCGACCTGGAACGGCGGACCGGACGGCGCGTCAAGCTCGCCCTGGAGCCGGAACCGGCCTGCTTCCTGGAGGGCACCGAGGAGACGATCCGCTACTTCCGGGAGCAGGTGTGGTCGGCGGGCGGCGTCACCGCGCTCGCCGGGCTGGCGGGGATCCCGGCGAGCGAGGCGATCGGCGCGCTGCGCCGGCACCTCGGCGTCGTCTTCGACATCTGCCACCAGTCGGTGCAGTTCGAGGACATCGAGGTCTCGCTGCAGGCGCTGGTGGACGCCGGCCTGCCGATCTTCAAGCTGCAGGCGGCCGCCGCGCTGCGGGTGCCGGAGGTGACCGATGCGGCCGTGGCGGCGCTGGAGCCGTTCACCGACACGATCTACCTCAGCCAGACCACCGAGCGGCGGGACGGCGTCCTGCGCCGGTTCCTCACCCTGGGCGAGGCGCTGACGGCGTGGCGGGCCGACCCGTCCGGCCGCCGCGAGTGGCGCACCCACATCCACGTCCCGGTGTTCCTGGACGACCTGGGCCCGTTCCGGACGACGCGCGCCGGGATCGAGGCGGCCCTCGCCGTCCATGCCCGCACGCCGCTGTCGGACCACCTGGAGATCGAGACGTACACCTGGGACGTGCTGCCGGACCGGCTGCGCACCGGGGGCGTCGTCGACGACGTCTCCCGCGAGCTGGAGTGGCTGCGCGGCACCCTCGACGCCGCCCGGGCGGACGCGGCGACTACCGGTGCCGCGCCGCGCCCGCCCGGAGGCGCCGTCAGAGAGTGAGCACCACCGTGGAGATGCTGCGGGCCGGGACGCTGACGGTGGCCCGGCCGCCGCTCACGCCGACCGGCTGCGAGGCCGCGCTGACGTTCTGCGAGGTCACCACGTACTCGGCCTTGCTGACGTTCTGCGGCACCTGGATCACGGCGTCGTTCACCGCGCTGCTCGACCGGTTGAGGACGACGAGGGTGATCTTGCCGTCGCCGGAGTAGGCGGTGACCTCCAGCGGGGATGCCTTGGAGCTCTTGGTCAGACCGACCCGCTGGTAGCCGGGGCGGACGTACTTGGAGAACTGCGCGAAGGCGTAGCCCCGCTTGAGGACGGCGCCCTTCGTCGTCCCGTAGGCCGCCTCGCCGTCACCGATGAAGGAGTAGTAGCGCTTGCCGTACCACCAGATGTAGGCGCTCCAGTTCGACTCCATCGACTTGTGCACGGTGCGCATGATGTCGTCGAGGCTCTCGTTCCAGGCCGCGGCGTTGGCCGGGTTGCCCCAGATGTTGGAGCCGCCGCCGTCGGCCGCGTGGAGGTTCCACTCGGTCATCCACTGGTTCTTGCCGTACTGCGCGGCCAGCGGGTACGGGGACAGGTTGCCGCTCGCCTCGGCGCCGTACAGGTGGCCCCCGACGTACCCGAGGTTGGCGCGCGCGGTGGCGTCCTGCAGCGACGGGTCGGTGAGCTTGCGCGAGAAGCCGACGCCCTCGGCGACCAGCAGTTTGGTGCCCTGGATCTTGGCGCCCTGGTCGTGCAGGAAGGTCGCCAGCTGCTGGCCGCTCCACTCCATCGAGTCGTAGTCCGGCTTCCAGTCCGGCTCGTTCTGCAGCGACGTCACGTCGATGGTGACGCCCTGACCCTTCATGTACTGGACGTAGCTGTTGAGGTGGTTGGCGTAGTCGTCGTAGTAGTCGGTCTTGAGCTGGCCGCCGTTGGTCCGGCTGTTGTTGGTCTTGAAGTTCGCCGGCGCCGTCCACGGGGAGGCCAGGATCTTGACGTTCGAGCCGTAGGACTTGGCCGTCTTCAGGCTGCTCACCGCCTGGCTCCACTCGCTGGAGACGGGCGACAGGCCGGTCCGCACGATGGACAGGCCGAGCTGGTTCGGGCCCGTCCCCACCAGGGTCTGGGTGTCGCTGGTCGACCACTGGCCGCCCGCGCCGCCCCAGATGGGCGTGGCCGCGCCGAAGCCGTCGATCGTCTGGTACTTCGTGCCGGTGTTCACCGTGAGGTCGACGGGACCGCTCGGGGTGGTCGGGGTCGGCGTCGGTGTCGTCGGGGTGGGGGTCGGCGTCGGCGTCGTGGGGGTCGGTGTCGTCGGGGTGGGGGTCGGGCGCGTGCTGGTGGACGGCGAGGGTGACGTGGGCGGGGCGGTCGTGGTGGTCGGCGGCGGCGTCGTCCCGCCGGAGACGCTGCAGGTGGGTGGCGTGAACGTGCCGTCGTGCGTGCCCTGGACGCCGAACGAGGCCACCTGCCCGACCGCGACCGAGCCGTTGTAGGCGGCGTTCGTGGCCGTGACCACGGTGCCGGACGTCGACACGGTCGCCCCCCAGGACCCGGTGATCCCCGGCGCCTCGGCGAAGTGCAGCGTGACCGTCCAGGACGGGAGCGCGGCCGGCCCGGTGTTGCCGACGTCCACGTTGAGGACGTACCCGGTGTTCCAGGTGCTGGTCGCATCGACCGTGCAGGTCGTGGCCGCGCTGGCCGACAGCGGCGCGACGGCGACGAGACCGATCGCAGCCGTCGTCGCGGCAGCCGCGAGCAGGAGGGGGATCTTCCGGGACCGTTTCATGGTGTCTCTCCGCTGCTCCGCGCGACGCCTCGTGTGAGCGTTCACATCAGTGGGCGGCGAGTCTAGGGACGTGGCGGGAAGCTGTCCCGGCCCGCACGGGCCCGTCGGTCGGCGGGTTCGCACCGGAGTCGACCCGCGGCCCGGCGGGGGTGCTGACCTGCGACGTCGCCCCAGGGCGACGGTTGCTGCCCGGGCGGACGGCGGGCGTCGGGCTGTAACGCTTTCACGGTCCGGGAGCGGGGCGATGCCCGTGCGGGCCGCGCGAGTATTGACTAGGTACTACCCCTAGTGAATTCTGGACCGGTGGCCGACGGACAACGGGAGGGTGCGCGCCCCTACCGGTCGGCGGTCCGCGCCGAGCAGGCCCGCTCGACCCGGCTGCGGATCCTGGCGGCCGCCACCGAGGCCTTCCGCGCCGGTGGCTACGCCGCGACGACGATCCGGTCCGTCGCGGCGGCGGCCGGGGTGTCGGTGCCCACCGTGGAGCTCGCCTTCGCCACCAAGGCGGGGCTGCTCAAGGCGGCGATCGACGTCGCGATCGCCGGGGACGACGCGCCGGTGCCGGTGCTCGACCGGGGCTGGGCGGCCCGCGCCACGGAGCTGACCGACGTCGGCGAGCTGCTCGATCTGACCGCAGCCGTCCTGGCCGCGGCGCAGGCGCGGTCCGCCGGGCTGGTGGCCGCCGTGCTGGACCCCGGCGCCCCGGCCGAGCTCGCCGAGCTGGCCGCCCAGCTGGTCGCCCAGCGCGAGCGGACGGCCACGTGGCTGGTCGACCGGGTCGCCGCCGTGACGCCGTTGCGCCCGGAGCCGGCGCGGTCCGACGCCGTCGAGACCGTCTGGCTGCTCATCGACCCCGCCGTGTACCTGCGGCTGACCCGCCACCGGGGCTGGGACCCGGGCCGTTACCAGGCCTGGGTCGCCCGCTCCCTACGACACCTGCTGCTTCCCGACACCGCTACGGACCCGACCGGGCCCGCCCCCACAAGGAGGACCTCATGAGCAGTCACGACGGGCGCGCGAACGGCGCCCACCCCGGCCACGGGCAGCTGGTGTACCTGCAGCTGCCCACCACGGACCTGGCCGCCTCCATCGCGTTCTACGGCGCGGTGTTCGGCTGGCGCGGGGAGCCGGAGTTCGGCAGCTTCACCGCTCCCGGCCTGATCGGCCAGTGGACCGACGACCTGGGTGCGGCGTCGTCCGGGTCAGGACCGGTCCTCTGGCTCGGCGTCGACCAGCTGTGGCCCGCCCTGAACGGGGTGGTCCAGCACGGCGGCCAGGTGGAGAGCGCCCCCGCACTGGACCAGGGCGAGCGCTGGCTGGCCGAGGTGCGCGATCCCGCCGGCAACCGGATCGGGCTCGTCGCCCCGGTGCGGACGGCTCGCCCGCAGACGCTGATCGCCGTGCAGGACGTCGAGGCCTCCAGTCGGTGGTACCAGCACGTGCTGGGCCTGCGCAGCGACCACGGCGGCCCGGAGTACGAGCGGCTGCTCGCGGACGGCGAGCTGGTCCTGCAGCTGCACCGCGGCGACGTCGAGCACCACCACGGGCCGGTCGTCGAGCACCCGAAGGCGCCGGTCGGCAACGGCGCCCTGCTGTGGTTCGGGGAGGTCACCGACTTCGACGGGGCGGTCGCCCGGGCCGCCGAGCTCGGGGCGCCCGTCCTGCGGGCCCCGCACCGCAACCCCCCGCCGGCAGACGGCAACGGTCCGAGCCACCGGGAGATCTGGCTGCGCGACCCGGACGGCTACACCGTGGTGATCGCCAGCCCGGACGGCGAGGACTGGCTCCCGCCGTCCCCGCCCGACCCCGCGGGGTCGTAGGCACTCGATCGGCCCATCGAGGCCCGGGCGCCGCGGGTCGAGACACACCAGGTGGCGACCGAGGCAGCAGGTGCGGTGCGGTCCGCTGTCTCGCGGTTCACCGGGAGGTGGCGGACCGACTTCGCGGACCCCGTGTCGCTCGCGGGCCTGCGGGCCAGGATCCTGCTGGCCACCGGCGTGGGCTCCCTCGCCTCGACCGTCATCACCGGGGCGACCGATCACCAGGCCTGGACGACGCAGCGTGCGGCGGCGTTCGCGTACGCCCTGGTCTTCGAGTCGGCGGTGGTGCTCGTCAGCTGGCTCCTCGGCGCCCGGTTGGGGGACGCCGCCTTCGCCCTGATCGTCTACACCGGCTACCCGGTGATCGGCACCACGCTCGCCGCGTCGGACGCAACGGCCGCGATCCCGATGGTGGCCCTGTGCAGCCTGCTGCCGACCACCGTCGCCGTCCTGTTCCTGCAGCGGCCCCTGATCGCCTACGTCGGGGTGGCGCTCGGCGTCCTCACGGTCGCCGCGGTCGCCGCCGCCAGGCCGTCCGGTGACCGGACCACGATCGAGTTCGTGACCTGCGTGCTCTGCCTCACGGTGATCGGTGTCACGATGCGGCTGGTGCGCGACCTGGCCGTCTCCGCCCTGACCCGCTCCCGGCAGGTCGAGGCCACGGACACCCTTACCGGGCTGCAGAACCGGCGCGGCCTCGAACGGTCCGGGACCGCCGTCCGGCAGCGGGCCGCCCGGGCCGGCGTCCCGCTGTCGGCGCTCGTCCTGGACCTCGACCACTTCAAGCGGATCAACGACGAGCAGGGACACGCAGCCGGCGACGAGGTCCTGCGCCGGATCGGCGCCCTGCTCACCGAGCGGACCCGGGCCGAGGACGTCGTGGCGCGCCTGGGCGGGGAGGAGTTCCTCGTCCTGTCCACCTGCGTGCCCGACACCGTCGACGTCTTCGCCGAGCGGCTGCGTCGCACGATCGAGACCGAGCTGACCCCGGTCACGGTGAGCATCGGCGTCCATACCGAGCCGGCGGCCGAGGACGCCGAGTGGCCCGCCGCGCTCTGGACGATGGTGAACCGCGCGGACCGCGCCCTCTACCGGGCCAAGGCGGCCGGCCGGAACCGGGTCGCGATGACCGGCGACGACGCCGAGGAGACGGCGGCCGGTGCCACGGCCGCGGCCCCCGTCGTGCCTGGTCAGCGCGACGCTGTTCCGTCGCGGAGTGCTGCGGCCGGGCGTGGGGGCGAGGCTGGCTGACGCCGTCCGGCGCACCTCGCGGGAGGGACCCGGAACCACGGCCGACGGTGCTGCGTCCTCCTCCACGAGGCGGGGTGTTCCCGTGGCTGGGAGGCGACAGCGATGGAGGTCTTCACCGACCCCGCGACCGGCCGCGCCTACGTGTTCGATCCGGTCTCGGGCCGGTCGCGCTGGCTGGACCAGCCGCCGCCCCCCTCGCTCCAGGACACCCAGGAGCTGCCCGTCGTCCGCCGAGCTCCGGATCGCCGTCCCGACCGGCGTCCGGACCGGCGTCCTGAGCGCCGTCCGGACCGGCCTGCGGAGCGGTCGAGAGGCGGGTGGCCGGGCCGGCTGGTTCGGGTGCTCGGGGCGGCCGTCGTGGTGGCCGCGCTCGTCGGAGCCTTCCTCGTGGTCGTGTCCCGGAGCGTCGGTGACCAGGGCGGGACGGCGGGTCCGGCGGCGGGCGGGGCCGGCGCGGCCGGACCGCGGGTGCCCGGTGTCGGGGACGCCGTCCGGGACGGCAAGTTCGAGTTCCGGGTCACCGGGACGCGCACCGCGACCCGGCTGGGCAACGACTGGATCAACACCACGACGGACGGCACCTTCCTCCTCGTCTCGGTGACCGTGCGCAACATCAGCGACGAGGGCAAGACGTTCGTGTCGATCGCCCAGAAGCTGCACGACACCCAGGGCCGCGACTACACCGCCGACGCCCGGGCCACCCTCTACCTGTGGGAGCTGGACGACCTGGTCGACCACGTCGAGAAGGGCGAGACGTTGCACGGGACGGTCGTGTTCGACCTCCCCGCCGGGGCGAGGCCGGCCCGGATCGAGCTGCACGACAGCCTGCTGTCCGGCGGCGTGGAGGTGCGGCTCCCGGCCGCCGGGTGAGGCCCGGGTGACGGTGTTTCAGCCGGGCGGCCTGCCCGGCGCCCCGGGAACGGCCCGTCGGTGGACGGCGTCCTGCCGGTGCCCGTAGCCTCGCGCCCCCGGGCCGATCATGGCGGCCGGCCCGGCGGAGCAGGGGGCTGGTCATGGGCAGGTCGTGGTCGAGGCTGGTCCGGCACCTTCCCCGGACGGTGCGTGGTGCCCTGGCCGCCCTCGCCGTCCCCGCGTTGCTGGTCGCCGGCCTCACCGCGCCGGCGCAGGCCGCCCCCGCCGTGCACACGTGGTCGCTGAGCGACGGGTTCGAGGTCGGCGCGACCGGCTCGTGGACGTTCGGCGGCGTCCCGTCCTGCGTGAACTGCGGCTACGTCCGTGACGACCCGTGGCAGGCGCGCTCGGGCACCCGGTGGGCGAGCATCGAGGCGCGGGCGTCGGACAGCTGGTTCTCCGTCGGGCGCACGGTCCGCCTGGCGCCGCCCACGACCTCCGCGTCGTGCGCGGCCCGGATGTACGTGAAGGTGGCCGCCGGCACCGTGAACGTCGAGGTCATCAACCCCGCCACCTGGACCTACCTGGCCGTGAGCACGGTCGGCGTCGGCGACGACTACCAGCGGGTGACGACGGGCATCTGGCGGGCGACGACCCCCGCGGACGTCGTCGTCCGCGCCTCCGTCGTCCGCGCCGGGAGCCCGCCGACGTCCGCGTTCGCGAACGTCGACGACGTCTCGGTCACCTGCACCTACTTCTGAGGCCCGGCGGGCGGCTGAGCAGGCGTCAGTCCCGCAGGGTGCGGGGGAGCCCGAACAGCGGCAGCAGGCCGGTGTCCCCGAAGCGGGTGACGGCGCTGATCCCGTCGTCCCGCAGGGTGAGCACCACGAGCCCGGTGGCGCGCATGATCGGGCAGGCGGCGTCGCGCACGTAGTAGCCGAAGGCGGGCTGGCCGTTGGCGCGGGTCGGGACCAGCCGCGCTGTGCGGGCGCCCCAGCCGTGGCTGCGGTAGAAGCGGTAGAACTCGGCGATGGCCGTCCGGCCCTGGTACTCCAGCGGCTCCGGCGGCATGGTCAGCCAGGCGTCGTCGGTGAGCAGCTCGACGATCCGGTCGACGTCCGAGTTCTCGAACGCCTCGACGAACCGTCCCACGAGTTCCCGTTCGCGGGCCGAGCCGGGCAGGGGCGCGCGGTCGCGGTCCCGGCGGGGCAGCTCGACGTCCAGGGCGGCGCGGGCCCGCTGCAGCGCGCTGTTGACCGACACCTCGCTGCTGTCGATCAGCTCGGCGACCTCCGCCGCCCGGAACCCCAGCACGTCGCGCAGCACCAGCACGGCCCGCTGGCGCGGGGGCAGGCGCTGCAGGCCGGCCGAGAAGGCCAGGGCCACGCTCTCCCGGGTCTCGTAGCGGGCCTCGGGGCCGGGACCGGCGTCCGGCAGGTCCGCCAGGAGGGCGTCCGGGTAGGGCTCGAGCCAGATCGGCTCGGACCGGCGGGTGGGTTCGGGTGCTGCGGGCGGCGCGCCGGGCGGCCCGGACGCCCGGGACGGCGACGGCGACGGCCGGCGCCCGCTGTCACGCAGCGCGTTCAGGCAGCGGTTCGTCGCGATCCGGTACAGCCAGGACCGCACCGAGGCCCGCTCCTGAAATCCCGCCAGCCCGCGCCAGGCCGCCAGCAGGGTCTCCTGGACCATGTCCTCCGCGTCCTGCACCGAGCCCAGGATCCGGTAGCAGTGCAGCTGCAGCTCCCGCCGGTAGGGCTCGGTGAGCTCGCGGAACGCCTGCCCGTCACCCTCCCGGGCCCGGACCAGGGATGACTCGACCGTCACGCTGCCTCGCCTCTCGTCGTCGCCGCCGTCACAGACAGGGACACCTCCCGGACCCAGAAGTCATCGGTGACTTCGGCGGTACGGCCGTGTCTCCTCAGCCACCACATCGAACGAAGGAGATCGTCGGCATGACGAGCATGGTGAACAGCACGGTCCTGGTGACCGGGGCCAACCGGGGCATCGGCCGGGCGCTGGTGGAGGAGGCCCTGGCGCGGGGGGCGAAGCGGGTCTACGCGGGTATGCGGAAGGTGACGCCCGCCGCGGACCCGCGGGTCACGCCGCTGGCACTGGACGTGACCGACGCGGCGCAGATCGCGGCGGCCGTCGAGCAGGTCGAGGCCCTCGACATCCTGATCAACAACGCCGGGGTGGCGATCTACGACGACCTGTCCGACCGGTCCGTGCTCGAACAGCACCTCGCGGTCAACCTCTTCGGCACGTACGACGTGAGCCGGGCCTTCCTGCCGCTGCTGACCGCGTCCCGCGGGACCATCGTCAACAACCTCTCGCTCAACGCCTTCGCCCCGCTGCCGATCATCCCGGCCTACTCGCTGTCGAAGGCGGCGGCGTTCTCGCTGACGCAGTCGTTGCGGGCGATGCTGGCCGCTAGCGGGATCACCGTGCACGCGGTGATCACCGGGCCCGTGGACACCGAGATGAGCCGCGACTTCGACGTCCCGAAGGCCTCCGCGCCGGCCGCCGCGCGGGCGATCCTCGACGGGGTGGTGAACGGCGAGGAGGAGATCTTCCCGGACGCGATGTCGGCGACCCTCGCGGAGGCCTGGCGCAGCGGTCCGCTGAAGGCCTTCGAGCGCCAGTACGCGGCGTTGGCGGCGACCGCGCCGGTGACCTCGTGATCCGCCGGGCCCTCGTCGTCGGCGCCGGCAGCGGGGTCGGCCGTGCCACCGCGGACGCGCTGGCCGCAGCCGGGGTCACGGTGCTGGCCGCCGGGAGCGAGCGCGACGCGACCGACCCCGCGCAGGTGGCCGCCCTGCTGGCCGATGCGGACCCGGACCTGGTGGTGGTCACCGCCGGGGCACGCCCCCGGATGGCCTCGGTGGAGGACCAGACCTGGGAGTCGTTCTCCGAGCCGTGGAACGTCGACGTCCGGATCGCCTTCGAGGTGGGCCGGGCCGTGCTGGCCGGTCCGCTGCGGCCCGGTTCGACGGTGCTGGTCGTGTCCAGCGGGGCCGCGCTCGACGGGTCGCCGCTGTCGGGCGGCTACGCGGGCGCCAAGCGGATGCAGATCTTCCTCGTGGAGTACCTGCAGCGGATCGCCGACGTCCGCGGGCTGAAGATCCGGTTCGTGGCCCTGGCACCGCGGCAGTTCCTCGTCGGCACCGCCATCGGGGACGCCGCGGCCGTCGCCTACAGCGCACAGGCCGGGACGGGTGTCGAGGACTTCCTCGCCCGGCGGTTCCCGGTGCCGCTCGACGCGGACGGCGTGGCCCGCGCCGTCCTGGCGATCGCCGCGGGCGACGTGCACCCCGACGCCACGGTGCTGGGCCTGACCGGCAGCGGGCTCGCGGTGCCGTGACGTACGTGACGGTGCACCGGAACGGGGGCGGGGAATCGCGCGTTCCCCCGTTCCGGTGCACCCTCACCTCGGGCGGCGAGGCCTCAGCCGCCCTGGTGGCGGCGGTAGTAGTCGCGCCAGATCAGCCGGTACACCGGGACCTTGAGCGGGATCGAGCGCAGTCCGGGGATGAACGGCACGAGCAGCAGCGCCAGCGACAGGACCATCATCAGGCCCCAGATCAGCGCGTCCGCGTTCGGCTCCCAGGACGTGGTGAACGGCGGGACCTGGTACCAGAACGAGTAGAGCCACAGCCAGGCCTGGCCGGGGTAGTTGCCCGTCTCGTTCATCATCCCCCACTGGTCGCCGTGGAGGTGCTGGCCGCCGGCCAGCTCGTCGAGGTGCCCGCTGTCGGCGAGGAAGAGGATCGGCCGGGTGTAGTCGGTCTGGTAGAAGCCGCCCGCGGCCGCCGTCCCCGCGCTGACGAGCTGCGCGTCGAGGCCGCCCGTCTTCGCCAGGTCGAGCAGCGCCGCGGTGAGTGCGGGCACCGGCCCGTAGTCGCCGGACGCGACGGCGGCGGGGTCGCCGTCCGCAGCCTTGCCCAGCGCGTCCGCGTAGGCGGTCGCCCACGCCGTCCGCTGGTCCTCGGTCGCGCCCTTCCAGGTGGTCAGCGCCGAGGTGACGGCCGCGTCGCGCGTCGTCGCCGTCAGGGGGTTGATGACGAAGTCGTTCGCCGCGTCCACCGGGACCCGGACGCCGGACCACTCGGCGAGGTGCAGCGGACCGATCGACTGCGGCTCGCCGCCCGAGGTGTACGGCGGCCCGTAGCCGGCACTCGTCGTCGTCCCGGCGAGCTCGCCGGTCGCCGTCGCCACCAGGTCGTTCGGGTTCGACCGTGCCCAGCCCTGCAGCGTGACGCTGGGCTCGTCCGGCGAGGAGAACACCGCGGCGAGCAGGGCGGTGAGCAGCGCGATGACGGCGAACGCCGCGACGACCTCCTTGACGAGGTCGTAGGGGCGGGTGGGGCCGCGCCAGGGACCGGTGGCCAGGTCCGCGACGGACCGGCGGGGCCGGGTGGGGCCGGGTGCGCTCTCGGCGACGGTGCTCATGGCCGGACCACCGTTCCGTCGGTGTCCACGCCGACCGGCGGGACGACGCCGCGCACCCGCACGAGGAGCACGTGCAGGACGGTGATCGCACCCACGCCGAGCGGCAGCAGGGTCACGTGCCACAGCATCATCTGGCCGACGTCCAGCACGTTCCAGAAGGCCCCGACCCCGGTGGCGTTGATGCCGTCCTTGGCCTCCGAGGCGATCCACTGGGCGTCGAAGTTCGTCTGCACCAGGTAGCCGGTGAAGGCCGCGCCGATGGACACGAGGAAGGCGACCACCCCGGTCATCCAGGTGAGCGCGCGGTGGCCGCGCCAGGCGGCCATCCAGAACTTGCCCCAGAGGTGGATGACCATGACGACGAAGAAGATCTCCACGCTCCACAGGTGGAGGCTGTTGACGAAGTGGCCGACGGAGCTCACGTGCCACCACTGTGGGCCGGCCAGCGACAGGACGATCCCGGTCGCCACGACCATGAGCAGGGCGGCCAGGGTGGCCGCGCCGAAGACGTAGATCCACGAGGCCACGTAGGCCGGTTGCCGGTCCGGCAGCACGCGGTCCGCCGGCAGGGCCTCGAGCGTCGAGCCGCGCAGCCGCGCCGTCCAGCTGCGTGGCGCCGGGGCG
>Ga0302321_100002935_pt1 | contig 14635 bp, 12 predicted proteins | sample Fen_T0_1_FD_202505 | JGI IMG/M metagenome (GOLD analysis project Ga0302321, IMG submission 202505) | Peat permafrost microbial communities from Stordalen Mire near Abisko, Sweden - Fen_T0_1 | ecosystem: Environmental > Terrestrial > Soil > Wetlands > Permafrost | place: Sweden: Abisko...
CACGCCGGGCGCCGGGGTTCGTGGTGCCGCGCGCGGTGCGGTCGTAGGCGAGGTCGTCGGCGGGGATGCGGGCGCCGGCGCAGCGGCAGGTGCTGTCGCAGCGCGCAGCCAGAGCCGCAGGCAGAACTCCGCCGCCGCTGGGCAAGCGCAGGCGCAACAGCAGTCCGCCACGCAGCAACAGCAGGCGGCGTTCGCCAAGGCGCGGGGCGCGTGCCTCGAGGGCCGCGGATACACCGTCAAGTGACGTATCGGGCCGGTCCCATACAATCGGCTGGATGCGCAGTATCCAATCTGGAATCGGAGCGCGCATGATGAACAGCATTCGTACCGTCGCAAACGCGAGTCGCGGCAATCCTTCGCGCTGTGTCGGAGTCATGGCGGGGATCGTCCTGCTGGCGTTCGCGCTGGGTTCCGCGGCGCAGCAATCCGCGGAAGCGCTCGACAACCTGGTCGGGCCCATCGCGCTCTACCCGGACGACCTGGTCGCGATCATCCTGCCGGCGTCGACCAATCCACTGCAGTTGGTGCAGGCCGATCGCTTTCTCGACAAGCGCAAGACTGATCCAAAGCTTGCGGTCGACGACAAGTGGGATGACGCGGTCAAGTCGCTGCTCAACTATCCCGATGTCGTGAAGTCGATGAGCGCCGACCTGGACTGGACGAGCGCGCTGGGCGAGGCGGTCGTCGACGACCAGGGCGCAGTGCTCGATGCCATCCAGAGCTTTCGCCGCAGGGCGCAGGCCGCGGGCAATCTCAAGTCCGACGGCAAACAGGTCGTGGCGGCCGAGCAGGAGATCATCACCATCGTCCCGGCCGATCCGCAGGTGATCTACGTGCCGCAGTACAACCCGGCGACGATCGTCGTTGCCGGAGGCTATCCGTGGGGCTATTACCCGACGCCCTATCCGTCGTACTACTACCCGTATGCGCCGGGTGCGGCGTTGGCCGCGGGCGTCATCTGGGGCGCGGCGATCGGCGCCGCATGGAACGGCGGACACTATGTTTCGCACTATGGCGGTGATGCCAACATCAACATCAACCGCAACACGAATATAAACACCGGCAATATCAACACGGGCAACATCAACCGCGGCAATGCGGGTACGGGAAGCAGCACCGCCTGGAAGTCCAACAAGCAGCCGGGGCAGGTAAGCAATTCGGTGGGCAAGCCGGCACCGTCTGCCCGTGTGGGTGACGCCCGCGCGGGTGGAGCAGGCGCGGGCGGTGGCGCAGCGCGCTCGTCGGCGCAACCGGCCGGCGGCGGAATGGGCGCCGGCACCAGCGGGCGCGGTGCGGCCTCAGCCAGCGCATCACCGCGCGACAGCTACGGCGGCGGTGCGAATCGCGGAGGCGGCGGCGACGCCTTCGGCGGCTATGGCGGCAGTTCCGGACGGCAGACGCAGATGGACAGTTCGCGCGGCGCGTCGAGCCGCAGTTCGATGTCGGGCGGCGGAGCGTCGCGATCTTCGATGCCCAGCGGTGGAGGCGGGCGCGGTGGCGGCGGTGGCGGGCGCGGCGGTGGCGGACGGCGTTGACGGCCGGCGCATCTCCCTGCACCCATTCCCCTCAATCGAAAGCAAGGCAACGCCCATGAATATCACACGTCTCGTGTTCTGCCTGCGCAGGTTCGCGCTGGTGCTGTTGCTGGCCGTGCCGCTCGCCGCTTCTGCGGCCCCGCAGGAAACGTTCGCGACACCGGAAGCGGCGGTCGATGCGCTGATGGCCGCACTCAAGGCCGACAGCGATTCAGCGATGATCGCGATCTTCGGCGAGGATCACAAGGCTCTCGTCGTCAGTTCTGATCGGGCGGCGTCGAGCGCAACCCGTGCCAGGATCCTGGCCGCGATGCAGACGCTGCGCGTACTGCGGGAGCCGACCAAGGACCGCCGCGTGCTGGTGATCGGCGACGAAGCCTGGCCGACGCCCATTCCGCTCGTGCGCGTCGGCGATCGCTGGCGCTTTGCCACCGAGGAAGGCGAGGACGAGATCGTCAATCGCCGCATCGGCGGCAATGAGCGCAACGCGATCCACGTGCTGCGCGCCTACATCGAAGCGCAGCGCACCTATGCATCGCAGGATCGCGACGGCGACGGCGTGCTCCAGTACGCGCAGAAGTTGGCCAGTACGCCAGGTAAGCATGACGGATTGTTCTGGCAGGCCGACGCCGCGAAGGGCGAGGAAGCAAGTCCGTTCGGGCCGCTGATTGCCGAAAGCGCGGGGTACCTCAAGGGTCACACGGCGGGCGATCCGTACCGCGGCTATCACTTCAGGATCCTGTCCCGCCAGGGCAAGGACGCCCCGGGCGGCGCCTACAATTACGTGATCAACGGCCGCATGCTCGCCGGCTTTGCGATGGTGGCGTACCCGGCAGACTACGGCACGAGCGGCGTCATGACGTTCATCGTCAACCAGAACGGCAAGGTCTACGAAAGGAACCTCGGCAAGGAATCCGCGGCCATCGGCGCGAAGATGTCGACGTTCGACCCGGGCAGCGGATGGAAGGAAGTGGCACGCTGAACTTCCGGCACAGGGTCGCGTCAGGAGCAGTTCTTGTTGCTGATTGCGGCAGGATCCACCGCGGGGCCGTACGTTGATCATTCCATTCCAGTGGATCGGATTGTTCGCGACGGCGGCGGTGTTTGCCGTCATGTTCGCGATCGGCTTGATGCTGGGGCGCGAACAGATCGAAGCGGCATTGCAGCGCCGCGTCGTGCTGCTGGCCGTGGTCTTCGCCGTCGTCGTGCCGGTGCCGGCGCTCGCCGTGCTGGCGTTGAAGGTTTTCGGACTGACGGGGCCGATCGCGGTGGGCATCGTGCTCATGGCCATCTCGCCCGGCGCGCCCGTAGCGTTGCGGCGCGCGCTCGACGCCGGCGGCAGCCGTGGTTTCGCGCCGGCGCTGCACCTGGCCATCGTGATGACGGCGGTGCTGACCGTACCCGCGACGGTCGTGATCCTCGATTGGATATTCGCCGCCGATTTCACCGTCACGCCATTCCACATCGGCCGCCAAGTGTTCTTCGCCCAGCTGCTTCCCATGGCGATGGGCGCGTCACTTCGCGCCAATCGTCCCGCGCTTGCGGCGAAGCTTGAGGCGCCTCTGGGACGAATCGGCAATTGGCTGCTGCTGGCGCTGGCAATCCTGGTGCTGTTCGACATGCCCGCGATCATCGACGCCGTGGGCTGGACACCGACGTTCGCCGGGGTCGGGATCACCGTATGCGCGCTGGCGGTCGGCGCGGCTTTCGCCTGGCGCGACCCCGAGGTGCGACCGGTCGGTGCGATTGCGGCGGCGATGCGCAATCCGGGTCTGGCGCTCGTGATCGCGACGGTGAACAACGCGCCGCCCGCCGTGACGGCCGCCGTGATCGGCTATGCGCTCGGCCTCGGCCTGACGATCGTCGCCTTCCTGCAATGGCGGAAGCGACGGGGTTTAGGCCAGGCGTCGCCTGCATGAAACGCGTGCTCGAATGTTGAACCAGCCTGCAACCTGACTCGATGGAGATGAAAATGGGAAAGAAAGATGCGAAGAGCAAGGACAAGCCCGCGGCACGGTCGAACAAGGCCGGCGCGGACAAGGCCGCGGCATCCGGCAAGTCGCTGAGCGCCAAGGACTACGACCGCGAACTGAAGAAGCTGCACGTCGAGCTGGTCAAGCTGCAGCAATGGGTGGTGGCCAAGGGCCTCAAGGTCTGCATCATCTTCGAGGGCCGCGACGGCGCGGGCAAGGGCGGCACGATCAAGGCGATCACCGAGCGCGTGAGCCCGCGCGTGTTCCGCGTGATCGCGCTTCCCGCGCCAACCGAGCGCGAAAAGTCCCAGATGTACGCGCAGCGCTATCTGCCGCATTTGCCGGCTGCTGGCGAGATCGTCATCTTCGACCGCAGCTGGTACAACCGTGCGGGCGTCGAGCGCGTGATGGGATTCTGCACCGACGACCAGGCGCAGCAATTCCTGAAAATGGTGCCGCTGTTCGAACAGCTGATGGTCAAGTCCGGGATCATCCTGCTCAAGTACTGGCTGGAGGTGAGTCCCGAGGAGCAGACGCGACGCCTCGCGGCGCGCATCGACGACGGCCGCAAGACGTGGAAGCTCTCGCCGATGGACGTCAAGTCCTACGACCGCTGGGACGACTACACGAAGGCGCGCGACGAGATGTTCGCCGCGACGGACAACCCGTGGGCGCCGTGGTTCGTCGCGCGCTCGGAGGACAAGAAGCGCGTTCGCCTCAACGTGATCAGCCACTTCCTGAAGCACGTTCCGTACAAGGACCTGCCGGCGGCGAAGGTCAAGCTTGGCAAACGCAAGATCGGCCGCTACAAGGCTGTCGACTATCCGTTCAAGTTCGTGCCGGAGCGCTTCTGATCCGGGTGCGTCCGCGTCACGGCGACGTTGATGCAGCCTCGACGGGATCTCAGTGCGACATCAGCACCGGCACCGTCATCGACTCGAGGATGACGCGGGTCACGCCGCCGGCAACGCGTTCTGCGAGTCGGGCGCGGCTGTAGGCGCCCATCACCAGCAGGTCCGTCGCCAGGTCGGAGGCCCGCGACAGCAGCAGGTTGCCGACGTCGATGTCGTCGGCGACTTCGGCGCGGACTTTCGCGGCGATGCCGTGCTGCGCGAGCCACGCGACAATCCCGGCGCAGGACTGGGCGTCGCCTGAAAAACTGTCGCCCGGCGACGCAACCGGCATCACCACGACTTTTTCCGCACGCTTCAAAAGCGGCAGTGCGTCGCCGACGGCGCGCGCCGATTCGCGCGTCTCCTTCCAGGCGATGAGCACGTGCTGCCCGACGACCGGGTAATCGCCGACGTGCGGAACGACCAGCAGCGGGCGACCGGCCTGCATCAGCAGCGCATACAGGAGGTCGCCGGCGAATCCCGCGTGCTCACTGTCGGGAAGGGGCTGCCCGGCGATAACGATATCGGCGCGGCGCGCATGCACGACGGCCGCTTCGAGCGCCGGCCCCGCGGGTGCGCTCCACGAGACCGCAGCCAGCTGTTCCGCCGCCGCGCCGGTGCGAAAGCGCTGCTCGGCGCGCGCCTGTGCTTCACCGGTGTCGCGCAATCGCTGCGCAACCACGGAATCCGGCAGCATCGCCGACGTGAACGGCGTCATCTCGCGCGCGGGAGTGACATAGACGCCCTTCAGCTCGGCGTCGTGCGCCCGCGCCAACCGGGCCGCCACCTTGATGCGACGGTCGCTCTGGTCGTTGTCGTCGACCTGGACAATGAAGGATCGGTAGCCCATGGTAACCTCGTCAGTTGATCTTCCATCATTCTGCGCGTGCGACGTGCAGGCGGGGTTGACGCCGATCATGCCGCCGCCGCCAGATTTCAGCCGCAGCCATCGCCAACCTCGCCGACGACCTAACCATGCCTGCCACATTGTTCTCTCCGTTCGCCCTGCGTGACCTGAGGATTGCCAATCGCATCGTCGTGTCGCCGATGTGCCAATACTCGGCCGTGGACGGCAGGGCAACGGACTGGCACGGCATCCATTGGGGACAGATGCTGCAATCGGGCGCGGGCATGTTCACAATCGAAGCCACGGCGGTGTCGGCGACCGGCCGCATCACGCATGGTTGCCTTGGACTGTACGACGATGCGTGCGAAGAGGCGCTCGGACGGCATCTGGCGGCCGCGCGCGCCAATGCGCCCGTCATTCCCGTCGCGATGCAGCTGGCGCACGCCGGACGCAAGGCTTCTTCGCACAAGCCGTGGGACGGCGGTCAGCTGATTCCGGTCGACCAGGGCGGCTGGACGCCGCTCGCGCCGTCACCGATAGCGCAGAGCGAAAACGAAGCGCCGCCCCATGCACTCGACGCGGCGATACTGCTGCGGATCAAGGACGAGTTCGTTGCCGCCGCGGCAAGGGCGCAGCGACTGGGGCTGGATGCCGTCGAACTGCACATGGCGCACGGCTACCTGCTCAATGAGTTCCTGTCGCCGTTGTCGAACAGGCGTAACGATGACTATGGCGGCTCGTTCGACAACCGCGTCCGCTTTCCGCTGGAAGTGTTCGCCGCCGTGCGCGCCGCCTGGCCTCGGACTAAGCCGCTCGGCGTGCGCATTTCTGCGACCGACTGGGTCGACGGCGGCTGGACGCTCGACGATTCGCTGGCGCTGGTCAAGCGCCTCGAAGGCTTGAGTTGCGACTGGATCGACGTGTCGAGCGGCGGCATTTCTCCGGCGCAGAAAATTCCCGTGGGTCCCGGCTACCAGGTGCCGCTCGCGCGCGCGATCCGCGCCGCAACGTCCATCCCGACGATGACCGTCGGACTCATTACCGACGCGCTGCAGGCCGACGCGATCGTGAAGGCGGGGGACGCGGACTTGGTGGCGCTGGCGCGCGCGATGCTGTGGAATCCGCGCTGGCCGTGGCATGCGGCCGCGGCACTCGGCGCGCAGATCGAGGCGCCCAGGCCCTACTGGCGGGCTGCTCCCCACGGCGCGGCCAACGTCATCGCCCATGCGAAGGTGGGCATGCGCTGACGCTGGCGTTTCATCATCTACGGTGCGTCGGCTTTCACCGCCGCGTCGATGCGATCGACGATCACCGGGAAGAACGGGTTGCTGCGGATGCGCGCGAATTGTCCGAGCGGGATCAGGAGCGCGCCGGATTCGCCGCTGGGGGCGCCGCGGCCGAGCGGGAGGTAGGGTTCATTGGACCGCGCGCGCGGCGTCAGGCCGTACATCGGGTCGTCAATGGGCGTCGGTATGGCGAGGTGGCCAAGCGAGAACACGTTGCCCGGCCAAGCAAGTCCGGTGGCGATCGGGACGGACTCCCGGCTGCCGGCTTCGCGAGTCCAAGCGACGACTTCAGAGCTTCCGGCCGAGCGATTGCCGATGACCGTAACCCGGTTCGGCAACGCGGGTGCTGCCATGATCGCGTCGAACGCGCGTCGTGGCCCGCGGGCGATGAGGCTGCCCAGAAGCGCTTCGCGGTTCACGTCGAAAACGACGAGTTCGTGCCCCTTGGCGGGCAGGCGTGCGAAGAGCCGCGTCTCGAGGTCCGCGGCGATCACCGTCGAATCGACCAGCGACTGGAACGCGGTGATGGTGGGCATGCGGTCGAGCTTGCCGCTGCCTTGCGCGCGCACCAGTTCCCGTTCCAATGTGCGGGTCAGGCTCCAGACTTGCGTGGCGGCATTGACCGGGAAGGAGTTGTACTTGAACGGGTCGTACTCCGGCAGTACGTCGAGCCACGCGGCCTTTGCGAGCCCGGGAACCGGCGACAGAAGCGACGTGACCGTCGTCATCGCGGCGAATTCGGACACGCCCATGGCCGGCGAGAACAGCAGCAGCCGCGTCGGCATCGCCAGAGACGTGTCGTCCATGGCGCGCAGCGTGTGCAACAGTGCCAGCGGCGCGCCGTTGGAGTAGCCCGCGACGTAGAGCGGCTTGCCCGGCGCCACTTCCGCGGCGCGGCGCAGCGCGAGTGCGGTTGCCGCCATCCAGTCTTCCCAGTCGACGTCGCGCAATTCCCCGGCGATCGTCCCGTGCCCCGGCAGGCGCAGGAACACGACATGGAAGCCGCGCTCGTGCAGCAGGCGGCCGACCGTCTCGAGCGAGTAGGGCGCGTCGGACAGGCCGTGCAGCATCACCGCCGCGCCGCGAGGGGATGTCTGCGCGAGTTCGTGCGTGCGGTTGCCGGTGGTGTCGAGCGCCAGGCGCGCGGCGAGCGTGCCGGTGGCATAACGGTCGATCTCGCTCGCATTGGCCGCGGGCGCGGAATATATCTTCTGCTTCAGTTCGGCGAAGAGACGATCTTCCTGCGCCTGGTATTCGGCAAACGTGCGCGGTGCCCCGGCGCCGGCCTTGAACTCGCTGCCGAGCCGGATTGTGTGCCACGGGGAGAGATCAGGAAGCCGCCACCAGGCTTGTGCCGCGAAGCCGACGGCAACGGCGGCGGCGATCGCCGCCGCAAGCATGACGGCGCCGATCGCGAGACGTGCGGCGCGTTGCAGGATCATGGTCGCGAAGGATCGGCGCCCAGGGCCGGAGCGGTCCCTGGGTAAACTGCGCCGATACTCGGTTTCCCCTGCTTAGTTCTCCGTTCTCACTTGCCGGTGATCTGGCCGCGGATTTCGCCGCCGGGATTCGCGGCGCTGTGCACGTTGACGTACAGCTTGCCTGCCTTGTAGCTCTCGTACTGCGCGTCGGTCAGCTTGGCGCCGTCGGCCGATGCGAACGTGTTGTCGCCGGTCTTCGTGAACGGCACGATCACCGGGCCGTTGGCGCCCGCGGCGGCTTCGTGGATGTGTGACGCCGTCGCCGTCATGCCGGTGACCACGACCAGCACCTTCACCGACCTGTCGGGCTTGACGTTGATCGTCGCGGTGCCCGTGGCGGCCGTCGCAACCGCCGGCACTTCGCTGCCGCCGGTCAGCGCGACTTTTTGTTCGGTTGTCGACGACATCGAGGCGCAGCCGGCCATGATGCCGACCACGCCGGCCAGTATCATTGCGGCAAACCCCGTCGACTTGCTTGTCCTCTTGATCATGTTTTTCTCCGTGGAAAGTTTGGTTGCCGGCATGCCGTGGGAATTCACGCGTCGCGGCATGCGCATTACGATAGCACCGAGCGTCCGCGCCCGCACGCAGGGCGCGATTCTGACGATGCACTTCCGCCGGTTCTGCCGCGGACTTCCCGCTCGGGCAAGGCGTGCAAATCATTGTTATGCGTCAAGAAAGGCACGATTGTGGGTTGACGCAGCCTCGCTTCGCGATTGAAATCGACACTTCCTGAATTGCATGGAGTTGTAAATGACGAAATTGCACCTGATGGGCGTGGTCCTGCTTGGCCTTGGCGTCAATGTGGGTATTGCCGCAGCCGCTGATACGCCCGCGCCGGCCAAGGCGCCGCCTGCTGCCGCTGCACCCGCGCCTGCCGCCATGCCCGCGCCGTTGAAAGGAAAGGTGCTCGAAGTGAAGGACGTCGAGTCCTACACGTACCTGCGTCTCAAGACCAAGGACGGCGAAATCTGGGCCGCGGTCGGCAAGGCGCCGGTCAAGGTGGGTTCGGAGGTCACCATCGAGAACGCCTCGATGATGTACAACTTCGAGAGCAAGACGCTGAAGAAGAAATTCGACAAGATCGTCTTCGGTTCGCTCGGCGGTTCCGGCGCGGCGCCTCATGCTCCCGGCAGCGACATGGCCGCAATGCACGCGGGCGCGGGCAAGTCTGCCGACGTCGGCGAAGTCAAGGTTGCCAAGGCCACCGGACCGGATGCGCGCACGGTCGCCGAAGTCGTGTCCAAGCGGACCGAGCTCAAGGACAAGACGGTCGTGGTTCGCGGCAAGGTCGTGAAATTCACGCCCGAAGTGATGGGCAAGAACTGGATCCATCTGCGCGACGGAACGGGCAATGCGGCGGACGGCTCCAACGACATCGTCGTGACGACCAAGGACGAGACCCAGTTGGGTGCCGTCGTCCTGGTGAAGGGCGTCGTGCACATCGACAAGGACCTGGGGTCCGGATATGCGTACAAGGTGCTGATCGAGGAGGCCACGCTGCAGAAGTGACTGCCGAAGTCACCACCAAACGCGCGCGGGCCTGACTACCGCGCGGCAGCGAGCGCGGCGTCGAGGTCGGCGATGAGGTCGCCGGAATCTTCGAGGCCCGCCGAAAGACGGAGCAGGTCGGCCGGCACCGGCGTGCCGGCCCCTTCGATGCTCGCGCGGTGCTCGACCAGGCTCTCGACGCCGCCCAGCGACGTCGCACGCTTCCACAGTTCGACGCGCGCGGCCGTCGCGATGGCCGCGGCTTCGCCGGAAGAAGGCGTGCCGTCGGCGCCGCGAACGCGGATCGACAACATGCCGCCGAAACCGCCGCGCATCTGCCGCGCGGCAACCGCGTGTCCGCGAAACGACGGCAGCCCGGGATAGAGCACTTCCAGAACGCGCGGGTGCGCTGACAGGTGCTCGGCGATCCGTTGTGCAGTCGCACAGGCCGTGCGCACGCGCGGGAACAGCGTGCGCATGCCGCGGGTGAGCAGCCACGCCTCGAAAGGACCGAGCACGGCGCCCAGCTGCGCTCGCAGCGGTCCGATTCGCTGCCACAGCGCGGAATCCTCGCGCGTCGTCAGCGTTCCGGCGATCACGTCCGAGTGGCCGTTCAGGTATTTGGTCGCTGCATGCATGACGATGTCCGTACCGAGGTCCAGCGGTCGCGTCAGCACAGGCGTGGCCACGGTGGAATCGACGGCCGCGAACGCGCCGGCGGAATGCGCGATCTCGCAGGCGGCGGCGATGTCGGTGATCGACCACAGCGGATTGGCGGGCGTTTCGATCCACACCAGGCGAGTGCGGCCGGGCTTGATTGCCGCACGCAACGCATCGACGTCGGTCATGTCGATGAACTCGACTTCGAGACCCCAGCGCGTCGCGAACGTCGCCAGCCAGTTGCGCAGCGACCAGTACATCACCTTCGGCGCCAGGACATGGTCGCCGGGCGCCAGCGCCTGGAACACGGCGGTGGCGGCGGCCATCCCCGATGCAAACAGCAGCGACGCATGTCCGCCCTCGAGCGCCGTCAGGACCGCTTCGGCCTGGTCGAAGGTCGGATTCTGGTCACGCGCGTAGATCCGTCCGGAACGGTACTGGTTATCCGGATCGCGGACATAGGTCGTCGCCGTATGTATGGGCGGTGCGATCGCGCGCGTCGCGTCGTCCACCCATCCCAGCGCCTGCGCGGCGATGGTTTCGGGCTTGGCTGTCGGCGTTTTCATCGGCGGGGTGTGACGGTGGCCGTGGCACGCGACGGCGCCGGGCCATTGGACGATAGCGGGCGGCCCCGGGAATTGCAATGCCCCCGCGCTAGTGCCTTGCCCTTCGCGCCGGTAAACTCCGGTTCCATCGCATTGCGCACCAGACGGGGTCCCGAAGTGGAAGTCGTGTCGGCCATCACCACCTTCCTGTTCACGGATATCGAAGGCAGCAGCCAGCTCTGGGAAAGGGACTCCGAGCGGATGCGGCTGGCATTGGCCCGCCACGACGCGATCGTGCGGGACGCCGTCGAAGGGCACAACGGCGTCGTCGTCAAGATGAGCGGCGACGGCGTGCACGCCGCGTTCGACGATCCCGTGGACGCACTAGGTGCGGCATTGGCGATCCAGGCCGGGCTCGCCGATACTGCGGCCACCAACGGGATCGTGCTGCGCGTGCGCGCCGGACTCCATGCCGGCCGTGCCGAGCGCCGCGACAACGATTTCTTCGGCAGCGTGGTGAATCGCGCGGCGCGAATCTCGAACGCCGCCCATGGCGGCCAGATCCTTCTGTCGCATGCCGTGGCGGCTCTGGCCGGAAGCCGCCTGCCTGAGGGCGTCACGCTGCGCGAGCTAGGATCGATGCGGCTGCGCGACCTGGCCAGTCCCGAGCGCATCCACCAGGTCATGCATGCCACGCTGCGGGAGAAATTCCCGGCGTTGCGGACGCTGGAGGCCACGCCAAACAACCTGGCGCAGCAGTTGACCACCTTCGTCGGCCGCAAGCGCGAACTGGAGGAGGTCCGCGCACTGCTGAGCAACACGAGACTGCTGACGCTGTTGGGTGCGGGGGGAATCGGCAAGACGCGTCTGTCGCAGCAGCTCGCAGCCGATGTGCTGGACGATTTTCCCGATGGTGTCTGGTTCGTGGAATTGGCGCCGCTTTCGGATCCGCGACTCGTTCCCCAATCGGTTGCGTTCGTACTGGGCGTCAAGGAGGAAGCCGGTCATCCGGTCGTCGAGGCGCTGGTCAAGCATGCGAAGGACCGGCGATTGCTCGTCATCCTCGACAACTGCGAGCACCTGGTGCAGGCGTGCGCCGAGCTGGCGACGCAATTGCTGCAATCCGGGCCGCATCTCAAGATCCTGGCGTCGAGTCGCGAGAGCTTGCGCGTCGCGGGGGAGGCGACCTATCCGGTTCCCGCGCTTGCGGTTCCAGACCCCGGAACGACGACCACGCTGCCGGCCATGACGCAATACGAGGCGGTGCTGCTGTTCGTCGACCGCGCGGTCGCGGCACAGCCTGGGTTCCAGCTCACCGAACAGAACGTTGCCGCGGTGGCCGACATCTGCCAGCGCCTGGATGGAATTCCGCTGGCGCTCGAACTCGCGGCCGCGCGCGTGCGCACGCTTTCCGTCGAGGCAATTGCCGCGCGCCTCACCGACCGCTTCCGCCTGCTGTCCGGAGGCAACCGCACCGCGATGCCGCGGCAGCAAACGCTTCGCGCGCTGATCGACTGGAGCTACGACCTGCTCACCGAAAGCGAACGCACCCTGCTGCGAAGGCTCGCAGTCTTTGCCGGAGGCTGGACGCTCGAAGGCGCCGAAGCGGTCGGATCGGCCGGGGAAATCGGGGAACACGATGTCATCGACCTGCTGTCGAACCTGGTCGAGAAGTCGCTGGTCAGCATGGACGCTGAAGGCCAGCGCTACAGGCTGGTCGAGACGGTCCGGCAGTATGCGCAGGAACGGCTCGACGAAGCGGGGGAGGCGGGCGCGACGCGCACGCGACATCTCGCGTTCTATCTCGCGATGGCCGAACGGGCGAGTCCGGAACTGGTGGGCCCGGAGCAGGGCACCTGGCTGGCACGGCTCGACCTCGACGGCGAGAACCTGCTCGCCGCGCATGCGTGGTGCGACGAGGTCGAAGGTGGCGCTGAACTTGGACTGCGACTGATCTTCGCCGTCAAACTCTACATGATCAATCGCGGGCTCATCGCATTGCTGAACCGGGCCACGCTCGAGGCGCTCGCGCGCCCGGGAGCGCAAGGACGCACCGTGACGCGCTGTCGAGTGCTGCATTCGGCAGGACAGGTGTGCGTTCTTACCAACCGGATCGAAGCGGCCAAGCCTTATCTCGAGGAGAGCCTCTCCATCGCCCGCGAGATCCAGGATGGCGTGCGCGCGGCGATGGTCCTGGAGGAGTTGGGTTCCGTCGCCGAAGCGCAGGGAGATCTGGTCGCCGCTCGCAGCTATTTCGAGCAGGCGCTGGTCCTGGCCGAGAAACTGGGCAATGCCCGGGCACTCGCCGCCGCCAGCAACCAGTTGGCGCAGTTGTGCCGCATGGAGGGCGATCTCAATATTGCGGAATCCCTGTATGAGAAGGTATTGGACCTGTCCCGCAGCATGGCCGATCGGGAAAGCATTGCTGTAGCTCTCCTCAACCTGGCCATGGTTTCGATTGGACGCGGAATACCCGACCATGCCCGGGTCATGTTGATCGAGGCGCTGGCCATCGCGCATGAGACGGGTTCCAAGCCGGTGGGGCAGAGCGTGCTCGACGTCGCTGCGGGATTGGCCGCGCTTCGGAAGGAATGGGAGCGCGTTGCGCGATGGTCCGGGGCCGCCGAAGCGCAGATCGCACGGACGGGTATTCAACGCGATCCCTCCGACGACGCATTCCTCAGGCCGCGCGTCGCACAAACGCGCGAGGCACTGGGATCCCCGAAGTTCGACAAGGCCGCGCTCGCAGGTCGCGCCTTGGCTTACGAAGACGCTTTCGCGGAAGCAAGCGCCTGGCTTGAAGGCGCCGGTTGACCGCGCCCGGCAGGATCATGGGCCACACACGCCGCCGCCCCGATGCAATGTGCACCGGGAAACCATCGGGCCGGGCGAACCCGGAACGCGGCTGGACGAGCGGTTACTGGTTATAGATCTTCGGGTCCAGCGTCGGGCAGGCCCTTCCGCCGCTGTCGACGACGTTGATCGAATAGTCGTAGACCTTGACGTTGGTATTCCGGTTGACCCACAAGTACGCGTGATCGTTGAATACCGCCTCCTGCGTCGGAAACTGCGCCGCTGGGTCGTCCACCTTGAGTACAACGCCCTTGGTTGTGTTGAAGGTGTATTTCTGCAAGATGGAAGCCGGCGTGAGAAACCAGAGAATGACGATGGGCTTGCCGCTCATCACGAGATTGGTCTTGTCGGGAGGGATGGAGATCGCACAATTGGCGACGGTCACGGGAACCGCACAAACATTCCTGTCGGTGCAACTGGTCGACAACTGCGGGTCAATCTTGGTCGCCGTCATGCACCCCATCATCCCGGCACTTGCAACCACCGCACAAACGACGGATCTGATTCGCATTCGATTTCTCCCCGGAAATGAAATGAACCCACCGTTCTCCGCTGCGGCCCCAATTGGTTGAAACGAACGGTTTCAGCGAGCTGCGGACGATACGAGATTCTGCTTGTATGCTACTTCTTGCCGTCGGCAAGTGAGCATAGCCACTTTCGACGGGAAAGAAAATCGCCAAATTCCGAATTCGGGCGGGTCTGGCGGCCGCGGCGCAGCGGCTCCATGGTCTGCCACGTCGACCCGGGCCGACCGGCAACAATCGGGCACGACAAAGGAACGTCACGTTCGATCAGCTATCATTTGAGTCCGGCCATTGCCCGGAAACGACCGGGCGCGGTACGTTCCGTGGGCGTTGGTCCAACCCGCAACAATCGAACATGAATCCGCAACTGCGCAGGGCGAGAATATTGCTGGTGGCTGTACTGGCGCTTTTGGGCGCCGGGTGCGCCACGGTTCCACCGGCGGCGCCTCCGCCTTCCTACGGACAGAAGACCGAAAACCTGAGCGTCCTGCGCGGGATTGTCATCGGCCACGTTCTCGAGGACCGGATTCTTGCACTGGACCCGGAG
>Ga0302321_100002936_pt1 | contig 14635 bp, 14 predicted proteins | sample Fen_T0_1_FD_202505 | JGI IMG/M metagenome (GOLD analysis project Ga0302321, IMG submission 202505) | Peat permafrost microbial communities from Stordalen Mire near Abisko, Sweden - Fen_T0_1 | ecosystem: Environmental > Terrestrial > Soil > Wetlands > Permafrost | place: Sweden: Abisko...
CTCGCATTCAGATAGCCGATTGCGCCGGTGGTGGCGGCGACTGCCGCCAACACCGCATTCGGGCTCGGAAGCACCCTCGGTCCTCGGGCGCCACCGCGGATCTTGCGGTCCTGCCAGTAACGCGCGGCGCGGTCTGGGTCGAGACCGAGCACGGCCCGGTCGAAGTCTTGGCGCAGCGAGCTATCGCTGGGCAAGTTGAACGGAGCCGCCTCGCCGCCCGTGGACCAGCTCATTTTGGTGGTCTGGAAGATGGGCCGCAGCTCGTTCGCCCCTAGGGACGACGCTGGGTTGGCCTTGTTGACGATCACGACGATCGACTCCCCCTCGGCTTCCGAGCTCTGGGCCCAGACGCCGAGGGTGGTCAAAAGGACTAACGCCGCTACCAGAGTTCTTCGCGTTTTCATTGCTAGAACGCCATCACTAAGCGGGAATACAGGATGGTCAGGCTATTGACCGAAGTATCGTAGGGGCTCGTGTAGAACCCGTTGACATTCACCACGCGATCGAGCTGCGTCTTCCACTGAATCGAAGAGTTGAAGTGAACATTCAGGCCGACCGCGCCCGTCAACGATAGGTCACCCAGGACCGTAGGCTCGTCGGTCATTTCCCCCCACAGGTACGGTTCGAGGCCGAGCCACGGCAATTGATTGGCGACCATCACGTACCCACTCTCGATCCAGGAATTGGGCGAGAAGGAACCCGGCGCAAATAGTCCACTGTCTGGAATTCGCTGCCCCGGTCGGAAGATCTGCCGGCGAACGACGGCTTCCGCACGGATGCGGGTCGCGTCGATGTCGATCGAGAGATCCGCCCCTGCCACGTGCTCGCTGTACGCGTAGGTCGTCTTCTCCACGAAATCCAGGCCGGTCTTGGATGTAGGGCTAATGACGATATCCGTCTCATTGTCTTTTGTCTTGCCCGTGAAGTACGAAAGTCCGACCGTGGTGTTTACTCGACCCGTGTCGCGCCGTGCGTAAACCCGCGCGCCCACGCCGAAGTTGTTGTCGAAATTGTAGTTCGAGATTTCCTGCCTGCCGTTGCTGAGCGTAGCCGAATAACCGAGCTCCCACTCGCCCGCGAAGGCGCTGCCATAGATCATGATACCGGTCTGGCGAATCGGCATCCAGCGCTGGACGATGAACTGCGGCAGGATGAGTGAGATGAGCGTGGGCGTACCGTGATCTTCATTCCAGATACCGAAGGGGGTAAAGAAATTTCCGACCCGGAACTTGAAGGATTGATGCTCGTTCCACTCGATCCAGGCGCGCTCCAGGACCACGCTGGCCGCCCACATCGGCGCGTTGATCTGAGTGCCCCCTGAGTCATAGGAGAACGTGTCTTTGCGTTTGAACGTGCCGGCCACGCCGCCGTAGTTGACGATGTCGCCGAACGGAGCGTTGGTGAAACGGAGCTCTGCCAGCCCGCGGAAGTGCTTGATCGGTTGTGCGTCGAAGTAAAGGTTGATGTTACCTACGACGAACGACGTGTTGTTCACTTGGAACAGATGAGTCAGCACGCTATCTTTGTTGACCCAGACGTGGTTCAGACCCACGTCCATGAAGCCGTAGATTTTCAGCGGCTCCCCGCCCGTAGCGCCATCGTCTGCCGAAGTCGTGGCAGTGGCTTCGGCGGCGGCAGCCGTGGCCTCGCTCTGCTGCGCTTTCACTGCCTCCAGTTCCTTCTTCATTTCGGCGAGCTCCGCGGAGAGCTTGGCGGTGTCGGCCGCAGGCGAGGCTTCCGCCGCAGCGCTGGCGTCCTTGGCCGGCGGCTCGGGCCCTGCCAGCTCGGGCCCGGGCGCGGGCGCAGCCGCCGGAGCGCCGCCGGCAGGAGCGGTGATGGGAGGAGCGGCTCGGGGGAGTGCTTGCGCGAAGGCATGAGGCGCGCGAAGCGCGGCGCCCAGCAAAAGCGGCGCGGCGACTCCGAGCCGGAGGTAGAGCACTGGCGTTCTCTGCATGATTTAGACTTCTCTTCCTTCGACGAAAGCGCGACGCACGTTCAGCGACGACATTGTGCGGTGACAAAAACTCGGCGATCTTGAACCTGTAGGTCGAGCGCAAGACCGGCCTCGTGGGCCACGCGAGCGAGCCCGAGCATCGGGCGGGGAATGCCACCGGTCATCGACCGACGCAGCTCCTCCAAGAACGTTCGCTCGGGGTTGGCTCTGAGTTTGCTCAGGTGGTCCTTGAGCATGGCAATACGCGCTTGAATGGCCTCGTTCGAGACGCGCACGCCGATCAGACTTTCCGACTCGAGCAGCTCCAGAACGATCTCGCTGGAGACGGATCCGAAATTGATCGCGTTCGCGAGCAGCTCGTACGCGCCCACGCTGAGCCGCGCGGCGACTGCCCCGCGGAAATGATCGGCCGCATAAGCTTCGATGAACTTGTGCGTGTATTCGAGCCCAGCCGATCCCGCGTTGCACAGCACCCGCACGAGCGACCGCCCGACCAGGTACCCGCCGTCCTTGGAGCCTCGACCGCCAGTGCTCGGATTTCCGCTGTCAGGCCCGCTTCCGCTGCCCGTCCGAGGCGCTCGTGATTCGCTGAAACTTATCGGGTGTAAAGCGGGCCTCGAGGGTCCAAGGCTGATGGACTCGGCGTCCGGAAGCCACGACGGCGGGGATTGGGCGTGGAACGAACTCACGGGATCTTTGGCAGCGCGCAGGCGGATCAGCTCACGATCTCGATCTTGAGGACTTCCTTGGCCAGAGACATCAGCGCCATGAAGCTGGTCTTCTGCCAGGTCACGTTGCGGCTGGTGATGAAGAGCAGCGTGTAGCGTTCGCCACGCTCATTTTTCAGCCACGTCGCCCAGTCGACGAACAGACGGATGGCCGAGGAATTCACGAACGTGAGCGCGGAGACATCGGCGCGCACCTCGCTCAGACGGTCGGCCAGCGCCGCGTTGTGAAGCGCCTTGAAAAAACCCGCCAGATCGTTGGACGGATCTTTTTGCGTGATCGTGCCGGTCAGTTTCAACTGATTCGGCGCGCTCAATTGGATGGCAAGCGTTTCTGCTTTGGGTACCTGGACCGAAGTGAATTGGCTCATAGTTTACCTGCTGCGGTAATGCGCACGCGGCCCCCTGCCTCTTCGCTCATCGATAGCTCGACTCCGCCTTCGTAGCGGATGCGCGCGAGGCCGAGCCGAGCCGAAGCATCCGGCTCGTTCGAGGCGCGGACGAACGCCGCCAGGTACGCTTGCTCCGGGTCTAGGCTTTGGAGCCCGTTCAATTCGTCGCGCAAGCTGCTCAAATGCTCGGCATCCGGTAAGCTCGAGACCGAAAACTCGATGTCCGAGCCGTTGCTCGAGATCGACAGCTCGAGCTCACTATCGACCGATTTACTCGAGTATTTGACGGCGTTTTCTAGCGATTCCTGGATCACCACGCACGCCCGGTCAGCGAGCTCTGGAGTGCCGAAAGTAGTCTGGCAAAAGAACCGGCAGAACTCGCGGATGCCGTCGATGTACGCCCAGGCCGGACGAAAACGCATGAACACGAGCGGCGCCAAGGCCATCTTCTTCGATTCGGGTTGGGTCTCGCTGCTTTCCACGGGCTCTCCTCGCCTTTGGCCAGAACTCTTCACGACAGACACGCTGCACGACGCGCGCCAATTCCGGAAGCGACGCGACGCAAGCGCGGACTCGACGTACGCCCGAGCAGACACCAAGTTTAGTGCGAGCGCTACACTTACTCTCTATTTGATCCCAAGAATCTCATACTCGTGCTCTCCGCGTGTACCTGCTGCAGATCGCCTCGATCGATTCGATGAGCTGCAGATTGCCTCTATCGAATCCGCAAGCACGGTTTCGGATTCGGATAGTCGTTGAGCGAAGCGTGATAAGCGTGTGAGACCGACTTGAACCTCTCCATTCGACACAAGCTCGGACTGTTAGCCGGTATCCCAATGGTCGGAGCGCTGCTGCTCGCGCTCCAGATCGTCGGCGGAGCCCGCGAGCAAGCGCGCAAAGCCGAAGCGCTCGGCTCAATCGAGAGTCTGGCCGAGTTATCGGCTCAAATGACCCGTGTGGTGCACGCGCTACAGCTCGAGCGCGCCTGCGAGGGCCTTGCGCTCGGCTTCTCCAAGCGGGACGCGACGGTGCCGAACGCGGTCGCGACTCCGCTCAGCGCAGAAGCCAAGCAAGCGGCGGCCGAAACACAGAAGCAGATCGAAGGCAGCGACCGCGCACTTGCCGACCTGAACGCCTTTCTGACCGGCCGCGACGTGTCGCGCTTGCCGCCGCGTTTGACGGGGCCGTTGAAGCAGGCCCGAGAGCTGCTGAAAACCCTGCCCGCGGTGCGCGCCAAAGCCCGAAGCGGCGACGCGAGCATCGAGGAGGTCTTCGGCCAGTACCAAAGCGTGACGCAGTCCTTCGTGCGCGCCATCGCCGGCCTCACCGATTTGAGCGACGACGGCGAGCTGCTGCGCAGGATTACTTCGCTCGTCTCCCTGCTCCAGCTGGAGGAGCGAGTCAGCCAAGAGCACGCGCTCTTGACCCACGTTTTCGCATTGGGTGAGTTTCCGCCGGGCAGCTTTCGCGACCTCGTGAGCATCATCTCCGAGCAGGACATCTACGCGGACGTGTTCCGCACCAGCGCTTCGGTCGAGAACCAAGCGGCATATGACCGCACCACTTCGACCGACACCGCGGCGCGGCTGTTGCAATTGCGTCGCATCGCACTTGCCGCAACCGAGGACGACCTGACGGTCAACCCCAGCGAGTGGTTCGGCCTCGGCAAGCAGAAGCTGACCCAGCTGGGGCGCATCGAGCTGTCTTTGAACGATGAGGTCCGCTCCGCGGCGCTCGATAAGTTCCGCCGTAGTCAAGGTGCGCTCAACTTCAGCATGGCGCTGGCAGGCGGCGTGGTTCTCTTCAGCCTGGTGTTTGCTTGGTTCCTAGGCAGTGGCGTGACTCGCAGCGTGGAGCTCCTACGCGACGCTTCGCGGCGCATCGCCGCCGGTGATTTGGGCGTGCGAGTCGAAATTGCCGTCAAGGACGAACTCGGGCTGCTCGGGCGAGCGTTCAACGAGATGGTCGCCGAGCTCGCTCGGGCGCGGGCGGCGCTCGGCAATCAGGCTCGCATGGCGCGAGAACTCGAGATTGCGGCGCAGATCCAGCGCGCCCTATTGCCCCCCACGCCCAGGCACGTGGACTTCGAGTTTGCCGGACGCATGCTGCCCGCGGACGAGGTAGGAGGCGATTTTTACGACGTGCTGGCAGATCCTACGGGAGGTGCCATGTGGATCACCATCGGCGACGTTTCGGGACATGGTGTCGGCGCCGGCTTGGTGATGCTGATGGCACAGGCCGCTTTCGCGTCGCATTTTCTGAACGACCCGGCTGAAGAGCCCGCGCGCGTGTTGCGCGACGTCAACGCGCTCTTGTGTGAAAACATCGCCAACCGTCTGCATGACGACAAGTACGTGACGGCACAGCTCTTGACGTATACGGGCGCCGGGCGCTTCGCCTGCGTCGGAGGGCACGAATGGCCGATCGTGTATCGCGCAAAAACTGGCCGCTGCGAGACCATCGAGGCGCCCGGGCCGTGGCTCGGTATCGCGACCGAACTCTCGGATGTCCCCATCACGCAGCTGACCGTCGAGGTGGGTGACGTGCTCTGTTTGTACTCGGACGGTGTGACCGAGGCCCAAAATACCAAGGGCGAATTGTTCGACATGGAGCGGATGTGCGCGGTGATCGAGAAGGCCATGGCCACGGGTCAGGTGCTCGACGAGGTGACGCGCGCGGTATTCGCCGAAGTCGAAGGTTTCTCCGGGCGACACGACGACGATTGGACATTACTGCTCGCCCGGCGGGTCGCGCCCTCTTGAGGGCAGTGCGCTGGGAAATCGGCGGTCTCTTGCTGATTCGAGCGAGTTTTGTGCGAAAGCCAGCAGGCACGAAAGCCGACCCAACTGGAGGGCCGGTGCGGCAGCAGTAACGAAAACCTCCTTCCGCGGAGGCCACCCCGTCGAACGGCCCATTCCACCAATCAAGACTGGCCTTGGGGTAGGATGCGAGGGTGATTCAGAAAGTGACGGCCGGCCCGGCCCCGCTCACGGGCAAACAAAGAAGCTTCTTGCGCGCGCTGGCGCATCCACTCAAACCGGTTGTGCAAATTGGTCATGGCGGGTTGACCGACGCGGTGCTCGCCGCGATTGACAGCGCGCTTTCTACGCACGAGCTGATCAAAGTGCGGATTACGGGCAAAGAAGACAGCTCGGCCGCCGAGCTCGCGCCCGAAGTGGAAACCCGGACGCGTTCGCGCGTCGCACAAGTCGTCGGCAAGACGTTGATCATCTACCGAGCCAAGAAGAAAGACCCCGTGATTGTGTTGCCCAAGCTCGGCGCGAAACCAGCCAAAACCGCGAAAGCGAGCAAGTAGAGATCATGGCCGAGCGCATCCTACGCACACAGAAGGACGGAAACCTGGCCTGGCTCGATCTGGAGATGACCGGACTCGACGCGCAGAACGACGTGATCTTGCAAGCCGCCCTGATCATCACCAATTCGGACCTGACGCCACTGGAGGAGTTCGTGTGTGATATCTGGCAGCCGGAAGAAGCGCTGGCACGGATGACTCCGTTCGTACGCGACATGCACGAAACCACGGGACTGACTGGCCGGGTGCGCGCCTCCAAGCTCGACCTAGGTGCCGCCGAGCGCAAGCTGATGGAACGGGTCACGGGCTGGTGTAGTTTCGGTGCGATTTTGTGCGGCAATAGCATCGGCCAGGACAAGCGCTTCGTCGACCGCTGGCTACCGGGACTGAGCGGCTATTTGAGCTACCGCACGGTAGACGTCACTTCCATCAAGATTCTGGCCAAGCTCTGGTACGGCGACGCCGGCGCGTTCTCCAAACCCACTGTCGGCGAGCACGACGCTTTGGTCGACATCAAGAACTCGATCGCCGAGCTCTCGCACTACCGGAGCTTGCTGTTCAAGGCCAAGCTGTGAGTCTCACTTGGCGCGCGTTGCGACGACGGCCGCGGCCGGCGCCAGCGCGCGTGCTTTGCTCAGCAGCGAGATGAACTCGTGACGATCGCCGCTGACATCCGAGCCCAGCGCGCCTTGCGCGAGGCCGCGCGCGGTGTCCAGCGACGCGCCAGGTAGGTCCGGAGCACCGCGCAACACCAACGCTGCCTCCGCGACCGCAGCGCTGAAGCGGAAGTCGGCCGAGGTTTGGTCGAGCGGCAAACCGGCGTCGACGACGACTCGCGAAAATTTGGAGCTCGTGTCCGAGGACGGCAGTTTGTAGCGAATGTTGACGGTGAGCAGCTCGTTGCTGGCCGCGGCGACGGCGGGCACCGGCGTCGTTTGATATTTCAGTGGGTCGACCTTGGGCGGCGCTGCTTTTTGGCCTTTGGGCACGATTTCGTACAGTGCGGTTACCGCGTGGCCGGCGCCAATTTCGCCGGCGTCCTTCTTGTCGTCGCTGGCCGCGGAAGCTTTTGCAGATCCCCGGCGTAGCGGCACGCTCACTGAGTTTGGATACCGCAGCAGCCGTAGGCGCAGCAGCCGCTGCCAAGCGAACACACCTGCGTCTTCGTGGTGCACGCGCCGGTTGCTCCGCACACGCTATACGTGCACTTGCTACCGATGATCGGCGGCGAAGCGGCGGTGGCGATGCCGCCCTGGCAGTCCGCGTCGATACAACAGCACTTTGCGTTGCACAGCTTGCTGTTCACGCACTTGTGCGCTTCACACGTGTCGGCCGTGCAGTCGATCTTGTCGTCGCAATCAGCCGAGCTATTGCAGCCGATGCAGCCCAACTTCGAATCACAGATGGGGCTCGCCGCCGGGCAGACGCTGCTGTCGGCCTGATTGGCGCAGACTCCCCCATTGCACGTATCCTTGGTGCAGCCGAGGCCATCGTTGCAATCGGTATCGCTACAGCAGGCTTTGCAGCCCTCACCTGCGCAGCACTTGGTGCCCATTCCGCAAGCGGCGAAGGTACACTTACCGCTGACGCAAGCAGCGTTCGTTTGACAGGCATTCGTGGACTTACAGTCCGTGTCTTTGACGCACTCCGCAGCTTTGACGCAGCCACTCTTGACGTCACAAGTGTACCCCGTCGGGCAAGACAAGTCGTCCGTGTGACCGCACGTGCCCTGCGTGCACGAGTCCTTCGTGCACCTTACACCGTCGTCGCACTCGGTGGCGGAGCAGCAGGTGCCACAAGTCGCGGACGCGGCCCCCGCCTTGGCACAGCATTTCTGACCATCCGCGCAGAACGCGGCGTGCACGCAAGCGTTGCCAGCGCAGGAGTCTTTCGTGCAAGGGTCCTTGTCGTCGCACTGTGAGTCCTCACAACACTCCGCGCAGCCGACGCCAGCACAGCACAGAGACTTTTGGGGATCGGCACACGCGGCGGCGGCGTGGTCGCAGAGCGAAGTCGCCTTGGCGCAGGTGTCGTCGGTGCAGGCGTCACCGTCATCACAGCCGAGATCGTCGGTGCACGCTTCCTTGTGCCGGCAGTCGGCACTGGCGGAGCAGTATTCGTCGGCCGCACAGTTGGCATTGTTGGGAGAGTGAGTGCACCCGCCCGCGAAGCAGGCGTCGTCCGTGCACTTCACGCCGTCGTCGCAGTCAGCACTGGCGCAACATTGACCGCACGAGCCGTCACAGCACTTTTCCGTCGCCCCGCACTTGGCGGCCTTCGTGCAAGCGCCATCGGCACCGCATTGATCGACCGTGCACGGGTCTCCGTCGTCGCAATCTTCCGGCCCTTGACAAGAGATTTTCTGTTCGATTACGCCACCGGACGCGGCATTGCCGGAGCCGCCGCCCGAAGCCGAACCGCCGCCGCCTCCGTCCGCCGTGAACTTGGCGCCACCGCACGCGTAGGCGGTAAAGGAACAGAGCGCGAGCATCACGCTGACACGCAACCAGTAGCTGAGGCGGCTTGGCTTCACGATGCACGGCTCCCGTCGAAGGTAAGAGGGACGATAGCAAATCGAGCCGAAGAAATCGATGTCCACTCGGACCTACACCGGACCCGGAACTCACGGGTTCCGCGGGGGCTCAAGCAGCGGGCCTTGCGACCGTTCCGATTGAGTGTGGCATTTATTGCCGCTCGGAAATATCGATGACCGTGGCCAAACCCAAAGCAAGCTCGGATCCGCTCTATCGGCTCCTGCGCGATGATCAGGTTGCTGCCTTCAACCAGCGACGCGAGGTTTCAGCAAAGTGCGACTTCCGTGGCTGCAGCTTCCGCGGCTCGGACCTCCGCGACTTGGACGCGAGCGGCATCGATTTCCGTGATGCCTACTTTCGGGACGCCGATCTACGGGGGGTGGATCTCCGCGAGGCTCGGCTCGAAGGCGCAAGCCTAGCCTCGGCCAGGATTTCCGGCGCGTTCTTCCCGGAGGAGATTGCGCCCGAAGAGATCCGTCTTTCCGTGGAGTTCGGCACCCGTTTGCGCACGATCAAGCGCACACCAGGCTGAACTGGCTTCGGCATTGGCGGAAGCGCAGGTTCGAGCGCAGAATGCGCGCGCCGATGCCAGGTGACCTCTTACTCCGCCCCCACCCGAGGCGCTTCTTGCGAGCGCGATGACCGACGAATCGGTGCGAGCCGCGGCCGAAGAGCTGGCACGGAAGGTGGAGGGCGCGACGCTCTCCGTGGGCGAACAGCGCGCGTGCGAGGCCGAACTTTCCGAGCTCAGGTTGGCCTGGAAACGCAACCCGAGTGCGTTCCCGCCCGACTTGCTTTCGATGTTGAAAAGAATCGCGAGTGGTCTGGCAGCTGGCGCCGTGGCGCATAAACACAGCGATCCAGCTGCCGTTTTGAAGGAATGCTTCGGCTACGACGCTTTTCGGCCGGGGCAGCGAGAAATCATCGATACCGTCTTGAGTGGCCGGGACTGCATCGGCGTGATGCCCACCGGCGCCGGTAAGTCGATCACCTACCAGATCCCCGCTCGCATCTTGGGGGGCCTGACGCTGGTGATCTCGCCGCTGATCGCGCTGATGAAAGATCAGGTCGATGCCATGACGGAAGTCGGCGTCCGGGCGACGTATCTGAATTCCTCGCTATCCCCGGAGGAGCGGAGGGCCCGCGTCTCCGAGCTGCGGGCGGGCCGCTACGAGCTTCTGTATTGCGCCCCCGAAGGGCTCGAGGCATCGGTCGGGCGAGCGCTCGGCGAGCTGAAACTGAACCTGATTGCGGTAGACGAAGCGCACTGCATCAGCCACTGGGGACATGACTTTCGCCCCGCCTACCGCACCCTTTCTGGGCTGAAGCAGCGCTTCCCACAGGTCCCCGTGCTGGCGCTGACGGCGACGGCCACGCCGCAGGTGACGGCAGACATAGTCCAGCAGTTGGGCATGCGTTCGCCCGCACGCTATCGAGGCTCGTTCTTCCGCAAGAACCTACGTTTGCACGCATACGCCAAGGGGGACGCGCTCGGTTGCACCGCGAATGAAGCTGCTCTGGCCGTGGCGCAGCGCCGCCCCGGACAGAGCGGCATCGTGTACTGTTTGTCGCGAAAAACGGTCGAGAGCACGGCGGAATTTCTGAAGAAACACGGCGTACGGGCCGGCCACTATCATGCCGGCCTCGATGCCGACATGCGCTCCAGAGTGCAAGACGCATTTCAGAACGACGAAATCGACGTAGTGGTCGCGACCATCGCCTTTGGCATGGGCATCGACAAGTCCAACGTGCGCTTCGTGGTGCACCACGACATGCCGCGCTCGGTAGAAGGCTATTATCAGGAACTCGGCCGCGCTGGGCGCGACGGTTTGGAGAGCGACTGCGTGCTCCTCTATTCGTGGTCCGAAGTCAAAGCCTACGATCGCTTTGCGGATGCCAGCGACGACGATGCCCAAGCCGAGCGTACGCGCGCGCAAGCTCGTGAGGTGTTCCGCATGGCCGAGGCGCGCGCCTGCCGGCACGCGCAGCTCGCCCGCTATTTCGGGGAGGATCTCGCGGACTGCGGTTCGTCCTGTGATGTCTGCCAAAACTTCGAACTGTTTTCGAAGAAGCCCGCGCGGGCATCGCCGGAAGAGCGCGCGCGAGCGCGCGCGGCCCGCAAACGCGATCGGCCCGAGTCGACGCCGCCTGTGCCGCTCGATCCGGATTTGTCCCTCTTCGATCGCTTGCGCGTGTTGCGCAAGGAAATCGCGCGCGAGCGCGGCGTACCGCCGTACGTAGTGTTCTCGGATGCGACACTATTGGAGATGGCCAGCACTCGGCCGAAAAACAACGCACAAATGTTGGGCATCTCCGGCGTTGGGCCGACCAAGCTTTCGCACTACGGCGAGCGCTTTTTGAAGGCGCTCGTCGAATAGCGCAATCAAGCGCCGCGCAAGCGCACGCGGAATACGGCGCCGACTTGCGTCGGCCCCAGCGTCACCGCTCCACCCATGCGGCCCACCGCATGATGCACCAGCACCAGACCCAGACCCGTACCGCGCTCACCCTTGGTCGTAAAGAAAGGATCGAAGATGCGCTGACGCAATCCGGCAGGTACGCCCGGCCCGTTATCGCGGATGGAGATGCGCGCTTCCAGCGCAGCGCGGTAGACGCGCACCAAGATTTGCGGATTCGGCGAGTTCAGTGTGGCGTCCAGGGCGTTCTGCAGCAGATTCACGATCACCTGTTCGAGCAGCGCGGCGTTGGCGAAGCCACGCACCTGTCGATCCCCGGCGAGTTCGATGCGCACATGGGGCGAGCGCGACGCGCCCACCGCGCGCTCCGCGCATTCCCACAGCGAAAGCCGCGAGAGCTCTGGTGCCGTTCCGCGAACCAGGGAAGTGACCGCGCTCATCACGTCGCGAATACGGCGCAAGGCGATGGCCACGTCGTCCACGGCAGCTACGCGCTCGTCTTCACTCAGGCGGCGCGCCAGCTCCGGCTCGCGAAGACACTCCACGCTGGCCAAAGCGGCAGCCAGCGGGTTTTGGATCTCGTGCCCGATGGTGGCCAACACCGACTCGAGGATCGTAGCCGGGACGCTGCCGCGTTCCTGATCGAAGACGTGCCTCGGCTGGCGCAGGATCTCGTCCTGAGCTCGGAAGCGACGCATGCAAAGCAGCAGGTCGCCACTGTCGAGTGGCCCGCGCAGCGTAAGCGCTGCCCCCGCGCGCAGCGCAGGCCCTTCCGCTTCGGTGGAGCCGAGCAGCGCCAGCACTTGCATCACTGGGTCGGGTGCATTGATGCGACCGAGCAGCTCCAATGCTCCAGGCAGCGCGGTCTCGATCAACGCGAAGCGCGGAAGGAACGCCAAATTTGCCACTTGCGTTGGGTCCGAAACCACGACCGGGGAAAAGCCGGCGGTTTCGAGCTCAGCGAGTGCGGGTCTCAGACCCTCCGGGCAGCCCACCACGACGAGAATCGCCGATTCGAACAGCCTGAAGACAATGCTGTCGGTTTCGTCGGCGGCAAATTCCAGCCGCGCGTCGTGCAAAGCAGGCGGTGGGCGCGAGCGTGCTATCGTCACTTCCAGCGGGCGGTTCATGTCGTACGCACGGAGCGCAATCCTGATGAACGGCTCGTGGGCCACCGGTTTAAGGGCGTTCGCGTTGGATCAGCCGCGCCAGTTCGGCCGCATACAATGCAGGGTCGAGTGGGAGTTCTACGGTTTGCTTGATTATGCTCGAGTAAATCATGGCATTCGCCAACTCGACACTGGCCAAGCCTTCAATGGCGGGTGCCACCAGGGCTTCACCCTCGAGTATTGCATCGACGAAGTTCTGGATCATGCCGGTGAGCGGTCTCGGGCCGTGCGCGAGCGGAATGTCTTCGGTCGCCGCGTTGGCCGTCGACACACGAACTGGGCCGGTGCGAAGAAGTTCGAGCGTAGAGGTAGGGTTCCGAGTGACCTTCAGTCCGTGCGGCTCGACGATCACCCGAGCGCGATCTCCCGTGACTTCCAGTCGGTTGCTGCCGGGAGCCTCGCCCGTGGATGCAATGAACACCCCGTTCGCGCCCGAATCGTACTCGAGGTAGGCAGTGACCTGATCTTCGACCGCGATCTCGTGCATACGTCCGAAGCCGCAGAAGGCATGTACTCGCGCTGGCATGCCGAACAGCCATTGCCATAAATCCAAGCTGTGCGGGCACTGATTGAGCAGCAGGCCGCCGCCTTCACCGCGCCAAGTGGCGCGCCAGGGACTGCTCCGATAGTAGGCGTCGGTGCGAAGACAATCGGTGATCACCCAATGTACACGCCGTACCAGGCCGAGTTCGCCGCTTTCGATCAGTGCTCGCAGTCGAAGGAAGCGAGGATCGGTGCGCAGTACCAACATTTCAGCGAATTGCTGGCTCGGTTTGGGCCGACGTTCATAAGCGGCGATCATCCGTAGCGCGTCCGCCTTGTGCACGGCCAAGGGCTTTTCGACCAACACGTGCAGGCCGGATGCCAACGCTTCGATCGAAAGCGGGGTGTGCTCGTAGTGGGGCGTCGCAATCAGGACCGCGTCTGCCAAGCCTTTGGCCAAAAGGTCGCGTTGAGTGTCGAAACCCGGCACACCCGGAAAGCGAGCGAGCGCCTCGGGGCTGGAGTCGCAAACGGCGGTGAGTGTCGCCCCGCGCACGTTCCCCTGCATCAGCTCGCGGGCATGGGAGGCTCCCACGCTGCCCACTCCGATGACGGCGACGCGCAACGGAGCGCGGCCATCGACCGTCGAAACGGAAACCGCTCGGGTCACGGCTTGGCCAACACCACGACGTACTCGGTTTGGGGAAATTCGGCGCGGGTCAGGGCCTCAAGGCGTTCTTGCAGCACCTTCGAGTCACCATCGGGCAGTTGCTGGAACCGGATGGTGACGGTCGTCGAGCCGTAGGCGGAGCGTACGTTCACACTTGCCTTGCTGCCAATCTCGTCTTGAATGCGGTTGCGCAGCCGCTCGAGCGGCGCAACATCTCGGTGAAACCCGCATCCAAGCAGCAACACGCCCAATACCGACCAGAAACTGCCGGGGGAATTGCGGGTGATTCCGAGCAAGCGACGCACTTCGGCATCTACTACCATTCGCCAGCCGGCGACAAAGGGCAGAGCATCTACACTTGCAAAAGCGGGCCCGAAGCCCGATGACCAGGAACCACATGGAGAGCTTCGATTATGTCGTGATTGGGGGTGGCAGCGGCGGCCTTGCGTCGGCACGGCGCGCGGCGGAGTACGGAGCCCGGGTCGCCTTGGTCGAAGCCGGGGAGCTCGGCGGTACCTGCGTAAACTTGGGTTGCGTGCCCAAAAAGGTGATGTGGAACGCCGCCGAGCTCGCGGACGCATTGCGCAGCGCCCCGGGCTACGGCTTCGACGTCGAGCTGCGCGGCCATGACTTCCTCGGTCTGCGCGAGCGCCGCGAAGCCTACATCGCACGTATGCGCGCCAATTACGAAAAGAACTTGGCCAAGGACCGCGTGGAGGTGATTCGCGGCTACGGCGTGCTTGCCGGAACGAATCGGGTGCAAGTCGGTGGTCGGCTGCTCGGCGCAAACCACGTACTGCTCGCTACCGGCGGCGCGCCGACGATTCCGGACATCCCAGGTGCCGAACTCGGAGTGAGTTCGGATGGCTTCTTCGCCTTGACCGCCCTACCGCGCAGCGCGTTGATCGTCGGCGCGGGCTACATCGCGGTCGAGCTCGCCGGCGTGCTCCGTAGCCTTGGCAGCGAAGTCACGCTGGC
>Ga0302321_100002938_pt1 | contig 14630 bp, 10 predicted proteins | sample Fen_T0_1_FD_202505 | JGI IMG/M metagenome (GOLD analysis project Ga0302321, IMG submission 202505) | Peat permafrost microbial communities from Stordalen Mire near Abisko, Sweden - Fen_T0_1 | ecosystem: Environmental > Terrestrial > Soil > Wetlands > Permafrost | place: Sweden: Abisko...
ATCTCTTAATTCCTGGAGATAACGATAGCTAACACTTAATCCGGAATCATCAACCAAAACGTGGACTTTGACACCTGCCTTGGCGCGCTCGATCAAGGCATTTTTAAGTTCAATGGTAAAGGGGTCTTCGGTCCAGATGTAATATAAAAGGTGAATTGAAGAATGAGCACTGCGAATATCTTCAAGTAAGCGCGTATATTTCTCCTTCACATCCTGCAGAATTTCCACCCGGTTATAACCGGTTAACACAGATTGCGAATTGTGAGTTAGGAGGTATACCAATTTGCTGCGATAAGAATTGGGTTTCTCAAGCTTGATCTTTTCTGCATATTCGTATTGAGCATCCATCAGTGGCTGAATGATCAACCCGTTGGGCGTGGATAAACCGCCAATACGTGCGAGTTTTGTCTCATTTCTAAACGCTTTATACCCGCGGCCAAAGAGGACATAGATAAACAAACCGATCACGGGAAAACCAAGCGTCAAAAACATCCAGGCAAAGGCGGACTGAGGTGTGCGGTTATCCAACAAGATGATCATTACTACTATCACCGCGTATAAGCCCAAAACCAACCAGAAAATTTGTGCCGGCATAAAAGTGATTGCAGAAAGAACTATCGTCATCTTGATTGAATAAAAGAAAAGTTTACTATGAGTTATTTGGCTATTGTCTTAAAACCATCAAAACGACCAACGACTTTTCAGTAGTATGTTTTTCAAAATAGCTTGGTACATTGTTCGTTTTCAAATCATTTTCTCCACTTATATTTCTACAAAAAGACGGTAACATCAAAAACAATTTATCGCCTACTCAAGTATGCGTTAAACCTTCCCTCGCCGCATCCATCAACAGAGGGATACAGGCCTCCGCCACTTGGCGGAGGCGAAAAGCATACGCCCACTCACCAATTGCGGTATGATCCAAAGACCATACTGCAATTGTTCATTCAAGAGCAAGGTCACTCTGTTGACCCAAGTTTGAAAGACCCCCGCTATATTATCAAGCTGCAAATATGTATAAGGTGAAAAGCATAATTATGTCATCTTTCTCATAATAATCTTATTCGTTTCGATGGCCCTTATTACCGTGTCTTAATTAGAAAACAAGTTCTGGAGGAAGTATGAAACGTATTCTCATTTTGATCGCAGATTATGGATATGGACATCACAGCGCAGCCATTGCGATCTCGGAGGCGCTGCAGGAAACTTATGGACAGGAATGTGTGGTGGAAATTGTTAACCCACTGGATGATGAGCGCGCGCCGGCAATTTTACGAGATGAACAGGTAAATTACGATAGAATAATTCGAGATATGCCGGATTTATACAAACTGGGATATCAAGTTAGTGATAGCTCGGCGGCAAGCAGCCTAATCGAGAGCGCGATGACACTCTTGTTGTTCAACCTTTTACGCGATGTCGTCCATCAGCATCAACCGGATGTCATCATTTGCACCTATCCACTCTATCCAGCTATTCTATCGGCAATATTTAGCAGCGAGAATCGTCACATTCCAATAATTACTGTTGTGACTGACCTGGCTACAGTACATAATTTGTGGTTCTCCCCACGCGCGGATTTGTGCCTGGTGCCCACTCAAACCGTATATGATTTGGCAGTTGAAGCCGGTCTCGCTCCTAAAGAAGTTAAGATAACCGGCATCCCAGTCCATCCTGAGCTGGCAAAAGGGAAACAGGATCAAGCCGCCATCCGCTTAAAGCTTGGATGGAACCCGGATCTGTTTACAGTACTCGCTATCGGCAGTAAGCGTGTCGAGAATTTATACGAATCGCTGCACGCCCTGAATCATTCTGGACTGCCGTTGCAGCTAGTCGTCGTCGCGGGAGGAGATGATGATTTGTATCATCGGTTTCAACAAGCAGAATGGCACCAGAAAACGCATTTATATAATTTTGTTACCAATATGGCAACTTTAATGAGAGCCGCAGATTGCGTAATGGGCAAGGCAGGCGGGTTGACTGTAACTGAAGCCCTGGCGTGTGGACTGCCCATCATCTTAATCAATGTCATTCCTGGGCAGGAAACCGGTAATGCTGATTATGTCGTCAATGGAAACGCAGGAGATCTCGCCCGGGATCCGATGGAAGTTCTCGAGATAATGTGTCATTGGTTGATAAAAGAGGGTGAACTCTATGAAGCGCGGAGTCTAAATGCCCGCAGCTTGGGGCGACCACGGGCAGCTTACGATATTGCGGAATTGGTCTGGTCCGCGGCTAACCACATCGATCAAGATCTCCCTTAACACACTATGTCCCACTCATGATTAGTGTAGTAAGGGAGATGATAAGTATCTAATCTGCAGTGAATAAAACTCCAGGATAGTAAAATCTAAATATGTTACTAGGCTTGCCAAGCCTCAGATTATGGCCAATTGATTGTTTTCTTGCCGAAGCTTGCATATCGTTGTGTTAATAACTGAAGGCACGCTTGACTTTATTTGGGTGAATTAGATAAGCTCCCAACGGAAATGCCCGCCACCCCTTTCAGTAAAAATATCCACCAGCTTTTACACCCGATGTGATTGGAGTTGATCATTTCACAGTCACATTTATTGTCATACTGCAAAGGGTCCCGCCGCCAGCGACGAGTGCCCAATTGGTATTGTATACACCCGGGTCGTTGGGAGCCAGCATGTTCACAATGATTTTTCCACTCTCTCCATCTTTGATGGTGGTCGTCAAATCATAAAGATCTTTCTTTTGCATGTTCGTTCCACTGACAAAGCTATAGTCCACAGAATCCGAACTCCAATCTTTGCCACTGGTATTCTTCACAGTCCAGACTGCATTGAAATTACTGCGAACTTTAACTGAGTTGATCGGGTCAACAACTGTTACCATACAAGCGTTTGCTGAAGGTTGCGTGGTGACAGTCGGGTTGACCACTCCCGCTTGTGTTGAGATTGCGACCCAAATGGCTTGACCAAAAAGCTGGCTTTTTTCATTTTGAATCTGCCAAAAGCCTTGATAGGTTAATGGCTCTTTGGGAGCGATCAGAGTTACACTCAAATCAACGGTCTGCCCTGGAACGACATTTGCAGGAATGTTTACAAATTGTCCGCTCATTTGCGCGTTTGTAAGATTTCCGTAAGCGTATACCAATTTATAGTTTGGTGTCCAAGTGCAGGTTCCAGTGTTTTGCACCCGCCAGGTTTTAACAAATCCTTCTCCCGGATTAACAAAGGGTGGGCTTTTCATATTATTATCGCCGTAGCTTATGTCGGCGACAAATTTCATTCCGTCCACGCACGCGAGCGGATCAGCCGTCACAGCAGGAGAAACCGGTGTAGCAACAGACAGACTGGGCGGAATTGGAGTCGACAAAAGACCACTCACGTCGCTCTGAATATATTGTTGAATGAAGCCCTGGATCGTGCCGTCAGTGAGCATCTGATCCACGACTCTATCAATCTCTGCTTTTAAGCGCGGTGTTCCCAAGCGCATTGCAACCGCTAGATTTTGTTCCTGGAAACCGTTTCCTACGACATGCAGATTCTGTTGGGAACCATAATAATTTGCTGTCGCTGCGCCAAGAAGCACCACATCAACACGGTTTTGAATCAGGTCTCGCACAGATTCGTCGGTCTGCGTGTAACTCAATAATTTATCTGAGCCCATTAGTTTGGTGTCAACTAATAAATTTTGCGCCATCTTTTCATATACGGTACCTCGCCGCACACCCACGCGAAAACCTGCCAACTGATTAAAATTAGTAATACTTGTGACCAGCGCATCATTTCTTGCCAGTACGGCAGTTTGATTTACAAAGTAAGTTCGTGAAAATGACATCTGACTTGAGTTTTCCGGTGTAATCGCTATCGCCGCAACGGCAAAATCAATTTGATTGATCTGTAATGCGCCGGGAAGTCCCTGAAAAGCATAATTCTGAATTTCAACCGGGATTTGCAGGCGCCGCCCAATTTCCTCGATCAACGCAATATCAAAACCAACAACTTTAAAATTAGGATCGACTGAAGTAAAAGGCGGGTAATCCCAGGCTGTACCCACTACGATTTTTTTATTTTGCATAATGCGGTCCCAAACATCATCACTCTGTAATACGGCGCTTGTTGGGCTCACCGCAAGGATTGCAGTCGGCGTGGAATTTAAGTTTGCACTGGGTATCGTGCAGGATACAAGAATCATGCTCATGATCACCAAAGTTGGTAAAGTTTTTAGAAATAGCGATTTCATACGATCTCCTCTTAACAAAATATTATGCCGGGTTAGGCTTTAGTTTCTTTTTAAACTAAAGGAATGGGATTCGAACAAACAGCAGGTAAATTCACCGGCCATCAAGACCAGCGTCTATTCACAGGAAAGGTCGGCAAAGACTCGACTTGCTGCTTATTAAGATTCAAGAACACTGTATCCTCTCGAGTCTCGCCTAGCGCCGAAAGCGGAATGATCACATCTTTCTTTCCCCATAGATGTCCTTCACGCATGACTAAATAAGTAATATGACCGTTCTCCGGGTTGACTACGAATTCATCAACGCGACCCACATAACCATCTGTTGCCTCAACAGAAGTACCGCGGTGAACAGCAAGTTCTCCCGCTGGGATTTGTTTATGCTCCTTCGTTACGGGCACCATGATTTCAGAAGTAACATAAGGCACATAATAATATGATCCCATTCCCGATATTCCACCATGATAGCCTGCATAATCAAGCACTTTCTCCTGGACGAATTCCGTTTGAATAAACGGTTTCATCTTCTCTAAATCAGCTTTACTGCAACGTAAACGAATCGTATCGGCTATTGTTTCAACAACCAAATCAACGGGCACTAGATATTCTGTATTGGGAGAAGCATCCTGCTTAACGACCAAATATGTCACTTGGTCAGTCACGGGGTCGATCAGTATATACATTGAGCGTCCATAGACGCCGTCTTTACATTCAACTGGCGCGTTTAAAGGAATTTCCATTTTACGTCTCCATAAAAAATGTTTGGCGTCAACATTACAGCATTCGCTTCGTCCCAGCTACAATGCCAACCATGAATTCATCATACAGCCAACACTCCCCAGTCGCATCCATCGGCTGGGGAGTGTTTATCTAGTCCACTTGGGGGAGAGACTTGACGCTTTCTTGACATCCGTCTCTCTTATCTTGTCCCCAACTTGACAGACAAGTGCATACACTAAAGCTCAAATGGAGGCACAAATGAATGATTTGATTTATATCGGACTTACTCTACTATTCTTCGCCCTTACCTATGGACTCATCGTAGTCTGTGAGCGGCTTATGGAGGATAAATCATGAACGTATTGTACGTAATAACAGGCATCATCACATTGATCCTGTTTGTCTATCTTGTATTGGCTTTGCTTAAACCGGAGTGGTTCGGATGAATATCTATAGTTGGATTCAGCTTGTTTTCTACCTGGTGGTTTTGCTGGCATTGGCAAAACCGCTTGGTTCGTTTATGGCAAAAGTCTATGAGGGCAAGCCCACCTTTCTAGATCGTGTGCTGGGACCCATTGAACGGCTTATCTATCGCCTCTCAGGTGTCAAACCCGATGAGGATATGAACTGGAAGACGTACGCCATAGCAGTCATGTTATTCAATGTATTTGGTCTACTGTTGGTGTATGCGATCCAACGGCTTCAGGCTTTCCTGCCGCTTAACCCACAGGGACTTGGCGCAATCACACCTGATTCTTCATGGAATACTGCCACGAGTTTTGCAACCAATACAAACTGGCAAGGCTACGGCGGGGAAGTGACTATGAGTTACTTTTCGCAAATGATCGGCCTGACAGTGCAGAACTTTGTCTCCGCTGCAACAGGCATGGCTGTTCTGATTGCATTGATTCGTGGCATCGTGAGACACACTTCCAAGGGTATCGGCAACTTTTGGGTGGATTTGACCCGTACAACCCTCTATATTTTGATCCCGCTTTCCTTTGTGGTGGCCCTTGCGCTCGTTTCACAGGGTGTAGTTCAAACGTTCAGTCCGTATAAGACCGTGGCTTTGCTTCAACCCACGACTGATGCAAATGGCAAGGCCGTGACCGAACAGGTCCTCGCTGTCGGCCCTGCAGCTTCACAAGTTGCCATCAAACAATTGGGCACGAACGGCGGTGGATTCTTCAATGTCAACTCTGCGCATCCGTTTGAAAACTCAACACCATTTTCAAATTTTATTGAAATGTTATCCATCCTCGTGATTTCCGGCGCGCTCTGTTACACCTTCGGTGTGATGGTCGGAGACACACGTCAGGGCTGGGCAATCCTGATCACCATGACGATTATTCTGGTTGCATTTATGGGATTGGCAACCTGGGCGGAACAAAGTGGCAACCCGGCATTTACAAAACTGGATATTGATCAAACACAAACAAACCTCAATCCAGGCGGCAATATGGAAGGCAAGGAAACCCGCTTCGGTATCGTTAACTCGACGATTTGGGCAACTGTAACAACCGCTGCTTCGAATGGCTCGGTAAACTCTATGCATGATTCATTCATGCCGCTCGGTGGATTAGTACCTTTGTTCATGATTCAGCTAGGTGAGATTATTTACGGCGGCGTCGGTTCTGGTTTGTATGGAATGCTGGCATTCGTGATCGTTGCTGTGTTCATCTCTGGATTGATGGTAGGACGCACACCGGAATACCTTGGCAAAAAGATTGAAGCCTACGAAATGAAAATGGCTTCACTCATGCTGCTGATCCCAATCCTTCTGGCGAAAGTTGGCACGGCCATTGCTGTGGTAACTGCTGCTGGTCTCGCGACCATTTGGAATACCGGCGGTCCACACGGCTTTAGTGAAGTATTGTATGCGTTCTCTTCAGCGGCCAATAACAATGGTTCGGCATTTGCCGGCTTGGGTGCAAACAATCCCTTCTACAACACCGCGCTTGGTATCTGCATGTTCTTTGCCCGTTACTGGTTGATCATCCCTGCGCTGGCAATTGCAGGTTCACTGGTACAAAAGAAAAAAGTTCCTGCCAGCGCCGGAACACTGCCCACCCATACACCGCTGTTCATAGCCTGGCTAATCGGCGTCATTATGATCGTTGGCGCATTGAGCTTCATCCCCGCATTGGCATTGGGACCCATCGTCGAGCACTTGATGGTCTTCAAATAAATATATTAACCACAAAGGTGACAAAGGGTCACAAAGGAAAAGATAAAAGCATTTTCCCTTCGTGTATCTTAGTGACCCTTTGTGGTTGAAAAGAGAAAAACAATGACTATTCAAACAAAAAAACAAACCCCATATCGCCGCGAAATGTATCAACGCGCGATTGTGGAGTCCTTTATCAAACTTAACCCGCGCTTGATGGTACGCAACCCCGTCATGTTCGTCGTGGAAGTGGGAAGTGTATTAACCACAGCACTATGGATTCAGGCTCTCGCTGGAAAAGGCGAAGCCCCAGCATGGTTTATTGGAACTGTGACACTCTGGCTGTGGTTCACTATCTTGTTCGCAAATTTCTCCGAGGCTATCGCTGAAGGACGCGGCAAGGCGCAAGCCGAGTCACTGCGCAAGGCGCGCCAGGATACACCCGCGAAAAAATTGCGCGGCACTGCGTCAGATGTGCAAAACGCATTATCAAAAGTTGAAGTTGTTTCATCCACCGCGTTGCGCAAGAATGACCTCTTTCTTGTTGAGGCCGGCGATATTCTGCCAGCAGATGGCGAGATCGAAGCGGGAATTGCGTCCGTGGATGAAAGTGCCGTGACCGGTGAATCAGCTCCCGTTGTGCGTGAGGCTGGCGGTGATCGCTCCGCTGTTACGGGCGGCACACGACTCCTTTCGGACTGGCTCATCATCCGAGTCAGTGCTGACCCCGGTCAGGGATTCCTTGACCGCATGATCAGCATGGTCGAAGGCGCGAAGAGGCAGAAGACGCCGAATGAAATTGCGTTGAATATTTTGCTTGCTGGTTTCACGATTATCTTTTTGGTCGTGTGTGCCACGCTATTGCCTTATTCACTATACAGTGTAAATGCAGCAGGCAAAGGAACCGCGATTACGATAACTGTTTTAGTTGCATTACTTGTATGTTTGATCCCGACCACAATTGGCGGATTGCTTTCCGCTATCGGCATCGCCGGCATGGACCGCATGATTCAACGCAACGTGATCGCCATGTCTGGCCGCGCGGTGGAAGCTGCTGGCGATGTGGATGTGTTGCTGCTCGATAAGACTGGCACGATTACGCTCGGAAACCGTCAGGCTGTGGAATTTATTCCGGTGAATGGTGTGGATGTAAAAGAATTAGCAGAAGCCGCGCAGCTTGCTTCACTGGCAGATGAAACTCCCGAAGGCCGTTCGATTGTTATTCTCGCCAAGGAACAGTTCGGCTTGCGCGGAAGGACGATGGGCGCTAGCGATGAAGCACCCCAGGGAATGCACTTCGTCCCTTTTACTGCGCAGACACGCATGAGTGGAGTCAACTTCGATGACACAACCATCCGCAAGGGTGCGCCTGATACGATGATTGAATTAATTCAATCGAATGGAAATAAAGCTCCATCTGATCTGAAACCTGCCGTCGATAACATTGCGCGTATGGGCGGTACGCCGCTGGTAGTGTCGAAAAATAATAAAGCACTTGGCGTGATCCACTTGAAGGACATCGTCAAAGGCGGAATCAAGGAACGCTTCGCACAACTGCGCAAGATGGGCATCAAGACTGTGATGATTACCGGAGACAATCCACTGACAGCTGCTGCGATTGCTGCCGAAGCCGGCGTGGATGATTTTCTCGCGCAAGCTACGCCGGAAACAAAATTGAAATTGATTCGCGAATATCAAACGGGCGGACGATTGGTTGCCATGACCGGCGACGGCACAAACGATGCGCCTGCATTGGCACAGGCTGATGTTGCTGTTGCTATGAATACAGGCACGCAACCCGCACGCGAAGCGGCAAACATGGTAGACCTCGATAGCAACCCAACCAAACTACTTGAGATTGTGGAGATCGGCAAGCAACTCTTGATGACGCGCGGTGCATTAACCACGTTCAGCATAGCCAATGATGTGGCGAAATACTTTGCCATCATTCCTGCCGCATTTGCATCCACGTATCCAGTGTTAACCACGTTGAACTTTATGCATCTTGCTACGTCTGAAAGCGCAATTTTATCCGCAGTGATCTTCAATGCGCTCATCATCATTGCATTGATCCCGTTGGCATTACGCGGCGTGCCCTATCGCGCAGTCGGCGCGGCGCAACTCCTGCGCGATAACCTATTGATCTACGGCGTCGGCGGCTTGATCGCCCCGTTCATCGGTATTAAGTTGATTGACATGCTCCTGGTTGTGTTGCATCTAGTCTAAGGAAGTTGGCCATGTCTACCAATTATGCTCGTCCCAAATGGTGGCAGGTTTACCTCACTCTCCCGCTATTGATCGCACTGTTCATGGTGGATAATCGACTCAAACTTTCCGAGCGCGGACATCAAGCAGTGCAAATCGGAATCGTCTTGTTCGTATACGGGCTTGTTCACTTATGGTTGAAAGCAAATGCAAAAGCCTTGTCGAATGCGAATCAGCTAAGCCTCCAGAAAACTGTTAATGTAATTCGAGTCCCCTCTCACTCACTGCCTGATGCAAAGAGCAATCAATACTCAATGTTCCAACTCCCCAACAGGGAGATAAAGGGTACGTTGAGCGACACATTTGAAATGGAAATCATCGATGCAGAATTTCTCCCAATGGATGAAGCCATGCAAGAATTAAACAAGGAATAAAAATGACATCACAATTACGCCCCGCGTTTTTTATGCTTTTGATTTTTACACTTATTACTGGGGTTATCTATCCCCTTGCAGTGACAGGCATCGCACAGGTTGTATTTCCCAGCCAGGCCAATGGAAGTCTCATTATGGTGAACGGGAAAGCGGTCGGCTCGGAATTGATCGGCCAGCAATTTGACGATCCCAAATATTTCTGGGGGCGCATCTCCGAGACCAGCACCTTTGCATACAATGCCTTTAATGCCGAAAACCTGACCGGTTCCTCCGGTTCGAACTTCGGCCCATTGAACCCTGCCCTCATAGAAATGGTGCAGGCACGCATTGATGCCCTGAAGGCAGCTGATCCGGGAAATACTGCGCCGATTCCCGTTGACCTTGTCACGAGTTCCGGCAGCGGGCTTGATCCGCATATTAGTATTGCCGCCGCGACGTATCAAATCCATCGTGTGGCAACAGCCCGCGGCTTGAGTGATGCACAAGTGCAAACCCTGGTAGACAAATATACCCAGGGACGTCAACTCGGCTTTTTAGGCGAGCCAACGGTGAACGTACTAAAACTCAACCTTGCATTAGAGGGTCTGAAATAACTAAAAATATAACCGCCGACTACCTGGGTAATCGGCGGTTATATTTTTGAAAGGAAGTACCTTATGAAGAACATAAAATTTACACCCAATATCTTGGTCAATAGCTTGCGGGGAATGGCAGCCGTATTTACCCTCACGATTCCCATGTGGTTGATTGGAAGAAATGTACTGGGAGAAGCTGTGATCAGCCTCCTTTATCTTGCGCCGATTGCCTGGAGTGCAAGCAAATGGGGGCAGGTGGCCGGGGTAAGTGCGGCATTGACAGCCGCCTTATGCTTTGACTTCTTGTTTATTCCACCTTTTTACACGTTTGCTGTAGGCAGCCTGGAAGGTTGGCTCGTACTGATCATATTCTTCGTGATCGCTATCGTGGTCGTGGGCCGAATTCAAGAAAGCTTATCCAAAGCGCGTGAAGCTACATTCATGTACGAGCTCAGTTCAGCACTTACCAATGCGCGTGCGCAGGATGCGGTTGCACACATCGTCGCAAGAAACATCCGTCAGTTATTTCAAGCCGCGCTGGTCAATGTTACATTTCAGCAGTCCAGCCAGACTCCACGGATCACGGCCAGTGAACCATTAGATGGCGTAGAAAAAAGTCAGCCGGATCGCATCCTGCCAATTATGAGCGCCTGGGGACTGGTCGGTGAAATTCAAATATGGCGTGGCGAATTTGGAGAACTGCCTGCTGAAGATAGTCGTATGTTTCAGAATTTTGCCTCACAAACTGCAAGAGCGTTTGAGCGAACTTCCCCCGAAGGGGAAGCAAAAAATGGCTCGACTACAAGTGTAGCGGTTTGATGACTAAACACCTTTGTGAAAAAGAAATACAATACAATTACAGAATCAAAAAATTAGGATGTGAGCATTAAGACTATTCTGCTCTTCCTGCTTGCAGCTCTTGCTGAAATCAGCGGCGCTTATCTGATCTGGCAATGGCAGCGGGCAGGTAAGCCGCTACTTTTTGTATTGCTCGGCGTAGTGATCTTATTTATTTACGCACTGATACATACCTCACAGACCTTTTCCTTCGGACGATCATTTGCAGCTTATGGCGGAGTATTTATCGCTGCTGCCACCTTATGGGGTTGGTGGGTGGATGGCAACTCGCCTGACCGCTGGGATTGGATCGGCGCAGGAGTCTGTTTGACCGGCGCTGCAATCATCGTATTCACACCCCGACCATAGAGATTCATGAGATGAGATAAAATAAATCCATGCCTAGTCAATCCGAAAAAGACCGTCCCGATCCAGATGAATTACTTAAACAAACACAAGCCGAGGAACAAGCCGCAAAACGCGGCAAGTTAAAAATTTTCCTCGGCTATGTCGCTGGCGTGGGCAAAACTTATGCCATGCTTGAGGCTGCGCATCAACGCAAAACACAAGGCATTGATATTGTTATTGGTTATGTGGAAACCCATAAACGGGCTGAGACTGAAGGGCTGGTGGAAGGCTTGGATATATTGCCGCGCAAACAGGTGGAATATCACGGTGTGGCCTTACCTGAAATGGATGTAGATGCGGTCATCAAGCGTCATCCCACGATTGTCTTGGTCGATGAATTCGCGCACACCAATGCACCAGGTTCGCGTCATCCCAAACGATATTTGGACGTAGAGGAAATTCTCGACGCGGGTATTAACGTTTACACAACTCTAAATGTCCAACATCTCGAAAGTTTAAATGATATTGTGGCACAAGTGACAGGTGTGATCGTAAAAGAGACTGTTCCTGACCGTGTGATCGACGAAGCCTCGGAAATTGAGGTCATTGATTTGCCCCCTGACGAATTACTTGCACGTTTAAATGAAGGCAAAGTTTATGTCCCTGAGCAAGCCTCACGTGCGATTGATAAATTCTTCCGCAAAGGGAATCTCACGGCCTTGCGTGAAATGTCTCTGCGGCGCGCGGCTGAGCGCGTGGACAATCAGATGCGCTCATACATGCGGACAAGCGCCATCTCCGGCCCATGGGCTGCAACGGAACGTTTGCTGGTATGCATCAGCCCGAGTCCATTGGCGGAGAAGCTTGTACGCAATACACGGCGGCTTGCAGATGAATTGAACGCCGAATGGTTTGCAGTGTATGTGGATATGACTTCGAAACCTGAAAATAATCCGGTGAACCGCGAACGCATCGGACACAACTTGCAACTGGCCGAAGAGTTGGGAGCAAGGACGCGCATATTGGCTGGGCGCTCGATCCACGAAGCTGTGTTGGAATATGCCCGCAAACATAATGTCACCAAAGTAGTGGTAGGCAAACCGTTGAAGCCGCGCTGGCAGGAACTATGGAACGGCTCCATCGTGGATCAACTCGTGTATGCCAGCGGTGACATCGATATTTATGTCATCAGCGCGGAGATCGAGCCGAACAAGAAGATCATCCCTGAAAGCTGGCAGCCGCACAGCCCGCTTGGAAAATATTTACTAAGTCTCGTTCTGGTTGGCTTATCAACCCTGCTGAGTTTTTTTGTACGTGGCAATCTCGAACCTACAAATCTGGTGATGCTTTATTTGGTATCTGTTGTGATAGCCGCCGTTTACCTTGGGCGCGGTCCATCGCTTCTAGCGGCAATCACAAGCGTATTGGCTTTTGACTTTTTTCTTGTGCCGCCCTATTTCACTTTTGCCGTCAGCGACACGCAATATATCATTACATTTATTGTGCTGTTCGTAATCAGTCTGGTGATCAGTTCGCTCGCCGCGCGAGGGCGTGAACAAGGGGAGGCTGCTATCCAGCGCGAAAAGCAGACAGCAGCTCTGTACGATCTCAGCAAAGACCTGACCTCTGCGGCCGATTTGCTTCAGGTTGCGAACATTATCATTTCACAGATCGGCAAAGCGTTCGGGCGCGATGTTGTCATCTTCCTTCCGGATAATCAACAATTACAAATCTTTGCAAGCTCTCCTAATTATCAGCCCGATCAAAATGAACTGGCGGTTGCAGCCTGGGCCTATGAACATAATCAGCCAGCCGGCCGCGGCACCGATACACTTCCTGCTGCATCTTTACGCTGCCATCCCTTGAAAACTTCAAATGGCACAGTCGGCGTACTTGGAGTTCGCTCAAAGGAACTAACGAACTTCCTTTCACCAGAACAAAGACTCACTCTTGCAGCATTTGCAAATCAATCTGCGTTGGCACTTGAACGTGCCAACCTTTCCGAGCAGGCCCGCCAGGCCGAGCTGTTGCGCGCCACCGAAACTCTACAAACTGCCTTGCTCAATTCCATTTCGCATGATCTTCGCACACCGCTGGTTTCCATCACAGGCGCATTAAGTGCGCTGGATGAAGATAATGGCACACTCAATGAGTCTGCGAGGCGGGCCTTGATCGAAAACGCGCGCGGCGAAGCTGATCGACTTAATCGTCTCGTGGGCAATCTGCTTAACATGACCCGCATTGAAAGCGGCGCAATTAAACTTCGGCTTGAGTCAGAAGATATTCAGGACGTAATCGGCACAGCGCTTGATCAACTTGGCCCACGCATTGCCAATCATAAGATACAGGTGAATGTTCCTGCCGGCTTTCCTCTCGTGCCCATGGATTTTACACTTGTCGCGCAGGTCCTCGTAAATATTTTTGAAAACGCTGTAAAATATTCATCTCCAGATTCAACGATCGAGGCTTCTGCTGAATTACTCGACGAAAAGATTCGCATCAAGATCGCGGACCGCGGCACTGGCATTCCGTCCGAAGACCTGACTCGCATCTTCGACAAATTCTACCGAGTCCAACGCCCGGAGAATGTCAGTGGAACCGGGCTGGGTTTATCCATCAGCAAAGGAATTATCGAAGCACATCATGGTAATATTTATGCAAATGCCCGTGAAGGCGGCGGAACAATCATCACCATTGAATTACCATTAATTAACACAGGATAAACAACGATCATGGAAACAGGTCAGCGGGTTTTGGTCGTAGATGATGAAACTTCCATCAGGCGCTACCTGCGCGCTGCATTAACCGCGCAAGGCCTAAATGTTTACGAAGCCGCCGATGGACAGGAAGCCTTGAACGCAGTCCTTGCTCATCGTCCTGATCTCATCATTCTTGATCTTGGCTTGCCGGATATTGATGGCATTGAAGTCACGCGCCGTCTGCGCGAATGGTCACAGACACCCATCATTATTCTCTCCGTGCGCGAAGCCGAACAGGATAAAATCGCTGCCCTTGATGCAGGCGCGGATGACTACCTCACTAAACCGTTCGGCACCGGCGAATTACTGGCGCGCATGCGCGTTGTTCAACGTAGGCAGAATACCGGCGCAAATGAACCGATCTTTACTAGCG
>Ga0302321_100002940_pt1 | contig 14627 bp, 15 predicted proteins | sample Fen_T0_1_FD_202505 | JGI IMG/M metagenome (GOLD analysis project Ga0302321, IMG submission 202505) | Peat permafrost microbial communities from Stordalen Mire near Abisko, Sweden - Fen_T0_1 | ecosystem: Environmental > Terrestrial > Soil > Wetlands > Permafrost | place: Sweden: Abisko...
CTTGCGCAGTCGTGGGGCCAGCGCGGCCCCGGCGAGCACGCCGGCCTGGGCCATCAACCCCGCCGCGCCCACGAACCAGAGCGGGATGTCCCCGGCCTTGAACGCGAAGGCCAGCACCAACAGCAGCAGGCCGACCGCAGCCCGGACCAGCCCCATCGCCGAAGCGGCCAGGCGGATGCCGGCGCTCTTGAGCTCGAGCTTCTCGGCGGCCCCCGGCGGCTCGGTGGCCACGACCACCTTGGGCAGCATGGTGGCGAACCCCGCGCCGACGCCGAACACGATGGCCGCCAACCCGACGGTGAGCTGCGGGCCCAGCGTGTCGCCTCCGAGCTTGAGCAGGATGCCCCCCGGGACGGCGGCCACCACCGCCGCCACGCCGCTCAGCAGGCTCAGCTTCGAGTTGGCCTCGACCAGCTCCTGGTCGCTGTTCACGGTGGTGGGCACCACCGCGGCCCTCGAGATCATGTAGGCCTTGGCCGAGACCAGCATGAGGAAGGCCTCGAAGTAGAACGCCACGTGGGACAGGTCGCGGACGATCGCCACGCACAGCAGCGCACGAAAGACCATCGACCCGATGATCATCCAGCGCCGCCCACCCTTCAGGCGGTCGATGACCGGCCCGATCAGCGGTGCCGCCACCGCGAACGGCGCGAACGTCAACAACAGGTAGAGCCCGACCTTCCACTGGGCCTGGCCGAGCGGCACGGCGAAGAACACCGAACCGGCCAGCCCGACCGTGAACAGCGCGTCACCGGCCACCGAGAACGCATGGGTGCGCGCCAGACGGGTGAACGGTGGAGCGGTGTAGGGGCGCCGAGGGTCCCGAGCAGGTTGCTGCGGGAAGGCGGCGGTCATCGCGCCAATGCTAGGGGTACCGGTCCGATCAGGACCTCGGGCTCTCGTACTTGTAGCCGAGCCCCCGGATCGTGACGATGCGAGACGGTACGGCCGGGTCGATCTCGACCTTCGAGCGCAGCCGCTTGATGTGCACGTCGAGCGTCTTGGTGTCACCCACGTAGTCGGCCCCCCAGACCCGGTCGATGAGCGTCTCTCGGGTCAGCACCCGGCCGGCGTTCTCGAGCAGCAGCGCGAGCAGCTCGAACTCCTTGAGCGGCAGGCGGGTCTCGGTGCCCCGGATGAACACCTCGTGGCGCTCGTGGTCGACCCGCACGTCGCCGACCTCGACCACCTCGTCGAGCAGGACCGGCGGCCCGGTCGGCGTCTCGTCGTTCGACCGGCGGCGGAGCACCGCCCGCATCCGGGCGACCAGCTCTCGCAGCCGATAGGGCTTGGTGACGTAGTCGTCGGCGCCCACCTCGAGCCCGACGACGGTGTCGATCTCGGCCCCCTTCGCCGTCACCATGATGATCGGCACGCTCGAGCGCGACCGCAGCTCCCGGCACACATCGAGCCCAGACACCTTCGGCAGCATCACGTCGAGCAGCACCAGGTCGGGCTGCACGTCGTCGAACATGTCCAGGGCCTCGGCCCCGTCCCGCGCCACGCTCACCTTGAACCCCTCGCGCGTCAGGCCGAGCGTCAGCGCATCGATGAACGAGTCCTCGTCCTCGACGACCAGCACGGATGTGGAGGGGGTCATGTGACTTCCTTCTCTGTTGGACACGGTCAGGCTCTAGTGGACACGGTCAGGTTCGCTTGTTCGGCACGACCAGGCTGAACGTCGAGCCCTCCCCGAGACGGGAGTCGACGCGCACCTCGCCGTCGTGGTTGGTGGCGACGTGGCGGACGATGGCCAGGCCGAGGCCTGTGCCGCCGGTCGTGCGGCTGCGGGCCTGGTCGACCCGGTAGAACCGCTCGAAGACCCGCTCGAGGTCCGCCTTGGGGATGCCGATGCCGTGGTCCTGCACCTGGAGCACCACGTTCGAACCCTCGGCGATGGCCCGCACCTCGACCTCATCACCCTCGTCGGAGTACTTCACCGCGTTGTCGAGCAGGTTGTAGAGCGCCGACACGAGCTGGCGCCGGTCTCCCACGATGGCCAGCTCATCCACCTCCTCGACGGCGACCTCGATGCCCGCCTGCTCGGCCGCCGGACGGATCCGCTCGACCGCGTCGGCGACCAGCAGACCCGTCGACACCGGCTCGTGGGCGGCGATCTCCTCCCCCTCGATGCGGCTCAGCACCAGCAGGTCCTCGATCGTGCGGTCGAGGCGGAAGGCCTCGTTCACGATGCGCTCGGCCAGCCGGCTGGCGACCTGGCGATCGTCCTCGGCCAGCAGCGTCTCGGCCAGCAGTCCCATGGCCCCCACCGGGGTCTTGAGCTCATGGCTGATGTTGGCGACGAAGTCTCGCCGGGTGGCTTCGAGCCGCCGCCGCTCGGAGATGTCGTCGACGACCACGAGGGCGCCGTCGGGCAGCGGCGTCGCCGCGATCACGAGCGTGCGCCGCGGCGGGCCGAACAGGTCGATCGGGCGGGTGCCGGCCTGGCCGGCCAGGGCCTCGGTCAGCAGCTCGTCGATGGCCGCCTCGACCAGCGCATCGCTGTGGCGGGCGTCGGCGAAGGTGTCAGCCACCCGGTTGCGCACGACGACCCGGCCGTCGGCATCCGCGATCAGCACCGCCTGGGGGATGGCATCGAGCGCCTGGGTCAGGCGCAGGCGCGTCTCGTCGGCCCTGGCCTGCTCGGCCCGGGCGTCGAGCTCGGCCTGCTCGCCGAGGCGACGTTGCCCATCGAGGTCGGCGCGCATCCAGATGATCTTGGTCACCAGCACCACGACGGCGACGACCAGCACGCCGGCGACGACGACGACCGCCAGGGTCAAGTGCCCGGGCCATCCGCGTCGGCACCGACTCCACCGTCGGCCACCGCGCCGCCATTGCGGTTCGGGTCGCCGGCCTCGGCGTCGGGGAGCTGATCGAGCTCGGCAGCCAGGTTGGCGTCGACCCGCTCCTGACGGGCGTGCAACCGCGCCGCGCCCGTGTGCTCGGGCAGCCAACCGGTCACCATGTACTCGACCCGCACGCCGATGTTCACCGCGTGGTCGCCGATGCGCTCGTAGAAGCGTCCGATCAGGGCGAGCTGCACGGCCGCCTGCAGGTCGATGAAGCCGGCGTGATGCGATTCGAAGATCGCCTGGATGTACTCCTTGTGCAGCAGGTCGAGGCCGTCGTCCATGTCGTCGAGAGCGGCAGCCAGGCTGGCGTTGCCCTCGACGTAGGCATCGATGGCCAGGCGGAAGAGCCGGGTGGCCTCCTCGCTCATCCGCTCGATGAGCCCGCGCAGGCGGGGGTCGTACTGCACGCCGTAGATGCGTCGGGCGCCCTTGGCCACGTTCACCATCAGGTCGCCGGAGCGCTCGATCTCCGAGGTCAGGCGGATGGCGGTGATGAGCGATCGGAGGTCGATGGCCACCGGCTGCTGCAGGGCCAGCACCTGGTAGCAGCGCTCCTCGATGTCGAGCGCGAGCGTGTCGACGAAGTCATCGTCTTCGATGAGCCGCTGGGCCCCCTGGAGGTCGTTGGCCAGCAGCACGTCGGTGCCGCGGGGGATGCACTCGGTGACCAGGGCCGCGAGCCGGACGATGTCGGCCCGGATCTGGTCGAGCTCCTGGTGGAACGTGCGTCTGACCTCGCTCATGGTGCTGCCTCTCGATGCGTGGGGATCGCGGCGCGATCAGGGGACCCTCGACGGGCCCGGCGATCAGCCGAATCGACCGGTGACGTAGTTCTCGGTCCGCTCGTCGGACGGGTTCGAGAAGATCTTGTCGGTGACCTCGTACTCGACCAGCACACCGGTGCGGGTGTCGCTTGTCTCGTTGACCTCGGTGGTGAAGAAGGCGGTGCGGTCGCTGACCCGGGCGGCCTGCTGCATGTTGTGGGTCACGATCACGATCGTGTAGCGGGTCTTGAGCTCCTGCATCAGGTCCTCGATGCGGGCGGTGGCGATCGGGTCGAGCGCCGAGCACGGCTCGTCCATCAGCACGACCTCGGGCTCGACCGCCACGGCGCGGGCGATGCACAGGCGCTGCTGCTGGCCACCGGACAGACCCATGGCCGACTTCTTGAGCCGATCCTTGACCTCGTCCCACAGGGCGGCGCGCCGCAGTGCAGACTCGACGATCTCGTCCATGTCGCCGTCGAGACCGGCGATCTTGGGCCCGAACGCGATGTTGTCGTAGATCGACTTCGGGAAGGGGTTGGGCTTCTGGAAGACCATGCCGATGCGCTTGCGCACCTCGACGGGGTCGATCTTGGCGTCGTAGAGGTCGACCCCGTGGTAGCGCAGCGTGCCCTCGACCCGGCAGCCCTCGATGAGGTCGTTCATGCGGTCGAAGCAGCGCAGCATCGTGGACTTGCCACAGCCCGACGGGCCGATGAACGCGGTGATCTCGTGCTGACGGATCTGCAGGCTGGCGTCGCGGACGGCACGGAAGTTGCCGTAGTAGACGTTGAGGTCGGCCACGTCGAACACCACGGGCGCCGGGGTGGCCGCCGCTTCGGCCCGTCCGGACTCCGGCGCGGACGTCGGCTCGGGCCCGGAGACGCCCGCGGCCCGCCCGGGCGTCACCGATGTGGTGGTGGGCGCTGTCTGCTCGGCCGTCATGAACAGGACCTCCCCGGAGCGGTCGCCACGAGCGGAGGGTATCGGAAGGGCATGGGGGGTGACCTCAGGAGTGCTTGAGCGAGAAGCGGGACGAGATGATGCGGGCGATCACGGTGAGGATGAAGACGATGGCGATCAGCGTGAAGGCGGCGCCCCATGCCCGGTCCTGGGCGGCAGGGAACGGCGTCTGGGCGTTGTTGAAGATCTGCAGCGACAGGGCGCTGTTGGGCCCGTCGAACAGGTTGAGGTTGAGTCGGCGGGCCGCGCCGATGGTGAACAGCAGCGGGGCGGTCTCGCCCGCGGCCCGGGCCACGGCCAACATGATGCCGCTGACCATCCCGCCCATCGCGGCCGGGAGCACGACGGTGAGGATCGTGCGCCACTTGCGGTTGCCCAGCGCGTAGCTGCCGTTGCGCAGCTCATCGGGCACCAGGCGCAGCATCTCCTCCGAGGAGCGGATGACGATGGGAAGCATGAGGCACGCCAGCGCGAGCGATCCGCCGAATCCGTTGAGCCCGAAGGCCAGCGTGTAGGTGGTGAAGATGAACAGGCCCATCACGATCGACGGCACGCCGGTCATGACGTCGGCCATGAAGCGGATCAGCCGGGCGAGGCGACCGCGGCCGCCGTACTCGTGGAGGTAGATCGCGCCGAGGACGCCGAGCGGCACGGCCATGAGCGTGGCGCCGAGCGTGATCAGCAGGGTGCCGACGATGGCCGGGGCCATGCCGCCGCCCGCCTTGCGGCTCACCGCCGGGATGTCCCGGGTGAACCAGCCCTGGGTGAGCACCTGGGGCAGGCCCTTCTGCACCACGTAGAAGATGATGAACCCGAGCGGGATGACCGCCACCACGAACGCGCCGTACATCCAGATCGTGGCGAGGCCGTTGCGGATGCGGCGGCCGCGGCTCGTGGTCACCTCGAGCAGGAACTGCGTCGAGATCGGGTCGGCCGGCTCGCCGGCGGTGGGGCGCAGATCGATGTCGCTCATGCTCACGCCCCCTGGGTGCGGCGGTCGAGGCGGGTGACGATGCTGCGGGCCACCACGTTCACGAGGATCGTGAGCACGAACAGCACCACGCCGAGCCCGATGAGGGCCGACTTGTGCAGAGCCCCGGCCTCACCGAACTGGTTGGCGATGACCGCGGCCATGGCGTCTCCGGGGAAGAACACGTGCGACGTGATCTGTGCCGTCGACCCGATCACGAGGGCCACGGCGATGGTCTCCCCCATCGCCCGTCCGAGGCCGAGCATGACGGCGCCGGTGATGCCACCCCGACTCCACGGCAGCACGGAGTAGCGGATCATCTCCCAGCGGGTCGCCCCCATGCCGAAGGCCGCCTCGCGCTGCGAGCTCGGCACGGTGGCGATGACCTCCCGGCTGAGCGAGGTCACGATCGGCACGATCATGATGGCGAGGATCAGCCCCGCGGTCATGAAGCTCTTGCCGCTGGCCACGCCGCCGAAGATGGCCCCGAGCACGGGGATGCCGTTGGTGGCGTCGGCGACCGACTGGTACACGGGCTGGATGTTCGGGGCCAGCACGAGCACGCCCCACAGGCCGTAGACCACCGAGGGCACTGCGGCGAGCAGGTCGATCACGTAGGTGACGGGGGTGCGCAGGCGGCGGGGCGCTGCCTCGTTGGTGAACAGGGCGATGCCGATGCTCACGGGAACGGCGAACAGCAGAGCGATGAACGACGACAGCAGCGTGCCGTAGATGAAGGCCAGGGCGCCGAACTTCCCGGCCGGCGGGTCCCACACGTCGGAGGTGATGAACGAGAGGCCCTGGCTGGTGAACGCCGGCCACGCCTTGTTGGTGGTGGACCAGGCGATCAGGGCGAGGATGGCGAGGACGGTCAGGCCCGCGACGAGCGCCACCCCCCGGAAGAACGAGTCGCCGCCACCGCCGTGGCCCTCCATCTGCGACCGGATGGCAGCAGGTGGCACGGGTCCGGCGGGGGGATCGGCGAGATCGGTTGCGGAGGGTGGCGTCACGTCAGGGGTACCTGGTCGGTCTCGATGGGTGGACCGGCGATAGGTCGCCGGCCCACACCGTGTTGAGGGTCAGCTCGTGGTGATCTGGGAGAGCTGAGCGATGGCCTTCTGCTGGAGCGACGACGGCAACGAGGCGAAGTTGGCGTCGGCGGCCAGCGACTGGCCCTCCGTGAGCACGTAGTTGATCCAGCCCTTCAGCGCCGCCGCGATGCCTGCGTTGGTCTGCTTGGCGTAGACGATGATGTAGGTGCCGGCCGTGATCGGGTAGGCATCGGCCCCCGAGGCGTTCAGCGCCGAGTAGGTGAGGTTGCTCTGGATCTCCGCCGTGGCCAGCGCCGCGGTCGCCCCGTCGAGGGTGGGGGCGACGAACTTGCCGTCCTTGTTCTTGATCGAGGCGAATGCCAGCTTGCTGGCGGTGGCATCGGACAGGTCGACGTAGCCGATGGCGCCGTTGGCGGCGGTGATGGCCTGGGCGACGCCAGCGTTGCCGTTGCCGGCTTGGGTGGTGGTCGGCCAGTTGACCGTGTCGCCGGCGTCGAGCGTCCAGGTGGAGGGCGCCGCGGCCTTGAGGTACTTCGTGAAGTTCGACGTCGTGCCCGATCCGTCGGAGCGGTGGACGACCACGATGGGCGTGCTCGGCAGGGTCGCATCGGGGTTGTCGGCGGCGATGGCCGGGTCGTTCCAGGTGGTGATCTGGGCCTGGAAGATCTTGGCCAGGGTGTCGGCGCTGAGCTGCAGCTTGTCGACACCGGTCAGGTTGTAGGACACGGTGATCGGCGCGGCCACGGTCGGGAAGTAGAGGACGGTGCCGCCCTGGAACGTGGGGAGGTCGGCATCCTTGATGGTGCTGTCGGTGCCGGCCCACTGCACCACCTGGGTGGCCAGGTCGGTCTTGCCCTTGCCCGAGCCGCCTCCGCCGTAGTTGACGGTGACCCCGGAGGCCACGTCGGCGAAGCTGGCGATGGCGTCCTCGTAGAACGCCTTCGGGAACGTGGCGCCGGAGCCGTTCAGGGTGCCCGACAGCGACGCGTAGTCGTAGCTCGAGCCGGACGTGTCGCCGGTGGAGGTACCGGTCTTCGCATCGTCCTTGTTGGAACTGCAGGCGGCGCCGAACAGCGCGAGCGCGGTGAAGACGGCAACTGCGACGACGGTGCGGCGTGTGGTGAGACTCAAATCCGTGCGCTCCTCAGGTGACAGATGGGGTGCGGCGCCACGTCGGACGCCGGCGGGGTCACCCTAAGGACGGTGGGTGTCCGGACGGGGACTATCAGGTGAACGGGGGCTGAACCGCGCGCCAACGTTGGGGGCCGGCACTGCTCGCCGTCACCGTCCGTTCACCCGACGACCACCCGGCGGGCACTTCCGCGTCAGATGGAAGGCGAGCGGTGGAGCTCTCGCTGGAAGCTCTCGAGCACCGGCAGATCGCGTCGGTAGCTGAGCGTCTTGGCGGCCCGGCCGAGCGCCTGCCAGCGGATCTCGTCGACCTCGTCGTTGTGGGTGAACGAGCCGCTCCGGACGGTCATCATCCAGTAGCGCACGACCTTGGGACGACCCTTGGCGTCGTCGTAGCGGGACTCGATGAGCTCGACCCCCCGGTCACAGCGCAGACCGGTCTCCTCGCGCACCTCGCGCATGGCGGCCTGCTCGTGGGTCTCGCCCGGCTCGAGCTTGCCCTTGGGCAGGGTCCAGTCGTCGTACTTGGGTCGGTGCACCAGCAGCACCTGGACCTCGCCGTCGCGACGACGCCACACGACGCCACCCGCGGCCTGCACGGTGTCGCCGTCCGCGCTCGATCCCGAGCCCGACTTGCCCATGTCAGCGCAGACCCAACATGGCCAAGGCCCGCTCGACCTTGGGCACGCCGTCCGAGGCGCGGGCGCCGGCCTCGCGGAAGCGCTCGACCACGGCCTCGATCATCGCGGCGGGGGCATCGGCGTCGAACTCGACCTCGATCTCACGGAACGACACCTCGGCCCCGGAGGACCGCCGGTCATCGGATGCCACCATGGCCCGGGCGCTCACCCGATCGTCGTCGACCTCGGCGAGCATCGAGCCGTCCGCGGCCAGCAGGGCGAGGCGCTCCCGCACCGACACCAGCCGGGCCACCGGCGCCAGCGCCGCCCCTTCGAGATAGGGCGCCACCAGCTCGTGCACCGGCGGCGGCGGCTCGACGTCGTCGGACATGACGTCGACCTCACGCCGGGCCAGTCCGCCGGCGTGGGCCATCTCTGCCGTCGGGAACTTCACGGTCCACCGCGTGCCCTCGCCGCTGCGACGACGCACGGTGATGCCCTGGTCGAGCAGCCGCAGGTCGACGGTGTCGTGGTAGACGGCGTCGAGCCGGCGCGGCTCGAGGGGGGAGGCACCCTCGAGCGCGGGAACCAGGAAGCCGCCGTCCACGTCGAGCTTGACCTCCCGCTCGACGGTGCCGCCTGCCGCGTCGGGGCCCGGAACGCTCACGACGGCAGTCGACGGGAGAGCGCGAGCTCTTGGAGCTTGCGGTGACTGTCGATCCGGCCGCCGTGGTCGTCCTTGTGCCAGGTGCCGTCGGCGCCCAGCACCCAGGCGAGGATGTCCTCGGCGAGCTGGATGTCGATGATCTCGTCGAGCTGGGCCCGCAGGTCGGGGGCGGTCACCGGGGCCAGCGCCTCGACCCGACGATCGAGGTTGCGGGGCATCAGGTCGGCCGAGCCGATGTAGTGGACGGGCCCACCGTCGGCGCCGCCGTGCCCGAAGCGGTAGATGCGGGCGTGCTCGAGGTAGCGCCCGACGATCGAGCGGACCCGGATGTTGTCGGAGAGGCCGGGCACACCGGGCCGCAGGCAGCAGATGCCCCGGATGATGAGGTCGATCGACACCCCCGACTGCGAGGCCCGGTAGAGCAGGTCGATCAGCGCCGGGTCGACCAGGCTGTTCATCTTGAACACCAACCGGCGGTCGCCCTCGGCGGCCATCTCGTTCTCGATCAGCGCGGTGAGCCGGGGGCGGAGGTCATGGGGCGCGACGAGCAGCTTCTTGTACTTGACGTCGCGGGCGTAGCCGGTGAGGAAGTTGAACAGGTGCGTGAGGTCGGAGCCGATCTCGGGATCGCAGGTGAGCAGCCCGACGTCTTCGTAGAGCCGCGCCGTCTTGGGGTTGTAGTTGCCGGTGCCGACGTGGCAGTACAGGCGCATGCCGTCCTGCTCCTCCCGGACGACCAGCGTGGTCTTGGTGTGGATCTTGAGCCCGACCAGCCCGTAGACCACGTGGACGCCGGCCTTCTCGAGCTCACGCGCCCACTCGATGTTGTTGGCCTCGTCGAACCGGGCCTTCAGCTCGACCAGGGCGGCGACCTGCTTGCCCCGCTCGGCCGCCCGGATCAGCGAGGTGATGATCGAGCTGTCCCCCGACGTGCGATAGAGCGTCATCTTGATGGCCAGCACCTTGGGATCGACCGAGGCCTGGCGGATGAACTCCTCGACCGACGTGGCAAACGACGAGTAGGGGTGGTGCACGAGCACATCGCCCTTGCGCAGCTCGCGGAAGAAGTTGACATGCTCGTCGTCGTCGCTCGCGAGCCGGGCCTGGGTGATCGGCACCCAGACGGGATCGCGCAGCTCGGGCCGGTCGACCCCGTGCACCGACCACAGGCCACCGAGGTCGATCGGGCCGACGTGCTGGTAGACGTCGTCGCCCTCGACGTCGAGCTCACGCTCGAGCAGCTCGCGGATCTCGTCGGTCATCGACTCGTCGACCTCGAGGCGCACCGCCCGCCCGAAGCGACGACGGCGCAGCTCGAACTCGACCGCGGCGAGGAGGTCCTCGGCGTCTTCGTCCTCGAGGGTGAGATCGGCGTTGCGGGTGACCCGGAAGGGGAACTGGCCCTCGATGTCCATGCCCGGGAAGAGCGTGTCGAGATGCGCGGCGATGACCTGCTCGAGCGCCACGAACCGCTCGCCGTCGGGGGTGACCACGAACCGGGGCAGCAGCAGCGGCACCTTCACCCGGGCGAAGCGGCGGGCCCGGGTGACCGGGTCGCGCACGATGACCGCGAGGTTCAGCGAGAGGTCGGAGATGTAGGGGAACGGGTGACCCGGGTCGACGGCGAGCGGGGTGAGCACCGGGTAGATCCGCTCCTCGAAGACCTCGTCGAGGTGCTTGCGATCGTCGTCATCGAGCTCGTCCCAGCGGGAGAAGACGATGCCGTTCTCGCGCAGGCCGGGCACGATCGAGTCGGTGAAGATGGCCAGCGCCCGGGCGTTGAGGACGTCGACCTGATCGCGGATGTCGAGCAGCTGCTGAGCCGGGGTGCGCCCGTCGGGCGAGGTCGTGGCCACCGAGGCGGCGACCTGGTCCTTCAGGCCGGCGACGCGGACCTGGAAGAACTCGTCGAGGTTCTGGCTGTAGATCGCCAGGAACTTGGCCCGTTCGAGCAGCGGCACGTTGTCGTCGTCGGCGAGGGCGAGCACGCGGGCGTTGAAATCGAGCCAGGAGAGCTCACGATTCAGGTACCAGGCCGCGTCCATGGGGAGAGACTAACGGCCGGCTCCATCGGGATCGGGGCGTTCAGGCCCCGATCTCGGCCGATCAGCGCGAACGGCCGGCGTCGGCGTCGTCGGGGATGCCGAGGTCCCACTCGAGCACGAGGTTCTCGCGCTCCGCATCGCGGACCACCCGTTCGCGGTTGCGCCGGAACTGCGGATCGTGGGGCGGAAGCAGCAGCAGGCGGGCCATCACCCGGGCACGGAAGTCGTCGACCATCTGATGGTCGCCGAAGTCGGAACGGACCTCCCAGTGGGGCGCCACCGGGCCGAGGTACACGACCTTCACGTGGCCGCGGGGCGGCTGTTGCTCGGTGGCGGCATCGGTCAGGGACATCAGGACTCGCTCTCGGACGGCGGGATCCGGCTCGGACAGCAGGATCAGGCGCGCAGGTGGTCGAACCACGATGCGATCGACCGGACACGCTAACGGACCGGAGTCGGTTCGACCCACTCTGTCAGTCGCCGGAGTCGGAGCCCGGCGTCGTCGATCCCCGACTGCCGAGCTGCACCTGCAGCGACTGGACCTCGCCCTCACGCTCGATGGTCACGGTGATCTCATCGCCGGCCTGGTGCCCGCGCACGGCGGCGATGACGTCCTCGGAGCTGTTCACCGCCTGGCCGTCGATGGCGGTGATCACATCACCGATCGCCAGGCCACTCGTGCTGGCCGCCGAGCCGGGCTGGACGGTGACGATGAACGCCCCGTCGGAGGTGTGCACCCCGTACTGGGCGAGCACGTCGGGGGTCAGGGCCGACAGGTCCTTCGAGCTGACGCCGAGGAACGCCGTGTCGGGGGTGATCGTGGCCTGACCGCCCTTGATCCGGTCGATCAGCGGCTTGATCGAGTCGATGGCGATGGCGAAGCCGATGTTCTGGGCGGTGTCGATGATGGCGGTGTTGATGGCCACGACCTGGCCGTCGGCGTTCAGCAGCGGACCGCCCGAGTTGCCGGGGTTGATGGCCGCGTCGGTCTGGATGAGGTTGTCGAGGGTGATGCCCTGGGCCTGGATGCTGCGGTCGGTGGCCGAGATGATCCCCTCGGTCACGCTCGGGGGCCCACCCAGGTTGAGGGCGTTGCCGATGGCGACCACGTCGTCGCCCACCCGGACGTCGCCCGAGACGCCCAGCTCGGCTGGGGTCAGGCCGCGGGCATCGGCGATCTGGATCAGCGCGATGTCGTCGTCGGGCAGGCTGCCGACCAACGACGCCTGTTCGCTGCGACCGTCCGACAGCATGACCTCCATCGTCGTGGCCGAGGCCACCACGTGGGCGTTGGTGAGCACCAGGCCGTCCTCGGAGATGATCACGCCCGAGCCGGCCGAGCCGAACACGCCGGCGCTGCTCGTCTCCCCCGTCTGGATCGACACCACCGACGGCTGAGCCTTGCGCAGCAGGGACTGGATGTCGAGGCTTCCGCCGGACAACCGCGAGGTGCCCGAGGACCTGTCGGTGGAGGTGTGACGGTCGATGACGACGACGAACGATGCGCCCAGCACCGCGGCGACCAGGGCGCTCACGAGGGCCACCGCGACGATCGTGCGCCGGGTGACGGCGATCGGGGCCGAGCCACGGCCGGCCTCGGGCTGGGGCCGAGTGGGCAGGGCCGGCAGCGGTGCCAGTGGCGCCGGGGCCATCGGCTGGCCGAACACCGGGGGCGAGAGCGCCTGGGTCGGCGGGCTGGCCGGCGGTCCCGCAGGCGGCGGCCCGGCGAACGGGCTGAACGGCGAACCGGACGGCGGATGGGCCGGCGGGCCGGCTGGCGGGCCGAACGCGGCGGTGTCCGGCGGTGGGGTCCAGCTCGGCGGTGGAGTGGGCGGCCCGCCAGTCGGTCCCTGCGGGTGATCCACCATCGCTCCCTTCGGCTTTCGGCTCGGCCAGAATCTACGCCGGGTTGCGCTACGGCTGGCTACGGACGGTACCGTGTTCGCAACCGAGTGATCGGGTCAGAGAAGTCCGCTGGGAACTACTTCTGCCTCGGCTCCGTATAACAAGGAGACAACGGAGGCGACATGGACAACGAATGGATGGCCAGCGGCCTGTGCAGGGTCGAGCCACCCTCGAGGTTTTTCCCCAGTGACGGTGTGGGCGTAGAGATCGCCAAGCGAATCTGCGCAGACTGCCCGGTCAAGCACCCCTGCCTCGAGTACGCACTCGAGAACCGCATCGATCACGGTGTGTGGGGCGGCACGTCCGAGCGGCAACGCCGGCGAATCCTCAAGAAGCGCAAGAGCGGCGCACCTCTGCTCGTCTGACCGTTCGGCCCGTCGTGGCCCACACGGACACCCGAACGACCCTCGACCCCTTCGACCCCCGGGCGGAGGGGTCGGGTCGCGTGCTTGAACCAGCCGGCGGGGTGCCGCCAGGCGGATCAGGCCTTGGTCTCGTCCTCGTCGTGCGAGCCCTCTTTGGCGCCCTTTTCGAACTCGCTCTTGGCCGAGCCCAGCGAACGGGCCAGCTTGGGGAGCTTGGCGCCTCCGAAGATCAGCAACAAGACGATGGCGATGATGATCAGTTCCGGAGTACCTGGCATAGGCGTTGAGGGTACCCCACCCTGGTTGAGGCCCACCCGCGCGAGGCTGAGCCGATGATCGAGTGCGTGGTCAACATCAGCGAGGGTCGCCGAGGTGAGGTGGTCGAGGCCATCGCCGCGACCGCCGGCAACGACCTGCTCGACGTCCATGTCGATGCCGACCACAACCGCTCCGTGCTCACCCTGGTCGGCGAGGACTCGGTGCGCGCCGTGGCCGCCGAAGCCGTCGCCCGGCTCGACCTCGGGCCCCACGAGGGGGTCCACCCCCGCATCGGGGTGGTGGACGTGGTGCCGTTCGTGGCCCTCGATCCGACCCCGTTCAGCGAGGCGATGGCTGCCCGGGACCGCTTCGTGCGATGGGCCGCGGCCACGTTGCGGGTGCCGTGCTTCGCCTACGGTCCCGAGCGGTCGCTGCCCGAGGTGCGCCGCGCGGCGTTCACCTCGCTGGCCCCCGATGCCGGACCGGGGACGCCCCACCCCACCGCCGGGGCGATCGCGGTCGGGGCCCGGCCCGTGCTCGTGGCCTACAACCTCTGGCTGGTCGAGCCCGATCTGGCTCGGGCCCGACAGCTGGCGCGGTCGTTGCGGGGACCGGCCGTGCGAGCCCTCGGTCTGCGGGTCGGCGAGCACGTGCAGGTGTCGATGAACCTGATCGACCCGACCGTGGTCGGGCCGGCCGACGTGTACGCGAGCGTGTCGGCGTTGTCCGGGGTCGAACGGGCCGAGCTCGTCGGCCTGCTGCCCCGAGCGGTGCTCGAGGCGATCGACCCGTCAACGTGGGAGCGTCTCGACCTGGCTCAGGATCGAACGATCGAGAGCCGGCTCGAGGCGCGGGCGCGTCGGGCTTCGTGAGTCACCCACACCGGAGAGCGCCCCGGAACGGGGTGATCAGCCCGCGGCGGCGGCTCGGGCGAGGGCACGCTGGCGGCGGATGCGGCGACGCTCACGCTCGCTCATGCCTCCCCAGATGCCGAACTTCTCACCGTTGGCCAAGGCGTATTCGAGGCAGTCC
>Ga0302321_100002941_pt1 | contig 14619 bp, 11 predicted proteins | sample Fen_T0_1_FD_202505 | JGI IMG/M metagenome (GOLD analysis project Ga0302321, IMG submission 202505) | Peat permafrost microbial communities from Stordalen Mire near Abisko, Sweden - Fen_T0_1 | ecosystem: Environmental > Terrestrial > Soil > Wetlands > Permafrost | place: Sweden: Abisko...
CTCGAGCTGGTCCTTGCGGATCAGCCATACGGGTACCTCGTGATCGATGGTCAGCTCTCGCTCGCCGCCGAACATCTCTGCGGGGTCCGGCTTGAAGTTGCCGGAGTCGGCGAGGATCAACCAGTCCCGCGTCTGGCTCACCGTGTGGGTCGAGCCGCCGAAGACGATCCCATCGAGCGGCCAGTAGCGCACCTGAGTGCCGTCGGTGGGGTCGTGGCGCACCACCGCCGGCCGCATCCCGAAGGTCGGTTCGAACACGAAGTCGAGCTTCACCGACCAGAGGCAGTCCCGCTCCGGGTCGACGACCGGATGGGCGCACGACAGGAGGAACGGCATGACACCTGGCATGTCCATCGAGCCCCCGCCCCAGCTGTCGCGGTGGCCGACCTCGGCGACGAACTCGAGGGTCTCGGGGTGGAGCTCGATCGGACGGCCGGCATCCCAGGTCGTGAAGAGACGTCCTCCCCACGGAAGGGGTGCGGTGTTCGACGCGTTCGACGCGCCGAACGGCGACTGGTAGCCGGTTCCGCTCGTGGCGAACTGCTCGGGGTGGCGGTCCCACAGGCGCTTGCCGGGCGACTGGATGGACCGCGATTGCCAGGAGAAGCGTCCCGGACCCGCACCTCGGGTGCCCGGTTCGAGTGCGAGGCGGCAGATCGCGCCCCAGTCGAAGATGGCGTACTCCATGGGGGTGCATCGCTGGGGGCTGGAGAAGACCATGTCTCCGCTGATGTCGTCGGGCCACGCGCCCTCGACGAGCTCGAGCTCGAAGTCCGCGTGCGGAGCGGTCGTCAGGCTGCGCGGTGTCGACATGGTTCCTCCCGGTGGGCAGCTCCGGCCGAGCCGCACTTAACAGTGTTCACCAGGCTAGCTGATGGTGGCTTGCAGGGTCGCGAACGATCAGATCGTGCGCCCCGAACCTTCCCAATACGGGTCGCGGAGCTGGCGTTTCAGCAGCTTGCCGGTAGGGGTACGGGGAAGCTGCGTGTCGAACTCCACGCTTCGGGGAGCCTTGTACCCGGCGAGGTGCCGGCGCACGTGCGCGATGAGCTCGCTCGCCAGCTCGTCATCGGCGTCGACACCCTCCATGACCTCGACCACAGCCTTGACCTGCTCACCGAACTCGTCGTCAGGCACCCCGAAGACGGCGGCGTCGGCCACCGCCGGGTGCGTGACCAGCACTCCCTCGATCTCCGCCGGGTAGATGTTGACGCCACCACTGATGATCATGTCGATCTTGCGATCGGAGAGGAAGACGAAGCCGTCGTCGTCGACGTAGCCGATGTCACCGAGCGTGCCGTAGCCGTCGCCCGAGTGGGCCGCGGCCGTCTTCTCCGGGGCGTTGTGGTACTCGAAGTCGCTGCCCATCAGGCTCTTGAAGTAGATCTGGCCCGAGGTGTTCGGTGGGCACTCGTCGCCCGTCTCGCCGATCACCCGCAGGTCGATGGTGGCCAGCGCCTGGCCGATCGATCCGGGACGCTCGAGCCATTCGGCGCCGGCGATCATGGTGAGGAAGCCTCCCTCGGTGCCGCCGTAGTACTCCGTGACCTTCGGTCCCCACCACTCGAGCATCGAGCGCTTCACCGCCGGTGGGCATGGCGCCCCGCCGTGGTGGACGATCTCGAGCGAGGAGCCGTCGAACGCGGCCCGGACCGGGTCGGGGAGCTTCAGCATGCGCAGGAACTGGGTGGGCACGAGGTGGACGTTGGTGACCCCGTAGCGGTCGATGAGGTCGAGGGTCTCGGCCGGATCGAATCGGTGGCGCATGAGCACCGCCGACCTCCTGCCCAGCAGCGGGAACATGGCGAAGACCCACTGGGCCGAGTGGTACATCGGTCCCTCGAGCAGGGTCACCCCGTCGTTCGGGAGGCCGAGCATGTCGGTGAACCCGGCGCAGATCAGTTCGAGCATGCCGATGTCGCCGCCCGATGCTGTGAGCGCGGAGCGCACGCCCTTCGGGAAGCCGGTGGTGCCCGATGTGTAGAACATGGGGCCACCGCGCTCCTGGTCGGTCGGCTCGGCCGCGGAGCCGGAGGCAAGGACAGCCTCGTAGGCCTCGAACGGGGCGACGTCGGGCCGCGGGTCGTCGCCGATGACGATCCGCACCGGACAGGTGTCCCCCAGCCGGTCGGCGGCAGCCCGACCCACCTCGAAGAACTGGTCTTCGACGATCAGCGCGTCGGCGGCCGCGTCCTCGACCACGTAGACGAGCTCGTCCTCGACCCAGTGCCAGTTGACCGGGACGATCACCCACCCGGCATGAGCGGCGGCAACCGTGACCTCGAACGCCTCGCGGCGGTTGCCGCTCATGAGGGCGATGGTCGACCCGGTGTTGAGGCCCCGCGCTCGCAGGGCATGGATCAAGCGGTTGGCCCTCTGGTCGAACGCCGACCAGCTCGTCGACCCACGCTCGTCGATGAGGGCCGGTTCGTCACCCTTGAGCTCGGCGATAGGTCTCAGCAGCTGGGTCATCCGGTCGCTCTCCCATGGTTGTGGCGCTGATGCTGGGGCCGGTTCTAGTGCATTTGGCTGGCAGCACGCGTCGTCATGGTGATGCGGTTTCGACGCGCTGAAGCAGGTCGAGGGTCGCGATCTGGATCTGTTGCTGAGCTGATTCCCGGGTGATGGACGGGGTGCCGTCACCGGATTGGAGGCCGTAGTCACCGAAGAACGAGTGGATGCCCCCGTCGATCACGACGTACCGGGTGACGGGTGGCAGGTGAGGCTTCGCCGCCTCGATCTTGGCCGGGGTGGCCAGGCCGTCGTTGGACCCGGAGATGGAGGTGACCTGCAGCCCGGCCCGGTCGGCGATGCTCCGATTCGGGTACGAGGCCCACAACAGCAGCCCACGTACTCGAGGATCGCTGCCGCCGGCAACCGACGATGCGAGGACCCCACCCAGCGAGTGTCCGCCGATGGCCCACCTCGTGACGGTGGGGTCGGCATCCATGACCCGGTACGCACCGTTGGGGTCGAAGAAGGCGATGTTGTAGGGCAGTTTGAGGATGACGACCGGATACCCGGCGGCGGCCAGCGGCGTGAGGTTCGGCACGTAGGCACGAGGGTCGACCTTGGCTCCGGGGTAGAAGACCAGACCGACGGTGCGGGCGGTGGCGGTCGGGCGCAGTTCGATGCGGGTGGCGGAGTCGGTGACGGTGACATCTGCGCTGCCGGTCATGGCGTCGACCGCGACGCTCGAGGCCGTGAGCGGACGGAGGTACAGCAGTCCGCCGAGCAACACCAGGACACCGATGACCTCGAGCCCGTGGGCCACCCGGCGCAGCCCAGGTCGTCGCGGGTGACGGTCGTCCGAGGGAGCGCTCCGACGCACGACCAGACTCGTGGCTCCAGCCACGACGGCTGCCGCCGCGACCACCAGGAGGGTCAGGAGGTAGGCCGGGTGGGAGGCGAGGGTCGCGCTCCACGTCGTCGCCAGGATCCCGACCGCGACGAGCAGCGTCACGATCGAGAAGCCCAGCCGCCACCACCGCGGGGTGCTGCGCCGAGGCATCAGTCAGACCACCACACCATCTGCGTTGCACGGCGGACAGCGACTCGTCGAGTCGTGAGCCGTGGACCGTCTCCGACGATCGGGAGGAATGTATTCCGTCGGCATCGCGATCTCCGGGTCGGCGGCCGAAGATGTGGTTGGGACCCTCACTCGAAGGCGTCGACCGCGAGCTCTGCCCCCGGGAACTGGCGAAGCCGCCGACCGAGCTCCTGGGCCCGTCGCGCTGGATCGGAACGGCTGGCCCACGCGACGGCATCGACGAGGTCCTGGGCCGACAGGTGGTTCGGGTCGAGCACGGTGCCGGCGCCGTAGGTCTCGACGGATGCGGCCCCGGCGAACTGGTCGGTCGACAGCGGCAGGACGACCATGGGCACGCCGGCCCGCACCGACTCGGTGACCGTGTTGTTGCCGCCGTGGGTGACCACCACGTCGATCTGGTCGAGCAGTGCGACCTGGGGCAGGGACGCGGCGACCAGCGCGTCGGAAGGAAGCTCGCCGAGTGCGGATCGGGGTGTGCTGCCGTGGGCCAGCGCCAGAACCCAGTTGGCCGACCGGGCGGCGGCGACGGCGGTGCGCAGCACGTCGTCACGGGCGCCGAGGAAGGTGCCGAGCGAGACGAACACCCGGGTGCGGTCTCGTGGCAGCACCGCGATGTCGTCGACCGGACGGTCACGCGCCAGCGAACCGAGGAACGTCGCCCCATCGGGTAGGCGGCGACCGGCCGGGTGCAGCGCCTCCGGATAGTTGAAGAGGGTGGCCGACCCGGTCCGGCGGAACGCGTCGCTGATCGAGGGGCGGTGTGGTGCGCGCCGCTCGAGCAGCGTGTTGGCGGACTCGGTGAACAGCGTGGTGGCGTTCTCGCAGATCGTCCGCAGTTCGTCGAGCTCGCCGTCGCTGGGCCGGACCGTGTCAGGCCACACCGGGGGCAGTCCATACATCTCGCCTCCGACGGGCAGTGCAGTGGGATGGCCCAGCACCACCGACGTGTACGGGATGTCGAGGGCGTACAGCGCAAGGGTGGCGCCGAACGCGATGTGGTCGACCACCACGCGGTCCGGTGCCACGAGGTCGATGATGCGGCTGATCTCGTCGAGCACCCGGTCGGGCTCGAACAGCAGATCCTGCTGGCGGGCCAGGGCCTGGTAGGTCAGGACTGCCGCCGGTCCTCGGCGGGTAGCGGCGAAGAACTCTTGGAGGTGGGCGTCCTCGCCGACGACCTGTTCCTCGACTCGAATGGTTCCTGCGTTGTGACCGCGACCGAGGCGCAGCGGCTGCCACTCGAGCCCCGCCGCCGTCACCGACGGCCGCACGGCTTCTCCGGTGGCGAAGACGACCTGGTGGCCGCGGTCTCGCGCCGCGGCCGCCACCTCCAGCAGGCCGCTGGCGTGCGACGCGTAGTCGGGGGAGATGACGAGACACCTCATCGGGTCGTGCCGACCAGTTCGTTCGCCGACGTCGACTCGGCGACCACCTCCTGGTAGAGGTCGCCGAGCCGCTCGGCCATCCGGGTGACCGAAAGCTCCTGCCTCACGAACCGCCGGGAGCCAGCGGCGCGGTCGGGTACGTCGACGAGCCGGGAGGCCTCGCCGATCGCCCGTCTCAGGGCAACCACAGAAGTGGTGTCGGTGATGATGCCGGTCTCGCCCGGTTCGACGTAGGTGGGTGCTCCTCCCAGCCGGGGCGCGACCACGACCAGGCCCGACCCGAGGGCCTCGACGATGGCCAGCCCGAACTCCTCCTTCTCGCTGGCCGCCACGTAGATGCCACGTTGGGCAGCGGCATGGGCCAGCGTGTCCGCCACGCCGTCGGGGGGTATGTGACCGGCCAGCACCACTCCGGTTCCGTCGGCACCGCGCGCCCTTCGGATCAGGTCGAGGGCCAGTTCTTCGGTGGGGCTGGGATCGTCCAGGTCACCGCCGACGATGACGACGTTGAACCGGCGGCGCAGCTCGTCGCTCCCGGCCCAGGCCTCGACCAGCCGATGTGCGCCCTTCAACGGGTGGAGCCGACCGACCGTCAACAGCCATGGCAGGCAGCGGCGCTCCTCGGTGAGAGCCGAACAGATTCGATCCACGGGTGTGCTCGACCCGTTCTGCTCGCTCCGGCGGGCGAGGGCCTGATCGAGGATCCGGGTGTCGACGCCCTCGGGTATCACCGTGACCAGGTCCGGCCGCCCGCGCACATCCAGGCCGAGCAAGTCGTCGAGGTCGGTGCCGAGGTGGGGTCGCGGTAGAGCGACGACCCGATCGGCGTACACCGCGAGCCGTTCGACCATGCGAGCCCGGAACCAGAGGTGTTCGGAGGCCTCGGCCGAGCCGAACCCATCGCGGTCGAGCCGACCCCCGGCCTGACGAGATGCGATGACGGCGTGAGGATCCGGCGCGACGGTGAACACGATGCGATGGCCAAGTCGGCGGGCCACCGCCGTGGCGGCCAAGGTGCCGACGTCAGCCATGCGAACGTGCCACACGACGGGTCCCTCCAGACTGCAGGCCACCCGGGTCAGCTCTTGTTCGATCGGTATGCGGTGCTCCCATGCGTCGACCGGCGCGATGTCGGAGGAAGGGCCGTAGCGGACCCGGGCAAGCCGATGGCCCGGGGCGAGGTCCTCCTCGGGCCGCTCCCATCCGGCGGCGACGCCAACCGCGCTGATCGGGTTGGCACGCGTGATCGTCACGACCTCCCGTATCCCCGAGTCGGCGCCGAGGTGGGTTCCGAGCGATCGGAGGAGGCTGGCGATTCCGCCCGCCTCACCGGTGCCGAGTCGTGAACCGGCTGCGTCGAGGCGAGCGTGCAGGAAGGGTTGGATCACCGTCAGCCGGCGATCGGTCGCCGAACGGTGACATGTCGCGACGGGTCGCGCCGATGTGGCGATGGCCTGCCGGGTGTAGGCAAGCCGCAGGGCTGCGTCCTTGGCGAGCGAACTCGTTCGTGCCCCGATCTGTTCGATGATCGGGTCCTGCGCCCAGGCGGCCCACTGGATCAGCGTCCGTTGGGCGAGCATGGCCTCGAACCCACCCGCAGCGACCTGGTCGATGAGCGCACCGACCACGCCCAGATCTGGCACGCGTCCGCCGAGGACCCACGCGGCGTGACCGGCGACGGACGGGTCGCCTTCGACGACGAGTCGGGCAAGCGTGGCATCGGCCTGGTCGTCGGCCACCCGACCGATGGCATGGAGCGAGCCGAGGGCGGTCAGCACGTCACCGTCCCGAAGGCTGGCGTCGATGACCTGGTCCAGCAGGTGGGCGGTGCCGACGGGATCGGCATCGAGGCCCGCCACGCACCCGAGGTCCTCGGCGAGTCGGAGAGCCCGGGTGATCGACGGTTCGACGGTCAGTGCTCGCAGGGCATCGACGAGGGGATGGTTGGAGCTGAGCGAAGTGGACGGCACGGCGGGAGCTCAGTTCTGTCGAGGTGCTGAGTGCGACAAGTCAGGGGGCTCCTCAGCCTCCGGCTCGCGGCCTGATGGGTGGAGACGCGAGGTGAGGGCCCCACCTGACTCGGGACCCTCACCTCGGCCTCCAGCGAGCCGCCGGGGCGGGCTCGCTCGGGGTGGCTCAGAGCTTGATCTTGGCCACCACGAACTGGAAGTTCTGACCCGGGATCCCGACGGCGTAGACCTGGGTGAGGGTTCGGGCATCGACCTTGAAGCGATCGACTCCGCTGACCACGGCCCCACTCGACGCCACGCGAACCTTCACGTCGTAGCGCAGGAACGATGGGAGGACGGCGTCGGCCTGTTGGCCGTTCGACGCCGGGCCGAACGTGCGGGTGAAGGCCCTGGGGAAGATCCGATCGAACGGGTAGACCCCGACGTCGACCTTCACTGCCGGTGCTGCTGCGGCATGGCGGATCGAGATTCGCCCTGAGAAGTACGAGGTGCGGGAGACGTCGTTGGAGAACACCGCGATCTGGGGTGAGCCCCCGGCCGTGAAGCTGGCGACCGCCGACAGGTTCTGTCCAGCCGGCACCGCCAGGTTCTGCTGGTAGATGATCTCGCCGGGAGCGAGGTGGCCGTCGTCTCCTGCAGTCGGTGTTGCGAGGTACACGGTGTAGTCGGCGGCCGCGAGGGTCACCGGGCCGACGGTGGAACCGAAGGTGAAGTCGTTGATCAACTGGCCGGCGTCGCCGACGGGCGCGCCGGCGGCTCCGGCGTAGACGTCGACCTTCGTGCCGTGATCGTCGAGCGGCAGACCGTGCGTGACGTAGACCTGAGATGTCGCGGGTTTCGGCGGGGTGGTGACGGTCGCGCCGGCGGGGTTGCCGAGGGCGGGGACGACCGAGACCCCAAGGGTGAGCGCGAGTCCTGCCAATACGAGTGTGTGCTTCCTCATGGGTGGTACCTCCGGTGAGCGGGTGTCGTTCAGGTGTCCGGAGTCACCGAGAGGCCGGGATGACATTTAGTGCTAATTTCTTGCAGCCGCGGCCAGGACCAATCTCTCAGGAGCTTCGGTCGTGAGCAGCCGAAGCGAAGAGGTCCAACCCGAGTCGGCTGGACAGGTGAGCGGCGACACGTTGGCCACGGACGCTGTTGCCCGCTGCGTCGAGTGGAGGGGAGAAGGTGCCGAGGCCGCCCTTTCCTGGCGACACGGTGACGATGCCGCCCCCGATGCCGCTCTTGCCGGGGAGCCCGACCTGGTAGAGCCAGTCGCCGGAGGTCTCGTACAGCCCGGCGGTGGTCATGACGGTGAGTGCGTACCGGCAGGTTTCGGCACTGACGACCCGTACCCCGGTGTGGGGGTTCACCCCGCCGTCGGCGAGGGTGGCGCCCATGATGGCGAGGTCGCGTGCGGTGACGGCCAGGCAGCTCTGTCGGGTGTAGAGGTCGAGGGTCTCGGTGGGCTCGTGGCGGAGTGCCCCGAGACTGTCGAGCAACTCGGCGATGGCGCGGTTGCGGTGGTTGGTCTCGGACGCGGAGGTGTAGGTCTCGTGATCGATGGCGAGGTCGCGCCCGGCGAAGCGCGACAAGCCGTCGCGGACTGTTTCCCATCGAGCATCGTGGTTCGGCCCGGAAACGAGGTCGGCGGTGGCGATGGCTCCAGAGTTGACCATGGGGTTGGTCTTTCCGCCGGTGCGCTCGACCGCTTCGACCGAATTGAACGGCAGGCCGGTGGCATTGGCGCCGAGGGTCTCCTGCGCCGCTTCGGGGCCGATGGCGTCGCACACGAGCGCGAACGTGAAGGGCTTCGCGACGCTCATGATCGGGAACTCGGTGTCGGAGTCGCCTGCGGCGAGCACCTGTCCCGTCACGGCAGCCACACAGATGCCGAACAGTGTCGGGTCAGCCTGTGCGAGCGCCGGATAGGCGCTCGATGGCTGACCCTCAGAAAGGTCACCGAAGCGCTGATGGGCTTCGTCAAGGAGCTGACCGACGACCGAGGCGGCGGGGAGTGAGCCGGTGGAGACGCGTCGGTCAGCGTGTTCAGCCATCGCGGGGCAGTCCTGGAGCCGCCTTGGGTGCGAGCCAACATCGCGCGGCGGTGACCATGGCTTCGATGCCCGCTTCGATGGTGGGGTGCTGCACTGGGGCAAAGCCGGGGGCGTGGTTGAACGGGATGTCCTCGGCCACGCGGTCCGCGGCGACGGCCTTGGTCCAGAGTGCGGGGTCGGTGCCACCGATGAACCAGAAGACCGAGGGGTAGCCGCCTCGTCGTCCGAACATGCCGAAGTCCTCGCTGCCGGTGGCCATGGGCGCCTGGAACGATCGTTCGAGGCCGAAGTGAGCATCGAAGGCGGCGGCGACGATGTCGGTGGCGGTGGGGTCGTTCTCGGTGACGGGGAAGGAGTACAAGGAGTCGACGTCGGGTGGCTTCGGGGCGCCGTAGGAGGCGGCTTCGCCTGCCGCGATCCGTTCGATGCTGGCGAGCACGCGGTCTCGTACGGCGGGCTCGAACGTGCGCACGCTCAGGCTGAGGGTGGCGGTGTCGGGGATGATGTTCTCTTTGGTGCCGGCGTGGAGGGTGCCGACGGTGACGACGGCGGTGGCGCCGGGGTCGATGCCGCGCGACACGATGGTCTGGAGCTTCATGACGGTCGAGGCGGCCATGACGACGGGGTCGATGGTGGTGTGCGGGGACGAGCCGTGGCCGCCGTGGCCGTGGAGGGTGATCTGTAGCGCGTCGCTGGCCGCCATGATCGGCCCGGATCGGTGCAGGACCGTGCCGGCGGGGGAGGGGACGACGTGTTGGCCGAGGGCGACGGTGGGAGTCCCGAAGCGCTCGTAGAGGCCGTCGTCGATCATGGCGTCGGCGCCGGTTCCGATCTCCTCGGCGGGTTGCACGACGAGGAGCAGCCGTCCGTTCCACTGGTCGCGGTGGCCGGCGAAGAGGGTGGCGGTGCCGATGAGCCAGGTGGCGTGCATGTCGTGGCCGCAGGCGTGGGCGACGGATACCGATTCGCCGTCGTCGTTGAGAGCCGTGGCGGTGCTGGCGTACGCAAGGCCGGTGGCTTCCTTCACGGGGAGAGCGTCGATGTCGGCTCGTATGAGCACGGTTGGTCCCTCGCCGTTCGAGAGCGTCGCGACGACCCCGGTCCCGCCCACCCCGGTGGTGACCTCGTAGCCCAGGGCCCGCAACCGGTCAGCCAGGATCGCGGCGGTGCGGTGCTCGGCGAAGGACAGCTCGGGGTGGGCGTGGAGGTCCTCGTAGAGACCTTCGAGGTCGGCGACCAGCGCCGGGATCGAATTCAACATGGGGTGTTCCTCTCGGGATGGGGTGACGCTCGATCGAGGACCTATGCGCGCTTTTCGTCGACTTCGGGGGCGATGAAGTGCCGCACCTCTCGGGTCGTCGCGGCGAGCGAGCGGTAGCCCGCGGTGCCGATCAGGACGCCGAGGGCGATGGACATGACGGTCACCACGACGGTGCGCAAGGAGTTCGCGCCGATCTCGCTGTCGACGCCGACGATCTCGGCGATGCCGATGAGTCCGGCCGCTCCGGGGACGAGCACCCAGAACGCGGGGAGGAACGTCACGAGCTTGGGCGGCCCGCCGCGGAGGTGGTCGAACCACAGCACCAGCGGGGTCATCGCCAGCGCGCCGAAGAACCCGCTCAACTCGCCGCCGAACCGGGCCGAGCCGAGCTCCTGGCCGGCGAACGCGGCGATCAACACCACGAGCACCCATGGCATCGACGACGTCGGTGTGCAGAAGTGGAGGTAGATGCCGGCCGCGAAGACCAGGATTCCGAGCCAGGGTGCCCAACCGGCCACGAAGTCCACCGGATTGTCCCGCAGAATGGCCAGCGGGGCACCTACCAACGCGGCACCGGCGAGCACCCCGAATCCGAGCAGCAGGAGCTGCACGATCCCCGACACCAGACGACTGGCCCCGGCCACCATCTCGCCGGACGCCAGCTCGACCGTGGCGATCGTGATGACCCCTCCGGGGAGGAAGGTGACCAGCGGCGGAACGAGCACGCGGATCGGGTTCTCGAGGTTGAAGTGCTCGGCGGCGACGAGCACCGCGGTCGTCGCCACCAGTGCGGTGGCCGCCGGAACCACCAGCTGGAGGGAGTCGACTCGGGGGACCTTGACCAGGCCCACCAGTGCACCCAGGACGAAGCACGCGACCAACGTCGAAGGCGTGGGCTGCAGAAGGAGTGCCAGCCCGACCGTGAGGAAGGCATGTCCGAGGACCCTGATCGGCCAAGAGAACCTGGGCCGGGCCCGACGAATCTCCGTGAGCCGTGCCGTCACCCCAGCGGGATCAGGGGCCTCGGCGGCCACTTCGCCGGCCAGGGCATACAGAGCGGTGACCTGGTCGAGGCGCACGCCTTCCTCGACCCGACCGCCGAGCTCGACCCGCGCCGTCGGACCGTGGCCGGTCTCGACCAACAGCACGGTCGGGAGCACGATCACGTCACCATCGGGCAATCCGTATGCCGCCAGGATGCCTCGAAGCTTCGACGAGACCGCGTCGACCGAATCCCCGGCGGCCAACATCGCCGTGCCGAGGGCCACGACCAGTTCCCGCACCTCTCCGGCGTCATGCGAGATCGGCTGGTCCACCGGGTGATCGTTCCATACGAGACCCTCAATCCTCCGGTTCGGGCGCCCCGCAATCGCTGCTCGACCCGGCCAGATCAGCGGCGTCGCCGTGACGCAACGACGACCACACCACCGACGACGGCGGCGCCGACGACGAGGAGCGTTGCGGTGCGCAGGATCGATCCCGCTCGCTCGGCGGCGGCCTGGGCCTTCTCGGCTGCCGCGAGCACGCCTTGCGCGCGGTCGAGTGCGGCTTGCATCTTGTCGAGGTGAGCTGCGGCCTGTTCGAGTCGGGCATCGGCATCAGTCATGGGAAGGGCCTCTCGGTTGGATCGATGATTGCGGTGAAGGTGGTAGCCGGCAGAGACGTCGCACGTTGCAACAGCGATCAGGATGTTTCGAGCACGCCGTCGGTGATGTGCAGCGTGCGGTCCGCGTAGTGGGTCATGCGGAGGTCGTGCGTGACGATGATCGCGGCGGTGTTGCGAGCTCGAACCTCGGTGACGATGAGCTCCATCACCTGCTCTCCCAGCTTGGTGTCGAGAGCAGATGTCGGCTCGTCGATGAGGACGAGGGCGGGTTCGTTCATGAACGCGCGACCTACCGCGACTCGCTGGCGTTCGCCGCCGGAGAGCTGCCCTGGCAGGTTCTTCTTGCGCTTGGCGAGGCCGAGCTCATCGAGCAGCTGATCGGCTCGGGCAGCCGAGCGCTTCTTGTCTCGTTTGTCGAAGTCGGCCACCACCAGGAGGTTCTCGCGGGCGGTGAGGAAGGGCACCAGGTTCACGCTCTGGAACACGAAGCCCACGCTCGTGCGGCGGAACTCGGTGAGCCGCTTGGGGTCGTAGCCGCTGATGTCGTCGCCGGCCACCACGACCTGGCCTTCCGACGGCGACAGCAGACCTCCGGAGATCGACAGGAGAGTGGTCTTGCCGGAACCGGACGGCCCGACCAGCGCGAGGATCTCGTCGTCTCCCACCTCCATCGATGCGTGGTCGAGGGCGACGGTCTCGTCGTCACCGGATTGGTAGACCTTGCGGACGTGGTCGAGTTTCAGCGCGCTCATGGGTTTCCTGGGTTCAGCCGATGGCGGAGGCGGGGTCGATGCGGACGACTCGGCGCAATGACAGCGCCGAGCCGATCGTCGACATGATGATCAGGCCGACGGCAACCTCGACGGCGCGTCCGGCCGTGAGCTGGATCGGCACCTGAGGAGGGATGACCAAGCTGGCGCCGAGGGCCAAGAGCCCTCCCACGACGAGGGAGATCACGGCGATGACGATGGCCTGGAGCAGGACCTGGGTGAAGATCTGTCGGCTCGAGGCACCAACCGCCTTGAACACGGCGTACATCCCGATGCGTTCGAGGGTGAGCAGAGCGAAGAACAGCGACACCACGAGGGCGGCCACGAAGAACGTGGTGTAGATGATCGAGTTGAACGTCGTGCGCTGTTGTTCGAGCCCGGGGAGCGACGCCACGGCCTTCGCCCGGGTCACGGTCTCGGTGGCGCCGCCGGTGGCCTCGTCAATGGCGGAGGCCACCTGGGTGGGATCGGCGCCGGCGACGGCCGTGACGGTCAGCGCCTGCACGGTGCCGGGCGCCAGGACGGCGTCCGGTCGGGCCGAGCCCAGGGCCGCCTGCCACGTGTCGAGGTTTCCCCAGAGCCCACCCTGGAGGAGGAAGTTCGTGTCGGACACCCAGCCGACCACGACCACGGGGTACTCGGCCGGGCCCAGCAAGAGGGTCTGACCTTCCTTCACGCCGTAGGCCTTCAGGCTGCGATCGGCATACACGTCGCCGATCTGCGCGGGCGGCGACGGAACCCCGCGCGGTGCGAGCTGGTAGCCGAACAACGCCACGCTCACCTCGTCGTTGTGGTCGGGCACCTTCGCGCCGAGCAGAGCCGTGCCGAGCCCGCCTGCAGCCTCGACGCCGGGCACGTCCTCGACCTCGGCGACGGTGGCACTGTCGATGCGAGAGCGAACCAAGGACAGCTTGGCATCAGAGGAGTAGGTGATGAGGTCACCGGGCTGGGCTCGCAGAGCTCCCGAAGACCCGTTGTAGAGACCGTCGAGGAGACCGCCGAGCACCAGCAGCAAGAGGGTGAGCAGCACGAGTGCGATGCCTGCCGGAGCAAATCGTCCGGGCCGGCGACGGAGCTCGATCATGGCGATCCTCATTCCACGCCACCGAGCCCCTGATGCGACACGGCCTCGACCGGATCGATCCGCAACACCCGCCAGATCGAGAAACCCACCCCGGCGAGCGAGAGGACGGTGATCACGAGCGCGCTCTCGACCAGGTCCAAGGGGACGATCGTCAGCGCCAAACCCGAACCCGAGCCGGCGGTCGCGGCCAGGAGCAGCGCCACCGCGACGACCAGCGCGACGGTCAACACCAGCGCCACCTGCTGGAGAAGTCCCTTGATGAGGTAGCTGGCCGGGGCGCCGACGGCGTGCAGCATCGTGAGCGCGGCCGACTTCTGCACCGTCAAGATGAGGAAGAAGAACCCGGTGACCAGGGCGACCACCGCGATGGCCAACGCCAACACGATGGCGAACGACGACTGCACCGACGAGACCCCTGGCGCTCTGGCCACCGCTTCGGAGCGGGTGAGGGCTTCGACGCCGGGGATCGCAGCGTTGATGGAGGCCGCCACCGCGGATGGGGTCACCCCGTCAGCCGGGACCACGACCACCGCCGAGGGGGGAATCGACGTCGCATCCGGGTTCGCGGCCCGGCGCAGGGTGGTGTAGGTGTCGAAGGTGACGAACAGCGTCGGTTGCACGCTGAACTGGCTCTGCTCGGTCAGGCCCACCACGGTCACGGGTGAATTGCCGGCGGCGGTGGTGACGGTGTCGCCGATCGCGAAGCCCTTGGCCTTGTCTTCGGTGCTGGCCACTCCCTCCCCGGGGGCGGTGGGAAGCCGGCCGTCGACCAACTTGGTGGGCTGGCCAGGCTGGCCCGGCTCAGACCCGAACACGGCAACGTCGACCTGTTCCCCGTCGGCCACGAACGTCAGCGTCGCTTGTCCCAGTGGGCCCGCCTGACCCACCCCGTCGACCTTCGCGACTTGGGCGACCAGGTCAGGACTGACCCGACTCGCTTCGAGGCTGCTGCGC
>Ga0302321_100002942_pt1 | contig 14618 bp, 13 predicted proteins | sample Fen_T0_1_FD_202505 | JGI IMG/M metagenome (GOLD analysis project Ga0302321, IMG submission 202505) | Peat permafrost microbial communities from Stordalen Mire near Abisko, Sweden - Fen_T0_1 | ecosystem: Environmental > Terrestrial > Soil > Wetlands > Permafrost | place: Sweden: Abisko...
GGTAGGCAAGCTCGAAGCAGAAAATCGGAGGCTGCTTACCGAAAATAAAACGCTCGATGGCAAGGTGCGCGACTTTGAGAAGGAGATGATAAAAAAAGACCACGAGGTGGAGAAGCTTGCGCAATCCGTAGAGAGCAAATCAGGGTTAAGTGGTTTTGTGGACAAGGCCGCAGACAACCCGATGATGATGAACATGCTTGCCGGGCTGGCCTCCCGCATGATGGGCATACCGATGGATCAACCTATGAACGGGCAGCCTGCCCTGAACAATTCTCCGGAGCTGACCAACGCACACACGGAACAATACCTCGCCAACATTCGCGCGTGGCTCTACAAGCAACCTGAAGATTTGCAGGAGGCTTTCTATCAGGTAGTGTACCATTTAACAAACGCGAGAGATGTTAAAAGCGCAGCCCTGCATTTAGTCAATGTACTGAAAGGAAACCCGATGACGGGAACACACAATTAATTTTTGATAATGGAAGAAGTCACAATCAGGGTAAAGCCCACGAGCGAGAAGGAGAAAAAAGACATAGCCCAAGCTTTGCAAATATTGGCCAACTATGCCACGCGCGATAGCCTTGTCATCCTTGCGAATAAAAGCCAGAAGTCGGGCATGAACGAGAAATTAAAAATGTACCAACATTTCCTATGACATTCTCTCTGCCCAGCAACAATTTGAACGGGTCACTCGGAGTGAGTATCGTTCCCGTCATTTTTGATACACACACCAATGACATTGCACAGCCCAATTATTCTCTACGTCACAAAGGCGAAGTGAAATGGGAATGCAACGACTGGATGATTTTTCATAAAGGATTGGTGAAGTGGTTCAAGGAAGGCCGCTTCAAAAGCAAAATCAAGTATCAAGAAAAAGATGCCATCGCCAAAACCAACGAAGTTTTCGTGGGACACTGGAGCCGGGCGAGTTGGACGCTGGCAAAGTGTGGTTACGGAAGTGAGTTTCACACCTACTTCACAAGAGTTGGACTCAATTCTATTTTCAATAGAGTACAAGATTTCTCTGTTGCTGCCGGTGACAAAACTTCCAAGATTGTTGACTCAGCTTCAAACACGCTCGTCAATACGGTGGACAACACTGGAAAGATCATTGACGGTGCGACAGGTACGCTTAGCAACTTCACAAATCTCGCAAAGTATGTCGTGCCTGTTGCCATCGGTGGTGTAGTCCTTTTCGTAGGCGCATACGCTTACAAGAATTTCATCAAGGGTAATTCGCGTATTTCGATTCCGACTCCGGGTGGTGTGGTGAAAGTATAGAGCGATGGCGAATTACAAAGAGATAATCCCGTTCATCCTTCGTGCTGAAGGCGGCTTGAGCAAAGTCAAGACTGATGCGGCCAGTGTTGACCCTGTGCCTGATGGAAAAGGCTTTCACACAAACAAAGGAGTCACGTGGACTACCTTGAAACAATTCAGGGGCAGGCTTGGCGTGAGCGAGAAAACACTCGTCGCAATTTTTTACGCCATGCCTGAGCACGTGTGGGCAATGGTCTTCAAGCTCGGTTATTGGGATGCTGTCAAAGGCGACAAGATCAAGAGCCAGGCGATAGCTGATACTCTTGTTGATTGGGCGTGGGCATCGGGTGCAACAACTGCCATCCGAAAGCTCCAACAGTTTTTACGATTGCCAATTAATTCAAGAATGGATTCGCTTACACTACAGAGGCTCAATACGCTTTCCGATGAAGCAGCATTTTTAAAAAGTTTCTCTGACTTCAAAAAGCAATGGTATCTCACCCTGCCCCGTCAATCCGCCAACTACAAAGGTTGGGCAAAACGATTGGACGATCTCTATGCAAGCGTGAAGACCAAGGTGGTTGAGAACAAGACTAACATAGCTCTCACAATGACAGGTGTTGTCGCCACTGGAATTGTGCTCTACCTCGTCTTCGGGAAGAAAAAAGTAGAGAATGGAAAATCAACATTCAAACAAGCTGCATAATGGACGCTATAAACCCCGCATTACTCAACACGCTATTACAACAATCCCCCATCATCATTGTCATGGTCGTCATTGGATATGCAATGTGGTCTTACATCAAAGAGAAAAATAAAGTCATCCGAGAGAAGGACGAGCAAATCACGCACAACCAAGACAGGCTCATGGAATTGTACGGCAAGGCAGTGGACAGCCAGACCAAGCTCACACTTGCAATCGAAGAACTTAGAAAGGATGTAGAACGCAATTCAAAACAGTAAACTCATGGAACTACGAATCATTATAGTTACAACAGTGTTAATCGCCATCCTCAGCGGAGTGGTTGTGATGCAAGAAAAAAAGATAAGTCAACTGCATACCGAACGAGAGCAGGCGTTGGCATTTGCCAATGTTGAAAAATCCGGCACAACATTTTACAAGAACAAACTCGGACGAGAAACGGCCAAAACACAAATACTCGATTTGAGTTTGCGCAATGCAAGGGAACTAAGAAACTCCGATCGTTTGAACTTTATCAATCAGTTCGAAGGAATCAATAACCGCTTGAATAACCTTGTTGAAGTTTCCCAAAGCAATGTGCATTTTATCAGGGAATTTAAACTCCCGTTGCGCGATACCTTTTTGCTAAACGTGGACAGCACACTTTTGCCCGCGAAAGTTTTCAACTACTCAGACAGTTTGAACAATATCAGTGGGACAATCATAGGCAAAGAGATAAAGCCACACATTGAAATCACTGTTCCGCTTCAGGGTGCAATGTACTGGCAGCGCAAGAAAATATTAGGGCTGCGCATTGGCCGCAAGAAATGGTTCAGCGACCTCACCAGTACCAACCCATTTGTGAAAATCAGATCACAGGAAATCATTCGCATAAGCAGAAAGTGAAATGTACAAGGAAGGGTTTGTCAAAGAAGTTGAAGTATTGGTGCGTTCCGGAGGAAGGCACAACAAACTTACGCTTGAAAAACTGGCAAAGTCGTTCGGCATCGTTGACAAAAATCTTGTAAAAGAACTCACTGAACTTGCCATCGTAAAAGAGGCGCGGAAACTCGCACACCAACATGGTAAAACTGTTGCAGAAAAGTTTGGCAACATTGTATATCTGTATCGAGGACAGGTAAACCTTTCGCACCGTACAAGCCAGTCGGTCATGCTTCAGCAATACAGTACGCCCGCTCCCATCGGTTATTTGATGGGTGTATTTTGCGGAGTGAACAAAGCTGGAAGTTATTTTGAGCCAAGTGCAGGAAACGGATTGCTCACTATTGCAGCCGAGCCACAATACTTTTCAGTAAATGAAATTGATTCTGTCAGAAGAGAGAATCTGAAAACGCAAAACTTCAAAGAGGTTTTTAACTACGATGCAACATCTCAACTTCGCGGCTTTGCATACGATGCTGTTCTCACCAACCCTCCCTTTGGCCGACTTCGCGATGACTTCGAGATAGAGGGCTATGCAATAAAAGACCTCGACCACTTGATGGCTATTCGCGCACTCGACTGTATGAAGGACAGTGGCCGTGCTGGCATCATCATTGGCAGTCATACTGCGTGGGATGAACACGGTAGAATCACTCAAGGTAAGAACCGTATATTTTTCAACTATCTCCACAAGCACTACCACGTACTTGATACCATCCTCATTGATGGCCACGCACTCTACAGCCGGCAAGGGACTTCATTTAATGTTCGCCTTATCCTCATTGATGGCCGCAAGGAAGTTCCTGAAGGTGTTGCCCCGCTCAAGTCGGACAAAGATGTCGTAGTGAACTCTTTCGATGAATTGTATAACCGCGTGATGCGATTCGTTGATGAACACGCTCAAAAAGAATCTTCTCCCATGAAATTGAAACTGAAGTTGAAGGCTAAAGCTCTCAAGGCAAAATTGAAGTTGCAAGGATTAGGCAGCCTCGATATGCCCTACATTCCAGCTTCACAGATTTGCAACAGCCTTGAAGTGGATACGCCCGACAGCATGGGCTATGAAATCCATCTGGCACTGAAGAAACTCAAACTAATTGTGGGCAACGTGGAAAACTACGTGCAACTGAAGTTAGGATATACTTCGCACGATGATCTTTGCAAGTCATTGAGCGCAGAACAAAGTGACGCAGTTGCGTTGGCGATCTACAACATTGAGCAACGTGGACAGGCGCTCATCGTTGGCGATCAGACAGGCATCGGCAAAGGCCGCATCGCTGCGGCAATGGTTCGTTACGGAAGGACTCAAGGACTACGTCCCATTTTCATTACTGAGAAACCAAATCTTTTCAGCGACTTGTACCGCGACTTGAAGGCTATTGGCAGTGAAACATTAAAGCCCTACATCGTAAACGCCCGCGACAGCAAGACGCATGTGAAAGATGAAGATGGTAACGTCATCTACGAGGCATTGGAAAGCGATGCGCAAAAGAAGATCATCGACAGCGGAAACCTCCCGAAAGAATTTGACTATGTGATGCTCACCTATTCGCAAATCTCCGGGGGCGAGGTGAACAAGCGTGGTGAACTGATCGGCAAGTCACCCAAAGGCTCATGGGTTGAGCGTATAGCTGAAGGAAACATCATCATCATGGATGAAGCGCACAACGCCAGTGGTGAAAGCAACACAGGGAAAATCCTTCAGGATGTTATCCGCAATACCAAAGGTGTGACATTTCTATCGGCCACGTTCGCCAAACGTCCCGACAACATGCCGATCTATGCCATGAAGACGGCTATGAGCGAAGCGAATATGAGTAGGAATGATTTGGTGCAAGGGATTGAAAAAGGTGGAGTGGCCTTACAAGAAGTTTTATCCGCTCAGCTCGTGCAGCATGGTCAGATGATACGCAGGGAACGGAGCTTCGAAGGCATTGAGGTGAATTACATTACACTTGATGAGAAGGCTGCTGAACACAGAGCCATCAGTGACAACATTACTCAGATCGTGCGCGATGTAATTGCCTTCCAGAAAGACTATATCGACAGCGAGGTAGATAGTCTCGACCGCATTGCAGCAAAAACAAATACAGGAAGCAATGTTGAGAAACGAAGGGGAACAAAAGGCGCGGGGGTCGATTCTACTCCGTATTTCAGCAAGGTATTTCAGGTGGTCAATCAAATGTTGTTTGCCATCAAGGCCGAAGCCGTTGCTGACCGTGCGATCGTGCGACTGAAGCAAGGCAAGAAACCTGTCATCGCCTTCAGCTCTACGATGGGCAGCTTTATCGAAAGCCTTACCGATGCAGACGGGCAAAGCAAGAATGAGGATGGTACAAAGATCAACGCGGACTTTGCCACGGTTCTTCAAAAGGGATTGGACGGTGTGTTGCGTTACACCGAGCGCGATGAAACGGGCAAAAGTGTTTACAAGAAATTCGAGATAACCGACATGAGCGAGGAAACTCAGGCCGAATACAAAAGGATTGCTTCACAGATTCGCTCGATAAGCTCTGGTATTGTCATAAGCCCTATTGACCTCGTGAAACAGAAACTCACCAACGCGGGATACCGTGTTGCTGAAGTGACTGGCCGCAAGCTTGAAGTAGAATTGAAGCTCAGCAAGGAAAAGAACATCGGCCTCATTAAATCGCGCAAACGCGAATTTGCCAACGATGCGTTCAGAAAATTCCAGAACAATGAGGTTGACGTTTTGATGATTAACCAGAGCGGCAGCACCGGGGCGAGTGCTCATGCTCTGCCTACCAAGCAAGTTCCAAAGGAACAGGTAAAACAGCGCGTGATGCTTTTGCTTCAAGCCGAATTGGACATTAACACTGAAGTACAAAAGCGCGGGCGTATCAACCGCACAGGTCAAATCTACAAACCCATTTACGACTACGTGTTCTCGGCCATCCCTGCCGAAAAGCGTTTGATGATGATGTTGCAAAAGAAACTGAAAAGCCTCGATGCGAACACAACATCAAACCAGAAACAAAGCGAGGCCGTACTTTCAGTGGACGACTTCCTCAACAAAATTGGTGACCGTGTGGTAACAACGTATCTGAAGGACAACCCAACTATCAATATGTTGTTGGACGACCCGTTGGATTTGAACGCTTCCAGTGCCGATAGTGGAAGCACTTCTGTATTGGAAGATGCAGCGCATCGCGTGAGTGGCCGCGTGGCTGTTCTTCCCACTGACATGCAAGAGAAATTCTACACGGCCATCCTGAAAATGTACAGGGATGAAGTGGAGTACCTCAAGCAGATTGACGAATATGATCTTGAAGTCGATGTACTCGACTTGAAAGCTGCAACGATCAACAAATCAATCAAGATAGTTGGCAAAGGTGGGCAGAGCGCCTTCGGTGATAACACGTACATCGAAAAATGCGAGGTGAACATTTTGAGGAAGCCGTACACGGTCATCGAACTTGAAAACCTTTATGTGCAATCCCTCGATGGAAAGAGCGCGGACGAAATCAAGGATGCTCTTGTCAATAAGTACGGGCTAACTACACAATCGAACCTGAATGTTTTGCTTCAGGAAATCAGGGACGATTATAGTTTCAGGATTAAAAACATCGCTGAAGAAAAAGGGTACAAGGCTTTGCACAGTGAACAGGAGCGTGAAGCGTTTTTGAAAATTCGGGAACAGGAGCTTGAGAAAGCGCGTGAAGAAAAATTGCAGAAAGAAATCGAGAAGTCGAAGAACCGTGAACAGGCTATGCTCAACATTTTTAATTTCTTCGCTATTGGCCGCAAGCTGTTCTATCCGCTTGACATGGAAAACGAGAGCAGTGCCAAGAGCCTCGCAGTGTGTTTGGGTGTTCGCGTTGACCTGAACAACGAAAAACCTTTTCTGCCCAGCAACATGAAACTGCAAGTGGCCATCGCCTCGGGTAAAAAGCGTATTGATATTCCCCTCTCCAAGATCAAGGACGTCAACGCCATAATAGGTGTAAGTTCCAGTCTTTCACAGCTCAATTTTGATCAACTGAAAAACGAGTGGCAATCATCAATCAAGTCGGTAACAAAAGATCGTGGAATGGCATACATCGTCACTGGCAACTTATTGCAGAGCTATGGTGATGAATCGTTCAACAAGGGGCGGTTGATAAGCTACACCACACATGACGGCAAAACCCTCAAAGGCCGTCTTATGCCTGATGGATGGGAACCGGGCGAAATGAAGCAAGGCGACAGCAAGATAAAAGTACCTATCATCAAAGCGGTCAAAGTGATTGCAGGGCTTGTCAGTGGGAACAGTATCAGCACCGAAGACGGGGTTTCTATTGTTAAAACGTATGGCAACAATTTCAAACTGATGGTTCCGGCCAGTCGCAGCGCGGGTGGTGATGTGTACCTCGATCAGGAGCTTAACACACTTATGGAAAATGGCCGCTTTGACAAGACAAGCAATTTCATGGTTGCTGAGTTCGCCTCTAACAAATTGAAAAAGGTAGTGGAGATTCTGCAACACAACCATAATGCCAGTGTCGGCCTCCTTCCCTATAAACTTGATTTGATCATGGATGAAGTGGAGACTGACAAGGGCGTTGAACAAATCAGCGACAAAGTGAAAAAGGAAGTCGCTGAAAAAATTGAAGAGCGCAAAGTCGAATCAGCAAAGCTCGAACCTGAAGTTATCTCGATAAACAAATCCAATGTGTTGCGTCTGCGACTGGCATTGAAAGCAAAAGCAGTAAAAGTGAAATTAAAATTAGCAGCTTAAATATGACTACTCTAACCAATTACCAAGACCTCATAGAAAAAGTAGGCTTGTCAAAACTTGACGAAGCCAACAAGGACACATACAATATTGTGAAAGAAGGCTCTGCAAACTTCAGCGATCCTAACCTCTGGAACGAAATGCTTGCCGATGCTGACATCCGTGACGCCTACGAGCTGCATGTAAAAGCATTGCAACGAATGACCTCTGGAACTTCAGCGAAGTCAGACAAATCCAAAGCCAAGCATCATGCAGCACCGAAAGAGAAGCCCGTGAAGATCTACAACGAAAAAGCCGCTCCCGTGAAGGCGAAGAAAAAGAAAGCGCCCAAGAAACTGAAACCAAAAAAAGTTGTGAGGAAGAAAACCAAAAAACCGAAAGCAACTCCTAAGAAATCACTGAAGGCTATAAAGCCAGAGGTAAAATTTCCTGTTACAGTAAAACGTTTCAGTCAAGAACTCCAACTGATAAAACGTTTTGCCAACCTGGACGGAAAGCAAAAGACTGTTAGTGCCTTGCAGTCATTCCATAAGTCGCTTGGTAAAACGCTCAAACAGCAACCTGATAGAAAGCCTATCCTGAGTGATATGTTCAACCGCTTGAAAGAGACATTGCATAAAGCTGAAAGCAACAGCATTACTCACATTAATGTCAATCTTGAAAAGGCTTTCAAGGAAAAATTGGCAACGAGCATCAAGAGCGCCAAACCAAAAGTGAAGCTGGAATATTTAGCTGGGGTGGAAAAAAAAAGTCCATACGTGTCTGTGTCAAAAGAAAGCGTAAACGATAACCTGTTTCAGAACATCAATCACATTGACCAGCACACAAAAGATGCTTTCCGTCTGAAGGGGGCACTCGGAATTTTTCTCGGTGACTTGGAGAAGTACAAGCTGGCTATGAGCATCGAAGGCGATCAGGGTGCGGGAAAAACCCAGCTCGCTTTTCAATTGGCAGACGGCTTTGCTGACATTGGTTACGATGTTGGTATGTTCCAACTGGAAATTGGTGCGAACAGCAATATCATCAAAAGGAATCGGGACAAGTATATCAAACCTGTCAATCGTGAACGCATACAGATCGCTGGCGAAGCTCCGAAAGGAATTGAAACAGTCAGAAAGTATGCTGAGAAATTCGGGGTCATCATCATTGACAGTTGGACGAAGCTCGATGTAGATAGTCAGGAATTTGACAGGCTACGAAATGATTTTCCAGATACGATTTGGATTGTTTTGTTCCAGCGCACGTCAGCTAACAAAATCAGGGGCGGCACGAAACCTCTCTACGATGCAGGCATCAACATTGAGGTAACAAAAGTGGATGATACGTTTGTCAACAATTACGCTGTTGCATCCAAGAACCGTTATGGCCAAACAGGTATCCATTATAACATCAGCTCAAAGAAAATTGAAAACCATGTGCAAGAATAATTTAGGATGTGCAGGAAAACAAAATTGCGGTTGTGGCTGTCCAAGTTGCAGCAAAAAGCGTGACAACAAAAAGATTACTGATAAGCCAGTATTAATTCAAACCGTCTCGTTCGAACCATCGGGGTATGTCAAGAAGCAAAAATCATTAGCGCCTTTGCCTTCGGGGAGTGGGTATTCGAAGAAAAATATTATTCCGTCCGACAATAAAGAAGCCATCTCCCCTATGGTCGAGATAATCCCTAATAAGGAAGATAATAGCGGATTAGTTGTCGCGGGTGTAGGCTTTGGATTTTTGTTGCTGTTTGCAGCAATCAAGAGGCAACAGTAGAGACTTCTTTTATTAGTTAGGTTTTAATTTTTATCTAATATCTTTTTTTTCTCCTTTTCATATTCCTCTTTGGTCAGCGTTCCATTATCCAGAAGCTTCTTGAGTTTCTCTAACTCTGAAAATTTGTCATATTTTGGAACTGCATCAATTGGTTTTTCTGTCTTATCAATTAACGCGAAGACAATCTCTATTCGAGGGAAATTTCCAAGGATATATGGGGGCTGTGAAATTCTCTCACCAAGAACGAGGAACGACTTGCCTTGCTGGTCTGCAAATTTAAATGCACGTTTTTCGAGATCGCTTCGGAGAGATTGTAAAGGGGTGAAACCAGAAGAAGCGCGTTGATATATCCGAAAAATATCTTTAGCAGGATAGTCGTTGCTCATCAACTCAGGGGGTACGCTAAATTTCGATGTACTTTCACTATATCGCTGAATAGGCGAAGATGTGGCGCAGCCGACCAGTATCAGGCCTCCGGACAACATAATAAGTAGTACTGAAAATTGTCGCATGTTTAACATTTTAAGTGTTCATGATATTGCAAAGATTTTTTTCAGCCGACACCCCAAGCTGGGCACTTTGTTCTCGGTAGTGCTATTTGGCCTTCACTTTTTGTCAACCTCATTTAATTTGTCATTTAGTTCATTAATCTCTTGTTGTTTCTTTATAATTAGTTCCTTAGTGGAATTCAATTCTCCCTTCAATTCTTTATTTTCTGTCTTAGTGTCAAATATTAAATTGTTCGAAGCATTCTCCTGGTACGTTTTTCCTAATGTAAATAAGCCTACAAAAATACCAATCACAACTGAAGCTACTGTCACGATTTGCCAAATCGGGAGATTGAAGAACGCCTTTAATAATTTAATCATTGAAACATTGTCAAGCTGTATCGTTTCAGACTTCATGCGTTCAATTTCTTTATCCTTTTCTTCAATTTCGTCAAGCAAGGAAATTGTCTTATCTAGTTCCTTGTCGTATTTACCCAAAATCTCATTGTAGCCTGGAACCAATTCATTCCACTCTTTTAAAAGATCATAATATTTTTGCTCGAAGTCTTTCTCTTTAATTAGATGCTTTTCTTGAGCCGCTACTGAATATTCGTTGATAAAGTCAATGTAGGAGTTCAGTAATTTTTTCGATGTCGCCTTACCTTCACTTAAAACCTTTATTTTCTCAGATGTCACAAATGTGTCGAAATTGATTTGACTTACTTGTAACCATTGAGATGAACCTAATGGGAAAATCTCTCTTAAGTCCAGAATAGTCCGGTCCTTCCATGCTTTTGCGTTAAAGTTATATTCATCCAATTCCCGAAGTCGGTCTCTGAGAATCTTGATTGCTTTGTCCTTATTTATTTGAAGTTGCATCTTTCTAAAATAGCATTACTCATTAGTTGTCAATAGCAAAACAAGATACAACGACCCTCTTCTCATCTCTGTTATTTGGATTTGATACAGTTATTCCATATTCACCAACTTCTAAATCTTTTAAAGTTATAAGGTAAGAAGATGTGCCATATTTTTTACCACTAAAGCGAATCATATCTTTAGAATTTGTTCGACTCTTCATTAGAGTACCTGAATTATCTTTACTGATTACAACTGACCTTGTTTTCTTTTTTGCTTTGAATTTATAGATACTTATGATAGTCAGAGGATCGGAATCATTATCTACAGCACGAACCACTAATTGTAATGTTTCATTTGAGGAAAATCTAGTTTGTGACCTACCTCCAGCAACTTCAAGTGATAGTGCATTCCACGAGTTAGACGACCATGAAACACCAGAAGTGAAATCGCCAATTTCTTTATCTAACTGAACATAAGATCCATCGGTTTTTAATGAATATACCTCGCCAACAAAATCTGGCTCGCTCACCTGAGCCATTGCTGGTAAAGCATTAACTAAAATTGCAGCTAAAATCAAGAGTAATAAATTAATTTTCTTCATAATCTAAATTTTTTTTAAGTTGTCGGTGAATCTACGGTCAGACGAAGATATTATCCACTACTTATTTTTTTTAGGAGGTCAGCATATTTCTCAAGCGTGTCAAACTCACTCGTGTTAGCCAGATTTATTTTAGCCTTAGATTTTCTATAAGCGTTTCTCTCAAATCCGTCATAACCAATTTCACTTAAAAATTTACCTGCTAAATTATTGCACCATTTTTTCATCAGGTTGGTCTTCTTAATCAAATCTTCTCGATTTAACCTTTTGTTCGTGACTTGTCCATGAAATATTTTATTCCTGTCTTTTGTTATTTCATCTATTGCTTTTAAATCATTGGAATAATCTTTTCCATAAATTTGCTCTACAGTTTTGGAATAGCATTTATCAATCCCCTTGATAAAATGCTTTAGATAAATCTTGTTATTGTCCGCAAGAGTTTTTCTGAGTTTAATTCCGTCACCTCGCTTGTAACTCTCGTTCTGATAAATTAGAAATGTAAATATTCGTCTTATTTGTCGCTCTACTTTAATCAAAGAAATTACAAATGCGTCAACGGCTCGTGTTTTAAAATTTGATTCAAGTAAACTGTCAACTGTCTTGAATTCTTCTTTATAATTACTCATAATTTATGCCAATCTCAATTTTCCAAAGTTATCCCACTTCTTCATGCTCTCATCCTTGTATTGCTCAGCAATCTTGGCATAAATTTCTGTGGTTGTAACACTCTTATGTCCAAGCCAATCTCTAACAGTGATAATGTCAATCCCCAACAAGATGCAATTAATGGCAAAGGAATGGCGACTGCAATGAAAGGTTATGTGTTTATTGATTTTGGCTTCTTGCATACACAGTTCCAATTCGGCATTGACCCGGTTGTTGCCGTCTTTCAGCTTTCTATTTAATACATCGATTAATAATAATTTAGCTTGACCATTGAAGGGAATGGTGACGTGCTTTTTTGTTTTGTTGGTTTGGATTGAAAGTCGATCATCGGCAGTGTGCTGTTCGGTCATCTTCTTTTTGTCCCCAAAACGTATCCCGGTATAGCATGAAAAGAGAAAGTGACGGAGAGTGTTTTTTACTGCATCGGTGATCTTGTCCCCTTCCAATAGTTCATGCAGTTTATTTAATTCGATTTCTGTAAGCCAATTTTTTACTGTCTCCTCCCTCCCTAATTTAAAATTAGCAAACGGGTTATTATTTACCTCTCCTTTTAGTTGTGCTATCCGATGGAATTTTTTGATTGTGGCAAAGTCTTGGTAATACCCGTTGACTTTCCTCTTCTCCACAGTTACCATGTGGTGTTTATATTCCATCAAGAACGAATGATTGATGGCATTAAATGCGATTTTGCTTCTGTACTTTTTGAGGTTATTAAGGCACTGCTGGTAGCCTTGATATGTTTTGAATGCTATCAGCCCCTTTTGATTTGATAATTCATCAAAAGCGAAGGCTATAAAATCATCGCTGTAATCATTGTTAAATACCTGCTCTATCTTTTCAAAGGATACCTCTTGTCCTCTATTAATAAGATCAATTATGATATTATCAAGCAAGGTCATTTGGCTTCTCAAAAATGAATTGAGCTTACCGGCATTGCCTGCACCTTTTAATACAAGGCCAGTCGTGTTGTCGAATAAGTCAGGCTCGATGTATCTTTTAGCGCTTATCAACTTTCGGGTTCTCCCATTTGATAGAATGTAGTAGATGGGGGCAGTACCATCAGCACGCAGCTTGTTTTTCTTTTGGTAAAGTTTGACTGTTATCATAAAGGTTATTTTTCTAAACTCATTCGCGCCTTTTTGCAAGTTGGTCTCACATAGGTCTCACAAGTACTTTGAAAACTCCCCTAAATATGCCAAATTCCGGTAGTACCAAAAAACAGAAAGCCGCTTTTCTTTCGAAAAAGCGGCTTTTGAAGAGCCCCCTGCCGGGATCGAACCAGCGACCTACTGATTACAAGTCAGTTGCTCTACCAGCTGAGCTAAGGAGGCGAAATGAGGCTGCAAAAATAAACGAAGTTACCGGCATTGCAAATGTTTAGGCCGAAGCCTGCAACATTTTAAGCTGATTTTTCAAATGCAACAAATCATCCCCTGCCTGCTGAATCTTGACATTGAACTCCTCCTTGAGTTTCTCGGCATTTTTTGAACGCCCAAAAAACTCCAGATTATTGCGCAAAATGGCAATATCGTTCTCCGCCTTTGCAATCTGCTTGCGCAAATGATGTTCTTTGTTGTGTATCTTTTTATCTCCCTGCGGACTTTGACGGAGGCTTGTCAGCTGTGCTTCTAACGTTGCTGTTTCTTTTTCTTGATCAGCTATTGGCAAGGAAGCGATGGCTTGGGTCAAAGCATCTGTAAATCTCCCCTTCACTGAAGCTACTGAGCGCTTAGGTACAAAGCCTAAGGTCATGAAACTCCTTTGCAACTCTTTTACCTCATTAAGTGATCCGGACTTATCTGAAGCCATTTTCCCCATAGCCCTGATAATCTCTTCCTTCTTGATTAAGTTTTCATGTTGCTCCTTCTCCTCATCGTTCATCAATGACCTTCTTTTTTCAAAAAAGAAATCACATGCTTCCTTAAATTGCTGAAATATCTTTTCACGTTGCTTTTCAGGAACTGGTCCGATGTCTTTCCATTGGTGTTGCAAGGCTTTTAGTTCATTCGAAGCTTTTTCCCAATCCTCACTGTCTTTTAGCTCTATCGCCTTAGTTAAAATCTCTGTTTTCAGTTGCAGGTTCTTGCTGCGTTCTTCATCTAGTTTCTTAAAGAAGATATTTTTATTGTGAAAGAATGTTTTGAAGAAGCCCCAGAATTTTTTGTTTACATCGCGGGTTTTTGCACGAGGCACACCACCAATAGCCTCCCATCTTTTTTGGACTTCAACGATCTCCTTTGTCTTCTGATTCCATTCCTTGATACGATCCGTTTGATAGGTTGCAAAAACAGCGACCTCTTCATTGATCTTTTCTTTCTGAATCAAATTATTCTGTAGCTCATCTTGTACTTGAGCTACGATGCCATCACGCTTCGAATAGACAGCATCCGAAGCCGCTTTGAATTTTTGCCAAACTGCTTCCTTCTCATCAATTGGTACAGGGCCAATGTGACGAAATTCATTATGAAGCTCATTCAGTTCTTTAACTGCTTCACTAATCTTTTCCAAATCAAGAAGTTTCTCTGCACGAACGCACAACTCTTGTTTGATCTCAAGGTTTTTCTTCCGGTCTAGTTCTTTAAGTTCGAAATAGATGCTTCTCTGATCATAGAACCTATCCTCCAATGCATT
>Ga0302321_100002943_pt1 | contig 14617 bp, 12 predicted proteins | sample Fen_T0_1_FD_202505 | JGI IMG/M metagenome (GOLD analysis project Ga0302321, IMG submission 202505) | Peat permafrost microbial communities from Stordalen Mire near Abisko, Sweden - Fen_T0_1 | ecosystem: Environmental > Terrestrial > Soil > Wetlands > Permafrost | place: Sweden: Abisko...
CATATTTTTCAAATGAGCTCCATAACTGTGTCATTATTTCCTGTATCAGATCATCTTTATCCTCCCTGCTTTTACAAAACATATTGGCCACCTTATGAATAATGCCCATATTCTGCATTATTACCTGGATTACCTTATTTCTTTCTTCTATTTCTCCCAAAACAGTCATTTTGATAATGAATTAACTTTGTTAATACCTAATTATACGCCTTTGGTCATTAGATATCACAGAAAAGCAAAAAATATTTATGCCTTTTATTTATTGTATATTGTAAACGTCTTGAATACAAAACGTTACTGGCTTTGCCACCCCAGTCAAAGTTTGCCTAATGTTATTGTATTATATTGTGTGGTGAATTCCTTTATACTGAAAATTTCCACAGGTTTGGTTTTTTAAACAACATTTTAATTCTACTTTGACAGATTAATATCCAATCAGGTTTTTCAGCTTTTTTACCCCGGCCCCAAGGGGTGAAAGTTTAAAAACCGGCCTGTTCCCATTGGGGATAAAGGGTAAAAACAGGACGGTTTTTCAAATCTGTCAAAGTAGAATTAAAGAGTACAATAACATCGGTTTTTTTAAAATGGCTACTTTTGATAGACTCAAAAACAAGTTAATGCTAATTTTAAAACCTTAATTATTAGTTATTATGAACTTTAAGACAAGACCCGAAATACACCATGACAATGAATTAATTCTTGCAACAATGAAGAGAAGATATTTTGCTTACTTCATTGATTGGATAATTATATCATTAATTTTTGTTTGTGTAAACACCTTGCTTGGTCTATTCGATATAAACATTTCGAAGTTAAATGTCCGAGGCATTTTCGATGTTGAACTGGAAATGCACAACACGAAGCCAATTGTAATTCTCTTTGTTAAAATTCTATTTGGCCTTTTGCCAACACTTTATTTCACATTCTCATTTTATTTCTGGAAGGGTCAAACTATTGGTAAAAGAATAATCAGGCTAAGGGTAATATCTTTGTACCATGAACATCTGGGATTATGGCATTGTTTCGAAAGAAGTTTGGGTTATTATGCATCTACACTTGAGGGTGGATTTGGATTTATACAGGCCTTTTGGAATCCAAACAGAATGGCGCTTCATGATAAAATTGGTGAGACAATTGTAATAAAACTTCCCAACCCCCCCACAAATTGATAATGTAAGTTTCTGATTTTCATTGTAGACCCAGATGGGCTCGAACCATCGACCCCCTCATTATGAATCAGGAGGCTGAGCTTTCTTACATGTTCAAAACCTCCACGAGTTTAACAATTTTATCTATGTCTTTTATTAAATCAAGGTTAGATATTTCACCAGTCTCCGCTACAAAGGATCACGCGACCGAAGGGAGCGTAATCCTCATTTTTTTTTGCCCCCAAACCCCCTAAAGGGGGCTTAAATTCTTCAAATTTATTATCCTGATAATCGGACCGAAAGAATATCCGTTTATGGCGGATGCAGGGATTTTTCTTTGTTAAACGCCTCAAAAAGGATCACGGGACCGAAGGGAGCGTAATCCTCATTTTTTTTTGCCCCCAACCCCCTAAAGGGGGCTTAAATTCTTCAAATTTATTATCCTGATAATCGGACCGACAGAATATCCGTTTATGGCGGATGCAGGGATTTTTCTTTGGGCTGTTACTTAACGACGATCATGAGTGGAGCGAATAATCCTCCAGTCGTTTTCCCTGCATCCATCTAATTAAGTGGTTTTTAATCAGTTAACTCCAATTAACACCAATCTGATTTTAATATTTAATTTACTGTTTTGAATTTACTTTTTGAAAGTTTATGAAATCATAATTCATCTGTCCAATTTCAACAGTGTGAATTGTGAATGTTTGCAATCCTTTTTTAAGATGAATACCCGCAAGGCTGTCGATGTAGTTCCAGTGGTGCCATTGCCTCCAGGCTATAGAATCAGAAGTCACAAAAGTTGAAGGAACTGAAATAGAGCCGGTTAAATCTGTATCATTTACCGAGAAGGAGATTTTGCCGTTTTGATTCGAGGTATACATCAATCCCAACTTATAAGTACCATCTGATTCAACCATAATTGTATATTTAATCCATTCACCAGGACTTGTCCAACCAACATAAAGCTGATCTTCTTTAGGTTCAACAAAGTTATAGGGATTATTATCAATCGCCGGATCACGGAATTTAGTATATGAAATATCAACTGCTTCCCTTTTACGAAATTCATTTAAATAAGAGCCATCAGATGGGTTAAGGTGTCCGCTCCCTGAATTGATAGAATCACTATCATGATATGCAATTCCTTCACCACCAAAATCATAATATTCACATTGTAGTTTCCCCGGGATAAGCTGGGCGCCTTTTTTGTAGACAGCGTCTGCATAAGGAGTTCCCTTGTAATTTCCAATGCTGTTTTTTGAGTTGCACGCTGCAATCAATAAAAGGCTTAATATAATGATCGCTAATGGAAGAGAGATGTTTTTTGGTTCAGTTTTCATAATGCTGGTTGAAGACTTAAATGTGTGCTGATTTTATAACAAGTCTAAATTTGGTTTATTCGATTAATCCGGATTTTGCCTTCTCTCCTGTTTTTACCCAATGCCTTAATTCATCAAACGATTTTCCAATTTGATCAGGGGTAAAATTACAGTGCCCCTGACCATTACATAATTTAACTGCCAACAGGTCATCCTTTCCTTGCTGATGAACCATATTTTCAAAGTTAACCTCTCCGTACTGAGGCGGAATTAACTGGTCATAAATTGTATGCATTAGAACAACAGGCTTTCCAATATTACCAGTCCGGTCGTACTTTTCGAATATTTTATCAGGACTGGCAGTTGCTTTGAATCTTTCAACCATCTTGTTGATCTCCCAATCGTTGGAAAAGCCAGTGTAAATTGTATTTGTATTATCGTAAGGATTACCTCCTGATTTTAGTGCAGCGTCACGCAAAACACCTTCACCGAAAATTAAGGAAAATGGTATATCACCTATCTTCAGATAAAACTGACGCGCGAGTTGTACAGTCTTTACACTGTCCGATCCAAGGGCTATCCTGATAAGCTCAACTTTAGGGCCCATCTCAGCGAACCCGGCGTGCTTTAGCCCGGACTTTATATCCAATATTTCAGAAAGCGGGGCTATTACCCCCGGGAATAATGCATCAAACAGAATATGAATTTCAAATTCTTTTCTGGTTTGCAAATATGGACGGCTTGACAAAGGGCACATTGTCAGGGCACCCAGATAATTCTTGCTGAAATTTTCCATCATAGCAAGGGCAACGCCTCCTCCCATCGACTGACCTGTCATAAAAGTAGAATCAGGCACTCCGTATTTATCCCAGAAATATTGCCTTAGAGCTTCGGTATCATCAACACCTTGTGGTAATGCAAAACCCTGATATTCATATGCTGATGCGGCTACTGCAAAGCCTCTGACAAGAAATATTTCAGCAATCTGGTCCAACTGCGGCGAATTGATTGCAGAAGGGGAACCCATGAACTCATAACCATGCGCAAACATCACTAATTTATGTTTCCAATCTTTTGGAAAAAGAATTTTATAGTGAGCAAAATTTATAGTTCCGGTATCCCTCCGGGCAATACTTTGCGAATGAGATGAAAAGAACAACGAAATCAGAAAAATAGAGAAGATAATTTTTTTCATGATTGATAGATCTTTACAAAAGTTGGTGGAGCATGCATGTCCTTGGAAAATTTAACCTTTCTGTTTACAGTTCTCTGATCCGGATAATCCTGAATATAGTCGGATTGCCATGTTGCTGCAATTGTATTTGTCAGTCTCGCTAAACGCCATGGCTTCTCCAGCCTTTAATCTTTTGAATATATCCATACAAAGCCCTGATTATTGAAAGATTACCTTGCGTTTTCCAAACCGGAAACAATCATTTTAATTTTAGCGCTTTCTGAATAGCGATCTCAGCAAGCGGTTCCATAACCTTATAACCAGCCTTATTTGGATGAACACCATCAGTTGAAAGGTCGGATTTCAGAGCATGTTTCTCATCCGACATGCTAGTAAAATAATCGAGATAGACACAATTATGTGATTCAGCATAACTCTTAATCCATGAGTTCAGCTTTACAACTTTTTCTGCAGGTTCCATCCCCGGATGCCAGGGAAAATCATAAGCAGGCAGAACAGATGAAAGGACGACCTTTATACCGTTTGCATGAGCTATCTCAACCATTGAAGAGAAGTTGTCCTCAATCATTTCAAGTGTACTTGGGCCGGTGTTACCGGCTATATCATTGATTCCAGCCAGTATTACTACTACCTCGGGTTGGAGACTAATTACATCCTGCCTGAACCTGACCAGCATCTGAGGAGTGGTCTGTCCGCTAATACCTCTGTCTAAATAAGACTTGCCTGAAAAAAAGGCAGAATCACTTACGATCCAAAAATCTGTAATGGAATTTCCCATGAAGACAACGCGTTTTTCTCCTTTTTGCGGCAGTCCAATCTTTGAGTTTGCATTGCGGTAACGATTAAGGTTGGGCCAATCTGTATTGTTCTGAGCTTCCATGGTAAAACTTAGTGTAATTATGAAGAATACGAATGTTGTTAATAAGGATTTTCTTTTCATAGTTAAATTTATAAGATTGCTGTTTTTAATGTTAAAAACTAAAGCAAATTACAAAGATTTTTCATTGAATTCTTATAAAAAAAACTTGTCGCAAAAATAAACTTGTCGGACTCATAAGAACACAGCCACTTTGGCGACAGGGATTTTTATTTTAAGCCAATCAGAAATAAGCTTTTAGTCTAAGTGTTATTATTGTGATCCCTATCCGGTCGCTATCCCGGTCGCGCTTTTAATTCATATTGCCTGACTATCCCCAGTGGCCCCTCACCTTTGATTTCCCCTCGAAGTTTTAACGGAGGCTGGCAGTCTCATGGATTGAGTGAATATTTTTATACCTACCTTCTTTTTTTTACTTTATAGAACATTTCCTTATAGCCAACTTCACCTTTTTCAGAAATAGCTTCAACCACAACTTCCATCTCTCCTACATTGTCAGCGTTATAAAAAGTAGCCGAAGTATTACCTAAGCTATCAACAGTAAGCTTTGGTTCCCAGTCTATCAGGGCACGCAGGTCTGGTTTATACCAATCATCAGGTTTAAGATTCTCATATTTCGGAGCATAAAACTCGCGGGGCGTAGAAAATACCTGTACGGCTACCTTGAAAATACCTTTAGCTTTATGAACGCCAAATATTCCGTTTCCTTCATATGTATAAATGCTGATAATATCAATTGATTTAGGGATTTCCGGTTCCTATCCCGTTCTGAAGTTTGATCAGTTTCTTCTCGATTATTTTTTCGTCCGGACCTATAAGCTCAACATACAATACTCCGCTAAGCTTAGTGAGATTATGGTCGCTGGCATTTGTTACTATGGATTTAAACCATACTGTTTTATCTGTAGTATAAACATTCCCATCCAGCTGCAGGTAAATTTTTTCGGCTTCAGGCAAATAAGAATTCAGGTGATTTTCCTGAGATTGGGCTGCAAAATTGAAAATAAGAAACAATAAAGTTGTTAATATGAAAATTTTGAACTTTTCTGCAGGCTTAATTTGCAGCCAACTATCCATTTGGGTTTTAATTCTCTCTTTCACCGCTTCTTGAATTAACTTTAGTCACTTTAGCTCACTTTAGTCACTTTAGCTCACTTTAGTCACTTTAGTCACTTTAGTCACTTTAGTTCACTTTAGTTCACTTTAGTTCACTTTCAAAGGTGTATTCATCCAGAATCTTCCCGAATCTTTAGAGATTGAAATACAGTTTTTTTCAAGAGGCATGGGTTGTATAAAACAATTATTCTGAAATTCCAGAGGCTTATTATATTCCTGTACAAAAAGTTCCCTGAACTGGCGAAATTCCAGTCCTTTTCGTTTATTCAGGATATTGCCATTAATGTCTTTCAGTGTTTTAATACTTAAGTGACATGAATCGAGTTCCTTGCGCCTGAATTTGTCATCATTCACTGTGATATACATGTAAGGGCCGTCAACTCTGATCCTTGTAATCTTTGCGGTTCTTTTGCCAATAGTTAATTTGTAATTTCCCACTTTGCCTACTGAAACAGGATCGATCTTCCTGTTGAAATGAGCAATAATTGTCATATCGAGGAATGGATAAACAGCATATGGGCCACCATCTTGCCTCCATGACACATTAACTATTCTAAAAAAGTGATCATCGCTATTTGAATCAGGTATAATAAATAAATTATTAAATGATATGTATTTAAGACACATCCTGGAATCAACTGCCGGCTCATGTCCATATTCTGCCTCAATACTGAAGATTTCCTTATTCTTTTTATATGAATCTGGATATGAACCGGAATATTCAAATTTGTGTATCGAATAATCATCGGGCTGGATGAATATTGAGCCTTTCATCTGGACGTTATCAGTTGTGATCTGTTGTTTATTAGTGAAGTCAATCTTATATAATAATATATTTCCCTCATAAACTCCAATTGGAGTTGAAAACCAGTGATTTCTGATAAAATTCTTCGCAAGGGTATCAACAAATGAAAATGATCTTGCATCAAAATTTCTTATTGCGTCGTGTACCAACAATATAAAAAGCTCATTGCCATACTGATCACCAACAATTGCAAAGGGTATTCTTTTAAATGACACATCAGAATGATCTGATTCCGGAAGATCATAATAGGGAGTCACATTTGTTCTCACAAAATCCATATTCTTTTTGAAATCAAGTAATCTGTATCTGTTTGAATCAGATGAACTGGTAAAACCCTTATCCAGAGTCTGAATGATCGCCTCATTCAGGTTAAGATAATTGACGCTATCTTTCTGATAATCTCTGTAATATGATACATAATTAAACGGACTGACTGGATAATTCTTTTTGATATTACTGAGAGCTCTCCCTATAATAATTTCCGGACTAAGTCTTTTCTTCCTTGCAGTAACCGCGACTTCATTCAGAGTATAAATATTGGGGACAAGCTTTAAATTGTTCATCCCTGTTGTTTTAAGAACAGCAAAAGTCAATGATAGTCTGTGAAATCCGATACAGGAAATGATCAGACTGTCGGATTGAAACCTGGGAATGTTTAAAATTCTGAAATCACCTTCAGCGTTGGTATAGACTCCAACCTGAGAGTTTTTAAGATGAACTGTAGCATATGGTACAGGTGCAGATGTTTTAGAATCAATTACTTTACCTCTGATATAATCAGGCTGCTGGCATTGAAGCACAGGACCATTAATCAAGAGTAGTAAACCAATAAAGATTAAGTGCCGTATCATCTCGGTTCAACTTAAGTGGTATCTTGTTCAGGGATGAATTAAATTATTTCAGGTTATTAGACCAAGATACAAATACAAAAAGCGTACCACTTTTTCGCTAATTAATAAGGCAGATGACTGATTGTAAGGACAGGTCGCGACCCGTCCCTACGCCGCCTATTCATATCTCAGGGCCTCGACAGGATTTCTTCTTGCAGCTTTATATGATTGAAAACCCACTGTAAGTATTGCGATAACCAAAACAAGAAATCCGACCTGGGCAAAAATCCACAAATTTATATTGATCCGGTATGCATAGCTGTGTAACCAATTATTCATAACATACCCGGCAACAGGACATGCAATTAAGATTGAGAGACTTACCCACAGCAGGTATTCTCCTGAGAGCAGGAAGAAAATTTCCCTGGACTTCGCTCCATTCACTTTTCTGATTCCTATCTCTTTTGTCCTGCGCTCTGTCATGAAAGAGGATAAACCGATAAGCCCCAGGCATGAAATAATTATTGCAAGGATAGAGAACCATCTGAATATTCTACCTATTCTTTGTTCGGTCTGGTACATGTTATCAAAATCATCATTTAGAAAATGAAACTTAAGGGGTGTAATAGGTTTAAATGAATTATAAGTTCTCCGGATGGATTCAATTGTTGAAGAGATATTGTCGTGTCTCATTCTGACATAGAAAAAGTTTGATGTGCCAATTCCCATAATCAAAGGTCCGATTTTATGATGTAACGATTTAAAATGAAAATCTTTAACTACTCCTATTATTCTGAACTTTTGCCCTTGCCCGAATAAGATTATTTCCCCGACTGGTTCCTTAAAACCCAGTATTTTAACTGCTTGTTCATTTATAACAAGCGCACTTGAATCGGTTGCAAATTCAGAAGAAAAGAAACGTCCCGACTTCAGCTCTAGTTTAAAAGTTTTGGCAAAATCGATATCAGCATAAAGACCATGAAACAATATGTCCTCGCCTTCCTTTTTACCCCTCCAATTTAGACCACTCATTGTATTATCGCTGTTGAAGAAACTAATCGGACCTGCCGTTATACTTAGAATATCCGGATTATTGATGAATTCGTTTTTTACAGTTTTAAGTACCGGATCCCAGGGTGCTGCCGGGTAATTAAAATAACCAATATCATCCTTATTAAATCCAAGGCTTTTGTTCTCCAAATAGTGGAGCTGCCTTCCGACAATCAGAGTGCATATAATAAGAAGAACTGACAATGAAAACTGGAAAATAACCAGGATCCTTCTGAACTTAGGATTGCCCGGATTCTTATTAATAAGACCCTTCAAGGTATCGAGGGGCTTTAAAGATGAAAGATAAAACGCCGGAAAACTTCCGGACAAAAGGCCGCAAAACAGCACTATGCTTATCAAACCAATATATAAACCGTAGCTATGATAGTTTACGTGCAGCTGCTTCCCTGTAAGATTATTATATCCGGGTAAAACCAGTTCAACTAAAATCATGGCTAATACATGGGCCACAAGAACGATCAACAGGGATTCTCCTAAAAACTGAAAAACTATTCTTCGTTTGTTTGCCCCCGCCACCTTCCGAATGCCAATTTCCCTGGCTCTCCTCGCCGATTGAGCAGTAGAAAGATTCATGAAGTTGATGCAGGCAATAAGGAGGATAAAGATTGCAATCAGGCTCAATATTCTTACATATGTAATATCGCCATGACCGCTAAAATCGAAGAAATATTTTCCAGAAGAATAAAGATGGATTTTTTTGACGTTTTGAAGGAATATTTCCGAATTTGTTCTATCATAATGCTTTTTCAGAATGTTCTTTATTTTTTCTTCAAATAATTTACTGTCTGTCCCTTTCTTAAGTTCAATATAATTATTTTGTCGCCAGTTCCAGTCGTCGTCAATGGTTGGCATTCCATCCCAATCAACTGGAAGTAACATATCAAAATGTATGTGGCTGTTAGCTGGAAGACTCTTTATTACTCCGGTGATTGTAAAGACAACTTTTCCCCCTATTGCAGTTAAATTATTGCCAAGTGGATCATCGTCACCGTAGTATTTATGCGCCATTTTTTCTGTGATAAGAATATTGTGAGGAGCATTTAAAGCGGTGTTTATATCTCCCTTAACAAATTCGATATCAAACATCCTTAAAAAGTCCTTATCAGCCATAGCAACGTTTTCGTCTATGAATTCATCACCTTTTTGTAAAGTATATTCTGGAGGAGCTCCGTATCTCGTTGATCTTATTATTTCAGGATATTCTTCTTTAAGTAATCGTGGTAAGGCTCCGGCTGTTGGAGCCATCATAGTACCTTCTCCGGTGGAGCTTTTTTCCAATAAACGATACAGATTATCGGCATCTTTGAAATGCCTGTCATAACTCCATTCATCCTGTACCCACAGAAGAATCAATATTGAGCAGGCCATGCCTATCGCCATTCCGCTTATATTCAGAATTGAATATGTTGAGTACCTTCTGATATTACGGATTGCTATTTTGAAATAGTTTTTAATCATTGATTATCTTTTGTCGTGCGGTCGTGCAGTTTAGCGTTCTTCTATCTTCGGACTTCTAATTTCCAATTATCATACCAATATTTTTTACTCTTTGAAAATTAGTCAATTAGAAGATATTATCAAAATAAATGATTTATATTTGTCCATCATAAGGACACTAACTGTCCAATATATGGACAATACAAGCAAATGATGTTAAGTACTTGTGACAACATTTTATAAAGCACTTGGAATAAATGAGATTAAGATTCCTCACTTCGTTCGGAATGACAACCTTACATGTTCGATAATGGGGTGGAAGAATCGGCGATTCGGTGAGAAATTTGTTTTTCCATCCATCCCTTCTCGACTCGCCGCCTCTTCCACCTCTAAAGTCCATCAAAAGAATGTCATCCCGGGCGCCAGCGAGGGATCTCCAGAGTTAATACTGAGTTTAATGATAGAGAGTTTTGACCAGATAAAATATTCAACAGATGTGTATCAAACACCTTACTAAAAATCTAAACAGACATTATGCAATGCAAACTCCTGATCGTCGACGATCATAAACAGGTCCTTAAAGCATTAATCCAGTTGCTTGAAACGGAATTTGAAACCATTACAGGAATCTCAAATCCCAACCAGATAATCAGTCAAATAAAGAAGGAGGATTTTGATGTAATCCTCCTGGATATGAATTTTTCAGCTGGAGTTAACACAGGCAATGAAGGGATCTACTGGCTTAATTGTATATTAAAATCTGATCCTTCAGTTGTCGTTGTAATGATGACAGCTTATGCCGACATAAATCTGGCAGTAAGGGCGATAAAAGAAGGCGCCACTGATTTTGTCGTAAAACCATGGGACAATAATAAGCTGATTACCACTCTTCAAGCCGCTTTCAAACTCCGGCAATCAAGGATTGAGAATAAAAGACTACGTGAGAAGCAGAAGCAGATAAATAAAGGTATCAATAAACAGCCTGACATTTTGATCGGCAAATCATCGGTAATGGAAAATGTTTTCCAGGTAATGCATAAGGTTGCCAAAACTGATGCAAATGTTTTAGTGATCGGCGAAAATGGAACCGGCAAAGAATTAATCGTGAGGGAAATCCATAATAATTCGCGCCGGTCAGGAGAGGTATTTATCAGTGTTGACATTGGCACAATAACTGAAACCTTGTTTGAAAGTGAAATGTTCGGGCATGTTAAAGGTGCATTTACCGATGCCAGGGAAGATAAAACAGGCTGGTTTGAGACTGCCTCAGGAGGGACATTGTTCCTGGATGAAATAGGCAATCTTTCTCTTACAATGCAGTCCAAACTTCTTACCGCCATCCAGAACCGGGTAATTTATAAGGTCGGTTCTAAGACTCCGATCCCATTTAACATAAGGCTGATTCTGGCTACAAATAAGAACCTGGAAGAACTGGTATCAAAGGATCTCTTCCGGGAGGATCTTTATTACCGTATAAACACAATTGTTTTAGAACTGCCTCCGCTACGTGACCGCGGTGAAGATATAGTCTTGCTTGCAGAGCATTTCATGAAGGAGTATTCGGTTAAATACGAAAAATTCCGCCTGAAATTCAGCAGCAAAACCCTGGATAAACTTATGAAATACAACTGGCCGGGTAACGTTAGGGAATTACGGCATACCGTCGAAAAAGCGGTTATCCTATGTGAATCGGATGTTTTAATGTCTGAAGATTTTATTTTATCACATTCTTCAAAAGCACAATTTAATCAAGACAGGCCGTCTACATTTGACGAAATAGAAAAAAAGGCTGTGGAAAACGCACTGAACAACAATAATGGAAACGTTCTGAAAGCATCAAAAGAATTGGGCCTGGCAAGACAAACCATGTACAACAAAATTCAAAAACATAACCTCTAGATAACTTCTAACATGTTACTAAAGAATTTCTTCATCAATGTACTTATCCGGGTGGTTCTCATTGTAATTACCGGTATTGTATTGGGAATAGTTCTGCAGCATTTTGAACAGGGATACTACTATACCCTCACAGGAATGATTTTCCTCATTGGATTTCAAACCTGGATGCTGGTGTTGCAGGTGAACAAAACGAATACAGATCTGGAAAAATTCCTTTCTGCAGTTCAGGATCATGATTCATCCATCCGGTTTCCTGATAATACAAAAAATGACTCATTCAGAAAGCTTCATGACAGGATGAATACTGTAAATACCATTATTCATAATGTTAGAATTGAAAATGAGAGAACCGGTCAGTTCTTAAGAAGTGTGGTTGATCATGTTGATATCGGGCTGCTATCATTTGATTTGAACGGGAAGATAGAAATTTATAACAAAGCCGCGAGAAGGTACCTGGACGCCGATCATCCACATCAGCTTTCCTCATTTAAAGCATCTAACTCTGAAATAATAAGTATTATCAATTCTATAAAGCCCGGGCAGGAAATTTTACATAAAGTGAGAGTAACCAATCTTTTACAGAACATTTTAGTAAAAGCTACCGAAATGAAATTTGAAAACAATATAATCAAGCTGGTTTCCTTTCAGGATATTACAAATGAACTGGATAAAAAAGAACTGGATTCATGGCAAAAGTTAATCAGGGTCCTAACTCATGAGATCATGAATTCCATTAGTCCGATTACCTCTCTTACTTCAGTGATTTCAGGATATTTTAAAAAGAAGGAAAATGAAAATCCTGTACCATCCGTTCTTATAGACAATCAAATAATTTCCAAAACTCTTTCAGGTTTGAATACTATTGAAGAAACAGGAAAAGGATTACTGGATTTTGTAGATAAATACCGTAGTCTGACATCATTACCGGTTCCTAATCTAAGTCAATTCACAATTGAAGGTTTATTCAGAAAGTGTAAGCTCCTGATGGAATCAAACATCCCATCAAATATCAAAATCACGACACATGTTAATCCAGAAGATCTTTCGGTTGTTGCAGACTACTCCCAGATTGAACAGATTCTGATAAATTTAATAAAGAACTCTGTAGAAGCTTTATCAGATAAAAAAAACGGAACAATTAATCTGAAAGGCTTTTGTGAAGCAGATTGTATAACAATTCATATTGAAGATGACGGATCAGGCATATCCAATGAAATTATAGAGGATATTTTTGTGCCATTTTTCACTACCAAAGAAAGCGGTTCTGGTATTGGACTAAGCTTATCCCGACAAATAATGAAAAATCATAACGGCACAATTACAGTCAATTCTGCACCTGATAAGGGAGCTGAATTTATTTTAAGATTTCAATCGTGACTTGTCACTGACCTTCATTGGCAGAGCGAAAGATCTTTAAGATTCCTTATATACTATTGCAATTTTGGCTCTGCTGATATATATCTGATAAGTGGTTGATTACTAAGGGTTTTACACCAATATCTTTGAAAGGTTCTGATAGCTGGTTTTAACACTTTCCAGTGGTTTGGATGCTCCATCCTGTTCCACAAAGAAATATTTCATTCCGGCTATATCCGCAGCTTTGAAAATTGGTTTAAAGTCAATATACCCATTCCCTATTTCAACAGGATTTTTTGAGGTCTTATCAAGATCTTTCACATGCCAGATCGGAAACCTTCCCTGATGTTTTTTAAATAATTCAACAGGATTCTGATTTGCCTTGGTTGCCCAGGCGAGATCGAGTTCCATTTTCACCATTTCCTTATCCGTGTTGGATAGAATATAATCGAAAGGACGTTGACCTTCAACAGTATCAAATTCTGTTGTATGATTGTGATATGCAAATTGAACACCAACTTTCTTGCAGGCTTCTCCGGCTTTACTGAATACATCTGCAGCCGTTTTAATTTCATCAAGTGTGCTTACAGGTATACTGGCGCATACAAGATAACTTAGTCCGCCTTCAGCTGCCTGATCTGCCAGCTCCTTGTAATTTTCCTTCAGATTGAATGTCTTGGGCATATCTTTTAGTTTTGCCACATATTGTTTTATCCTGGCAGAATCCTCAGCAGTCTTTGCCATCTTCATGATCTGAGCAGGACTGAAAGGTGCACCACCCACATGGGCCGAGCGCCAGTGCATACCAAGATCCTTAATTATCGAAGCTAACTCTTTTGGAGCGTATCCATAAAAATTACCCTTCTCAGAACCTGCACTCTCAAGTTCAGTGTAACCTATTGCCGCAAGTGCTTTCAAAGTCCCTAAAGGATCCTTTGTCATTAAATCTCCCAGGGTATACAACTGCAGACCAATTGAATGTTTCGCATTTGCACCTGAAAAGAATTCCGTGCCGGCTCTACGCGGCAAGATGATACCTGCTAATGCCAATGCACCTGACTGTAATAAAAATTGTCTCCTGGTTTTCATAATGTATAGTTTTTATCGAAAGGTTTGATAAAATGAATAGCTTTATATTAAACTGTTTTTCAGGCAGATTTGTTTAATGTACCTTTGATATTCTTACAATATTCTATTTTTCAGATAAACCTCTTCCATTTTAGTAGCTTAATCCAAATCCGAATTTATAAAGAGGATCTTTGCTGTCATATGGGACATCCTCCATCTGATTGCGCACTGCTTCCATGGATGATGGCATCTCAACCGGCAGTTTACCCTGTGGTTTGAAATTACCGAAAACTACATCAAGCAGGGCCTTGTCACTTGATCCGAAATTGACCAGAAGGCCTTTGCTGGCTGCAGAGATCTCAGGAACTACCGGAGGCCTTTCAAAGTAGATGTCAACTATTGTCGGGACTTTATTCAGGAGGGAGAGAATCACCGCTTTCTCCTTATCCTTGAAATCCAGGTCCCCACTGCCAAATAATCTGCCAAGCAATCC
>Ga0302321_100002944_pt1 | contig 14616 bp, 12 predicted proteins | sample Fen_T0_1_FD_202505 | JGI IMG/M metagenome (GOLD analysis project Ga0302321, IMG submission 202505) | Peat permafrost microbial communities from Stordalen Mire near Abisko, Sweden - Fen_T0_1 | ecosystem: Environmental > Terrestrial > Soil > Wetlands > Permafrost | place: Sweden: Abisko...
ATGATTTGCCCAACACTGCACAAGCTGGGCATCAAAATTGCGCACAACCGCAGAGGAGAGCCACTGTAACAACTCATCAATATGATGCATCGTTGAAATAGCCGAGGCAAGCTGTGCAGAGAGAGCTGCTTGCTGCTTATTTATATCTCTTACAGGAGAATTGTCATCAATGCTATCTGTATTCATGATTATACACCTCTCATATTTAGATGTACCCGATCTACCATGTCGAGCTCTCTCCCCTTCTACGCCTCCATTGCTTTTATGCAATCGATGCCCCACCCACAGATCATCGCAAAAGACGACTATAGACCGAATCGTGATCATTTCGAGAAGAGCCTCTTCATAAGTAAGTAACTTATGCCCTCTATCTACTACCCTCTATCTACAATAGCAATAATAATACTAATTGTCAATACTAATAAAGTATCGTTTTTTAGTAAATTATTTATTCTATAATATTGTTTACAATTCTATTTTTATCCCTTTTTACCATCTATAAATTGTATATTTCTTATCTACGATTTTCACTTCATTTCTCCGCACATTAAGATTCTATTAAAATTTTTGATTTCGCATGGATGTGCTTATATTTCTTGCCTGAGTACTATCTCTAGTGAAGGTCGATATGACACAAAAAGACCTTCTGCAGAGCACTAAAGCTGTAAAAAAACTTTAGTGCTCTGCAGAAGGTCAAATATAGCGCCACGTCTCGACATAACACAAAATAAGAAAAAAGATGCAACATAAATAATAGAAGGTCATCAACTACGACAAACGCATTCCAACTTAGTTAGAGAACACAGCTCCGAGCAAAGAAAGCAAGCCGAGCATGCTTAGAATATCACTTGTAACATCAAGCACACCATTATCCGAAAGAAGAAATTGCTGCGTCATCAAATAACCAAGGCCCAGTAAAATAAAAGCAACGCACATCAAGAGGCTGAAACGCGTCTGCTTTTTCAAAAATGCCGAGATGTATGCGTAAAAAATACCAAAGCAGATAAGTGCCGGTATTCCTGTTACTATTGCTTTAGTTGCAACATTGGGCAACTCCGGGAGAGTTGGGGATAAAAGGCATAACCCAACGAGCAAAACAGCAAGTAGAATCTGGACGCGCATTAGCCTCTGGGCGTAGGCATCTGAGTTATTAAATAAGCTTAACATAATGAAAAGCAGAGCCACTCCCTGGCCTATGTACAAAAACCAGTCGGTGTGAAGCGTAATGGTCGTAAGGCTGTTAGCAATAAGGTCCGCAAGAGCAGTTAAAGACATAATACTCAGCGACAATCCCAGGATAAATAAGCGTGGGCTTAAAATATGTGTATACACATATAGTGCACGTACCGCAACAAATCCAGAAATCACAAAGAGTAAGAGGGCACCCATATTACCAAGGAAAGCCTCATTTATGAAACCTGTCGACATGTTGAAAGATCCTCCTTAGAAGGAAAGCTACTTGTCACGACAAATTAAAGATTACTGGAAAAAGGCCGAGGCTTATCTGTATTCATGATTGTACACCTCTCATATTTAGATGTACCCGATTTATCATATCGAGCTCTCCCTCTCCATACGTCTATATCTATATTGCTTAATAAACGATCTATGATCTACAGCAAAAAAATGATTATAGACAAAATAGCGACCACTTTGAGAAGAGCTCCTTCATACATGAATAACATCTACGCTCTATCTACAATAGCAATAAGCACACTAATTGTCAATGCTAATAAATCATATTGTTTAGAAATTGTTGATTCCATAACGTTATTTTTATTCTAGTTACTTTCCCTTCTTTATAAATCATATCTCCCACAGCTATGATTTATATTTCATTTCGTTTCATATTAAGATTCTATTAAAAAATAAAGCTATATTATGAATGCGTTTATTTTCCTGAAGATAGATATCACAATAATCATGGAGGAGCGGAAATTGTAATCCGCTCCTCCATGGTATTAAAGGGTAGTATGTTAAAGAGCACTTAGAGGGTGATAACCTGGTCGGGTGGGTTCGTAGCAAGGGCCGCATACAGGTCGGGGAAACAGCCGACCTGTACCCCATCGACGGTGCCTACTGCACTATAGCCACCTTCGGCATTGGGTGTCGCCAGGCCACGTTCACTGGCACATTGATCACAAAGCATCAGCAAAATGTTTTGCTCTTGCGCAACCACGCTAAGGCGCTCACCCAGGGGGTCACTTTTGCGCAAAGCATATGTATTGTCATCGAAGAAAAACATACCTACAACTTCAGCACCGTGACGATGCTCTTCTAATTGCGGCAAAATCATCTTACCCAACTTGTAGCTTACTGTATGGCCAGTGGTGCTAAAAATATAGGCTACTTTCATAAAAATCCTCTCGTTTTACAGCGAAAAGATCGCGAAGACAGTCCTTCGCGTTTTCTCTCCTCGCGTTAATAGTATATTACGAACAACCTATGAGACAAGTGAACCTTCCGTTTTCGGCTCTCTTTACAGATAGGGTGCGGGGGCGGTATCATTAACAGGTATACCCAAACGCAAGCAGAGCCAATTGCGTTGCATTTGGGGCAGGGCGCTTTGGCGCATTATGCGGAGACGGAAGAATAGGCAGTAAGATAATTTTAGTATCCCCACTTCGGTGCCCACAAATGGATCAGAAAAGACATTAGCTGCCTATAGTGAACAACACGAAAAAGCCAGGTATACTAACGAAACATGATGGATACACCAGAGAATTATTATTCGATTTTAGGCATTTCCAGGGACGCTGATGGAGAGACAATAAAACAGGCTTATCGGCAGTTGGCACGACGTTTCCACCCCGACCTAGCAGGGCCAGAGGGCGCAACAGAGATGAAGCGTATTAATCGTGCATATGCAGTTCTTGGCGACCTTGAGAAAAAGCGACAGTACGATACGATCGTGGGCGGAGTCATAGACCTGAGAAGACATGGTTTCACACATTCAACTGCACGGCAGCAGAGGCCGGAAAATACAGATGACATTGAATTTTTTGGGCTTAATATCTTCAGCACCAGAGGCCCATTTCACGCCGGGCCATCCATCCATAGCAACATTGGGGTTGTATCTACGCTGGGCAGTGTACGTACAGTGCAAGGCATTCTCGTCGCAGCCGGGACGACAGATGGCAAAGGCACAATATGGCAAATAGTCAATGATACGATTGAGGAGACGACCACTTTTGCCAGCGATCCAGATGCTGCTATAGAGTCGCTACGTGAGCTCCGTTTTTCGAGTGCTGGCTCCTTACTGGCAGGCTGGGGACGTTCAGGCGTACATATATGGGATACATTTCAGGGCACAAGGCTCTGGAGCTACCCGCTGACAGAACGAGCAGTCTCTGCTCACTATTCGCTTGATGTTAAGTTGCAAGGCACTAATCCGAAAATTGCAAGCATGGCACTGCCACATCTTGCAGGAGATGCACCCACACCACGAGCATGGGGGGTACGTAGCACAGATATCACCGAACACGAGATCGGAACCACATCAAACAAGCTCAGCAATCCAATCGTTTGTACAGAGGAGAATATCGAAAACAGACATTTCTGGGCTGTGCGGATGCGTGCACTCGCACAGGATAGCAAAACACTACTCACACTTTCCTGCGCCCAGGTCGCAAATGAGCAGAACCAGATGGCAATTGTACGACGCTGGAACCTCAATGCACGAGGGCGGCTAGGAGGCGGGCGATCCCCTCAGATTGTCAGCTCGGTTGCTGTAGGACGATGCCAGGACTGCACACCACCTTATGCCAGCACGCCAGACACCTCAATGCTCGCCTTCGTCTATATGGGTAACAAGATTCGGCTTTGCGAAACGCTGACTGGCACATATAGCGAGTTCGCAACAGGTGCCATGGGCAGCACTTCCAAGCTGGCCATCTCGCCTGATGCACAATGGCTACTCGTCGCACGTGAAGATAGCGAAGTCAACGAAGGGGTCATTGATCTATGGTCAATCGCAACCGGGCAAATCATGCAGAAGTTCTACCATCCATGGCAGATCAGTGCTCTATGTTTTGCAGATGAACGCTTCATTGTAGCACTTACAGATGGAACTATTCAGGTATGGCAGTAAGCGTGTTATAATAAAATTTGAGATGATAGAGTTACTGCGCACTACGTCAAATTATTGCAAATTCTCTCATCATGTTTGATAGTTATACGTAAATAGGTTGACATTTGGCCCGCTATTCCTTTACTATGTAATTTACACAACGTTTTGTGTAGGCAGTTTTCTATTGGATTGAGTACGGTCTAGTCAGAGGAGCATCGGTATTGATTCGCGAAGGCACACTTTTAGTAAAAGAGCCCGGGAAAAAAACTATCTTTCAGGGCGAAGAGCACAGCTATGTCCGATGCGTTATCGCTGATATTACTGACCCTGAACGTCATTTCGAGTGCCGTGTATTAGATGAAGAAGACATACCAGTTGTCATCGGCGAAATAATTAAACTAGAAGTAATAAAGGTTGTCACTGAACGACAGAGCGGGATCGTACGATTTGATTGTCGTTTAATAAAAACACAAAATTAACAGGGAGTGCGAATATGAAGTGTCCGCGATGTTCAGCTGAACTATTCAACTCATCCACTTTCTGCCCACAGTGCGGATTTAATCATCAGCAGAACCTTAATATGTCAGAGAATTCCATAGCACCAGAACAGGAGCGAGCCGCGGCTTTCTCCTACTTGCCAGCAGGAACTCCCCCCTGGCCAACCACCGTCCCACAAAACGTACCTGGCGTTGTGGCCTCTGCCGCACAAGGCCAGCGCACCGCGCAAGCAAAAGGTGATGTGGAGGGTAAACCACGTCGTACTGTTGGTGGCGTCCTTTCCGTTATAGCAGTCCTGGTGCTTGCTCCTATTATAGGCATTATGATCACTTTTGCTACGATCGCACGACCAGCCAGTCAAGCTGCACCATCAGGGACGAATAGCAACAGTAGCAACAGCCAACAAGTGGCGGATGCTACACCCGTTGCTACGGCCGCCACAACAAGTCAAGATACCCAAAATCAGCCGTTGCCCACACCAACCGCGTTCAAAACAGCGAAAGATACAAATGTAAATATCTCGCTTCAATACCCTGCAGACTGGACGGAGGGCGACCCCAAACAATCTGCAAGTGCTGCCTTCTTCAGCATCGTGTCACAAAGTCAGATTGGCATTAACTTCTCTGTCATACATCTCAATGATAGCACCTCTGGCACTATCAGTAGTGCTGACCAACTGAACCAGTTAAATATCCAGCAGCTATCGCAGGTTCAGAATGTAAGTAACATTCAGAATGTGCAAATGACGAACAACCAACCTAACATTGGTGGTACGAAATGGATAGAGAAGGATGCTACATTCCTGGATGAGTCAAATACAAAGATTCATTTCGCCTCAATCTCTGTGCAGCATGGGAAAAGCTACTACATTATTTACTTCTCTATGCCCGACAATATTTATTCCGAGGCGATGAAGAAGTATATAGAGCCGATGCTCAACTCCGTCAAGTTTCTCTCATAACCCCCTGAGATCTTATAATCATAAACTACTGTCCATTCACTATTGATAGGTTGTGAATGGACAGTAGTTTATGATTATAAATATCTTATTAGAGGTACAAAAAGTGGCCCACCACTTGAGATGGTGAGCCGCTCATCGTCTAGCTGCCACTTCTAGTTTTTACTAGAATGGGCGCGCCTAGTATTCAGGAGATGCAGGGGCTGCGTGCTCTTTTTCAGGTAGATCAGTGATCAAGGCCTCAGTGGTCAGGATCATGGCTGCGATGCTGGCCGCATTCTGCAGGGCAGAACGGGTGACTTTCGCAGGATCAGCGATACCGAATTCGAACATGTCGCCATAAGTGTCAGTTAACACATTGTAACCGATATGGGGATTGTTCTGCTCGCGCTGGGCACGGCGGATACCCTCAACTACAACTGAACCATCTTTACCACCATTGGCGGCAAGCTGGCGAATAGGCTCTTCAAGAGAGCGGCGCAGGATCGTTACACCAGTTGCAGCATCGCCGCTCAGATGCAGGCCATCAAGTGCCTGAACAGCGGTTAGGAGAGCAACGCCACCACCTGGGACCATACCCTCTTCAACACCCGCACGGGTGGCGGAAAGAGCATCCTCAACACGTGTCTGGCGGTACTTTAACTCAACCTCTGTTCCTGCACCAACTTTGATCACTGCAACACCACCGGAGAGTTTTGCCAGGCGCTCCTGGAGCTTCTCACGATCGTAGTCGCTTGTGGTCTCGTCGATCTGTGCTTTGATCTGGCGAATACGGCCCTGAATATCTTCACTGTTGCCGTGGCCCTCGATGATTGTTGTGTCTTCCTTATGAGAAGAGACCAGACGAGCCGAGCCAAGATCTTCCAGAGTTGCGCTGTCGAGACGGCGGCCCATCTCTTCGCTAATCACTTCGCCACCAGTCAAAGCTGCAATATCGCGCAACATATCTTTGCGGCGATCGCCAAAGCCAGGAGCTTTCACGGCCAGAACGTTCAGGATACCGCGTAGCTTGTTGACAACCAGGGTTGCCAGAGCTTCGCCGTCGACATCCTCAGCAATGATCACGATCTCGCGGCGACCCTGCTGGACAATCTTCTCCACAATAGGCAGAATATCCTGTACAGCGCTGATCTTCTTATCAGTGATCAGGATGTAGGGATTCTCAAGGGAGGCTTCCATCTTCTCAGCATTCGTTACAAAATAAGGAGAGATGTAGCCCTTATCGATCTGCATACCTTCGACATACTCTGTCTCGAAGTTAATGCCGCGCGACTCTTCGACCGTGATTACGCCATCTTTGCCGACTTTATCCATCACTTCAGCAATCAACTCGCCGATCTGCTCGTCAGCAGCTGAGATAGAAGCAATCTGGGCAATCTCTTTCTTACTCTCAACGGGTACGGCCAATTGACGAATGTAAGCGACGATAGCTTCGGTCCCTTTATCGATGCCGAGCTTCAACTGCATGGGATTCGCACCTGCGGCCAGGTTTTTCAGGCCTTCGTTTACAATTGCCTGAGCCAGAACGGTTGCCGTGGTTGTTCCATCGCCAGCAACATCATTGGTCCTGGTTGCCGCTTCTTTTAGCAGCTGGGCGCCCATGTTCTCAAACGGGTCCTCAAGCTGAATCTCTTTGGCAACAGTGACGCCATCATGGGTCACGTTAGGAGAGCCAAATTTCTTGTCCAGAGCAACGTTGCGGCCCTTAGGACCCAGCGTCGTCTTTACAGCACCAGCCAGCACATCGATGCCCCTTTTCAGGGCACGACGGGCCTCTTCATCAAATATGAGTTGCTTTGCCATTTATCTTGTTCCTTCTCTACGAACTAGCCGACGATAGCAAGAATGTCATTCTCTTTCAGGACCAGATACTCTTCGCCGTCGAGTTTGAACTCAGTCCCACCATATTTAGCGAACAGCACACGATCACCTTCGCGGACATCAATTGCTGCACGGTCGCCATTATCAAGTAAGCGACCATTGCCAACAGCAATAACTACGCCTTCCTGAGGCTTCTCTTTCGCTGTATCAGGAATAACGATACCGCTCTTGGTTACCTCTTCTTTGGCCGCCGGTTTTACAACCACACGGTCACCAACAGGACGAATCTTTGCCACGACTACACTTCCTTTCGTCTATGAAGTTTCTAAGTCTTCTGACTTTCTGAGTGTTTCTTCATCAGGACCATAATGTATGATACCTGAAATGTTTACTGAACTGTAGAGAGAGTAATCACAACAGCAAGGGCCACCCGCAGCACAACCGCTACAACAGTACGTTTTCCCCTGTAGTACAGTAGGAGACCAGAGGATATCAATATCGCAGTTTGCACAGCGTGGGGGCTTCTGTGATGAACCCCAGACTGGTCTACTCGACCTATTCAATACACCCTGTGACTGGTTCCATTCGTTATAAATGTCCTCTTGGCTCATGATTGTAGTACCTTTGAAACGCCATTCTATAGAAGGCCGAGTTAAAAACTCAGCCATGCAAAAGCTTGCATCTGACGTTCAGCGTTCAGTTGCGACCCTCGCACAAGTATCCTTTTCAGGCAATCCTGAGTGTTGCTTTATTCTTTTACCTGTGATAAGTATGCTACATAGAGTGTTAGAAACACATAGGAAGAATGTTAGAGAAGTGTTAGAAATTGGCAGGTCGCTCCCGTAGAGTCGCTAACATTGCCTGGATAGCACCCGCATAGTACAATGGGGCGTATTCATAACTTGCTAGCCCCAGACACAGACATAGGCACCCACTATCCGGCTAAGCAGTAGAATAGTAGAGAATAAAACAACAAGGGGGTTGAAAACGATGGCAGCCACTACAACGTACATTACAGATACAAAACAACAAAGCTCCAGGGTTACGCTCAAAGATCAGGGCGTTGTAATTGACGAAAAAGAATTTATAATCGAGTGGCGTAGAATTGCCCCTCTAACTCTAAACGAGAAAGGAAATATACAAGAGGGCGGGCGTTACCATCTCGTCATAGGAAATAAATCCTACGAAATCTATGCTCGGCACATTGCCAATACGGAGGAGAGCAATCGTTACGAAATTCAGATCGCAGGGCAGTATTTTGAGGTACGTATTGAGGACGAACGCACAAAACTATTGACGAGCGCGGTGCACACAGGGAGCAGTTCTAATATAGCCAGGATTAGTGCACCCATGCCGGGGCTTGTTATAGGCACTCCTTTTGAAGCGGGAGCAGCGGTTATAGCCGGGCAGACCATTATCGTTTTAGAGGCGATGAAAATGGAGAATGATCTGCCTGCCCCGATCAGTGGAACCATCAAAGAAGTAAAGGTAAATACAGGGCAGACGGTCGAGCAAGGCCAGATACTCGCTATAATAGAAGGCGAAAAAAGTGTGTAGTGATAGAGCACAAATGTATATTACATATCTTATAAGGATAGATTCACTCGTAGCTATGATTGTCTACAAAGGAAGTAGACGCCGCATGGTTCGAATTGAAATACTGTAAAAGTATTTCTATCGGATATACGTTTGTGCATAGGTATGCTATAATTTTAATGGCAAATAAGGGAAGGAGCACAGAGAGACATGGATCTACACAGAAGTAAAGATGTCAATGAATGGCAAGAAAAGACCGCAGGGACCTCAAAAGAGCGGAAAGCCAGGTTTGTCACCAGTTCGGACATTGAGATCCCAAAGCTCTCTACCCAGGAAGATCTGGCCGCGTTCGACGCTCATGAGCAGCTTGGATATGCCGGGGAATTTCCCTTTACCCGTGGCGTACGTCCGGGTATGTATCGCTCCCGCCTATGGACCATGCGTCAGTATGCGGGTTTTGCCAGCGCGGAAGAATCTAATAAGCGCTACCACTACCTGCTCTCACAAGGTACAACAGGTCTATCAGTTGCCTTTGACCTACCTACCCAGATGGGATATGATGCAGACCATCCGCTAGCAGAAGGCGAGGTAGGAAAAGTCGGTGTCTCTATTTCAAGTCTGGAAGATATGGAAATTCTGCTCCAGGGCTTACCACTGGAGCGTATCAGCACCTCAATGACCATTAACGCAACCGCAAGTATCCTGCTGGCACTCTATATTGCAGTTGCCAGAAAGCAAGGCGTGACTATAAGCAAACTCTCTGGTACCGTGCAAAATGATATACTAAAAGAATATATTGCGCGTGGAACATATATTTATCCACCAGTGCACTCTATGCGCATTATAACGGATATCTTTCGCTATTGTGCCACTGAAATACCTCATTGGAACACCATTAGTATCAGCGGATATCATATTCGCGAGGCTGGCGCCAGTGCGGTACAGGAACTCGCATTCACGCTAGCAAATGCCATAGCCTATGTACAGGCCGCACTCGATGGTGGCCTGGACGTTGATGCATTTGCCGGCCAGCTCTCATTCTTTTTTAATAGCCATAATAATCTGTTTGAGGAAGTAGCAAAGTTTCGTGCAGCACGACGCATGTGGGCACATATCATGCACGAGCGCTTTCATGCACAAGATGCACGATCAATGATGCTTCGTTTCCATACTCAGACAGCAGGCTCAACACTCACAGCCCAACAACCTGACAATAACATCGTGCGAACTGCTTATCAGGCTCTGGCAGCAGTGCTAGGCGGAACACAATCGTTGCATACCAACGCCAAAGATGAAGCTCTTTCGCTCCCAACTGAGGAGACCGCCCGTGTAGCACTGCGCACACAACAGATTCTGGCCCATGAGACGGGGGTCGCTGACATTGTCGATCCTTTGGCAGGGTCGTACTACGTCGAATCGCTCACAAACGAGATCGAGCAACGGGCCTGGGCTTATATTAAGCAGATAGATGCCCTGGGTGGCAGCGTGAGAGCGATAGAACGCGGCTTTATGCAAGCCGAGATCGAGCAAGAAGCATACAACTATCAACTCGCACTGGAGCAGGATCAGACAGTAGTTGTCGGTGTCAACCGTTTCACAATTACGCAAGAAGAGAAGACCATACTCCAGAAAATCAATACAGGAGTAGGCCAGCATCAGGCTAGCAAGCTGGCAGCGTTACGACAGAACCGAGACAACGAAAAGGTCGGACAAGTATTGCGTGCCCTGTCACAGGGAGCCGCCGGGAAAGAGAACCTTATGCCACTGATCATCAACGCAGTTGAGGCCTATGCCACTCTGGGCGAGATCAGCGACACCATGCGCCAGGTATTTGGCGAACAGCGAGAATTTCGTAGTCTGGAATAGTCAGCATGGCCGTCTCGTTAGCACAACCTGCCTGCCTATTTGCAGATAGCATACAGAATTAATAGAAATATTTATGAAAACCCAGATTTTAACATACGAGGCTCATGACATGCACTTTGCTCATAACACTGAGCAAAGCAAGTTTATCTTTCAGGATTACCGTAGAGGGGACCCGCGAAATCAAATGCGCGAGCAAGGGCAGAAGCGAATCGATCAGTTGGCTCAGGCGCCGATAGGAGTCTTCGATTCGGGGGCAGGAGGCTTAACGATTCTCACATCTTTACGCCAGGAACTGCCCAATGAGAACTACATTTATCTTGGAGATACAGCAAACTGCCCTTATGGAGTACGCGGCGAAGAAGAGATTGCAGATCTAGCCATCCACGCAAGCCGCTTCTTGCTAGAGCAGGGAGTCAAGCTCATAGTCGTCGCCTGTAATACCGCTTCACAGGCAGCCTTGAACATCTTACGCGCCACCTATACGCTTCCATTCGTCGGCGTTGTGCCGGCCGTCAAACCTGCCGCGCGCATCACAAAGCAGGGGAGAATCGGCATAGCGGCAACAAATCAAGCCATCAAGGCAACATATCTGCGTCACCTGATTGATGACTTCGCATCAGATATCCAGGTCTATGCTGTGGGCTGTCCCGAGCTAGTCACACTGGTGGAGCGCGGCGAGCTTGACGGCGCGCTTGTTGATGCAACACTGCAACAGGCCTTCGCCCCTTTATTAGAAAAAGAAGTAGATGTCATTGTCTTAGGTTGCACACATTTTCCCGCGCTACGACCCGCGATTCAACGTGTAGTCGGGAAGAAAGTACAGATTATTGATAGTGGAACCGCAATTGCCCGGCGCACTCATGGAGTCCTGGATGCCGAAGGGCTGACACGTCCACGCACGGCAGAAGGGGGAAATGTACAGATCTGGTGCAGTGGTGACGCACATGATTTTAGTAGGGTTGCCAGCGCAGTGCTCGGCTATTCTGTTGTTGCCAGTCAGACTACACTTTAATCTCTCTCTACATTCGAGTGTATAGCTATAATGCACAAATGCACACGAATGCATGATCGCTTAAGGAGACACACAGCGTTATGCACAATATGGCTCTACCAGAGAACGACGAGGATACAGATACAGCAGAAGTTTTAAGCTCCATTGAAAACCTTAATGCCTTTCACATCCGCTTTGCGCGCATTGTGTCCATCGTGCTTTCTCCAGTTACCATCTCATTACCTTTTATCACATTAGTCGCACTCTATTCACATGAATCAAATGCGCTACTTTCGGCACTCTTAACCCTCTTCTTTCTCAGTGTGGGACCAATGATCTACATACTGATTGGAGTCAAGACAGGGAAATTTAGCGATGTAGACGTTAGTATGCGTTCACAGCGTACAGGGCCGTTTCTGTTTAGCATAGCATCGAGTTTACTTGGCTTTTTTGTGCTCAGCACCATTCATGGCAGCAAAAATCTTGAGAGCGTGTTACTCATCACCGTGATTAGCGGCATTATCCTTATGATTATTACATTCTGGTGGAAGATCAGCATGCACGCCTCATCATTATCTGGTGCAATCACAGTATTGAGCATCTTGTATGGAAAAGTCGTGCTGCCTGCATTTCTGCTAATCATCCTGGTCAATTGGTCACGAGTGGTGCTCCGCAGACACACTATCGCTCAGGTTACTGCTGGTACACTCATGAGTATTGCGCTATCCTGGTTCCTGTTGACCCTACGCGGCGTGTAAGCAAATATTCTAGCATAGCGATGAGAAATGGCCCATATAAGTTACAGAACATTTCTCATCGCGTATATATGCTCTGTCAAGCTTCAACAAACCCCTCCGGCGCGCAAGCGCGTGCAATCTGAACTTTTGCACGCGATTTGATCTGCAACGACGCATCAAATGATGGGTCAAGCAGAGTGACTACGATATCACACACGCCTGACCTCTCAACAAACTATGTCTGCATCCCATACATTCTACACTCCGGCAAGATCAAGTTGTTGTAGCGTGGCAAGAATAACATCCCAGGGCACTGCATTGTTAGGGGGATAAATATCCGGCTCGTAGAGCACATGGACACCACGTTGAGCTAAGCTGGCAAGTGAGGGAAAGAAAGTTAGCTCCTGAGCAAGTTCTTTACTGGCACGAGGAACTGCAAGGATAGGTATGGTTGAAGCATCCCAACTCGTGAGCAACTGCAGGGCAAACGTATCAGCCTCACCCTGTGCCCACTTCTGCAGCGTATTAAATGTCGCCGGCACAACAACGACAGCATGAGGCTGTGAGGAGAGCAGAAAACTGGCGGGAGATGCATAGATCTCCACAGAATGCTGCGTGATCTGTTGCAACAGAGGCTGATCAATAAAAGCGCAGGCCTTCGGTGTAGCAACAACATATACATCCCAGCCGGCCTGCTGCGCAAGCACAATAAAATCCTGTACATGCTGCGCGGAGCGGGCCGCACAAACAACGACAGCTAACCGCTTACTCCCTGGCCGCATGCTTTCTTGCATAATTTCTTTCTCTAACACACGAACCGCAAGATTTAGCAAACGCTCGTTTCCTGGCACTCGCTCCCTGGAAGCAGGTCATCAAAAAACAGGCGCGTAGCTACGTCGGCTACGCGCCTGTTTTTTGATGCAGTGCAGCACAATTGTCGGCTCACTTGCTCATTGACCCACTTACTTGCTGTTCGCGGTTTCAGCGCTACCAGCAGGTAAGGCAATACGCGCAGGAATTCCATCGCGCAAAGCAGGTACAGAAGCAGGCTTCGAACGCAGCTGAGCGCGAATAGCCGGAGCCTGAGCACGCCGGGTAGTCGTGTTGGTTACACGCGTCACCAACCAGATAAAGCCGAATGTAGACGCCCAGTTCACGCACGCCAGCACTCCCAGGAAGACCCAGGTGGGCAGGCCCAGGCTATCAACGAGCAGATACAAAAAGCCTGTTACCAGAATATTTACCAACGTTACTGGAATCAATATCAACCATGCAAACTGCATCAACTGGTCAGCACGCAAGCGTGGCAGCGTCGAGCGTACCCAGATAAAGACGAAGCAGAGTAGATAGATCTTCAGAATAATGTAGCCCAAAGCCAGGATATTCCCAACAAAGCCCCACAACAGAGAATTCTGATTAACCAGGAAGTCCACGCCAGGGCCCGAGAAGCCTCCCAGGAACATGTAGGCTGTAATAGCCGACACAATAGTCATGTTCCCATATTCACCCAGGAAGAACATAGCCCAACGCATACCACTATACTCAGTCAGGTAGCCAGCAACCAACTCTGACTCAGCCTCTGGCAAATCAAAAGGAGGACGATTGGTCTCAGCCAGACCACAGGTATAGTAGATCACCAGCATCAACGGCTGAAGCAGAATAAACCAGGACCAGGGAGTGAAGCCCTGGAAAATGAAGTCGAGCACAGGATTGCCCGTCTTCTGCCAGATATTCTGGAAGTGGCTAATGTCGATGAGCGAAATTGTGCCCACGCCACTTTGCTCACCATAGCTTGGATAACCGGGCATACCAGCCAGCACGCTCGTCAACATGATAATACTCACGAGAGCCAGGAAAAGAGGCAGCTCATACGAGATCATCTGTGCGGCCGAACGCAAGCCACCCATCAAGGCATATTTATTGTTCGAGCTCCAGCCAGCCATAATCACACCGATAACGTCAATTGAGCTCATTGCGATCAAAAAGACGATACCCGTTGCCAGACCACTGCCCGGCAGAGCAATATATGGGGAGAAGGGCAGCACAGCGAAACTAGCGATCACAGGGGCAATAAAAACAGAGGGCGCTAGCAAGAAAAGCCATTTGTCTGTATTTGCGGCTTGAATATCTTCTTTCAATA
>Ga0302321_100002945_pt1 | contig 14613 bp, 8 predicted proteins | sample Fen_T0_1_FD_202505 | JGI IMG/M metagenome (GOLD analysis project Ga0302321, IMG submission 202505) | Peat permafrost microbial communities from Stordalen Mire near Abisko, Sweden - Fen_T0_1 | ecosystem: Environmental > Terrestrial > Soil > Wetlands > Permafrost | place: Sweden: Abisko...
ATTCATGATCTCTGTTTGGGCAAAGTTTTACCAGGGGATTCCCAATTTCGACCTTATGCACAAACAAGGATTCTTATTAAATAAAAATGTGGAGGATGGAAGAAAAGATTGGTTGGGCTATGTCAACACTTCTTATGATGTACACAATCCTGCAGCAAGAAAACAATTTTGGGAATTGCTGAAAACAAATTTGTACAGCAAAAAAATTGATGCCTGGTGGATGGATGCATCAGAGCCGGATATTCATTCCAACATGTCGGTAGCAAAGCGTAAAGATATTTTTTATCCCAACGCTATGGGCAGTGCAATAAAATATTTCAATAGTTATCCATTATTAAATTCGCAAGCTATTTACGAAGGGCAGCGTGCAACCAATGATAATAAAAGGGTATTCATCTTAACACGTTCCGGTTATGCAGGCATACAACGATATGGTTCTGCAATATGGAGTGGCGATATAGGCGCTACATGGGCCGATATGAAAAATCAGATTTCTGCAGGTATTAATTTCTCTATGTCCGGCGTGCCTTACTGGACATTTGATGTGGGTGGGTTTGCTGTGGAAAGCAGGTATGTGCAGGGAAGAGACATGGATGAATGGAAAGAATTGCAGGCAAGATGGTATGAGTTTGGAAGTTTCCTGCCATTGTTCAGGGCGCATGGCCAGCCACCGGCAAGGGAGCCATTTAATATTGCAAAAGAAAATGAAGCAGTATACAAAGCCATTGTTGGAAGTATTGAAAGAAGGTACACCCTGTTGCCAACATTATATTCCATTGCAGCCGATGTGCATTTTAGCAATGGTACTTTTTTAAAAGGGATGATGATGGAATTTTCCAATGATAAAAAAGTGGAAACGATTAATGATCAGCTGATGTGTGGTCCTTCAATTTTGGTAGCCCCGGTGTATACTTACCAGCAACGAAGCAGGCAAGTGTATTTACCTGCGGGTGCCAACTGGTACAATCTGTACGATAATAAAATGATCAAAGGCGGACAAACTATTGATGCTGCGGCACCCATCAATACCATCCCGGTATTTGTAAAAGAGGGCAGCATAATAGTTACGGGCCCTGTAATGCAATACGGTACCGAAAAACCTGCTGATACACTTACAGTAACCGTGTATGGAAACAAAGATGCCACCTTCACTTTGTACGAAGATGAAAATGAGAATTATAATTATGAAAGTGGAAAGTTTGCTAAAATTAAATTGAGTTATATAGCTGCCACAAAAACTTTTACTGCAGCTGCGCAGGTGGGATCTTTTGATGGGATGCTTACTAACCGGGTGTTTAATATTGTTTTCATTGACAATAATACTACAGCAACAATGCAGTTGAACTACAATGGAAAGAAAGCTAAAATGAAATTTAATAAATAAAAATTACGTATCATGAAAAGAATATTGGTTGCGGCTGTAATACTTGCATTGGGCAGCGTGGTTGCCTGTAAAGGAAAAGCAGATACCAGCACCGGCGGTGGAGGAACTGGCGGTGGAACAGGTGGTGGTGGAACTGTACCACCAACCGATCCGCCAACGGCAAGTACCATAGGTTTTTTTATGAATGACTGGCAAACAAAGAATTTTACCTTGCCATCATATAACGATGTTGCCAAGCCAACTGCCTCATCTACTTCATTTGTAACTATTGATGCCGGAACGATCATCACCAAAGTGGTGCCCTCGGTATATTCGCATAATGCTAATAGTTGGATGGGTGATATGGTCAACGATCCGGCACTGTTGAGTCATCTTACTAATTTAAAACCGGGTATCGTCCGGTTTCCGGGCGGCAGTATCAGTGATGTTTATTTCTGGAATGCATTGCCGGGCACAGCACCTGCGGATGCACCTGCGCAATTGGTTGATGCTAATGGTACAGCAAGTGCAGCTAATTATTGGGTGGGGAAAAACACTGCTAACTGGACAATATCGGTGGATAAATATTACAGCATGTTAGCGCAAACCGGTAACCAGGGCATGATAACGGTAAACTATGGTTACGCCAGGTATAGTATCGCCACAAATCCCGTTGCCAGTGCCGCACACCTTGCAGCAGATTGGGTACGTTACGATAACGGACGTACGAAGTACTGGGAGATCGGGAATGAATGCAACGGCACCTGGGAAGCCAGCTACAGGATAAATACAGCCAATAATAAAGATGGGCAACCGCAAACAATAACCGGTGCACTATATGGCCAGCATGTAAAAGTATTTATTGATTCCATGAGAAAAGCGGCATTGGAAATTGGTAAAACCATTTACATAGGATCGTATATTTTAGAAGCGCAACCGGCTGCATGGCAAACTGCTGCCGATCAAACCTGGAATGCAGGCGTGCTGGCACAGGTAAATACGGTTACGGATTATTATATTATTCACAGCTATTACACGCCGTATCAAACCAATGCTACCGCATCTGATATTTTATTTACTGCCTCGGATAATACTTTAAGCATGCTTAATTATTATCAAAGTAAATTAACAGGTGCAGGCAGTACAATAAAACCAGTTGCGCTTACCGAATACAATATAACATCGCAGGGCAACAGGCAGCAGGTATCATTTGTAAACGGCATGCACGCCACCATTTTATTGGGAGAAGCAATAAAAAATAAATATGGGATGACAGCAAGGTGGGATTTGGCCAATGGGTATAGCGGCGGTAACGATCATGGTTTATTTAATATCGGCGATGAACCAGGTGTGGCAAAATGGAATCCACGCCCCGCATTTTATTATATGTACTATTTTCAAAAATACATGGGCGACAGGATGCTGAAGTCGACAGTAACGGGAGGCGTGCTGGCTTACGCCTCTTCATTTACCAGTGGCGAAAAAGCCGTGATACTGGTAAATAAAAGTACTTCGGCCGAAACAGTAAATATCACTTTACAAAATGCCACAGCAGGCACAAGGTACTACTGGCACACTTTAACCGGCGGTACAGATAATGGAGAATTTTCGGCAAGCGTTTTTGTAAATGGCAACGGCCCTACTGAACCAACAGGAGGTCCTTCTTCAACATATACTACTATCAAAGCCAATAGTGCAATAACAAGTGGTGGTATAAGTGTAGCAATGCCTGCACGCTCGGTGGTGTATGTAGCAATAGATAAATAATTTTTAACACCATGTTATACGCCTGCAAACTGTAAAAGTAAAATATGAAAAAATATTTCCTGCTTGGTATAATAATTTTTTTTTGTTGCCGGTTAGGGGCTCAAACAAACGACTACAAATTGTATTCGCCTGATAAAGCAATAGCAATCACAATTAGTGCTGCTGACAATATACAATGGTCAGTAAAGCACCAGCAAACAATAGTGACCCTGCCCGCAATTATCGGTATGCAGGCAATTGGCAATAAATTCTTTGGGCAAAATGTAAAGGTCATTACTGCAAAAACAAATGCTGTAAATGAAAAAATAAAAACGGTGGCCTATAAAAAAGATGTGGTGGAAAATAATTACAACGAACTTGTGTTGAATTGTAAAGAAGGGTACGGGATAATTTTCAGGGCATATAACAATGCAGCTGCTTACCGTTTTTTTACAACAGGTAAAGATTCGTTGTTTATTGCGAAAGAAATGGCAGGGTTAAACCTTGCAGCAAACGATACTTTGCTGCTGGCGCATACCAGCGATCTCAGGGGTGGGGAAAAATACACCTGTTCTTTTGAGGAATTTTATACGCATACTGCGGTATCCAACTTTAATGCCGATACATTGGCGTATTTACCATTACTGGTTCAGTTACCCGATAATAAGAAAGCTGTTTTTTTAGAAACCGATGTGCAGGATTATCCCGGAATGTTCATTCAAAAAAACAAAACACTCAGCAATGCTGTTGAAGCCACATTTGCAAATTATCCTGCACTGGAAAAATTGGGCGGCTTCAATAATATCAATTACATGGTAACGCAAAGAGAAAATTTTTTTACTAAAACCACCGGCAGCAAAATGTTTCCATGGCGTGTGCTGGTGATCAGTGAGCAGGATAAAGAATTAGTGAATTGCGATATTGTGTACCAACTGGCACAAAAGAATAAAATAGAAAATACCAGCTGGATAAAACCCGGCAAGGTAGCATGGGATTGGTGGAATGACTGGAACATCAGCCATGTAAATTTTAAAGCAGGCATTAATACACCTACTTATAAATACTATATTGATTTTGCTGCAAAAAATAAATTGGAGTACATCGTTTTGGATGAAGGCTGGAGCGATGATTGGGATTTAAATAAACTAAGCGATAAAATTAATTTGAAAGAACTGATAGCTTATGGCAAAGAGAAAAAGGTAGACTTAATTTTATGGAGTACCTGGTATGCCATGGCGCAGGATATTGAAGGCCTTTGCAGTAAATATGCAGCTATGGGTATTAAAGGATTTAAAATAGATTTTTTAGACAGGAATGATGCGAAGATGATTGCATCGGCTTATCAAATGGCTGCCATTGCTGCAAAGTATCATTTGCTGATTGATTTTCATGGTATGTTTCCCCCGCAGGGATTAAGCGTAACTTATCCTAACGTAATAAATTTTGAAGCGGTGCGTGGCATGGAGTGGAGCAAATGGAGTGCAGATGAAAGAGTGCCGCAACATGAGGTGACGCTGCCATTCATACGCATGATGGCCGGCCCGCTGGATTATACACCCGGCGCTATGCGTAATACCACAAGAGGAATGGCAAAGCCAAGCCAAACCTTGCCGGTGAGCCAGGGCACACGTTGCCATCAACTGGCAATGTATGTAGTGTATGATGCGCCTTTGCAAATGCTGGCCGATAATCCAACCGTGTATAGTAAAGAACAGGAGTGCACTGATTTGATCGCTTCTATCCCCACAACATTCAATGAAACTATTGCATTAGACAGTAAGGTTGCTGAATATGTTTGTGTGGCAAAAAAAACAAATGGCATTTGGTATGTTGGTGGCATAAATAACTGGGCAGAAAGAGAACTGACTATCGACCTTTCTTTTTTAACAAAAGGAAAATACAATATCACAATTTTTAAAGACGGGTTGAATGCCGGTAAAGATGCTACCGATTATGCAGTAGAAAAAATACAGGTTAGTAGTGAAGATAAAATTAAAATGCACATGGCTTCTGGCGGAGGATTTGTTTTAAAGATTACTCAATAAAATATTGCAGTTTAAAAATGAACAGCAGGATAAAAATGAAATTAATGGTGCTATGTTTGTTAATTACAGGCAACATTTTTTCTCAAACAAAAAACATTACTCCTGTAAGAGAACACCTGTTGATGGATTTTGACTGGCGCTTTGCATTCGGCCATCTTTACGATACCAAAAAAGATTTCAATAACGGCACCGGATACTTCTCTTATTTTGCTAAAGCATCCTATGGCGATGGTGCAGCCGCTGCAAATTTTGACGATCGCTCCTGGAGAAAATTAAACCTGCCGCATGATTGGGCGGTGGAACAACCTTTTGATAAAGATGCGAGCTTTAGTCATGGCTTTAAAGCAATTGGCCGCAACTTTCCCAATACAAGTGTGGGTTGGTACCGTAAAAGATTTACCATTCCTAAATCGGATGCAGGTAAAAATATCAGTATTGCATTCGATGGTGTGTTCAGGAATTCCATTGTTTGGGTAAACGGATTTTATTTAGGCACCGAACCCAGCGGCTACACCGGCTTTGAATATAACATTAGCGACTACCTCAATTATGGGGGTGAAAATACGATTGCAGTAAGGGTGGATGCTACCATGGAAGAAGGCTGGTTTTATGAAGGGGCAGGCATTTACAGGCACGTGTGGTTGAATAAAACCTCGCCATTGCATATTGTAACTGATGGAACTTTTGTTACCACGGCAATAAAAAATAATTCTGCCTACATAACAGCACAGGCAACTATTGTAAATGAATTTAAAAATACAACAACAGTTACTGTTATACAAAGTGTTCAAGATGCAGCAGGAAAAACTGTTGCAGTGAGTGATACAAAAAAAATAACGATCGCATCTTACGAAGAAAAAAATATTTCGGCAACAATGGAGCTGCCCCATCCTGCACTATGGTCAGTTGATTCTCCTTATTTGTATAAATTAATTACCATTGTTCTCAACGACGAAAAAATAATTGATCAATACCAAACCAGTTTTGGGATACGCTCCTTTCGTTTTGATGCCAAAGAAGGATTTTTTCTGAATGGCAAACATTTAAAATTACACGGCAGCGATAGCCACCAGGATCATGCAGGTGTGGGTGCAGCCATGCCCGATGCATTGCAGGAGTTCAGGATTAATGCGTTAAAAGAATTTGGTTGTAATATTTATCGTTGTTCACATAATCCGCCAACGCCGGAGTTACTGGATGCCTGCGACAGGCTGGGTATGTTAGTGATTGATGAAAATCGTTTGATGGGGGTCAGCAGCACGCATTTTAATTACATGAAACGTTTTATGCTGCGTGACAGGAATCATCCCAGTATCATCAGCTGGAGCATTGGTAACGAAGAGTGGGGTATTGAAGGCAATGAACTAGGTGCAAAGATTGCTACCACTTTACAAGCCTTTACAAAATCAATTGACAGTACACGTGCTATTACCGCAGCAATAAGTGGCGGATGGCAAAAAGGTATCTCCAATGTGATTGATGTGATGGGTGTAAATTATATTGCACAAATTAATACCGATGTGCATCACGAAGAATTTCCCAACCAACCCATGTGGGGAACAGAAGAAGGCAGTACCAATGCTGCAAGAGGAATTTATTTTGACGACCGTCAGCATAACATGATTGCGGCTTATGATAAAAGGGCCAATGCCAACTCACGCAGTATTGAAGAAGGCTGGAAACATTATGCTGCAAGAGATTACTTAGCTGGCATGTGCATCTGGACAGGCTTTGATTACCGCGGCGAGCCAACACCATTTGGTTTTCCTTCTACAGGTTCGTATTTTGGTATGCTGGATCAATGTGGTTTTCCTAAAGATGATGTGTACTATTTACAAGCCTGGTGGACCAATAAATCAACATTACATATTTTGCCCCACTGGAACCATAAAGGAAAAGAAGGACAGGAGATTGACGTATGGGCATACAGTAATTGTGATGCGGTGGAATTGGTTTTAAATAAAAAAAGCATCGGTAAAAAAAAAGTAGAAAAAAACAGTCATTTAGAATGGAAGGTAAAATATGTACCCGGTACACTGGAGGCAATTGGTTTTAAAAACGGGAAGAAAATAATTACGGATAAAGTACAAACAACTGGAGTTGCTGCTGCAGTGCATTTATCGGCCGATAAAAACACGATCGATGCCAATAAAGAAGATATTGCGATGGTAACAGTTGATGCGTTGGATAAAAATAACTTACACGTTCCTGATGCTGCAGATGAAATTGCATTCAGCATAAGCGGTCCTGCAAAAATTATAGGTGTGGGTAATGGTAATCCTGCATCGCTGGAGGCAGATAAATATTTGGAAACAATTAAAGTAGTAGCAATAGAAAATTTAAAAGAAAAAAATATTGATAACATTAACGCGGCAACTGAAACTACAGCTACATATGATGACAAACAATGGCAACCCGCCTTTAAAGATGACCGTACCGCGGCATTTGGCGAAAGGGTAAAGGCATTGCTGTACAGGGGAACTTTTACATTGCCGGAAATAAAAAGTAATGACGTGGTTAATTTTTTTTATAACAGCATCGGCAAAGAACAGTCTATTTATATCAATGGAAAATTAATTGGTGTAAACATTTCGCAAAACGAGAAGGGAAATGCATTTATATTGGATGCTGCAATTTTACATACAGGAGTAAACACGATTGCAATAGCAGCTACACCACTATTAAAAAAACAACCCTGGGATAATGTGAATATGAATCCCGGCCTGTTTCAAATCGTTACGCCTGCAGATGCATACAAAAGAAAATTATTCAGCGGCCTTGCACAGGTAATTGTACAGGCAACAGGTGATGCAGGAGAAATATTTATAACAGCAACAGCGAATGGATTAAAACAGGGAGAAATAAAAATTCAATCTGTGAAAACAGCAATGCGCCCGGCAGTCGATGGGCAATAGTTTTTTATGGTATTGATTGAACAGGAGGGTACAAATTACATTGCTCCCAATTCTAATATACTTATCCGCCGCCGTAAAGGGAGGATGCAATTAATTTAAAGAGATAAAAAAATGAAAAGACATTGCCTCATTGCTATCATGCTGATTTTTTTTGCACCATTTTCTTTTGCACAAAAAGGAAAGTATAAAAGTATTGATGTCAACGCCACTGCAGAAACAAAAGCATTGTATTACAACCTGCATCAACTTTCTGAAAAATATATTTTATTCGGGCACCAGCATGCTACGCAATACGGGCATGGATGGTATGGGGATGCAGACCGTTCTGATGTAAAATCTGTCACAGGTTCGCATCCAGCTGTAATTGGTGTTGATTTTAGTGGTTTATCAGGAAGGCCAGATAATATAGTTGCACGGGAAAAAGCTAACTTGCAAAAAACAATTGCAGATACTTACAATCGTGGAGGCGTTACCACGGTGGCGTGGCATTTTAATAACCCGGTATCCAATACCAATTTTTACTGGAACGATTCTACCGCTGCAGCAGCAGTTAAGGATATTATACCCGGCGGCGCTTATCATGAAAAATATACAACGATACTGGCTATCATTGCTGATTTGGTTAAATCAATAAAAGGCAATGATGGCAAATTGGTGCCTATGATATTTCGACCTTATCATGAGTTTGACGGCGATTGGTTTTGGTGGGGAAAATCTCATTGCACCATTGATGAATTTAAAACACTCTGGAAATTTACGGTTACTTATCTAAAGGATAGTTTGAACGTGCACAATTTCATTTATGCATTTTCTCCGGATAGAACCGCTGAAACAGAAGCGCAATATTTAGAACGTTACCCCGGTGATGAATACGTAGATATGCTGGGCATTGATGACTATGGAGATTTTGGAAGAGATGGCAAATATGATTTGGCCGAAGGGGTCAAAAAATTAAAAATTGTTTCCGATTATGCAATGAAAGCAGGTAAGCTGGCTGCTTTTACAGAAACAGGATTAGAATCTATTCCTAATGCAACCTGGTGGACGGAAACATTATTAAAAGCGCTGCAAGCAGAAAAAATGCAGCTTGCATATGTGTTGGTATGGCGCAATGATGCCTCCAGCAAAACACATTTTTATGCACCCTTTCCCGGACAGGCAAGTGAGGCAGATTTTATTAAATTTTATAATGATCCTTATACTTTGTTTGAAAAAGATCTGAAAGATATTTACAAGTTTAAAAAATAATTCATCATGCAGATAAAATTATTTGTAGTTATACTTTCCACAATCGCTTTTGGTGTCCTTAATGCACAGCCTGTAAAGGAACACGGGCAATTGAAAGTGGTGGGAACAAAATTAGTGGACGCAAAAGGTAAGCCTGTGGCATTGCATGGCATGAGTTTTGGCTGGCACAATTTGTGGCCAAGATTTTATAATGCAGGAGCTGTAAAAACTTTAGTGAAAGATTGGAACTGTTCGGTAATAAGGGCTGCAATGGGCGTGGAGTTGAATGATAGTGGCTATGCAAAAAATCCTGCAAGCTCCGCTGCTAAAATAAAAGCGGTGGTGGATGCCGCAATAAAAGAAGGTATTTACGTGATCATCGATTTTCACAGCCACAATATAAAATTGCCCGAAGCAAAAACTTTCTTTAAAGAAATGGCCACTGCTTATGCTAAATATCCAAATGTAATTTATGAGTTGTTCAATGAGCCGGATTATGAAACATGGCCGGAAGTAAAAGCATATTCGGAAGAATTGATACAACTCATCCGCAGCATTGATCCTAATAATATTATTTTAATAGGCAGCCCGCGCTGGGACCAGGATGTGCAATTGCCCGCTGCTGACCCGATAAAAGGCTACAGCAATTTAATGTACACCATGCATTTTTATGCCGGCACCCACAAGCAATGGTTACGGGACAGATGTGATGATGTAATGGCAAAGGGCTTACCCCTTTTTATTTCGGAATGTGCAGGTATGGAAGCCAGTGGTGATGGGCCAATAGACTATACAGAGTGGAATAAATTTGTAAGCTGGATGAATGATAAGGGGCTGAGCTGGGTGGCATGGTCGGTATCTGATAAAAAGGAAACCTGTTCTGTATTAAGTCCATCTGCAGCATCAACCGGCAACTGGAATAACGAAGACGTGAAGGAGTGGGGTAAGCTTACAATAGAAGCGTTGAAAAAATATTAGATCAAACTGTGTTTTCTATGTTCCCTATGATTCTATGTGGTGATGATTCATTTGTCTATAAAAATTAAAAATACTGTTATGAAAAAAAAACTGCTGCTTGTATGTTGTATTTTGTTTGCTCTTCTTGCAAATGCACAAAAGTATAAAGGTCTTGCCATGACACCGCCCATGGGCTGGAACAGTTGGAATACTTTTCAAACCAATATCAGTGAAGACCTGGTAAAACAAACTGCCGACTTAATGGTATCTAACGGTATGAAAGCAGCGGGCTATACTTACATTGTTTTAGATGATGGCTGGATGGCAATGGAAAGAGATAGTATTTCCGGCGATCTCATCCCTGATCCTAAAAAATTTCCGCATGGAATGAAAGTGGTGGTGGAGTATGTACATTCAAAAGGATTGAAGTTTGGGTTGTATAATTGCGCCGGTACAAAAACCTGTGCCGGTTATCCCGGTACAAGAGGGTACGAATACCAGGATGCCCGCTTTTATGCGTCGCTGAATATTGATTATTTAAAATTCGATTGGTGTAGCAGCGATGGCCTTAATGCAAAAGAATCATACACCACTATGAGTAAGGCGCTGCAAACTGCAAAGCGCCCCATTATTTTTAGTTTGTGCGAATGGGGTAATAATAAACCATGGGCCTGGGCAAAGGAAGTAGGCCAGTTATGGCGCACCACCGGCGACATCGCTAATATTTTTGATGGCATAAAAACTTTTGATACCTGGCATGCAAATGGGGTAATGACGATTGTAGACATGCAGGATTCACTACGGAAATATGCAGGACCCGATCACTGGAACGATCCTGATATGCTGGAAGTAGGTAACGGGATGACGGTAGCAGAAGACCGCACTCATTTTTCAATGTGGTGTATGCTATCGGCGCCATTGATGACAGGTAACGATATACGAAAAATGACCAGCGCGGCAAAAGCCACGCTTACCGATAAAGATATTATTGCCATAGATCAGGATGCTGCCGGAATACAGGCGTTTAAATATGCCGATAAAGACAGTGTGCAAACCTGGCTTAAGCCATTACAAAATGGCGATTGGGCGATTTGTTTTTTAAACCGTTCTTCAACAACTAAAGCAATACAGCACGATTGGAAAAGCAATACGGTATATGACAGCCTTTCTGCAAAAGAATTTAACGCAGTAAAAAATATGTACAAACTAAAAGACTTGTGGGCCAAAATGGAAACAGGTAATACAGAAAAAATCTTTCAAACGGTATTACCACCGCATGATGTAGTGATGCTGCGATTAAGTAAATAAATATAGAAGGCAACATAGGATCTTTATTTCTGTCAACTAAAAAAATAATTTATGCAAACACGTCGTAATTTTTTGATCAACACTGGTGTGTTGGCAGCAGGCACAGTAATATTGCCGTCTTTTTACAAGCCGTCAAAAAAAATAAAAAATACAGGCGTGCAGTTGTATACTTTTCGCAAAGAAATGCTGGCCGATGCAAAGGGTACACTGCAAAAAATTGCTGCGCTTGGTATTAAACAAGTAGAATCTGCAGGAAGTGAGAAGGGCAGTTACTATGGCTTAACGCCAAAAGAAATGAAACAAATTTGCAACGATTTAGGCATGACGTTACGAAGTGGTCATGTACATATTGATGATAAATGGAAACAAACCATGGATGATGCGGTGGAGAGCGGGCAGGAATATATCATTTGTTCTACCATGCCAACAGAAGGGCAAACCGTTGATAATTATAAAAAAGTAGCAGAGCGTTTTAATAGCGCTGGCGAAGATTGCAAAAAGTTGGGATTAAAGTTTGGTTATCATAATCATGCTTACGAATTTGATAGCGACAATGGACAGGTATTGTATGATGTTTTACTGAACAATACCGATAAGGGTTTAGTAAATATGGAAATGGACCTGGGGTGGGTGATTGTAGCAGGGAAAAAACCACTGGAGTATTTTAAAAAATATCCCAATCGTTTTCCATTATGGCATTTAAAAGATATGGATGTGGTAAAAAAACATAGTGTTGAATTTGGCAAGGGGCAGTTGGATATTGTGCAACTGCTGCAGCACAGTAAACCTGCAGGCATGAAATATTTTTTTGTGGAGCAGGAAGAATATGCCAGTACACCATTTGAAAGTATGCAATACAATATGGATTATTTAAAGAAATTAGATATTTAAAACTTGGTCGTTCTGTGCCCTGACATTTTTTAATTTAAAACTACTTGCAATGAAAAGACAATTGTTCATTATCGTATTATTTTTAAATTCAGTAATGCTTATGGCGCAAAACCCCGTTGGTATCTTCGGTAATCATGTCGACATTGGCAAACCAAAATTAAGTGGCAACGCAACTTATAATAGCGTTGACCAAAGCTATAATGTTAAAGGTGCAGGTTATAATATCTGGTTTGGCCGTGATGAATTTCATTATGCGTTTAAAAAAATAAAGGGCGATTTTATTGCCACCGGAAATTTTAAAATGCAGGGCAATGGTGTTGAGCAACACCGTAAAATTGGCTGGATGGTAAGGGCCAATGAAGGTGAAGATGCAGCGCATATGACAGCCACTGTACATGGTGATGGGTTGATTGCATTGCAATGGAGAAGAATGCGGGGTGCATTTATGAGAGATCCGCAGGATGAACTATTTACAAAAAAATCAGCCACAGAAATTATACAACTCGAAAGGTTGGGCAATATTTTTATTATGAGGGTGGCCAATCCCGGGGAGCCGTTGCAGGAAATTGCAAGAACCGATGCCATTGAAATGCCTGATGAAGCACTGGTAGGAATTTTTGTGTGCAGCCATAACCCTGATGTGGTGGAAGAAGGTATGGCGTGGAATGTACGTATAGAACAGACGGTACCGGATACACATAATGGTTACAAAGACGGTATACTCAGCAGTAAGCTGGAGATCATGAATGTGTTTGATGGTAAACGAAAAATCATTTATGAAGACAAGGGAAGATTTGAGGCACCTAACTGGATGCCCGATGGAAAGAGTTTATTGTTTAACCAGGGTGGAAGTATTTATACTGTTCCAATTTCAGGCGGCTTACCGTCAATGATCAACACCGGCGCAGCAAAACGAAATAATAATGATCATGTAATTTCTTTTGATGGAAAGATGCTGGGCATTTCGTCTCACCGTGATGGCATGCCCGGTGGGGGAAGTACCATTTATTATCTGCCTTTGACTGGCGGAGAACCCCAACTTATTACCGACAGCACACCTTCTTATTTACATGGCTGGACAAAAGATGGAAAAGAAGTAGTGTATACTGCACAGCGCATCAGTAAAGAACCGACTTACAATATTTATAAAAAGGGAATCAATGGCGGAGCAGAAGTGCAATTGACACATCTTGCCAAAGGCCTTGCAGACGGGCCGGAATGCTCGCCTGATGGAAAATACATTTATTATAACTGTACGCTCAGCGGCACCATGCAATTGTGGCGCATGAAGATGGATGGCAGCGAACAAACACAATTAACCTTTGATGAATACAATAACTGGTTTGCACATGTATCTCCGGATAACAAATGGATCGCATTTATTTCTTTTGCTAATACTGTAGAACCAACCGACCATCCGTTTTACAAAAGAGTACTGTTGCGGTTAATGCCTGTAAGTGGCGGCGCACCAAAATGTATTGCGTATTTGTATGGCGGGCAGGGTACTATCAATACACCAAGCTGGAGTCCAGATAGTAAAAGCATTGCTTTTGTAAGCAACAGCGGGCCAATAATTAAATAACTGTTGCCGGTACTTTTCTGCTAAGAAAAATGATTTCATACAAGCCTTTCAATTGCGATAAGTATACAGCAATCCTCCTGTATTGTTTTATTATTTTATTCAATTAAAATATTGCAGTGAATTGTTGCATTACAATTTAATTGTTTGCAACAAGTTGCATTTTATAAAGCTTTTTCCACTGCCATAGTGATACTATTATAAGACCCATAACCGGTAAAAATACTGTCGGGGCTGGTTTTCACAGAGTTATTATTGATGACATTTTATCTGTTTTTTGTACTTTTTTAGGCATTTGGCCAAATTCCTTTTTGAAATGATTTATTCTGTTTATGTTTAATTACTATTCTTCACCAAAATAAACCTTGCTATATGACTAAATTCCATTTTCGGATTTTTAAGTTACCGCATTACATCAGTTTTTTTCTCTTTTTCCTGTTAAGTGCATTTGCTGCCAATGCACAGAAAACCATTACCGGAAAAATTTTAAAAAGCGCCGACAAGCAACCCATATCTGGTGCTTCAATTACAGTTAAGGGCACTGCAACAGGAACACAAACAGCAGCAGACGGAACTTTTAAA
>Ga0302321_100002946_pt1 | contig 14604 bp, 12 predicted proteins | sample Fen_T0_1_FD_202505 | JGI IMG/M metagenome (GOLD analysis project Ga0302321, IMG submission 202505) | Peat permafrost microbial communities from Stordalen Mire near Abisko, Sweden - Fen_T0_1 | ecosystem: Environmental > Terrestrial > Soil > Wetlands > Permafrost | place: Sweden: Abisko...
CGTCAGCGGCAAGGGCGCTCCGGCAGCGATTTACGCAGCCCTGGTCAGCGGCATTCTGCGCTCGCACGCGCCAATCGAACCCGGACCCGCCGAAATGCTTTCTGCCGTGAATCTCTCATTGGCGGAACGGCGCATTGCCGCGCAATTCGTTTCCATCATCTACGCCGTGTGGGACGACGAGAATCAGACTCTGCTGGTTGCCAACTCCGGCCTGCCACAGCCCATTTACTGGCATGGCGGCAAGATTGAGATGATCGAGGCGACCGGCCTGCCCCTCGGCCTGTTCGACCAGGCCGACTACGACGAACTAAGCTTCAAGGCAAAGCCAGGCGACCTGTTCGTGTTCTTCAGTGACGGCATTCTTGACGCGCGCGACCGTCATGGTCAGTCTTTTAGCCGCGAGCGCGTAGAGGCCATCGTTGCCGGTTGTGCCGAAAAGTCTGCTGATTGCGTGGTCAAGCGGATCTTCGACGCGGTCACTGAGCACGCCGCCGGAGTAGACACGTTCGATGACCAGACCGTCGTGGCAATCAAGGTCAAAGGCGGCGGTAAGCGCAAGTGAAACGGCGAGCTAAAGGTCAAGCCGTACGCCCGCCCGGATTCGCCTACAGATCAAGCACGTCCGACTCAAGCTCCACACTGTTCTGCGAGAAGGCAGACCTCGGGCGACTGGCGCAGCGGTATGGCACTCCGCTTTACGTTTACTCGGCCGAAGCGATTCTCACCCGCCTCAAAGAGTTCTCGCAAGCCTTCCGTGCAATCCCACACACGATCTGCTATTCGATAAAGGCCAATTCAACACTCGGAATCCTGAAGCTGATCGCAAAGCAGGATGCGGGATTCGATGTCGTCTCCGGCGGTGAACTCGAACGAGTTCTGAGAGTTCGGCGCAAGGCCGCAGCGAAGGTTGTTTTCTCCGGCGTCGGCAAGACCGTACCTGAGATGGAGCTGGCTCTCCGCGCCGGGATTCTCGTCTTCAACGTGGAGAGCGAATCGGAATTGCGCGCGTTGGCCGCCACGGCTGCGCGACTGAAAAAGCGAGCATCGATTGCGCTGCGCGTGAATCCCGACGTCTCGGCCAAGACCCATCCCTACATCTCGACCGGTCTGCACGAACACAAATTCGGCGTTCCCATTCCCGAAGCGCGCAGACTCTACGCTGCGGCTGCAAAGCTTGCCAGCCTGCGCGTGGCCGGAGTCAGCGTCCACATTGGGTCGCAGATCACCGATTTCAGTTCGTTTGGCGATGCCCTTAGCCGACTAGCGGAACTCGTTCGTGAGCTTCGTGGCGCGGGCCACGACATTCGATACGTGGATGCAGGTGGCGGCCTCGGCATCTCCTACGAAGGGGCGCAAGAATCCTTCGCGGACCAAGTTGCCGCGTACGCGAAAGCTGTAGTCACTCCATTGCAAAAGCTGGGTATTCATTTGCTGTTGGAGCCTGGGCGCTCCATCGTCGGCCCCGCCGGGGTACTCCTGGCGCGCGTGATCTATCGCAAAAAGAACGACGACAAGAGCTTCCTGATTGTCGATGCCGCGATGAACGACCTGATCCGCCCGTCGCTCTATGGTGCGCACCACGAGATCGTGCCGGTGAAGCAATCGGTTGCCCAGACAGAGGTCGTCGACGTGGTTGGTCCGATCTGCGAGACCGGAGACTTTTTCGCCCGCGACCGCAAGTTGCCGGTGACGAACGAGGGCGACCTGTTGGCCATCCTCGACGCTGGTGCCTATGGATCGGTGCTGGGATCGAACTACAACACGCGCGGACGAGCTGCGGAAGTGCTGGTGTCTAGGTCGGGAGTCAGCGTGATCCGGAAACGCGAAAGTGCTGCGGACCTGCTCCGCAACGAAAGCTAGTAACGAGCCCTACAGCGACTCCAGAAAATTAGTCACCGCCCGCAGCACCGGTTCCGGTTGCTGAATAAACAGCGCATGCCCCAGATTGCGGAATCGCACATGCGTATGATGGGGCAGCAAACGTGTCGCGAGAGCAACGTCAGCGTCGGACATCAGCCCGCCCAATTCCGGAGTTCCTTGCAGAAGCAGCGTCGGACAAGTGATGCCGCGTAGCACGGCTTCGCCATCCCAGCTCTCATGCGAGGAGCCGTCAAGCACCATCTCGTAAACATCGGCGTCGGCCTGCTCTACACACCGCGCCCAGGAGAGAAGATAGGCCTCATCGTTGCCCGGCAATTGGCGGATTTCAATGGGCTCGCTGCTCGTGGGAACAGGAAGCTGGATCCTCGCAATGCCCGCAGCAATCTCCTCGAGCGATCCACCGCGCCGCGCCAAGTCGCCCAACGCCGTAAACAGTGCCGTGTACATCGGATTCCGCAGGCCTCTCGCGACAATCATGTTGTCGCCCAGCACCAAGGCACGCACCAGGTCCGCGTGGTGGCTCGCAGTCCACATAGCCAGCATGCCGCCCAGAGAATGGCCAAAGATAACGGATGGGCCTGGAGCACGCTCCTGCAGCAAGCGTGCGATGTCCTCGGCATATTGCGTGCCGCGATAACCCCGCGGAACTCGGCCGGATTTGCCGTGACCGCGGAGATCCGGCGCAAAGATGTGCCAGCGCATGGAGAGTGCAGGGATGAGCGGCAGGAAGACTTGCCAGCGACGACCGAGGCCATGGAGCAGCACCAGTGGCGGGCCATTCGGCGGACCCTCCGCGTAGTTAAGCTGCACTTCGCCAGTGTCGAACGTACGCTCACTAAGTCCTGGATGCATATCGGCCACGACGAACGACCTCGTCAGCGCTTCCCTTCCGCGAGTGCGGCGGTATCTGCATCATAGGTTAGCTTGCCGCCGACCCAAGTCTTCAGAACTTTCACATCACGAATCTTTACCGGATCAATGGTCAGCACATCGTCGCTGAGAAGAACCATATCGGCGAGTTTCCCTGCCGTGATCGAACCCTTTTCCTTATCTTGAAACTCCGCATACGCCGATCCGAGCGTGTAGGCCTCGATTGCCTCTTGGATGGTCAACTTCTGCTCTGGGAACCAACCGCCGGGATTCTTGCCATCGAGCGTGGCACGCGTGGTCGCGGCATAAAGCGTGAGCATTGGGTTCAGCGGCGCGACGTTCCAATCCGTGCCGAGCGCCAGACGGACTCCGTGATTCAGAAACGTGCGGAATGCGTAGGTGCGGCTGGCGCGATCATGGCCGATGCGACTCTCGGCCCAACGGCCATCGTCGATTGCGTGAAAGGGCTGCACGGATGCGATCACGCGCAGGGACGCGAACCGGTCGAAATCCTTGGCGGCCATGTGTTGCGCGTGTTCAATGCGCCATCGGCGGTCGCGAGGGCCGTGTGTTTTCTCAATTTCGTCGTAGATGTCGAGAATAGCTGAGATTCCTGCATCGCCAATCGCGTGCGTGCAAAGTTGCAGGTTCGACTCGTCGGCGCGCATCATACGATCGCGCATCAGCGAGATGGGATGCATTGCGTCCGATAGCAAGCCGCGGTTATTCGGCTGATCGTTGAAGGGATCGAAGAAGTAGGCGGTGCCCGAACCCAGCGAGCCATCCGCATAGGACTTGAGCGCGCCAATCCGTAGATAGGAACCACCAAACGCCCGCCGGATGCCGATTTTCACCTGGTCATCGACCTGCGAAATCAGCGGCGCTGCATAGATGCGCGTCGTGAGCTTGCCCTCCTCCAGCAACTCGTTGTAGATCGCAATGTCGGCGTAGTCGGGGTTCATGTGCTGCACGCTAGTCACGCCAATCGAAGCCGCGTGTCCCAGCGCGCGCTCGATGGCGTGCCGACGCTGCGCATGCGTCATTTGCGGGATGACCTTGAACACCAGATCCTCAGCCGCATCCTTCAGCCCGCCCGTCGGATTGCCCTGCTTGTCGCGAACGATTACGCCGCCATCGGGGTCGGGAGTCTGCGCCGTGATTCCCGCCAGTTTCAGCGCCACGGAGTTCGCCAGAATCATGTGACCGTCGTACCGATTCACCGCCACGGGCCGGTCGGGCGTAAGCGCATCGATCAGTTCCTTCGTCGGCATCTCTGCCGGATTCCACTTGGTCTCGTCCCAGTCGCCGCCGAGAAGCCATTCGCCCTTCGGCATCTTCGCTGCCCGCTCACCAATGCGACGGACAAATTCGCGGACACTAGTCGCATCGTTCAGTTCAACGTTGTCGAGTTGCGCGCCACCATCGGTAAAGTGCACGTGGGCATCGTTGAATCCCGGCAGGAGGCGCTTGCCACCCCCGTCCACGATCTTCGTCTGGGGACCATGCCAGGTTTCGATCTGCTGGTTCGTTCCGACCGCAACAATGCGATCACCGAGTACGGCTACTGCTTCGGCTTCGGGATGGGAGGAATCAACGGTCCAGACGCGAGCGTTGTGGATGATGAGGTCGGCGGCGGGCTTAGCCTGGCCGTAAGCTGACATCGCCCCGCCGAGAACTAGCGCGAGCAGCAATGAGCAATATTTCATGGTTCCCTTCTGAAACTTTACCGCGGGTCGTCGGACGGCTCCGAATACGCTTCTACCGCTCTCCCCATTTGAGCTTAGTCGCAAGCACCTCAAAGAAAGTTTTCTGGAAGCGGAGCAGTTTGGCTGAGTGCTCGGCCTTCACGCAACGAATCACATCGCCATCCTGAATCGGCATGCCGACCTGACCGTCGAGGCTGAGGTATGCCTGCTCGTCGCCGGTCTTTACGCGAATCTCGATTTGGACAGAATCGCGAACCACCACGGGACGGTGTGTCAGTCCATGCGGCGACACTGGAGTGATAACAAAAGCCTGAACATCCGGCTTCAGAATCGGGCCGCCCGCACCCAAGGAATACGCGGTGGATCCAGTAGGCGAAGCAATGATCAAACCATCCGCCTTGTAGCTGGAAACGAATTCGGAATCCACAAAAAGCTGGAAGTGATTCAGTCGCGCGATGGCGCTCTTACTGACTACCAGGTCGTTCAGCGCCAGATGAGCCGCCAGCGTCGTGCCATTGCGCACCAGCGAGCAACTCAGCATGGAGCGCGTATCAACCATGTAGTCCCCGGTCTCAATCGCCTCCAACGCGGGATAAAGACCGGACACCTGCACCTCGGTAAGAAATCCGAGCGTGCCAAGGTTAACGCCAAGGATCAAGGTTTGCACGCAAGCCACGGCTCGAGCGACAGATAGCAGGGTGCCATCACCCCCGAGCACCAGCGCCAATGTTGGGAAGACCTTGGCGAAATCGTCGCGAGGAATGGTCTCCATTCCGGGATAGTAGCGAGCGCTTTCGCGGTCGGCCAACACCTTGTATCCGTGTTCCTTTAACCACTGCAAAAGCGGCGGCAACAGATCCGAAAGCTCAGGCCGGTCGGGCTTGGACGCTACGACAACGGTTTTTGTGTTGGTCGAACTATTGGACGATTCAGGCATGTCTGCTAACCGGACTTCCGATTGTACAGAATTGCGGGGTGGAAGGCAGAAGTGAGAAGTCGAAATGTAGAAGTTGGAAACCTGTACCAACGCAGGCGTTTGGCGGCACAACCGGATACGCTCCATTTGTCCGATTCAGCGCCTTGAGCCTCCTCCGTGTCTCGGTGCCTCCGTGGTGGATGTTATTTGGCATCCGGGAAAATGGCGCGCAGAAGAAATTCCCGATTGCCTTCGGCGCCGAGGATGGGGGAATCAATGGTCTCTGCGTCGGTAAATCCCAATTCCGTTAGCGCCGCTTTGACCTTGATGACAGCGGACCGTTGAGCTGCCTCATCGCGAACGATTCCGCCTTTTCCAACCAGTTCCCTACCAACCTCGAACTGTGGTTTCACCAGAACAACAATCTGCCGGATAGTACGAACTGCTTCGGCGTGACTCGGAGACGTCTCTTCTCGCACAGCCGGCGGCCGCACGAATGCGGAATGAACGACAGCCGGCAGCACCAGCGTCGCCGAAATAAACGACACGTCCATAGCAATGAATTCGATGTCTTCGTTCAGGGCAGCGGCAGTCAGATAGCGAGCGTTTGTCTTCTCAATCAACCGCACTCGCGGGTCATTGCGGAGCCGGAAGTCCATCTGCCCGTACCCGGTATCGACGGCAACCACTCGCCGCGCACCATGCTGGAGCATGCAGTCCGTAAAGCCTCCCGTCGAAGCGCCGACATCGAGACAGGTTTTGCCGGTGAGATCGACCGCCCAGTGTTCCAGCGCCTTTTCCAACTTGAGCCCGCCGCGACTCACGTAACGAAGATCTTCTCCGAGCAAGCGCAACACCGCATCGCCATTCACAGATGCGCCAGCCTTTTCCACTTTCTGTTCGTTGACCAGGACTTTCCCCGCTAGGATCAGCGCCTGGGCGCGCTCGCGCGACGGAGTCAATCCGCGTTCCACTAGTAATTTGTCGAGACGAGTCTTCAACCGACCTCATTGCACGTTCAAGTAGCACCGTGCTGCGATGCAACTCGCACCCCTTGCGGTGCAGACCGTAAAAGCAATTCGTTAACAGGAGGTTACAAGAGTAAGTTCCTGCTTTTCCACAAACTTTTCCTCCGCGCTGTTGAAAAGTCCGCTCAACAGGCTCGCAGATGAAAGAAGCCAATGAGAAAAGCCGCGAGTCTCACGAAAAAAGCCGCCCGCACAAGTTGCGGACGGCTTCTGAATTTCATTCGCGAAGAAAAGCGCTACTAGCCAGCCACTTCTTCCAGCACTTTCTGATCGATATCAAAGTTGGCATGCACGTTCTGCACGTCTTCGTTATCTTCCAGCGCTTCCATCAGGCGAATCATCGTCGCTGCCTGGTGGCCTTCCAGTTTGACGTAGGTATCGGGAATCATGGCCACGCTCGACGAAGCAGGCGTAATGCCAGCCTTCTTCAAGGCCTCGATCATGCCCTCGTAGGCGGACGTCGCAGTCAGAATTTCCCAATTCTCACCATCGTCAATGGGCTCATCCTCGCCGCCCGCTTCGATAATGATGTTCATCAGATCATCCGCCGTGGCCGCCGACTTGGCAATGATGATGTCGCCCTTCTTGTGGAACATATACGAGACCGAGCCCGCCGCGGCCATGTTGCCACCGTTCTTGCCAAATACGTGGCGGATCTCGCTGACGGTGCGGTTGCGATTGTCGGTGGAAATCTCAGCCAGCAAAGCCACGCCGCCCGGGCCGTAGCCCTCAAGCACGAATTCTTCGTAGGTCAAGCCCGGCAATTCGCCGGTGCCGCGCTGGATGGCGCGCTTGATGTTGTCGGCGGGCATGTTCTCGGATTTCGCCGCCAGGATGGCCGTGCGCAGGCGCGGGTTCATATCGGGGTCGCCGCCGCTCTTGGCTGCCATGGAAATTTCTTTAATCAGACGGGTGAAAATCTTGCCGCGCTTGGCGTCGAGCGCGCCCTTCTTATGCTTGATTGTTGCCCATTTTGAATGCCCGGACATGGGAATACCTCGAATCGTTCAGTCTAAAATTGCAGTGATTCCAAGAACTACGGATTCGCCTACGGAGGAAATCATCAGGATCAGCCTCAACGGTAAAACCCTCAGGCGAATGAAGATTATAGCATGGGCCCATGCTCGGTTCCCGGCCTCGGCTTGGTATCATCGCTGGTCCGGAAAAGCACAACTATGCGCAACCTGATCGTCTGCCTCTCCCTAGTCACGCTCGCCGTCTTCGCCGCTGCCCAGCAATATGACCTCGTGCTCGAAGGCGGACGCGTCATGGACCCCGAAACCGGCCTCGACGCTATCCGTAACGTCGCCATTCGCGACGGAAAGATCGTCCGCATCTCCGCCGATCCGCTCAACGCTCCGCGCATAGTTCACGCGAAGGGTCTGGTCGTCGCTCCCGGCTTCATTGACCTTCACCAGCACGGCCAGGATCTTGCCAGCCAACGAGTCAAAGCCCTCGACGGCGTGACCACCGCGCTTGAGCTGGAAATTGGTATTCCCGACGTAGCTCAGTTCCTACGGTCCAAAGAAGGCAATTCGCTGATCAACTACGGCACCGCAGCCAGTCATGCGGCGGCGCGGGGGCTGGTTTTCGGAGCCCCATTGCCGTCTGGACCCTCCCAAACCAATCCCGGAATTCCTGAGATTCTCCCCAAGAGCGGCCCCGCCACCGACCAACCGGCCACCCCGCAGCAGATTGACGCAATGCGCGATCGCCTGCGCTCGGAACTCGACGCTGGGGGCCTCGCCATCGGCATGGGCATTCAGTACACGCCCGGTGCCACGCGCATGGAGATCATCGACATGTTCCGCCTTGCCGCCGAGCGCAATGTTCCGGTCTATACCCACATGCGGAGCGCCGGACGCATTGAGCCCGGATCGGCCATCGAAGCCGTGAGCGAGGTAATTGGAGCCGCCGCCATAACCGGAGCGTCCCTGCACATCGTGCACATCAACAGCACCTGCGCCGCTGACGGAATGGAGTGTCTTTCGATGGTCGCTGGAGCCCGCGCGCGGGGCTTAGACGTCACCACCGAGGCCTATCCCTACACAGCCGGCATGACCTCGATCAATTCCGCGTTGTTCAATCCCGGATGGCAGGCAAAGTTCGGCATCAGCTACGGCGACCTGGTCCTACCCGAGAATGGCGAGCACCTTACAAAGGAACGCTTTGATGAGTTGCACAACTCCACCACGACGCACTCGGTACTCGTCTTCTCGAACACGCAGGAGATGGTGGACAAGGTGCTTCCTCATCCGCTGGTGATGATCGCCAGCGACGGCGCCGAAGGCCATCCTCGCAACGCCGGAACCTACTCGCGCGTGCTCGCCCAATACGTTCGCGAAAAAGGAACGCTCACGCTGATGGATGCGCTCCGCAAAATGACGCTCATGCCCGCGCAAGTGCTGGAGCGTTCCACGCCCGCCGGACACCAAAAAGGCCGCCTGCAGGAAGGCGCCGACGCCGACATCGTAGTCTTCGATCCCGCCACCATTCGCGACGAGGCCACATTTCAAAAGCCAATGGAGCCCAGCGTCGGAGTGCGCTATTTGTTAGTCGGAGGAACAGTGCTGGTGGACGAAGGCAAAGTGATACCGAACGTGTTCCCAGGCCGCGCTTTAGTCGGACCGGGAAAAGCCATCCCCACCAAGGGAATACGATGAACGGCCTCGCTCTTAGTGAGACTCGTTCATGACCGCGACCGACGACCGCCAACTCTCCGCGCTCGAAGCTGCTCGCTACCGCTTCGGTCCCAAAGAATCCGGTCCGATTCTGAAACTCTTGCGAGCCCTTGACCACTCGCGCTTCTCTGACCCTGCCTCCCTGATCCGCTTTCACGAAGCGCTAATGTTCCTTCGTGCTTTCCCGCAAAGCGCGGCCGTCTTAAAGGCAACGCAAGCCATTCTCAATGCCTTCCACAAAAGAATCGAACCGTTACGCAAGGCCGCTGCCGACATGGACGCCTTCGACACTTACGAGACATCCGGCATCGCAGGCACGATCATGGAAGACACGCCCAGCTTCGATGTCGCCCGCTGGTTGGTCCGCCGCATGCCCGGCCAAGTGGAAATCGCGTGGGAAAACTACGAACCCGGTCGCGAACTCGGCACCACTGGCCCACGCTTTCTTCCGCTTCTCGAGGATGACGCCAACGTCGAAGCCGACACGCCCTTTGAGCGCTGGCTGCAAACGGCAAGCGGCAAGAAGTCCGCGACGGCCCGCTGGCTCATTGAGGGTTTCGAAAGTCTTCCGCTTCCCGATCAACAGAAAGCTGAGCTCTACGAATCTCTCCGCATTCCTCTCCGCTGGAACCTGGGCAACTCCCGCATCACGCGCACGCGCAACTGGAAGCCGGCGAAGAAGGTGTTTTATCACCAGAGCCCGTTCATTTCTCGAAGCCAGGTCTCGCTAAGTGAAGAATTAGCCAAGCGTCCCCCCGCGCTCAAGCGTCTTTCGCTGCAAGAAGGCCAAGCAGTCGTCGAACAGATTCGCGAGATCATGCTGGTGCGCTACCGCGAACTCTACGGCACAACACTTGCGGACCCGCGATCCGTCGTGCGCGTCGATCTGGGCGACTACAAAGCAGCGCGTGGGATTGAACTTTTCCTTTGGAACCTGCCACCAGATCGCCGCCTCCCGCTGCGTGCCTACGTCGCGGGCCTCACGCTCAAGAACGGCGTCCCGATTAACTACATCGAAGCCATCGGCCTATGCGAGTGGATGGAAGTCGGCTTCAACACCTTCTACACCTTCCGCGGCGGCGAAGCGGGATGGATCTACGCGCAGGTGCTGCGCTCGCTTTGCCATCTGATGGGGACTACGGTTGTCTCGGTCTATCCGTATCAACTGGGGCACGAGAACGATGAGGCCCTCGAATCCGGGGCCTTCTGGTTTTATCGCAAGCTGGGATTCCGTCCGGGCAAGCCAGAACTGATGAAACTGGTGCAGCAGGAAGAAAAGAAGATTGCCGCCGACCCCAAATACCGTACTCGAGCCCGTACCCTAAAACGCCTTGCGTCAGGACACGTCTTCTACGACCTCCCTGGCACCGAAGTTGGTGCGTGGGATGGATTTTCCACACGAAACATCGGCCTAAGAGTCAATGAGGGGATGGCTCGCGATTTCGATGGCGATTCCACTCGCATGCGTGCGCATTGTGTCCGTAGCCTGGAAAGGAGGCTTGGTGTGCGCACTAGGTCATGGAAGCCATTGGAGAAGGCCGCATTCGAGAACTTCGCGTTAGTCCTAGGGGATGGAACGGAATTGCATCGATGGCAAGAAAAGGAAAAGCGGGACTTGATCGATCTGATTCTCGCCAAATCCAAACCTGATGAAATGCGCTATCTGCACCTGAGCCAGAAGCATTCCAGACTGCGCGAGGTATTGATCAAACTGGGCTCGCCGTTGGCAGCAATGAAACAATGAGAACGTCTGGACTGCGCGGCTTATTCGAACGCAATGTGGACGGAATCGCCGACGGTGCGCACCTTCAAGTTTTCCTTGTAGTACTTCCCCAAACCGCGCACCAGACCTGGCATGAGTGCGACCAACCCGCGATGCGACTTATAGTGCATGACCAGATGCTTCTCATCCTTCCATTCATATTGGAAGTGCGGAGGACGCGCCGACTTCATCGCCTTCGTCATCACGGTGTGAATTTCATCCAGCGCTAGCAGAAACTCGCGCGCGGTCTTGGCTCGATCGAAGAACGGTTTGTAAATCCCGGGTGCATAAACGGTACTCCAGTAGGTACCAAAAGCGTCCATAAAGGCATCCATCGTCAGCGATGTGGACTCCGAAATAGCGTTCATCAGCACAACTACCTGCGCGTCGTCCACGTCTTCCATCGTGGAGAACATTCGGTGTTCGGAGAGCCCTGCCTTCTTCAACGACTCCGCCCAAGTGGTCGGGTCGAATCGACTGGTAACCAACTCCTCCATGCACTTGAGAATCGTTCCCTTCATATTTGCCTCGGGCGATAGTCTGGTAGGGGACTCTTCGGTGCAAACGGGTCAGGAGATTACTTTCCACGAACCTCGATCAAAGGGCGAGCGGATGACGGTGGGTTACTTTGGTTGCCTTTTGACGAGATTGGGCACGAGAAACGCAAAAGCGCGTCCTAAGGGGATGAGCTGAGACGGAGCTCTTCCCGCCAGAACGCCGGACCCGGAGCGAACCCTTTGACGGGTTAACGGTTTGCGATCGTTACGTATTTCTGGGGGTAGACTGGCCCCAGATAGTCCGCTCGCGGACGGATCAGACGGTTGTCGTCGAGTTGCTCAATCACGTGCGCGGTCCAGCCGCTGACGCGCGATACCGCAAAGATCGGTGTAAACAAATCCACGGCGATTCCTAGCGTGTGATACGTCGAAGCCGAGTAGAAGTCCACATTTGCGTTCAGCTTCTTGTCGGCCTTTACAAATTCTTCAATCCGGTTCGAGTACTCAAACCACTTCGGGTTCCCGCTCGACTTTCCCAGATCGTGCGACATCTGGCGCAAATGTGTGGCCCGCGGGTCTTCGGTGTGATACACACGATGTCCGAATCCCGGCACCTTCTTTTTCTGGGCCAGCATGCCCTTGATGTACTCGACCGGGTCGACTCCCGCCTGGTCGATCTCCATCAAGATCTTGAAGACGGCCTCGTTTGCCCCACCGTGCAAGGGCCCCTTCAATGTGCCAATCGCCGACGTCACCGCGGAGTGCATATCCGACAGCGTAGCCGCCGTGACGCGTGCCGCAAACGTCGAAGCATTCAGTTCATGGTCCGCATGCAGAATCAGCGCGATATCAAACGCCCGCTCGGCGGTTGCGGTCGGCGCTTCTCCATTCAGCATCAACAGGAAATTGGCAGCATGCGAAAGGCCTCGATCCGGCTCCACGAGCGGCTTTCCGCGACGAATCCGATCGTAGTTGGCGACCAGCATCGAGATCTGCGAGGTCAGGCGGATCGCCTTGTTAACGTTGGCGTCGTGGTCGTTCTTGTTGTACTCAGGGTCGTAGTACGAGAGCGTGGAAACCAACGTGCGCAACATGTCCATCGCGGGCACGTGTTTCGGCACCAGTTGTAAGCGGTAGATGATCGAAGCGTCCAGTTTGCGTTCTTCCGCCATGCGCCACTTAAGTTGCTTCAGTTCCTCGGTGTTGGGCAATCGGCCAAACCAAAGCAAATAGCAAACTTCTTCGAAAGTGGAATGATCTGCCAAATCATGGATGTCGTATCCGCGATACGCGAGGACGCCAGCGTCTCCGTCGATGTAGCAAATCTTCGAAGTGGTTGCGACCACTCCTTCTAATCCCTTGGGCGCATGCAGATTCGTAACGCTAGACATGATTCCTCGCTAGATAGGAAGACCGAATTTCGCCCTGCGGACACAACTTCCGCAAACGGGTCGACCTTCATTTATACCCGAAGCGCGGACAATTTTCCCAGGCCTGGAAGTTCGTCCCCAACGCTTGAAGGACTCAGCGCAACATCTCCAGGGCTTCGGTCAAGACAAACGTCACGTCGCTGTTCGTCCCGCCTCGCCAAAGTGGAACCGAGTCCGTTTGCATCTGATACGTCTTGCCCTCAACATTCACCGCCGTAATCGTCGCGTATTCGGTGTAGTCCACATTTGGGTTAGGGGTGTAAGAGGGATAGCTAAGACTCGGGAACAGGAGGGATACATAGGAGCGTGTCATCTGAACTGTGACTTGCGACAGTGCGGGAATGGGAGTGGCAAATCCCACGCGCACAGGAGCTACGGTCTTGTGCTGGCTGACATCGATCTTGAGTTCCGTTCCTGCAGGAATCACGATTACGTCCGGACTCGCGCCCTTTTGGCGGTCAACAACGTTCGTCGTGGCCAACGAGTGGTTCGCAGGCTCTCTCTTCTCGCCCTCGCTCTCCTGAACAAAGGCTCGCGGAGAACTCGTAGATCGGGCACTCGGTTCGGCCGATCTGGAAGTGAGGTCGTCGTTGGTGAATACTTTCGCAGCTTTGACGGATTTGCTCTTCGCGTCCTTCTTCTCATGCGCTACGGTGCTGAGAGGCTGGGTTGTTGAGACCGATTGGGCAAATGCGAATGGGATGAACAGGAATGCGGTGACTACGGTTCGCACCGCAATTGAATGGATACTAGACATGGCGGCCTCTTTCCAAAGAGCACTTGATCCCTGATAAGAGCGTAGGTCTCGTTCGCGCGCCGTTCAATATGACGAAAGACATGGTCGAGGCAAGTCGTTATTTCCTTTGCTTAGAGCTACTTCCAGTGCCAATCCTCTCGACTCACCTGAAGTCGGCCTTAGTTCTGCAATCTGACCTCTACAATTTGCAATTCCCCTATTCCGGCCACATCACCGCCGCTGTCCCGCCGAAAATCTGTTCCCGGAGATCCTCAGCAAGTGGCAACGCGCGGAATTCCTCCACATTCTGCTTGATATCCGGAACGCCCGGCCCCGGCCAATCGCTGCCGAATAGCGTCTTCGAAGCAATTTCGGAGAGTCGCGGAAAGTACTCCAGCAGTCGCTTCGGCGGAATTCCGCTGATATCCAAGTGGACGTTGGCATGTCTGCGCAGCAAGAAGAATGCAGTGTCCATCCACAACGGACGTCCGCCATGCGCCAGAATGATCTTCAGTTTCGGGAAGTCCACTGCCACGTCATCCACATAGATCGGATCCCCGTACTTGTTGCGCGCATCCGGGAACACGGACGTGCCCGTGTGGAACATCACCGGAATACCGTTCTCCTCCGCTGCCCGGTAAATGATCTCCAGTTCCTTCATTCCGTTCAGATAGTCGTTCGGGAAAAGCAGTTGATGGGGCGGATGAATCTTGATCATGCGGATTCCCAGGCGCAAAATCCGCTCCACGTCGGCAAGGATGTTCTTCGTGTGCCGGGGATGCAAAGACCCGCACGCGATCAAGCGGCGAGGGTCTTCCTTTACGTAGTCACAGACGAAGTCATTAACAGCTTCGGTCGCGCCGATCACTTCAGGCGCGGGATAGTTGATGAGAACAGCCCGATCCACTCCGCAACGGTCCAGATATTGGAGAAAAGACCGAGGCGAGCGCGTGTAGGAAAGAATCTCGTCAAAGTTGGCGCGCTTTTTCTTCATCAGTTCAAGCGCAGCAGGCTTGAACATTTCGTACGGCTCGATATGGACGTGACAGTCGGTAATCAAGCGAGCCTTCAGTCGTCAGCCTTCAGCCATCAGCAAA
>Ga0302321_100002947_pt1 | contig 14603 bp, 12 predicted proteins | sample Fen_T0_1_FD_202505 | JGI IMG/M metagenome (GOLD analysis project Ga0302321, IMG submission 202505) | Peat permafrost microbial communities from Stordalen Mire near Abisko, Sweden - Fen_T0_1 | ecosystem: Environmental > Terrestrial > Soil > Wetlands > Permafrost | place: Sweden: Abisko...
CGGGGCGTTTTTATGTGTGCGCCCGGCAGGGCGCACTTACTTGGAGGTGGAAGTCCTCTACTCGCCCGACAAGGGGAAGAGTTAGCTGAACGGCAAGGGTGTTCTGGGCGACTGGAAATCTGGAGGAAGCCGAAGGCAAAGCGCTGGCCTGACGAACAGGAAGCGGATACTCGATCTGATCGCGCCGAATCCCGCGTGTTTGCGCGGGTTCGTGCGGAAGACTGCGGACTTCACCACCTGGCAACGCCAAGTGACAATGGCCGTACTGCACGCTCTCCTGGCTGAACGTGCGCGACGACTAGGATCCGAACTGCGCGAGATATATTGAACACCTTCTGGTAAATGACTTGCACGACTCGAGGGGCATCTTCGGGCGTGCAACCAGTGCAACAAAGGTCGCGCAGCATGGGTAATCGGCTTCGCGCACCAACACGTGATCGCATTCGCCTCAGCTTTCGGTCGCCGCCGATGCGCGGAAATCAGCATTTACACAGCGGCTCCTTAGCCTCCATTCAACAACTTGCGGTAATCTTCGGCTTGTCGGCCAGAGGGACCTCGGGTTTCTTTCGGGAAACTCTCCAATGGGTAGCTATGGTGAGACGGAGTCCCGCCCGATGTCACTGAAAATGAAGCGGGCATAAGAATGAAAACCACCTCGCCACTGGCTTAAACCGCTTGTCCCGAGCGACCGCATGCGAGTCAGGAGAATCCTGCATGAAACATAAGACAGACTGGATAGAAAAACGTCAGGTGGTAAGGACTGAGGCAGACAGAATGCTTTCTAACTTGTCACCAACAGGAACCGCAGTTCCGCCTTCCGAGGTCATGCTTCATGAACTCCTCGTCCATAAGGTGGAATTAGAGATGCAGGTTGATGAATTGCGAAGGGTGCAAGCCGAGTTGGAAGAAGTGCGAGATCACTATGCGCATTGCTATGAACATGCTCCGGTCGGCTTTATCACCCTTGACCGGGAAGGTCTGATGGATGAAATCAACCTCGCCGGTGCTGAATTGCTGGGTGCGGATCGCGGCAACCTGATCCATCGCCGTTTTTCTTTGTTCGTTGCCCCCCAGGATAGAGACCGTTGGCACCGGGTGTTCATGAACTTGATGGAAAGTTCCGAATTCGAGAAGCGAACCCTGGCTCTTGAGATGATGTGTTCCGACAACGCCTTCTTCCGAGCTTATCTCGACTGTCAGCGCCAGCAGTCAGTGGATCAGTCTCCGATCCTGCGTCTAGCCCTGTTCGATATCGGCAATATCGAGCGGGTCGAAGCGGAAATGCATACTCCACCGCCGGGTTTCAGCACTAAGACATGAGGTCCGGAATGGCAGAACAAACTCATTCAGGCGCCCATGATCCATTGCAGAACCATTTATTGGCTGCCATTCCCGCGGATATTTTTGCACTTATCCGGCCCCATCTGGAACTGATCCCGATGCCACTTGGCCACGTGCTTCATGAGTCCGGCATGCGGATGGCCTACGTGTATTTCCCCACTACTGCCATCGTTTCCCTGCTCTACCTCATGGAAGATGGCGCCTCAGCCGAAATCGCCGTGGTCGGGAACGATGGCGTTGTCGGTGTCGCCTTGTTCATGGGCGGCGAAACCACGACCAGTCGAGCGGTCGTGCAAAGCGTCGGCCATGCCTACCGGCTGAACGGGGAGCTTCTGAAAAGCGAATTCAATCGAACCGGCAACCGCCTTAGCGGTGCATTTCAACATGTGCTGCTGCGTTACACCCAGGCGCTGCTGACCCAGATGGCGCAGACGGCGGTCTGCAACCGTCACCATTCATTGGATCAACAACTGTGCCGGTGGCTCCTGCTCAGTCTGGATCGGTTGTCCTCGAACGAACTGGTCATGACCCAGGAACTCATCGCCAACATGCTCGGGGTGCGCCGTGAAGGCGTCACCGAGGCTGCTGGCCACCTGCAGAATGACGGCCTGATCGAATACCACCGCGGCCACATCACCGTGCTCGACCGGGCGGGTCTGGAGAAGCGGGTCTGCGAGTGTTATGCGGTGGTCAAGAAGGAACATGATCGCCTGCTGCCGAACATGTCCGCCCGGTAATCCGGTCGTTCGATGATTGCCGAAGTACCCATAAGAAATTGCACAGTGGCGATGGCACACCCTACCTATTCGCCTTTGTAAACGAGGTAAACATTGGCAAAGCCAGCGCGAGCGATCCAACCGGCAGGACGATCCGTTCAGGGGAGAACCTTGAAGCCTTCTGGCGGCGTCGATAAGCCCTCGGCAACCAACCCCGCCCATCTCTTCCCCATCGTTGCCCTGGGCGCCTCGGCGGGCGGACTGGAAGCCCTGGAACAGTTCTTCAGCCACGTCCCGCCCGAGAGCGGCATGGCCTTCGTGGTCATCCAGCACCTGGACCCGGACCACACGGGCATGTTGCCCGAACTGTTGCAGCGGGCCACCCCCATGCCGGTGGCCCAGGCAAAGAACCGCATGAAGGTCAAGCCCGGCTGCGTCTATGTGATCCCCCCCAACCGGGACCTGTCCATCCTCCACGACAGCCTCTACCTGCTCGATCCCGTGGCCCCCCGGGGCCTGCGCCTACCCATTGATTTCTTCTTCCGCGCCCTGGCGGACGACCGTCGCGAAGGCGCCATCGGCGTCATCCTCTCCGGCATGGGCTCCGATGGCGCCCTGGGCCTGCGCGCCATCAAGGAGCACGGCGGCCTGGTGCTGGCCCAGGACCCGGTCAGCGCCAAGTTCGACGGCATGCCCCGCAGCGCCGTCGATACCGGCCTGGTGGACATCGTCGCCCCGGCCCCGGCCTTGCCCCAACGCCTCGCCGACTGTCTGCGCCACGTCCCATCGGTGCATGCCGGACTCCATGCTCAGGAAGGGGAAACCCCGGACCAGAAGAGCGGCCTGGATAAGGTCTGCATCCTGCTGCGCGCGCGTACCGGCCACGACTTCTCCCTCTACAAGAAGAAAACCCTGTATCGCCGCATCGAACGGCGCATGGCCATCCATCAACTGGACCGCATCGCCGACTATGTGCGCTACCTGCGCGAGACGCCCCAGGAAGTGGATCTGCTGTTCAAGGAACTGCTGATCGGCGTCACCAGCTTCTTCCGCGACCCGGCGGCCTGGGCGGTCCTGGGCGAGCATGTCCTGCCCGACCTGCTGGCCGACCATCCCGCGGGTGCCGCCCTGCGCGCATGGGTGGTGGGCTGTTCCACGGGCGAGGAAGCCTATTCCCTGGCCATCGCCTTCCGGGAGGTCCTGGAACGGAGCAAGACCGTGCCCCGCCATTCGCTGCAGATCTTCGCCACCGACCTGGACCCGGACGCCATTGCCAAGGCGCGTCAGGCCCTCTACCCCGCCAACATCGCCGCCGACCTCTCGCCCGAGCGGCTGGCGCGCTACTTCGTCGAAGAGGGCGGCGGCTACCGGATCGGCATGGAAATCCGCGAAATGGTGGTATTCGCGCCCCAGAACGTCATCACCGACCCGCCGTTCACCAAGCTGGACATCCTCACCTGCCGCAATCTGCTGATCTACCTGAATGCGGAACTGCAAAAGAAACTGTTGCCCCTGTTCCATTACAGCCTCAAGCCCGGGGGGGTGCTCATGCTGGGCAGCTCCGAGTCGGTGGGCGGCTTCACCGACCTGTTCACGGCGCTGGACGGCAAAGCGCGCCTGTTTAAGCGGGACGACAGTCCCCTGCGCGCCATCGATCTGGCGTTTCCCACCCGCCACGTCCCCACCGCCATGGATGCCACGCCGGAACCCGCCCACGCCAATCTGCAAACCTTGGCCGACGCCTTGCTGCTGCAGCAGTTCACCCCCGCCGCGGTGTTGGTCAACGGCGATGGCGACCTGGTCTACATCAGCGGGCGCACCGGCAAGTACCTGGAACCCGCAGCCGGCCGGGTGAACTGGAACATCCACGCCATGGCCCGGGCGGGGTTGCGCCATGAACTGGCCCTGGCTCTGCCCAAGGCGCTGCGCAGCGGCGAGGCTGTGACCTGCCGCAATCTTCGGGTGGGCGGCAACGGCGGCAGTCAGACCGTGGACCTGACGGTTCACCCCATCAGCGAGCCGGCAGCACTAAGGGGCATGGCCATGGTGGTGTTTGCCGACGTGGCAGCTGTGCCGGCGGTCCAAGGCAAGGGCGGCCGCCGGCGCAGTCCGCGCGTGGCGGAACTGGAACTGGCACTGGAACAGGCAGCTCAGGGCATGACCACCCTGCGCGAGGAAATGCAGACCTCCCAGGAGGAACTCAAGTCGACCAACGAGGAACTGCAGTCCGCCAACGAGGAGCTGCAATCCACCAACGAAGAGCTGACCACCTCCAAGGAGGAGATGCAGTCCCTCAACGAGGAACTGCAGACCGTGAACAACGAACTGCAGTCCAAGCTGGACGAACTGTCGGCGGCCAACAACGACATGAGGAACCTGCTCAACAGCACCGATATCGCCACGGTCTTCCTCGACAACGCCATGCGCATCCGGCGCTTCACCAGCCAGGCGACACCGCTGTTCAAGTTCATCCCGGGCGACGTGGGCCGGCCCCTGTCGGACATCGTCACCGATCTCGACTATCCGGAACTGAGCCAGGATGCCGAGGGGGTGCTGGCCACCCTGGTCTTCTCCGACCGGGAGATCGCCACCCGGGACGGACACTGGTACCAGGTGAAGATCATGCCCTACCGGACGATGCAGAATCTCATCGACGGCGTGGTCATCACCTTCAACGACATCAGCCGCGCCAAGCGCCTGGAGGCGGAACTTCGGACGCTGGTCGGCGAGGGCGGGGCCCAGCCGTGACCCAACAGAACGAAGACAAAGCCCTGTGCTTGGCCGCCGAGGCAGAAGTGGCCCGCTTCAGGTCGGAAAGACCTCGCTGACCAGAGGGTTGATAGCGGTCTACCGCCGGACGTTGCCACGCCGGTGCGCGCGCAAGGCGAAGCGTGCCGGGTCGACAGCGGCGATGAGATCGCTCTCCAGGGGCAGCGGCTCGCCTTCGATCTGGCCAATCAGTGTCTCGGCCGCCAATGCCGCCCAGACCAGTCCACGTGACCCTAGGCCGAGCAGGCCGTGGAGTCCGCGCAGACGGGGTACAGCGGCAAGGCTTGTGTCGGTCGGCAAACCCGTCGGGTCGCCCGGCAGGGCGCCGATGATGGGCAGGCGGTCCGTCGTGGCGGCGCGAAAGCCGACCCGTCCGCCGAATGTCGCCGCATCGAGCCCGCGCTCCGCGCCGGGCAGGATGCAGGCCAGGCGGGCCAGGTTGGCGGCGGTCTCCTCGACACGCAGTTCGGTGCCGCCATCGTCGGCATAGGACGCGCCGACGCAATGCAGGCCGTCCACGGCCGGGGTGAGGTAGCCCTCGCAACAGGCGGCGAAGGGCAGGTCGGGAAGCATGCCGGCGGGGATGTGCGTGACCTGGCCACGCAACGCATGCAAGGGCAGGGCGGCTGAGAGGAAAGCGGGCAGCAGTCCGGTGCCGCTGGCGAGGACCAGGACCGGCGCCTCGGCGATGCATTCGCCCTGCGCATCCGTCACCCGCCACAGTTCACCAATACGATGAAAGGATGTGGCATCGCGCCCGGCCAGCAGCTTCACCCCGTCACCCGCTGCCGCAAGCCAGGCGTACGCGGCGGCGGGTGGATGCACCCAACCGCCATCCGGAAACCACCAGCCGCCGAACGGAGTGTCGGCGTCCAGACGCCGGCTGGCCTCGTCGCATTCCAGAAATGTCACGAATGCAGGCGGCCAGTCGGCCGCCATCGCGCGCTGCAGCGCCTCGTGTTCGGCATCCCGTGCGATCTGCAGCACGCCGTCGAGGCCGCGACGGGCCGGATGGCCCCGGCGATCGAGGTCCAGCCAGGCCCGTAAAGCGTGCAGGTAACAGGCGCGATTGAGGCGCGAGGTGATGTTGTCGTCGCGCGAGAGCAGCGGCCGGACGATGCCGGCCAGATTGCCCGAACCTTCCCGGGCCGGCCGGTCGTGGCGTTCGATCAGGTCGACCCGCCAGCCGCGCGTCGCCAGACGTTCCGACATCGCGCAGCCTGCCAGGCCGGCGCCGAGCACGATGGCATGACGTTCGGGACTTGCGGTTGACAGGATGGAGGTTCCCGGTGCGCGGCCGACCAGCATCTCGCGCTTGCGGCCGAAGCCGGGACATTTTTCGGTGGCGAACCCGGCGGCCTGCAGCGCCTCGCGTACCGGCGCGGCCACGCACCAGGTGGCCAGGGTCGCGCCCGGCGCGGCCAGCCCGGCCAGTTGCCGCATCAGCGCCGGCGACCACATGGCCGGATTCTTCTTCGGATCGAAGCCGTCGAGGAAGCAGGCGTCGAAGCGGCCGGCCAGTCGGGCGAGGACTGCTTCCACCTCGCCGAACATCAGGGTCAGGACCACCCGTCCCGACTCGAATTCGAGCCGGTGGAACCCCGGCAACGGTTGCGGCCAGTCGCGGCGCAACCGGCCTGCGATTCCGTCGTACTCCGGCCAGCCCGCATGCAGTTGTTGCAGATCCTCGTGGCTGAATGGGTGCTTTTCCACTGCCAGGTAGTGCAGCCGCTGCGGACGCCGGTCATCGTCGCGCCAGGCGGCGAGGGTGGCGAGGAAGTTGAGGCCGGTGCCGAAGCCGGTCTCCAGAATCACGAAACGCTCGCGGCCGGACCAGCGCTCAGGCAGGTCGTTGCCGCCGAGGAAGACGTGCCGGGACTGGCCTGGCCCGCCGTCGGCGGAGTGGTAGACATCGCCGAACCGCACCGAGACCGGCGTGCCGTTCCGGTCCCGTTCGAGCCGCGCCGGTTCGAGGGCGAAGCGGGCCATCAGGGCAGCGGGAAGGAGACGTAGAGCCCGGTGGTGTTGATGATGCCCAGGCTCCTGATCTCCGGGTACTGGATGAAGTTGAGTGTCACGGGCGCGATCCGCCAGGTGAGGATGGGCACCGGTGCGACGAAGGGTCTGCCCTGGTTGTAGGTGTCGCTCTGCATGAGCGAAATCCCCAGGCCCAGACGGACGTTTTTGGACAGCCTCAGACCCTTGCAGCCGAGGCCCGCATAGTAGCTGGTGTTGGCACCCGAATCGCGGTAGATGCCGGTTTCGGCGAACGGGGTTTCGCACCAGTCGTGCGCGGCGAATCCGTAGCGCAGGCCGAGGCCGGGGTTGACCTCATGGTCGGTGTGCAGGCGGTGGGCCTCGGTCCGGTCCCAGTGGTGCGATAGCCCGTAGACGTTCAGTTCGAGCGGGTTAGCGGCATGCGCAGGGGCGGCGACGGCGGCCAGAACGGCCAGGGTGACGATCGGGCGCATGTCGTGTCGGTCTTTCAGTGGAAGGAGGTGGCTGGGGCGGCAAACAGGGTATCCACCTCCGTTGCACCGAGGCGGTAGTCGCGATTGCAGAGTTCGTCGCGCACGTGGATCTCGCCTTCCTCGGCCAGGATGGCATCGCATTCGTCCCTGCCCAGTGCCCGCAACATGGCGTGGATCTTCTGCGGGTCTTCGGGGCAGTGGTGACTGACGGGACGTGGATCGAACACCCGCAGGGTCTCTTCCGTGAACAGGCGGCGCAGCAGTTCGACCGGCGGATGCATCAACATTTCCTGTGGTTGCAGCGTGGCGATCAGGTGCTGCACACGGTTCCAGCCATCGGCATCGCATTCGTCCGCGCGGGGCATTTTTTGCAGGAACAGTCCCATGGCCCGGTTTGCGTCGGCGGCCAGGATGAGGCGCGCGGGGGCCTGCTCGGAACGGGCCAGATAGTGTTCGAACACCTCGGCGATGGAGTCGCCGTCGATCTCCACCAGGCTCTGCCAGGGCTCGCGCATGGCCTCGCTGTCGAGCGTCAGCAGCAGTCGGCCGTCGCCGATCAGGCCGGTGCCATGCACGGCTGCCAGCCGGTCCGGCTGCCAGCGCGCCATGCCACGCAAGTGCAGTTGCTCGTCACAGTCCAGGATCAGCAGGTTGACCGCGCCATCGCCGCGCATCTGGAAGGTGAGCCGGCCGGGCTGCTTGAGATTGGCAGCGATGAGGGCGCAGATCGCCCCCATCTCGCCGAGCAGTTCGGCGACGTTGGCGGGATAGGCGCGTGCCCGGGTAAGGCCGGCCCAGGTCCGGTCGAGGGAGGCCACGGCACCGCGTATGTCGAGGTGTTCGAACAGGAAGGGCTGGACGCAGTCGGTGTGCATGCGCGGATTTTAATGCCAGTGCCCGGCCCGGCCGACAGTGCATGCCGTGGACACGGGAGGATGCGCGCAGCCGGCGTTGACGTTACCCTTCCGCACTCCTGCCGGAAACGTCATGCCGCCCATCTCCTGGAAAGTCCTTCTCGCCTACGCCATCGGCAGTCTGGCGCTCGATGCCGCCAGCAGCCCGCAGGCCATGGTGCCGCTGGCGCTGGCGCCATGGACACCGCCGCCCGGGCTGGCGCTGGCTTTTCTGTTGCTGTACGGCCTGCACTATGCGCCCTGGCTGATCGGTGTGACCTTTCTGGTCGGCCTGCCCTTGCATGGCCTGCCCAAGGATTGGCTGGCGGCATTGTGGGCGGCGACATTGCTTATGGCCGGCCTGCTGGCGGTCAGCGCCTGGCTGACCCGGCTTCTGCGCATCGACGTGCGTCTGTCCAGCCAGGGCGACCTGTCCTGGTTCCTGTTCGCTGCCGTGATCTGCGCCTGGCTCGACGCCGGTGTGCATGTCTTCGCGCGCAGTCCCGAAGCCGCGCCCGACGTATGGGCCTGGCTTGCCGACCTGGTGAATGTGTGGGTGGGCGCCCTGATCAGGATCCTGATCATTGCCCCGCTGGTGCTGGTTTATGCCGGTCTCGACTGGCGTCACTGGCGTGACTGGCGGCCCAGCCAGGAGATGCTGCTGCAGGTCGTGTCCATCGCCGTCGCCCTGTGGGTGATATTCGGATTGAGGTACACCGACGAATTCAAGTTCTTCTACCTCCTGTTCCTGCCCCTGATCTGGATCGCCATGCGTCACGGCATCCACGGCGCCACGGCGGCGCTCGCCTGCACCCATCTGGGGCTGAACGCCATCCTCGACTGGCGCGGCCTGCACGCCATCACCGTGGTCGAGTTCCAGATGCTGATGCTGGGTCTGGCGGTCACCGGCCTGTTCCTGGGCCTGACCGTGACCGCGCGTCGCGCCACCGAGGAGCGCCTGCACCGGCGCGAGGCCGAACTCAACAAGGCGATGCGCCTTGCGGCAGTCGGCGAGATGGCGCAGGCCATCGCCCACGAACTCAATCAGCCGCTGTCGGCGCTGACCAATTACGCGCGGGCCGGGCGCAGCATGGTGGACATGCCGGATCGCCCGGCGCATCTGCTGGCGGAGACCCTCGACAAGATCGACCGCGAAGCTACCCGCGCCGGTCAGGTGATGCGCCGGCTGCGGGAGTTCTTCCGGGGTGGCGGGCTGCGCCCGGAACAGGTCGGCATGCCGGACCTGATCGAGGAGGGGCTCGCGCCGGTGCGTCGCCGTGCCGAGCACGCGGGCATCACCATCCGCATCAAGCAGGATGAATGGCTGCCGGCCATCCTGGTGGATCGGATACAGATCAGCACTGTGCTGAACAATCTGTTGTCCAATGCCATCGATGCGCTGGAGACCGGCAACCCGTCGCAGCGCGAGATCGAGATCGCCGTGTCGCGGCTGGATGCGGCGAGCATCCGCATCTGTGTCAGCGACAGCGGCGCCGGGGTGGCCGACGAGATGCAGGACCGTCTGTTCGATTCGTTCGAAACCAGCAAGCCGGAGGGAATGGGTCTGGGCCTTTCCATCAGCCGCACACTGATCGAGGCGCACGGCGGCAATCTCTGGCTGGATCAGGCGCGACCGGCGCGCTTCTGCTTCAATCTGCCCATTCGCATGCAGGAAACATCGAACGGTGCCTGACCCGATCATCACCATCGTCGACGACGACGAGGCCGTGCGCGACTCGCTCTCGCTGCTGCTCAATTTTCGCGGCTGGCGCACCCGCGCCTTCGCCAGCGGCGAGGAATGCCTGGCCGCCTGGCGGCCGGAATGGCGCGGTTGTCTGCTGCTGGACCTGCGCATGGGCGGCATGGACGGCCTGGCCGTGCAGCAGGCACTGAGCGAGCGGGGATCGCGCCTGCCGGTGGTCTTCCTCACCGGCCATGGCGACATCGCCCATGCGCGCACAGCGCTAAAGGGGGGGGCGGTGGACTTCCTGGAGAAGCCCTATGCCGAAGATGTCCTGCTGGAGGCGGTGCACGAGGCCGTGGCCCGCGATGCGCGCCAGCATGCAGCCCACTCCCGCAGTTCCGAGATCGCGGCTCGCATCGAACGCCTGACCGAGCGGGAACGCCAGGTGATGGAACTGGTGGTGGCGGGCAAGCCCAACCGAGAAATCGCCTCCCTGCTGGTGATCAGTCCGCGCACCGTCGAGGTGTTCAAGGCGCGCATGATGGAAAAGATGCAGGCCCGCAGTCTGCCGGAACTGGTCCGCATGTGTCTGGAAGTCGGACCGGACCAGCCGGATCAGGACTGATCCATACGGGATTCCCTTACGCGCCTGTCCCGATGTGCGGCGGGCAGGGAATTCAGAAAATGCGCGGCATGGAACGAGATGCCGTTCGTTATGCAGACCACAGCGAGGACAACGAAGTGTCCTGGGCGCGGCGTCGCGAGTCGGTGCGCGGCGCGCTCAAGCTGTTTCGGTCATTGCTGGCCGCCGAGCGTCGCCACGGCGAGTGGGTGGAGACTCGGCACGGTATCAGCAGCGTCCACCTCCGGGCGGTCTGGGAGCTTTCCCAGATCCCCGGCATGAGGGCGGTCGATCTGGCCAAGTCCATGGCCATGCACCGCTCCGCCGTGGAGACCCTGCTCGGTGATCTGCGCACACGGGAGCTGGTCCTTGCGAAGCAGGACGCCGATGCGCAGGCGCCAAGTTACTTCCTTACCCGCGAAGGCAAGCGGATGGCGGATGCCTCGCCCGATATCGCCCAAGGCGTCCTGAAATCGGCCCTGGAACATCTCTCCGATAATAATCTGCAGCAACTTGTGGATGCCCTCAAGGCCGTCAGCGAACACACCTCTTTCCGTGAAGAACGCATCGCACTGCAGCCAGTGGCTGCCGTGTCGCGCGGTTTTGAAGGCGAGCGCACCCCTGTGGCTGGTTCCGGTCATGCGCTGAGCGCCCAGTTCCGGGCATCCATACCCGAGGCGTTCACGAAGAATTCCTGAGCAGGAGTAAGCAGCGATGGCGATCGCAGCTTTTTTCATTGGGCGGCCGATGCCGCCCATTTTTTTGTCGACCGCAGTCTGACCGAGGCCGACCGGACGAGCCTCCTATCCGAACAGCTTGCCCTTGAGCAGTTCAAGGCCCTGGGCCATCAGGTCGCCACCCTCGGGAACGGAACCGTTTGGCGTCAGTTTGTCGACGATCTGCGGCAGGTACTCAGCGATATGCGCCGAGGCCTGGTCGGGGGTGATGCCGAGCTGGCTGGCAACTTTCCCGACCTGGTCGTTGCCGATGATGTTCTTGATCTGATCGGGCGATACCGTCAGGTTCTTGCCGGTCGATATCCAGGAGTTGGCGATCTCGGCAAGGCCACCGTGACTGAAAGACTGGATGAGGCCGGCGAGCCCGCCGGTCTGCGGGCTGCTGAGATGTTGCATGATGCTGGCGATCAGCGGATTGCCCGCATCGGCCGGAGAGTTGGCGGAACCGGTTACAGCGCCGACGACCTGATCGAATAAGCCCATGAATATTTCCTTTCGGGAAGCGCTGTTGGGATCGAGGCGACGGGATCGCGAATGCCGGAAGACGTTCGGCGAACTTGCGGAAATAATATGCGGCCGGTCCGGTAACGCGATCATCAGATCGGTCAACCTTCCGCTTGTGGCCGGCGTTTGCGTTAAGCCCCTGAGGCATACCACTGGGTTCCGGAACAATCCAAACTGGAGAACTTCAGATGAAGAAATTTGCCGCTCTGCTTGCAGGTCTGGCGATGGTCGCGTTCAATGCGCTGGCTGCCGTCAACGTCAATACCGCAACCCTCGACCAGCTCGAAACGCTCAATGGCATCGGTCCGGTCAAGGCCCAGGCGATTATCGATTTTCGCGGCAAGAACGGTCCCTTCAAGAGCGTCGAGGAACTCGACAAGGTGCCGGGTATCGGTCAGGGCGTGCTCGGCAAGATCAAGACTGACGCCACCGTCAGCGGCCAGACGACGGTGAAGGCGAAGGCCAAGCCGGAATCCGGGGTGGTCGTGACAAAGACCGAGCCGCCCGTGATTGCCAAACCGGCCAAGCCTATTGCACCGGTACCGCCCGTGGCCCCGGTTGTCAGGTCAGTAACGGACAAGCCGGCCGCGAAGGTCGACCCTGTCAAGCCGGCGACCCAGGCCGTTGCATCGGTCAAGGCCGCCAGGAAGGCCGACAAGGCGCGGAAGGACGCAGCGATAGATGCCGCGAAGGGCAAGAAGGTCGACAACAAGTGATTTCTGGGTAAACAACCGGAATTCCTACACATTCCCATAGGTCGACTACCCCGCTTCGGCGAGGTTTTCGATGTAAACGGAATGCAGTGGGGAAATACCCCGGTATCGCTCCCCGATTGGTCGAAGTGCGCAATATTGAAGCTGATCTCTCCGACGCCTGACGACGCACAAGGGACATACACGGCTCTGCATGGCCGTGCAGAGCATCCCTGGCCGGTGCCCGCGCAGATGCTACGATATGCAGATCCACGCTGGCCTCACCTTCAGATATTGTCGAAGTTCAGGAACATGCCCAACCCAGCAATGGAGCAGCAAGCCTGCGCAGGATTCCATCCTGGCAGGCAGCGATACGGGAAGATCTCAATCTGGCTGGCATCCGACAAGGAAAACAACTAGCCTCTTGATAAAGATTTATCGTTACGTGCCGATAACTTGGTGTCAGGCGTATGTCTACATGGCCATACGGCTTTCCCGCCCACCGCGCGGCCTTCGATGTTCATGCTTGGGAAGGATGACAGAGTGGATAAATTATTTCCGCATGAATGGTAGTGGTTCTTGTCACGGATATGAGTGAAACGACGATGCAGAAAGACCGCCGACAAAGCAAGCCGTATCATTGCGATACGGGTTGGATTTTGCCGTCAGTTTGGAAGCGCAAGGACTTGTTATCCGCGGTTGCTGATCGGTTCCATGTCGCTTCTCAGATGCCTCTATCTGCCTAATCGAGCAAGCAATGGTTCGGCTCAAAATAGTTCCATCGCAGCTACCCGCCAAGTCCGCCCGTTTCGCGGATGAGCCGGTCAGGACGACCGACACAGTTGTCATTCTGGATGATCGTACCACCGGCAGAAAATTGCTCGAGGGACTGATTAGCCAGCTCGATCCGGCAATCAAGATCATGTCCTTTTCCAGTCCACTGGAAGCATTGGCACAACTCGATGTTGTGACCCCGGATTTGATCATCACCGACTACCGCATGCCCGCCATGAACGGGATCGAGTTCATTTCCGCGGTGCGGGCCAGGAAGGTGATGGCCGCTGTCCCGATCGTGATGGTTACCGTTGTCGAGGACCGTTCCATCCGACAGATGGCTCTGGAAACCGGCGCCACCGATTTCCTGACACGGCCGATCGACCCGTTCGAGAGCCGCGCGCGATTTCGGAACCTTCTGACAATGCACCGTGGACAGAAGCTGCTGGATGTCCGTGCGCAGTGGCTGGAAAACCAGGTGATGATGGTGACACAGGAAATCCGTCAGCGAGAGGAAGAAACCCTCTTCCGCCTGGCCAAGGCTGGCGAATTCCGCGACGAAACGACAGGCAATCACATTTACCGCATGGCCCAGCTAAGCATGATGATTGCCGAACGCATCGGGATGTCCGCTGGCGAGTGCCATGAAGTCAAGATGACAGCGCCCCTGCACGACCTTGGGAAGATCGGCATCCCCGACAATGTCCTGCTCAAGCCCGGTGCGTTGAACGGCGATGAAATGGCGATCATGCGTACCCATCCCGCACTGGGACACAGCATCCTCCTGAACAGCCCGTCGGCCTATCTTCAGAAAGGCGCTGAAATCGCCCTGTACCATCATGAGAAATTCGACGGCACGGGCTATCCGCACAATCTCAAGGGGGAAATGATCCCACTCTCCGCCCGCGTGGTCGCCGTGGCAGACGTGTTTGATGCCCTGCTGTCAAAGCGCCCTTACAAGCGGGCCTGGACCATGGAGGAGACGCTGGCCTACATCGAGGCAAATTCCGGTGCTCATTTTGACCCACTCTGCGCCAATGCCCTGCTGGAAAACACGGACATCGCCAAAGAGATCATGCACGCCTTCCGGGACAACTGATGACTTTCTCCGAGAGGCTGAAACACAATACCGAATTACAGCAGTCGGTTGTCCGGCTGGTGATCGGGACAATTATTCTGGTGTATTTCAGCATCCACTTGTTTATCTCCCATGAAAGCCAGGCCGCTAATGTGCTGGTCATTGCCTCATTCATTGTTTTTTCGATACTTGTTGTGGTTTCCATTCTGCGCAACGAGCATCTCATCGCGAAACGCAGGATATTCACGATCCTCCTCGACACTGCATATGCATCGATGCTGCTGCTGGTGAACGATGTCTTGGCAGCGCCCTTGATCGTGAT
>Ga0302321_100002950_pt1 | contig 14589 bp, 5 predicted proteins | sample Fen_T0_1_FD_202505 | JGI IMG/M metagenome (GOLD analysis project Ga0302321, IMG submission 202505) | Peat permafrost microbial communities from Stordalen Mire near Abisko, Sweden - Fen_T0_1 | ecosystem: Environmental > Terrestrial > Soil > Wetlands > Permafrost | place: Sweden: Abisko...
ACTCTTCGCCGGTCGCCAGCATGCTCCCGATGGCCAGCGCGGCGGAGAAGACCACGCCGATGATGGTCTCGGTCGAGATGCGCGTCTTCCGCTCCAGCCCCCAGATCAGCAGGGCGCCGAGGGCCAGCATCGCCGTGGCGCCCACGGCCGGGTGGATCCGGAGCACGATGGCCAGGCCGATGCCGGGCAGGGCGACGTGCGAGAGCGCGTCGGACGCCAGCGACATCCGGCGCATGACCGCGAAGCAGCCGACCAGCCCGGCCGCGGCGGCCATTCCGATCGAGAGGGCGAGACCGCTCGTTTCACTCATCATCATGGTGGCGGTGGTACTTGAGGGGCGTCCCGTAGACCTCGGCGATCCGGCCCGGGGTGAGGATCTCCTCCGGCACGCCGAAGCACGGGTGTTCGCGGTGGAGGCAGAGGACGTTGTCGGCGTAGCGGTAGACGACGTTCAGCTCGTGGGAGATGAGCAGCAGCGTCAGCCGCTCCTCCTGCTGGAGCCGGTGGATCATCTCGTAGAGTCGCTCCTCGCCCGGCTCATCGACGCCCGAGGTGGGCTCGTCGAAGAGCAGCACGTTGGGCTTGCCCAAGAGCGCGCAGGCCAGCAGGAGTCGCTGGAACTGCCCGCCCGACAACGCCCCGATGGGCGCCGCGGCCGCCTCCTGCCCCAGGCTGACCAGCTCCAGCATGCGGCCGATCTCGGAGGGCGAAGCCTTCGAGACCGAGGCCTTGGCCCGGAGGAAATCGCGGCCGGTGATGGGGAGGTCCCGCTCGATGTCGAGCTTCTGAGGGACGTAGCCGATGCGCGTCCCCGCGGCCCAGCGGACCGCGCCCGTGAACGGGATTGCGCCGATCAGGGCTCGGAAGAGGACGGTCTTCCCTGAGCCGTTGGGGCCGATGACGGCGAGCGCGCTGCCCTCCGCCACGGCGAAGCTCAGGCCTTCGAGCACAGTGCTCTTACCGAAGCGGACCTCGAGCTTCTCGACTTCCAGGACGTTGGCCATGATCCGCGGCGGATTCTGCCCTGGCATCCAACGCGGCGCCAGATCCGAGAGGGACCAAGCTGGAGATCCTCCTGTCGATGCCCAGGACCGAAGGGATCCCGCTTCGAGAAGGTCGATCAGGCACCCGAATGTAGGTGTTTACCTGCCCGCGCGAGAACGTTCACATGGGGATGCGCATTTTTCCGATATTGCGAACTTTGCCGATGTCACGTTAGTGGCTGATTTTGCGGAAACTATTCCCGCTGAGCGCCTTCGCGATGAATCCTTGCCTTGACTGACCCTCGGAATGCGAAGTTAACTGGGACCACCAAGCTACGGCGTCCTACCTGCTCCCCGAACCCGCCACCTTCAAGCGTCGGCGCGTAGCTTGCGGTTGAGCCGAAATTCAAGCGAGTCACGAGCGTCTCCTACTGAGCGGAGGTTGCCGTTTTCCCCTGCGGCACGGGAACCTTTGGCCCCCCTTCGCCTTGTCCCTCGAGTGGAGAAATAAATGAAGTACACTGGTTGTGCATCATCAGGAAGGATCGCGACAGCGCTCGCCGCCGGTCTCGGCGCGCTCCTGTCGATCTCGTGTGGTCAGTCTGGCACCCAGGCAGTCGCGCACGCCGGGCGCGCGGCCAGGGTAGACAACCCGTTCTCGGGCGTGACCGGTTACGTCAACCCGGACTGGAAGAAGTCGGCTCTATCGGAGAGCGGCGGCAATCGGGTGGCCAACAACCCGACCGCGATCTGGATGGACACCATCGGCGCGATCACCGCCAAGAACGGCGGGACGACGCTCCAGCAGCACTTCGACAACGCTCTCTCGCAGGGTGCCGGGTACATCGAGGTCGTGATCTACGATCTCCCCGGCCGTGACTGCGCGGCCCTCGCCTCGAACGGCGAGCTGGGCCCGACGGACATCAGCCGCTACAAGAGCGAGTACATCGATCCGATCGCGGCGATCGAGGGGAACTCGAAGTACGCGAACCTTCGCGTCATCAACATCATCGAGCCGGACTCGCTGCCGAACCTGACGACGAACGTCGGGACGAGCACCGCGACGGACGCCTGCGCGACGATGAAGTCGAACGGGAACTACGTGGCCGGCGTGGCGTACGCGCTGGGCACGCTGGGCGCGTACTCGAACGTCTACAACTACGTGGACATCGGGCACCACGGCTGGCTGGGCTGGAGCTCGAACCTGGGCCCCGCGGCGGACCTGATCGCGACGACCATCAAGGGCGCGACGGGCGGCGCGAACACGGTGGCCGGGTTCATCAGCAATACGGCCAACTCCTGCTCCACGGTGGAGCCGTACTTCCAGGCGTCGACGTCGGTGGGCGGCACCTCGGTGCGCCAGTCGAAGTGGGTGGACTGGAACGACTACGTGGACGAGCAGAGCTACGACATCGCGATGCGGGCTGCGTTCGTGTCGCGCGGGATGAACTCGAACATCGGCATGCTGATCGACACCTCGCGCAACGGCTGGGGTGGTTCGGCGCGGCCGACGGCAGCGAGCACCTCGACCAGCGTCGACACCTTCGTGAACGCCTCCCGCATCGATCGGCGCATCCACGCCGGCAACTGGTGCAACCAGAGCGGGGCGGGCATCGGCGAGCGTCCCAAGGCGGTGGGGACGAACGGCATCCACGCGTACGTCTGGATCAAGCCTCCGGGCGAGTCGGACGGTTCGAGCTCGCAGATTCCGCAGGGCTCGGACAACCCGGACGGCAAGGGCTATGACCGGATGTGCGACCCGACGTACACGGGCAACGCGCGGAACGGCAACAACTCGACGGGCGCGCTCTCTGGCGCTCCGGTCTCCGGCCGGTGGTTCTCGGCGCAGTTCCAGGAGCTGATGAAGAACGCCTACCCGGTGCTCAGCGACGTCGTCGGTGGTGGTGGTGGCGGCGGTGGTGGAGTGGTTGGTGGCGGTGGCGGTGGCGGTGGCGGCGCCACCGACATCTCGCCTCCCTCGGCCCCGGCCAATCTCCAGGTCACCGCCATCGGCTCGACCTCGATCGGCCTGGCCTGGAGCGCATCGACCGACAACATCGGGGTCACGGCTTACAACATTTACAATGGGTCGAACCTGGCCGGGACCGTCTCTTCAACCTCGGCGACCGTTCAGAACCTCCTCCCGAGCACCTCGTACACCTTCACGGTCAAGGCGCGCGACGCGATGGGCAACACTTCGCAGTCGAGCGCTGCGGTGACGGTGACCACGTCACCGACGGGCGTGGACATCAGCCCGCCCTCGGCGCCGAGCAACCTGACCTGGAACGCCAGCGGCATGACGGTCACCCTGAGCTGGGGCGCTTCGACCGACAACACCGGCGTGACGGGTTACCAACTCTATTACGGCAGCTTCTTCCTGGGCGTCTTCTCGGACACCAGCCTGGCGCTGATCGGCTTCAAGACCGGCACGCCGTACGCCTTCAGCGTGAAGGCTGTGGACGCGGCCGGCAACGTCTCGGTGGCCAGCAACACGGCGACCGTCCTGCTCCAGGCCGGTATGGACACCACGCCCCCCACCGCTCCGAGCGGGCTGACGGTGACCAACACCACAGACAAGACCGTCTCGCTGCGCTGGACGGCCTCGTCGGATGACGTGGGCGTGGTGGTCTACCAGATCTACGTGGGCAGCTCGCTGTCCGGCACCGTCCCGGCGGCCACGTCGGTGACGATCTCCAACCTCCAGCCGACGACCATCTACAGCTTCACGGTGAAGGCGGTCGACGGAGCCGGCAACGTTTCGCAGGCCAGCGGCGCAGTCACGGCGACCACCAAGGCGTCGGCCGACGTCACCGCTCCGACCGTCTCGCTCAGCGCCTCGGCCAGCACCATCACGGCGGCCAGCACCCTCGCGCTGTCGGCCAGCGCCAGCGACAGCGTGGGCGTGACCAAGGTCGAGTTCTACGACGGCTCGACCCTGCTCGGGTCCGTCACCAGCACGCCGTACACGCTCAGCGTGTCCATCACGGCTGCCAGCAACGGGACCCACAGCTTCACCGCGCGGGCCTACGACGCCGCCGGCAACGTGGGCATCTCCTCGGCCGTCTCGGTGACGGTGAGCATCAGCACCGGCGGTGGTGGTGGCGGCGGCGGCGGCTCGACGGGCGCCCCGGTCTACACCGCGGCCAACGGGAAGTTCCTGAAGGACGGGTCGGAGATCAAGCTGTTCGGCCTCAACTGGTTCGGTCTGGAGACGCCGGATCGCGTCCTCCACGGCCTCTGGACGGGCCGCCAGCTCTCCGCCTTCCTCTCGGACTTCAAGAGCAAGGGCTTCAACGCCCTCCGGATCCCGGTGTCGCCCGAGACGATCAACTCCGGCTACGCCATCTCAACGGCGGCCCCGGGCACGGGCGAGGACGGCACGGCCCTGAAGGGCAAGGACGGCCGGACGGCGTTGGAGTACTCGCTGCAGAAGATGCAGGCGGCAGGGATGTACGTGCTGCTCGACTTCCACACCTGCAACTCCGGGCAGCTCGGCTCGAGCGAGCCGGGCACCCCGATCGCCTGCAGCGGCTACAGCATGGACAAGTGGCTGACCGACATGAAGACGCTGGCCACCCTGTCCAAGACGTACACCAACGTCATCGGCATCGACCTGTTCAACGAGCCGTGGAACCTGACCTGGTCGACCTGGGCGAGCTACGCGTCGCAGGCCGGACAGGCGGTGCTGGGCGTCAACCCGAACCTCACCATCTGGGTGGAGGGCGTGGCCAGCAACTCCACCGCGGGTGGCTACTCGGTCAACTGGGGCGCAAACCTGTACGAGGCGGGCGCGATCAGCGGGATCTCGAACAGTAAGCTGGTCTACGCGCCGCACCTCTACGGCCCGAGCGTGGCTCCCCAGAGCTACTTCAATGACGGCTCGTTCCCCAACAACATGCCCACCATCTGGGACACGGTGTACGGCCACCTGATCGGCCAGGGTTACACGGTGATCGTCGGCGAGTACGGCGGCATGTACACGGGCACGGACAAGACCTGGGAGGACGCGTTCGTGACGTACATGATCGGGAAGGGCACCAAGAGCAGCTTCTACTGGTGCGTCAACCCGAACTCGGGCGACACGGGCGGGATCTACACTGACAGCGGGTGGTCGACCTGGGACACCGGCAAGCTGGCGCTGCTCCAGCGGCTGATGCAGTAACGCGAGGTCGACTCGTCGAACAGGCGCGCTGGACGGGCTCAGGCTCGTCCGGCGCGTCGTCTTTTGCCCTCCTCAACACCGAGCGGGCGGCAGTCGCAGGCTGTCCTGGTCGGGGGCGTCAGCCAGCTGAAGGCGGCGTGGAGACCCGCGGGATCTCGTCGATCGAGGCGAAGACCGGCAGGCCGAGCGCGCGCGCCCTGGCGACGTCGGCGTCGGCGCCCTTCGACTCGCCCGGGAGCCGCAGCACCGCGTCGCAGTGCTCCAGAAGTCGATGCGCAACGGGGTACTGCAGCTTCTGCCACACCGAATCGCCAGGCGCGCGGCCCCCCGCCGCCTCGATGATGGGCGGCGCGAACCACTCGCCGATCACCGCGAGATGGCCACGCTCCCAAAGAGGCAGCGCGGCTGCCTCGAGAGCTCGGCGGTTCGCGGCGATGCGATCGGGGTCGCCTCCAGTGCCGGAGAGGTACGGCCCGGCGACGAGCACCAACCATGCCCGCGGCGCCGACGACGGAACGGATTGCGCAGCAGCCATTCGGGAACCTTTCTTGCGCTTCGAGTCGTCTTGCTGCACCTTCGCGCACGACGCAGCTCCTCGTCCATACGCGAACGTGCGCGAACGTGCACGGTAACTGCATGTCGCGGGTGGAGGTCCTCCTCAGGCGCTCGGGCGCTCAGCTTGGGCCGCATCGGCATGAGGTCCGGCGCCTGGTCGCGGTACACACAGCGCGTCGTCGGATGAGCTTCGCGCAAAAGGTGGACTACAAACGGGGGGTGCTCGTTCCCACGCCTGAGCTGCGATTTGGCACGGCTTTTTCTTTGTTGTCCCACAACATCCTTCACTGCTTGACCGCTCCGACGCAAAGTCGTAAGTGTAAGTCGAATAGTGAAGTGTTCTCACCGGAACACCCGAGCACGCCATCTCCGAGGTGAGACTCTCCTTCGTTGCCTGAGGATCTTCCTCGCTGCGAACTGAAGGGCGGTGCTCGTGTGCGCGTCATCCAGTGGGAGGCCTCGCGCCTCGCGCCCGCCCATCGTTCTGCCTTCTCTCGGAGAAAAGACGATGGCGAACTCCAGGACGCTGGGCTTCAAACGGAGCAATTGGGCAATCATCCTCTCCGCAGCGGCTCTGCTGATCGCCGGCTGTGGCGGACAGGCGGAAGACGCCATCGACGCTGCGCAATCCGCAGCGCGCGTCGACAACCCCCTCGTGGGCGTCACTGGATACGTGAACTCCGATTGGAAGGCGCACGCGCTGGCCGAGCAGGGGGGAGATCGGGTCGCCAGCACTCCGACCGCGATCTGGCTCCGCACCATCGCCTCCATCACCGCCAAGAACGGCGGGACGTCGCTGCGGCAGCACCTGGACAACGCGCTGGCGCAGGGTGCGGGGTACATCGAGGTCGTGCTCTACGACGTGCCGGGTCGCGGCTGCGCCAATCTGGTCGCCGATTGGGAGCTGGGGTCGAGCGATCTGAGCCGGTATGAGTCCCTGTTCGTCGATGCCATCGCGGCCATCGAGGCGGACTCCAAGTACTCCGGCCTACGGATCGTCAACATCATCGAGCCGGACTCGCTGGTCAATCTGGTCACTGATATCAGCGACAGCCAGTGCGGGAGCCCCACGACGCGAGACCTCTACGTGGCCAGTGTCCAGTACGCGCTCGGCAAGCTGGGCGCCATCCCGAACGCCTACAACTATCTCGACATCGGCAACCACGGCGTCCTGGGGTGGAGCAACGCCTTGCTCCCGGCGGCAGACCTGTTCGCGAGCACCATCCGAGGCGCGGCCGGGGGCTTCGGTACGGTGGCGGGTCTCGTCAGCAACGTGGCCAACTACGCCGCCACGGTCGAGCCGTTCTTTTCGGCCACCACGACGGTCAACGGGACACAGGTACGCAAGTCGAAGTGGGTCGATTGGGCGGATTACGTCGATGAGGCGACCTTTGCCAGCGCCATGCGCGACGCGCTGGTCAGCCGCGGATTGAGCGCCAGCGCTGGCCTGCTGATCGACACCTCGCGGAACGGGTGGGGTGGGGTCAACCGGCCGACCAAGGCCAGCACGGCGACCGACCTCAACGAGTTCGTGAACGCCTCGCGCACCGATCGTCGCATCCACGCGGGCAACTGGTGCAACCAGAGCGGCGCCGGGCTCGGCGAGCGGCCGCGGGTCGTCGGGGCCAACGGATTACAGGCCTACGTCTGGATCAAGCCTCCGGGCGAGTCGGACGGAGCGAGCACGCAGATCCCGCAGGGCACCGACAACCCGGACGGCGAGGGCGTCGATCCGATGTGCGACCCGAGCTACGGGGGGAACGCGCGTAACGCCAACAACAAGACGGGCGCGCTCTCCAACGCGCCGGTCGTCGGCCGGTGGTTCTCCGCGGAGTTCCAGGAGCTGATGGCCAACGCCTATCCTCCGCTGGGTCTCGTGACGCTGATCACCCACGACACCACCCCGCCGACCGCGCCGAGCAATCTCGTCATCTGGAACCCGGGGATCACCACGGCGACCCTGTCGTGGGGGGCATCGATGGACGACGTCGCCGTCGTCGCCTACGACATCGACAGCCTCTACGGCGGGCCGACGCTGATCAGCTCGGTCCAGAAGACCACCGCGCAGATCGGGAGCCTGCAGCCGGGCACGACCTACACCTTCGTGGTGCGAGCCAGGGATGCGGCCGGGAACGTCTCGGCTCCGAGCAACTCGGCGACCTTTGTCGTCACGTGCTGCGTTGATAGGCCGCCCGACGCACCCACCGACCTCTCCTGGAACAACAGCGACGGCACGGTGGTGCTGAGCTGGGTCGCCCCGGCCTACGGGAGCGGGCTCACCTACCGGCTCTACTACGGCAATTACGACCTGGGCGTGTTCGCCGACACCTCGGTGGCGGTCATCGGGTTCAAACCTGGAACGCCGTACACCTTCACGGTGAAGGCGGTCGATTCGTTCGGCAACGCCTCGCTGGCGAGCAACAGCGTCACGGTGCTCTTGCCCGTGCCGAAGGACACGACTCCCCCCTCGCGGCCGACGAACCTCAGCTGGACCAGCGGGAGCGGCGGCGCGGTCCGGTTGAGCTGGACGGCCTCCACCGACGACGGCGGCGTCGTGCTCTACCAGATCTACTCGAACGGCCTGTTGTCTCAGACCGTGGCTGCAACGACCTCGGCGACATTCCAAGCTTCTGTCGGCCAATTCTACGAGCTCTCGGTCAAGGCGATCGACGGTGCGGGAAACGTCTCGCCGGCGAGCGAAGCCACCTTCGTGTACTTGGGTGAGCCGCCGAACCCTCCCTCGGCGCCGACCAAGCTCCAGGCGAGCAACACCGCTGGAACGCCCGTGCAGCTCGTCTGGACGCCGGGGACCGGTGGCGCGCCGGCGACGACCTATCAGGTCTACCGAGACGGCCTCTTGGTCCTGTCCACCACGCTCACCTCGGTGGTGGTCACGGCGGTCGCGGGTAGCACCACCTACAGCTTCACGGTGAAGGCGGTCGCTGCGGACGGTAACCTCTCGGCTGCGAGTGCCCCGGTCGCGATCACGACCAACAAGTCCACCGACACGACGCCGCCGTCGAGGCCGAGTCACCTTCGAATAACCCAGGTCACCAGCACTTCGGTGAGCCTGACCTGGAACGCCTCGACCGACAACGTGGGCGTGATCGCCTACGAGGTCTTCGCCGGGAGTGTTCTGGTCGGGATGCCGATCGGGACCAGCACCACCATCTCCGGGCTGGCGGAAGGGCAGTCCTACAGCTTCACAGTGAGCGCGTTGGACGCGGTCTGCTCCGTCTCGCAGGCGAGCTCGCCGGTCACGGTCACGCCGGGGACCCTGCTCGACTCAACGCCCCCGACCACGCCAACGAACTTGGCGGTCGGGAGCGTCGCCCCCTGGACCGCGACGCTCACCTGGACCGGATCCAGGGACGTCGACTCCTGGATGGCCGGCTACGATGTTTACGTCAAGTACACCAACGGCTCGAACGTGACGCTGGTCCTGGTCGCGTCGAGCACGACGACGGCGGCGACCGTCAACGGTCTCTATGCTGGGACCTATTCCCTGGTGGTGCGGGCGCGGGACGCTGTGGGCAACGAATCCTCGGACAGTAACACGGTCACAGTGACCATCCCCAGTCCGTGATGCGCAAGTAGTGAAAGTCGTCTTGCTTTGACCATGCAAAGAAGAAGAGGGAGAAAGACAATGCGTTTCGCTACGAGGCAGGGCAAGGCAGTGCCGGTGGTACTGGCGCTGGTCCTTCTGGGAGCGGCGGGTTGTGGCGGACAGGCGGACGAGGTGACCGACTCGGTGCCGGCCGCTGCCCGAGTGGACAACCCGTTCGCGGGGGTCAAAGGGTACGTCAATCCGGAGTGGAGGGCGAAGGCGCTGGCCGAGTCGGGCGGCGATCGGGTGGCAAACAACCCGACGGCGGTCTGGCTCCGCGACATCGCCTCGATCACCGGCGCGAATGGTGGGACGTCGCTGCAGAAGCACCTCGACACCGCGTTGGCGCAGGGCGCCGGGTACATCGAGGTGGTGCTCTACGACCTGCCCGGCCGTGACTGCACCAGCTGGTCCTTGAACACCGAGCTGCAGTCGAGCGAACTGAGCATCTACCAGAGCCAGTTCGTCGATCCTATCGCGGCCATCGAGGCCGACTCGAAGTACGGGGGCCTGAGGATCATCAACGTCATCGAGCCGAAGTCGCTGGCGTACCTGGTCACGAACGTGAGCAGCAGCCGCTGCTCGAACGTCCAGACCTCGAGCGACTACGTGGGCGGGGTCCAGTACGCGCTCGGCAAGCTTGGCGCGATCCCGAACGCTTACAACTACCTCGACATCGCCCACCACGGGGTGCTGGGCTGGGAGCAGAACCTGACCGCGGCGGTCGCCCTGTACGTGAAGACGATCCAGGGCGCCAGCGGCGGCTTCGGGACGGTGGCCGGATTCGTCAGCAACGTGGCCAACTACAGCGCGACGGTCGAGCCGTTCTTCCAGGCGTCGACGATGGTCAACGGGACGGCGGTGCGGCAGTCGAAGTGGGTGGACTGGAACAACTACGTGGACGAGCAGAGCTTCGACCTCGCGTGGAAGAATGCGTTGGTCAGCGGCGGCGCGAGCAGCAGCATCGGCATGCTCATCGACACCTCCCGGAACGGCTGGGGAGGGTCGGCGCGCCCCAAGGCGGCCAGCACCTCGACGGACTTGAACACCTTCGTGGAGCAGTCGCGCGTCGATAGGCGCATGCGGGTTGACAACTGGTGCAACCAGAGCGGGGCCGGACTCGGGGAGCGGCCGCAGGTGGTCGGAGCCAACGGGATCCAGGCCTATGTCTGGATCAAGCCTCCGGGCGAGTCGGACGGCGCCAGCTCGGTGGCCTCGGACGGCAAGGGGTTCGAGCCGATGTGCAACCCGGCCTACGAAGTTGTGCCCGACGGCGCGCTCCCGAGCGCGCCCATCGCGAACGCGTGGTTCTCCTCGGAGTTCCAGGAGCTGATGGCCAACGCCTACCCGCCGCTGGACGCGGTGCCCTCGACGGACACGACGCCGCCCAGCGCGCCGACGGGCCTCGTCGCCAGCAGCGTCACCACCAGCACCGTCACCCTCTCCTGGAGCGCCTCGACCGACAACGTCGCCGTGGTCGCCTACGATGTCTACAGCAGCTCGATGCTGGTCGCCTCGGCCAAGGTGACCTCGACCACCGTCATGGGCTTGACGAGCGGTACGACTTACTCGTTCACGGTCCGAGCCAGGGACGCGGCCGGGAACGTCTCGGCGTCGTCGTCCGCCTTGAGCACGTTGACCGGCTGTGCCTGTGACACCATGCCACCTACCGTTCCGACGGGGTTGGCCTACACCAGCCTCAACTCCACGGACGTGGCGCTCTTCTGGACGGCCTCGACGGACAACGTTGGAGTCACGGGCTACGAGATCCTGGACGGCGGAGTGGTGGTCGGCAGCAGCAAGACCATTCAGTTCGACGTCGCGGGTCTGCTCCCGGGTACGTCGCACACGTTCACCGTACGTGCCTTCGACGCCATGGGCCTCAGGTCCAGCCCCAGCACCCCCGTGACCGTCACGACGGCGCTGGTGCCGCCCGGGCCGGACTTCCTCAGGTGGACCGCCTCGGGAGGCACCGTGGAGCTGTGCTGGGACCCGCCGGGCGTGGACGCCATGTCCCGTTTCAACCTCTACTACGGCAGCTTCAACCTGGGCACGTTCGACGGCAGCTGCGTGGCGCTGATCGGGTTCAAGCCGGGCACGCCCTACACCTTCACCGTCAAGACCGTCGACGAACTCGGCAACACCTCGGCGCCGAGCAACGCGGTGACGGTGCTGCTGAACGTCCCGGTCGATACCACTCCGCCCACGGCTCCTGGGTTCCTCGTCGGGACCGTCCTGAGCAGCACGTCGGTGCGGCTGGCCTGGAGCGCATCGACGGACGCCGTGGGGGTGGTGATCTACCAGATCTACTCGAGCGGAGCCCTGATCCAGACCGTGGCCGCGAGCACCTCGGCCACGATCACGGGATTGACCACTGGCAAGGCCTACACGTTCACGGTCAAGGCCGTGGACGCGGCGGGGAACGTCTCGAGCGCGAGCAACGCCCTGACGTTGACCTGGACGGCCAGTGACTCGACCGCGCCGACCAACTTGAGGGTCACCACCGCCACCGGGCAGCAGGCGGCGATCCTGTCCTGGGACCCGCCCGCCAGCGGTGGAACGGTTGCGGGCTACGAGGTCCACGAGCTGAACTCACTCGGAGACAATGTGATCGAGCGCACCACCATCACGTCCGCGGTGGTGTACGAGTACTATGGCGAGTTCAACGCCTTGTACGTCCACACCTATTACGTCAAGGCGATCGATGCGGCCGGCAACCTCTCTTCGGCCAGCGGGCCTATCGCCATCACCTTCAGAAACATGGGAGACCCGTACTCGCAGCCCGCAATCCTTCAGTTCAAGGCGACCGCGACCACGAGCACGACAGCGACGTTGACCTGGTCCCCGGCCAGCAACCCCTGCACTGTCTGGTACAAGGTCTACTCCGCTGACGTCCTCATGGGGCTGACGTCGAGCACCACTGCCACCATCTCCAACCTCTCGGCAGGGAAGAGCTACACCTTCACCCTGAAGGTGATGGATAGCTGCGCGCTGACGGCCGGTTCGGCCGGGACCGTCACGGTCAAGCCCGGCGCGACCCTGGATACGATTCCCCCCTCGACCCCGACCAATCTGAAGGTCAGCACCTCTACCGTCCAGGGGGGCTACGTATCTGGCACGTTTAGCTGGTCCGCTTCCACGGACAACGTGGGCGTGGTCGCCTACGACCTCTATTGCAAGAGCCCGTACTCGGGCAGCGTTTACCTGGAGACGTCGGTGACAACCACCACCACCTCGTTCACCTTCGACCAGCTCAGCCTCCCCACCTGCACGGTCCGCGCGCGCGATGCCACAGGAAATGTCTCGTCCGACAGCAACTCGGTGACGATCTCGACAAAGTAGGGGATCTGGACGCCGCGCGTGGCGCTTCTGTGGGGTCTGCAGCATCAATGAAACCGGAGAAGGAGGAGCGCATGGCGTTGCTCTCGAAGCTGACGAGGTCGCGGATGACGTTGCCAGCGATCCTGGCGCTGGCGATGGTGGCTGGCTGCGGTGGACAGATGGACGAGGTGACCGATTCGGCGCCGGCCGCGGCCCGGGTGAACAACCCGTTCGCGGGAGTGAAGGGGTACGTCAACCCGGAGTGGAAGACGCACGTCTTGGCCGAGTCGGGCGGCGACCGGGTCGCCGACACCCCGACCGCGATCTGGCTCCGCAGCATCGCGTCGATCACGGCTGCGAGCGGCGGGACATCGCTGCGGCAGCACTTCGACAACGCGCTGGCGCAGGGCGCGGGGTACGTGGAGGTGGTGCTCGACGATCTGCCGGGCCGCGACTGCGCGCGCATCTCCACCAACGGCGAGCTGCAGCCCGGCGAGCTGAGCCGCTACCAGACCCAGTTCGTCGACCCGATCGCGGCGATCGAGGCCGACTCGAAGTACGCGAGCTTGAGGATCATCAACATCATCGAGCCGGGCGCGCTGCCGAACCTGGTCACCGCCTCGAGCGGCACCTATTGCGCCAACGTCCTGACATCCAGCGACTACGTCGGCGGGGTTCAGTATGGGCTCGGCAAGCTGGGCGCCATCCCGAACGCTTACAACTACCTCGACATCGCCCACCACGGGGTGCTGGGCTGGGAGGCGAACATGACCGCGGCGATCGCCCTGTACGCGAAGACGATCCAGGGAGCGACCGGGGGCTTTGGGACCGTGGCCGGCTTCGTCAGCAACGTGGCAAACTACAGCGCCACGGTGGAGCCGTTCTTCCAGGCGACGACGACGGTCGGCGGGACGCCGGTGCGGCAGTCGAAGTGGGTGGACTGGAACGGCTACGTGGACGAGCAGAGCTTCGACTCGGCCTGGAGGACCGCGCTCATCGGCCGCGGCGCGAGCACGAGCATCGGTATGCTCATCGACACGTCGCGGAACGGGTGGGGCGGGTCGAGCCGCCCCACGCAGCAGAACACCTCGACGGACGTGAACACGTTCGTGGACCAATCGCGGATCGACCGGCGCGCCAGGGTGGGCAACTGGTGCAACCAGAGCGGCGCGGGGCTGGGCGCGCGACCGCAGGCGGTGGACGCCAACGGCATCCAGGCCTACGTCTGGATCAAGCCGCCGGGCGAGTCGGACGGCGCGAGCTCGGCGCTCATCGACGCGAGGGGCATCGAATACATGTGCAACCCGGCCTATGAGGCCGCCCCGACGGGCGCCCTTCCGAACGCCCCCGTCGAGAACGCCTGGTTCTCCTTGGAGTTCCAGGAGCTGATGGCCAACGCCAACCCGTCCCCGGACGCGGTGACGGCGAAGGATACCACTCCGCCGTCCGCCCCCACGAACCTGACGGTGACGGGCCTAACCTACGCCGCGGTGAGCCTGAGCTGGAACGCCTCGACGGACGACGTCGGCGTCGCCAAGTACATCGTCTACGCCGGCTCGACGATGGTCGCGACGGCGTCAGGGACCACGGCGACCGTCACGGGTCTGCAGGCCAATACGACCTACGTGTTGACTGTGCGAGCAGCGGACGCGGCCGGAAACCTCTCGGGGCCGAGCAATGCGCTGGCCGTGTCCGGTTGCGCCTGCACCGACACGACGCCACCGAGCGCTCCGGCGAACTTGACGTATAGCAACCTCACCTCCACCGGCGTGACGCTCGACTGGACGGCATCGACGGACAATGCCGGCGTCGCGCGCTACCAGATCCTGGACGCAGGAGTGGTGGTCGGCACCACCGGGTCGACGCAGTTCGAGGTGTCAGGGCTGCTCCCGGGCACCTCGCACGTCTTCTCGGTGCGGTCTATGGACACCGCCGGCAACTGGTCGAACCCGAGCAACCAG
>Ga0302321_100002951_pt1 | contig 14585 bp, 9 predicted proteins | sample Fen_T0_1_FD_202505 | JGI IMG/M metagenome (GOLD analysis project Ga0302321, IMG submission 202505) | Peat permafrost microbial communities from Stordalen Mire near Abisko, Sweden - Fen_T0_1 | ecosystem: Environmental > Terrestrial > Soil > Wetlands > Permafrost | place: Sweden: Abisko...
CATCGGCAGGGAATCCTGAGGGTGCGCGGCCTTAGCGACTAGCCGACACCGGGAAGCAGAGGGACAAATCTTACCGCATCGAGCGTCTGCTCCTTCAGTCCGGCCGGCGTCACGTCGAGCACTGTAAGGCGCTGGACCCCGCGCTCATCGCCGGCTTGCGCCAGCGGCAGCACCATCCTGCCGCCCATCTTGAGGTAGGGAATGAGCGCGGTCGGCACGTGCGTCGCGCCCGCCGTGACGACGATTGCGTCGACCGCGAGATCCTCGCCAAGGTCATGGCTGCCGTCGCCATGCTTGAGCGACACATTGGCGAGCTTCAGCGCCTGCAGGTTGCGCCGCGCCTTGTTCACGAGCGCGCCGATGCGCTCGACGCTGTAGACGTGCTTCGCTATGTGCGCAAGTACGGCAGTCTGATAGCCGCAACCGGTGCCGACTTCCAGCACCGCGTCGAGTTCGCGACCGTTGCGCGCCAGCTCCGTCATCCGCGCCACGATCCACGGTTGCGAGATCGTCTGGCCATGGCCGATGGGCAGCGGGACGTCGTCGTAGGCGCGGATGGCCAACGCCTCGTCGACGAATATGTGGCGCGGCACCGCGTTCAGCGCCGCGAGCACGACCTCGTCGGCGATGCCTTGCTCGCGCAGGCGCTCGATCATTCGCACGCGCGTTCGCGCCGACGTCATGCCGATGCCTGTCTGGTTCGCGGCGATCGCAGGATCCCCTTCGCGCTTTGCGTCGCGGCGCTAGGCGCCGATCCACGCGGCGACACCCTGCATCAGGTCGCGGTTCGTGAGATCGATCTGCAGCGGCGTGACCGAAACGTGGCCGGATTCGACGGCGTGGAAGTCCGTGCCGTCGCCGGCATCCGCTGCCGGGCCGGCCGCGCCCACCCAGTACACGGTCTCGCCGCGCGGATTCTGCGCGCGAATCACGTCCTCCGCCTTGTGTCGCCTGCCCAGCCGCGTGACGACGGTGCCTTTGCAGTCGGCGAGCGGAATGTCGGGCACGTTCACGTTGAGAAGCCACGCGCCCGCCGGCATGCGCGCATGTCGCTCGACCAGCTGCAGCGCGATGTCCGCCGCGGTCTCGAAGTGCCGCGCAGCCTTCGACGCCAGCGAAATCGCGAACGACGGGATGCCCAGCAGGAAGCCCTCGGTGGCTGCAGCCACGGTGCCGGAATAGATCGTGTCGTCGCCCATGTTGGCGCCCAGATTGATGCCCGAGATGACCATGTCGGGCAGCTGGTCGAGCAATCCGGTGACGGCGAGGTGCACGCAATCGGTCGGCGTGCCGTTGACGAAGTAGAAGCCATTGGAAGCGCGGCGCACGGTCAGCGGACGGTCCAGCGTCAGCGAATTGGAGGCGCCGCTCCGGTCGCGCTCGGGCGCCACGACGGTGATGTCGGCCCTGCCCGCGAGTGCCGCCGCAAGACGTTCGATGCCCGGCGCGAAATAACCGTCGTCGTTGGAGATGAGGATGCGCAATTGGATTGGTTGTAGGCGGGCGACGTGCTATGAAGGCACAGTCGATTATACCTGCGGACGCGCGCCGTCTCGGGTGGCGCGGCCGCGAACTTCGGGTATCGGCGTCAACCGCTGTTGCGCAGGCCAGCGGCCAGACCATTGATGGTGAGGTGGATCGCCCGACGCGTACGATCGTCCGTCTGCCCGGAACGATGCCGCCGCAGCAACTCAACTTGCAGGTGATTGAGCGGGTCGAGGTACGGAAACCGTTTGCGGATACTGCGGGCGAGCCCCGGTTGCGCGTCGAGAAGCGCCGCCTCGCCGGTGATCGAGAGCAGCAGCGAGACGGTGAGGTGGTGCTCGGCAGCGATGCGCGCGAACACCGGCTCGCGCACCAATGGATCGGAAACTAGTTCCGCATAGCGCGACGCCACAGCCAGATCGGTCTTGGCAAGCACCATCGCCATGTTGGACAGCACGCTGCGGAAGAACGGCCACGTCGCATGCATTTCGCGCAGCAGTGCCAGCCCCTTATCCGGCCCATCGGGATGCGCGTCGAGCCATGCCTTCACCGCCGATCCGAATCCGTACCAGCCGGGCAGCATCAGCCGGCACTGGCCCCAACTGAACACCCACGGGATCGCCCGCAGGTCCTCGATGCGCGCGGAACCCGTGCGCGATGCGGGGCGGCTGCCGATGTTCAATTCCGCGATTTCGGCAATCGGCGTCGCGGCGCGGAAATAGGCGAGAAATTCCGGCGTGTCGTAAACCAGCGCGCGATAGGCGGTGTACGCATGCGCCGCAAGCGCGTCCTGCGCCGCGTGATACGCCAGGGCGCGCAAGCCGATCTGCTCGGAATCGACGAGGCTCGCCTCCATCGTCGCGGCCACCAGTGCCTCGAGATGGCGGCGCCCCAGTTCCGGGTCCGAATACTTGCTGGCGATGATCTCGCCCTGCTCGGTAATGCGCAGGCCGCCGGTCACGCTGCCGGCGGGTTGCGCGAGGATGGCTTCGTACGACGGTCCGCCGCCGCGTCCGACGGTCCCGCCACGGCCATGAAACAGCCGCAGCTTGACGCCGTGCTCGCGGAACGCGTCCACCAGACGCATCTCGGCGCGGTACAGCGCCCAGTTTGCTGCGAGATAGCCGCCGTCCTTGTTGCTGTCGGAGTAGCCGAGCATCACCTCCTGCCAGTCGTTGCGGCCATGCAGCCAGCCGCGATACAACGGGATGGCGAACGCCTCGCGCATGATGGCCCCGCCGCGCGCCAGGTCGTCGATCGTCTCGAACAACGGCACGATGTTGATGGCCAGCGCACGGCGATGCGCGAGCCCCACCTCCTTCAGCAGCACACCAACTTCGAGCAGATCGGACACCGACTGGCACTTGGAGATGACGTAGTTGGGCACGGCCAAGGCGCCGAACTTCCGGTGTATCTCCGCTGCATTGGTGAGGATGGCCAGTTCGCCGGCGGTGCGCGCGGCGTAGTCCAGGTGCGGCGAATACAAAGGACGGGGCGTCTCGAGCTCGCGCGCGAGCAGCGCCACCCTGTCGCTTTCCGGCAGCGCAGCGTAGTCCGCAGCCACCCCCGCGCGCGCCAGCAGGTCGCCTATCACCGCTTCGTGCACGTCGGCGTTCTGGCGCAGGTCGAGCGAAGCCAAGTGAAATCCGAAGACCTCCACGGCTCGGCGCAATGGCAGCAGCCTTCGTTCCGCGAGGGCGCCCGCGCCATGCGTTGCGAGCGATGCCGCGATGATGTCGAGGTCGGCAAGGAACTCGCTGGGCGTCGCGTAAGGCGGGCGATCGGCGTGTGGCGCGCGCGCGGGCGACTTCCCGGCCAGCGCCTGCATCGTCGCCGCCAGTCGCGCATAGATGCCGACGAGCGCCTGGCGATACGGCTCGTCCTGGCGGTGCGGATTGGCATCGTGGGCTGCCTCGGCCAGCGCGAGCAAGGACGTGGCAGGCTGCACGAGACGCGCAGACAGCGAAAGCTCGCCGCCCAGCCGATGCACTTCGCCCAGGTAATGTTCGAACGCAACGCCGGCCTGCGCTCGGACCGCGTAGTCAAGCGTGTCGGCGTCGACGAAAGGATTGCCGTCGCGGTCGCCGCCGATCCACGACCCCATGCGCAGGAACGCCGGCAACGGCGCCGCGGGACTTGCCGCCGGAAACGTGCGCATGATGCCGGCGGCCAGCGCTTCGTAGATGCGTGGCAATTCCGCGAGGAACGTGTAGCGGTAATACGCGAGCCCGTTGTCGATCTCGTCGTGGACCTGGAGCTTCGACAGCCGCAGCATCGCCGTCTGCCACAGCGTGAGCACCTGCCGGTAAAGGCCGGTGCCGAACTCGCGAGACTCCTCCGGCGTCAAGGAAATGCGGTCGCGCCACATCAGCAGGCGCGCGATCTCCCGCTCGCAATCCAGGATGCTCTTGCGCTGCACCTCGGTCGGATGCGCCGTCAGCACCGGCGAGATCTGTGCTTCGGCGAGCCAGGCGCCGAGTTCTCCCGCCGTGACGCCGTTCGTCGCGACGTTGGCGAGCGCCGCGGCCACGCTGCCGGATTGCGGCGGCGACCCGGCGTACGCGTGCGCGCGGCGCCGTCGATTCTGGTGCACGTCCTCCGCGATGTTGCTCAAGTGCGAGAAATACGAGAACGCGCGGACGACGTCGAGCGTCACCGGGATGGACAGGTCGGTGAGCAGCGCGGAGAGTTCGGCGCGCACGGCCGACGCCTCGGCCGGAGCCGCGCGACGAAATCGTATGGCCGTCTGCCGCACCGCCTCGATGCGCGCATAGCCGTCGTCGCCGGTCTGCGCGCGCAGTACGTCGCCCAGCAGGCGTCCCAGCAGGCGCATGTCTTCCTTGAGCGGCAGGTCCTTGGCCGCGCCATTCGCGCCGCCATCGGCACGCAGGGATTCCGATTCGTCGGCCGCGATCACAAGGGCTCGGCGTCGCGCGCGGCCTTGATCGCCTGCGCCAGCGCAAACACGGTGGCCGCGTACAGGCGACTCTTGTTGTAGCGGGTGATCACGTAGAAATTGGGAAACGCGATCCAGTAGCTCGCCCGCGCCTCGCCGTTTTCAGGAGGTTCTTCCAGCAGCAGCAGCCCGACCGGATCGGCGGCGACATCTGCCGGGACGCCTTCCGCGTCGACACCATCGGCCTCCCACGCGGCCAGCGGGCGGCGCTCGCTGATGCCGCCGTCGAGCCGTCGCAATGCGGCGTCCCGCGACTCGGGGACGATGCGCGCGGGCAGCATGATCGGCTGGCCGGCGAGCCAATCATGGCGCGCAAGATAATTGGCCACGCTGCCGATCACGTCGGCGCTGTCGTGCCATAGGTCGATCCGGCCGTCACCGTCGAAGTCCACTGCAAATTGACGATGGCTGCCGGGCATGAACTGCGGCATGCCGATCGCTCCCGCGAACGAGCCGGTGGGGACGAGCGGCGACCAGCGCTGCTCGTGCGCGAGCAGCAGGTATTCGCGCAGTTCGCCGCGGAAGAACGCGGCGCGCCGCGGGTAATCGAACGCCAGCGTGGCCAGCGCGTCGATCACGCGGAACTTGCCGGTGTTGCGGCCGTAGATCGTCTCGACGCCGAGGATGGCAACGACGACCTCCGCCGGCACGCCGTACAGCGCCTCTGCACGGGCGAGCAGGTACGCGTGCGCACCCCAGAACGCGACGCCCGCGTTCACCCGGTCGGAGGAGAGCAACGGCGGCGAATATTCGAACCACTTGGGCGGCACGAGCAGCGGCCGGTCCATCGCCGCCACGATCTTCGGCTGGTATTTCGCGCGGGCGAGCCAGCGCTCCACATCGCGCTGCTCGAGTTCCGTCGACGCGGCGATCTCCGCCGCGAACGCGCGCACGTCGGCGCGCTGTGCGTAAGGCGCCTGTGCCGGTCCGGTGTCCACCGGGGCCGGCGGCTCCGCGGCAAATGTCGGCGGCAGCAACAGCAACGTGGACAGAGCCAATGCGCGGTAAGACAAGCTTGCGATCCCGGTGGCGCCAAGAGAATGGGTGACGCCCGATGGTATCATCGCTTCGCGCCGCGCTCTCGCTCCGCGTCTTCGCGCTCCACGGCCCGATTCCATGCACAAGTATTACCCGTTCGCCCGCCCGTTCCTCTTCGCACTCGATCCTGAAACCGCGCACAACCTGACGTTTGCGGGCCTCGATCAGGCGGCCAGGTTTGGCGTGGCGCGGCTGTTTGCCCCAAAGCTGTCAGCGACGCCGGTGTCGGTGATGGGTATCACGTTCCCGAACCGCGTCGGTCTCGCCGCCGGACTCGACAAGAACGCCGAGCATCTCGCGGGCCTGGCAACATTCGGATTCGGCTTCATCGAAGCGGGCACCGTCACGCCGCGCCCCCAGCCGGGCAATCCCAAGCCGCGCATGTGGCGGCTGCGCGAGGCCGACGCGCTGATCAACCGGCTCGGCTTCAACAACGACGGCGTCGACCGTTTCCTCGCCAATATCGCGAGGTCGTCCTATCGCGGCGTCCTCGGCATCAACATCGGCAAGAACTTCGACACGCCCAACGAACGCGCGGCCGACGACTACGTGAAATGCCTGCGCGCGGTCTATGCGAAGGCGGATTACGTCACCGTCAACATCTCCTCGCCCAACACCTCCGGCCTGCGCGACCTGCAGGCCGACGCGGCGCTCGACGCGCTGCTGCGGACGCTGAAGTCCGAACAGCAGGCGCTGGCGCAGCAGCATGGCCGCCGTGTTCCCCTCGTCGTCAAGATCGCACCGGACCTGACCGACGCTGCCATCCGTGGCGTCGCACGACTGCTGGCGGCGCACCGATGCGACGGCGTCGTCGCGACCAACACGACGATCGCGCGTGATGGCGTCACCGGTTTGCCGCATGCCGACGAGGCCGGCGGCTTGTCGGGCGCACCGTTGCGCGAAAAATCGACCGCCGTTATCCGCACGCTGGCCCGCGCGCTCGATGGCGCTCTCCCGATCATCGGCGTCGGCGGCATCCTGTCCGCGGAGGATGCGCGGGAAAAGGTCGCCGCAGGCGCGTCGCTGGTGCAGATCTACACGGGCCTCATCTACCGCGGCCCGCAGCTGATCGCCGACTGCGTAAAGGCGCTGGACAGGCCATGACGCAGTTGACAACACCGATCGTGCACGCGGCCGAAGTCGTCGTGGCGCACTCGCGCGGGACGACGCTGTTGCTCAACTTCGCGCACACCATCGATCACATGTTCCTGCTGATCTTCGCCGCCGCGGTGTCGGTCATCGCCGCGGATTTCGGCATGGCGTCGTGGGAACAGCTGATGCCCTACGGCGCGGCCGCCTTCCTGCTGTTCGGCCTGGGCGCCATTCCCTCCGGGCGGCTGGGTGACCTCTGGGGCCGCCGGCCGATGATGCTCGTCTTCTTTTTCGGCATGGGGGTCACCGCGCTGCTGGCCGCCGCTGCGCAGAATGCGTGGCAGCTTGCCGTCGCGCTCGCACTGCTCGGCGCGTTCGCCTCCATCTACCATCCCGTCGGCATTCCGATGCTTCTCCAGTCGACGCGGCGCCCGGGCTGGACGATCGGCGTCAACGGACTCTCCGGCAACATGGGCATCGCGCTCGCGGCGCTGTCGACCGGGCTCGCGGTCAAGTTCCTCGGCTGGCGCGCGGCATTCGCGCTTCCCGGACTCATCGCGATCGGCTGCGGTTTCGTGTTTGCGAGCATCACGCCGGTCGAGACGCATGCACCGGCGAAGCGCGCGGCGCGAGCGCGAACGGTACCCGCCTCCGTGGTCGCGCGCGTCTTCCTGGTGATGACGACCGCGGCAGCCACCGGCGGCCTCATCTTCAATTTCACCACGAACGGCAATCCCGAACTGCTGAAACAGCGGCTGGATGGAATTGTCAGTGACCCGGCCGCACTCGGATTGCTGATGGCGGCGGTCTACGCGGTCGCGTCGCTGGCGCAGGTCGTCGTCGGGTGGCTGCTCGACCGCCACTCGCTCAAGCGCATCTACGTCGTCATCCTCGCGCTGCAGCCGCCGCTCTTCCTGCTGGCCGCCCGCGCGGACGGTTGGACGCTCTATGCGCTGCAGATCCTGTTCATGATCACCGTGTTCGGCGCGATCCCCTTCACCGACGTGCTGATCGCGCGCTACGTCGACGACAGGATGCGCTCGCGCGTTGCCGGCATCCGCCTCGCGATTTCGTTCAGCGTGAGCGCGATCGCCGTGGCGCTGTTAGGACCCGTCGTCAAGGCTGCCGGGTTCCCGGTGCTGATGGTCGCGCTGGCGGCAATCGCGGCCTGCACGTTGGCGACGGTCGCATTCCTTCCGGGTGGCGACGTCCATCCGCGGGCTGCGGCGTAGTTCAGCCGCTGCCTGTCGCGGCCCGCGCCGCACCGCGCGCCCGTAGTCGGACCAGCTCGTCCAGGCAAAGGTACGTGAACGCGACGCCCGCATAGATCGGCGCCAGCAGATTGACGACCGGGACAAGCGACAGCGGCGCGAGGACGAGACCCAGCAGCACAAGGCGGCCGCGTGCACCGCGGATCACTTCGCGCATTTCGAAGCCTGCAGCGTGCAGCGCCAGCGCGTCGTAGCGGAACAGCCTCTGGTTGAGCCACGCGTTGAGGCAGAACGACACGGCGACATAGACTGGCGGCAGGAAGAGCAGCGGCAGCGCCAGCAGCCACAACGGCAGGAACACGATGATCGCGATCGCCGCGTTGACCAGGCTTCCGGCGAACGTCCCGCCGTTCCGCCTGGCGAGATCGCGGAAGTCGCGCTCCGCAACGGTGGCGACGATGACCGGCATCGCCAGCACGGCGACGGCGACGAGCGCCGTGACCACCGCCGCGAGCATCAACAACACGGCGGCTCCCGCGCCGGCCGCAAAACGGCTCCAGCCATCCGCACCGCCGAGCAGCGTCGCGCCGAGCCAATGCGACAGCGGTCGCCACGCAAACCAGCCGACGCCAGCCCATATCGCTGCTGCCGCAACCAGTGGTACCAGGACGACAGCAAGGATCCGCCCGCTGAACATCGCGGGGGCCGCACGGGCGAGCGCCCGGAATACTGCGGCCGGCGCGGGCTCGCGCAAGTGAGGCAGCGGCTCGCCTATGCCGAATCCTCGAGCGGCTCCCAGCGGAATCCTGCGGTCTCGACGCCAGCCCTGAGGTGCGCGATCGCGGCGTCCACCTGGGTCGGGTCGCCCTTGACGCCCAGTTCGATCCTGCGTGCGCCATCGGACATGAACGACGGCAGGCTGAACAGTTTCAGCTGCGGGAACAGCGCCACGTTCGCCTCCATCAGCGGCAACAACTGGCTTTCGCCGGCGCCGTGGACGACGATCGCGCGTTCCTGTGGCGGCACTTGGCGCAAGCCGGCGTACCAAGTCGCCAGCACCCAATCGAGCATCGGCCACGCCATCTGCGGGAAGCCGGGAAAGAAGTGGTGGTCGCGGATGGCGAAGCCCGCGACGCGATTGACCGGGTTCGGGATGACGCGCGCGCCTTCGGGGAACTCGGCCATCAGCACCCGATGCGGGTACGCGTCCACGCCGAAGCGCGCCTCGATCTCCGCCACGGCCTCGGGATGGCGTGCGAGCGGAACCCTGAGCGCCGCCGCGGCCGCCTGTCGCGTGTGGTCGTCCGGCGTGGCGCCGATGCCGCCGAAGCTGAACAGCAGGTCGCCGCGGGCGAAGGAATCGCGCAGCAGCGCGGTGAGGCGTTCCCGGTCGTCGCCGAGATAGTGGACAAAGTCGAGCGTGAGCCCGCGCGCCGCGAGCGCGGCGATCACGTGCGGCAGGTGCTTGTCGGCTCTCTTGCCCGAGAGAATCTCGTCGCCGATGATCAGCGCGCCGATGTTCAACCGGATCGCCGCAACGGGCAACGTCTAGTCGATGCTGGCAACCTGGAGCTTCTCCTCCATCTGCGACATCATACTCACGAACGCGCGATCGATCAGCGGTTCGGCCTCGACTAAACGCGCGCGGTCGTTGCGGAAGCGCTCGGCCAGTTCCTCAGCGGTCATCGACAGCGCCTTCTGACCCTGGCGGTTGGTGAACAGGTACGTGCCGCGCAGCGGGCTCACCCAGGCCAGCTTCGCGAACGCCAGCTGGCCGTCGTCGGCCTCGAACTCGATCCACATGCCACGCTCCATGCTGCGGGCGATCTCGAGGTAGTCGTCATCGATGATCTCGCGTTCCGGCTCGACCGGCTCCGGCACGGCGTCGGTCATGGCTTCGGCCAGCGCCTCGGCCTTGGCGGCAAGCATCGCATCGCCGGACGCCTTCGCCATTTCCGCCTGGGCCTTCGCCGCCTCCGCCACCGCGGCCGTCGGCGAGCGCTCGGCGACGAGCGAAGGCTTGACCGCGGCCGCGTGAGCCTCGACCAGGTTGGCCATGAACGTTTCGCGCTCGGCAGACGGCCAGCCCTGGCTGTGCATTCCCGCGGAAAGGCGCTTCAGCAGCGATGGCAGCAGCGCCACCAGGTGCCGGCGATCCTCGGGGGACTTCTTGGGCTGGATGCTCCAGACCAGATCCTCCAGCGTCGTGATCGCGGAGCCCCACGACTCGCTCTCCTCGCCGTCGTTCTGGTAGACGTGTGAAAGCGTGCCCTCCCAGTTCTGGCGCAGGAACGAGGCCAGGAAATTGGGAACGGGATACGCCTCGATCCGGCGCTCGATCTCGGCCTTCGCGACGGCCGTGGAGATCTGCTGGCGGTCGCGCTGGTTGATCTCCTCGGCCGTGGTCTGGATGTTCGCCTCGGCGGCCTTCTCTTCCTCCGCAAGGAAGGCTTCCAGGTCGACGCGTTGCTCGTCGAAGATCGCGAGGTCATCGGAAAAATTGTCGAGGATCTGATGGACGATCGCGCTGATCTTCTTGTAGAGCGGATCCTCCTGTCCCATGACCGGGGACCAGCCCAGGCCGGCCTGCGCGAGGGCGTTGACCAGCAGCCGCGACGGATGCGATTTCTTGGCGAAGAACGCGCCGTCCAGCATCGCAGCTTTCAACACCGGGATCTGCAGGCGCGCCAAAAGCGCCTTGATGCCGTCCGGCAGGTCCTTGGTGTCGAAGATGAAATCGAACAGCATGGCGACCATCTCGATCGTCATCGACTCGATCTGGTTCGCCTTCTGGCCTAGCGGCGATTCCTGCAAGTCCCGCAGCACGTTGTGCGTGCCGTCCGGAATGCCCGAGAATTCGACGCTCGCGCCGCCGACGTCGAAGTCCGTCTGCCCTGCCTGCAGGCGGGTCAGACCTTCATGCAGGTCCTGTGTGGAGATGATCGGCGCGCCGGGCACATAGCCCGACGGCGTCGGTGGCATCGGCTGGAACGAATAGCCGCTCTGCCCCGGGGCCTGGATCTGCGGAAAGTCGCCCGGCGACTGCGCCATCGCGCCGCCCACGGCCGCGCCCATCGCCGAGCCGAATGCCTCGGCCATTCCCTGGGGCGACGGGTACTGCGCGACGTGCGGAATCGAAGTCGGCGTCGCGCTGCCGTACATGCGCTTGAACATGGCCATGACGTCGACTTCAGACGGCGCGCTGGGGCTGCCGCCGGCCTTCGCCCTCGCCGCCTGGGCGCGCGCCTGGTCGCGGCCTGCGGCGCCGCCACGGTTGATGATCGTCGGACGCTGCGCCGCGGGCAAGACCTGGAGCCTGGCGAGATGCTGGTTGAGCTCGCCGTAGATCACGCCGATGTCGCCCATCGGCGCCTGGTTCAGTTCCTTGAGTATCTGGAACTTGATGCGCTTGTCCGCCTTGACGATCTTCAAAGCCTCGGCGAACGCCTCGACAATGGCGGCCGGCGCCAGAGGATTCGCCTCAGTCGCCAAGTCGGGCCGGCCCAGCAGGTAGCCCATACCGCGATTCAGCGTCAACAGTTCATCATGCGAAAGATTCTCGACGATCCGCGTGATGTTCCCGGTGAGCACCGACTCGTCCATCGACGAGGTCTCGACCAGCGTGAGGTTCGCGGCGTCGGCCTTGGAAAAGTCGGCCCTCTTGCCCGCCTTGCCGGCAATGCGGTCGTTGATCGTGCGCCGCAGCTGCTTCTCGAACTCCGCCATCAGCGCCGGGCGCTCGCTCTTCAGCGCATCCCGCGCGTCGAGGTACAACTGCTGCTCCTCGCGGACGTCGGACTTGTTGGCGCGATCCATCAGCAGCTCGCTCACCCGGTCCATCATCTGGGCGAACGAGATCGTCAGGCGCGAGATCGCGAGATCCCGGCAATCATGCAGGATCTTGTGCCTTTCGCGGGGCGGCAATTGATCGGCCGCCACCTCGGGTTTGGTCGTTGCGTTCACAACATCGATCGGGGTTCTGGCGTCACGCGAATTATTAGTAGACAAGCTCTTAGACAATAAAACCGCGAACTTACTGTAGCACGCGGCTCTGACCCTGCCAAACGGTGAGATCCCACTACCTCGCCAAGTCGGCCCACGCGCGCTCGGCGCGCTTGAACGACACCGGGACGGGGGTCTTGAGTTCCTGAGCGAACAGCGAGACGCGGAGTTCCTCCAGGAGCCAGCGGAACGCCTCGAGTGCCGGTTCTTTGCGCGCCGCCTGTGCGTTGCGACCGACGCGTTCCCGGTAACGCTGCCAGAGTTCGGCCACCTGCTCGGCGTGCCTTCCATCCCGGTCGGGCCGCTCGCCGAACTTGGCGACTCGCCGGTCCAGTGCCTTCAGGTACCGGGGGAGATGCGCGAGCTGGGGCCAGGGTGTGGCAGAAAAGAAGCCTGGATAGACGAGCGCGTCGCGCTGCGCCCGGACCTCCGTTGCAAGGCGGGATTGCGCAGCAGGGAGATTTGCGAGCCGCTGGGCGAGCGCCGAGTGTTCGGTGGCGATCGCGGCCAGCAGCCTGAATGCGCCTTCGACGACGGCGGGCAGGCGCGTCCGCGCGCGGCGCACCTGCTCGGCAAACGCCTGCTCGGTGCGCGGCAACGGATCCTCGCCCAGGAAGGCCCGATCGGTCGCGGCGGCGAGGACATCGGCAAGCAGCCGGTCGCTGGGAATGGCGGTCTTGAGTTGCAAACCCGCCTGCGCGAACCCAGGCCCTCCCTTGTCGAAACGCGCGACAGCATCCTTGAGGCTCAACCTGAGCAGCCGCATGACGCCAGCGCGCGTCGACGCGTCCGCCGCTTCGCGCGTGTCCTGCATCGCGATCGAAACGCTGTCGCCATCATCCACGAGCGCAGGATAGCCCGTCAGGCGCTGCGCGCCGCGCGTGACCGCCAGCGTTTCGGGAAGGTCGCCGAAGTCCCACGTGCGAAGTCCGCGCTTCTCGATGCCCGGGCCGGCGGCAGCAAACGACAACTGCGCCGCCTCGCCGAGCTGCGTGCGCAATGCGGGGAGGTCGCGCCCCATCGCCAACTCCCCGCCGGCCGCATCGACGACGCACACGTTGACCGCGAGGTGCGGCGGCAGGTCGCTGCCGTCCCACACGTCCGCCGGAGGCGCGTCCCCCAGGCGCTCCCGCAGATAGCAACGCAGCGCTTCGGGAAGCGGCGCCGCGCTGTCCTGCGCCGACTCGAGAAACGCGGTGACGACCTCCGGCAGCGGGATCAGGCGGTTGCGCCATGCCTTGGGCAGCGTCTTGAGATAGTGCGTGACTTTTTCCCGGATCATCCCCGGGACCAGCCAGGTCAGGCGCGCATCGTCCAGCTGGTTCAGCAGCGACAGCGGCGCGGTCAGCGTCAGTCCGTCGAGTGGGTGCCCGGGCGAAAAGCGGTACTTGAGCGGCAGCCTGGCGCCCGCCAACTCGAGTTCCGCGGGAAAGAGTTCCTGCGTTACCTGCGTGGCCGCATGCCGCATCAGGTAGTCGCGGGTAAGGAACAGCAGGCGTGGGTCCTTGGCTTCGGCCTCGGCGCGCCAGCGTTCGAACGCGACCAGCGTGTGCACGTGCGCTGGCACGTGTTCCGCATAGAAAGCTGCGATCGTTTCGTCGTCGACCAGCACATCCTGCCGCCTGGCCTTGTGCTCCAGCTCGGCAACGTCGGCGACGAGCCGCTTGTTGTGCGGGAGAAACGGCCCCTTCGTAGCGAGTGCCCCGGGCACCAGCGCCTCGCGGATGAACACGTCGCGCGCGACTCCGGGGTCGATTGCGCCAAATGAAACCATTCGCCTCGCCACCAGCGTCAGACCGTAAAGCGAGACGCGCTCCGCGGCCACGACCTCGCCACGCCGCTCTTCCCAATGCGGCTCGAAGTGGTCGCGGGTCACGCGGTCGAAGGCGACTTCCTCGATCCACTCGGGCTCGACACGGGCCGCGCAGCGCGCAAACAGTCGCGACGTCTCCGTGAGTTCGGCGGCGAGGATCCACTTGGCGCCGCTGCCGCCGCCCTTCTTTGCCAGCCCGGAGCCCGGATGCAGGTAAAACTTGAGACCGCGTGTGCCGAGGTAATGCTCGTCGGCGTCGGCCTTGACGCCTATGTTGCCGAGGAGCCCCGCCAACACTGCCTTGTGCAGCGTCGCGTAGCGTGGCGTTTCCATCGCCTTCGGCAACTGCGGTGCCCACTTCCAGCCCGCCTCCTCCAGCGTTGCGACCAGTTGCTGGTGCACGTCGCGCCACTCGCGCAGACGAAGCCAGGAGACGAACTGCGCTCGGCAGGCGTCGACCAGCTTGCGGTGCGACTGCACCTTGGCGTTCGCGTCGGCGAAGAATTCCCACAGCGCGACCAGCGACAGGAAGTCCGACCGCTCGTCGCGGAACCGCAAGTGCGCCTGGTCCGCCGCCTGCTGTCGTTCCAGCGGCCGCTCGCGCGGATCGGGCACGGCAAGCGCACTCGCTATCACCAGCGCCTCGGGTAGGCAGCCCGCGTCGCGCGCGGCGAGGACGATCCGGCCGATCCGCGGGTCCAGCGGCAGGCGCGCGAGTTCGCGGCCGAGCGGTGTCAAGCTCCGTTCGCCATCCACCGCGCCCAGTTCCTGCAGCAGCTGGTAGCCGTCGGCGATTGCCCGCGGTCCCGGCGGCTCGAGGAACGGAAAGGCATCGACGTGTCCTAAGTCGAGCGACGCCATGCGCAGGATCACCGCGGCCAGCGACGAGCGCAGGATCTCCGGATCGGTGAACTTCGGGCGCGCCGCGAAATCGTCCTCGCCGTACAGCCGCACGCAAATGCCGTCCTGGACGCGACCACAGCGGCCG